>Ga0208478_1000048_pt1 | contig 48298 bp, 38 predicted proteins | sample NGESurdeep072012_5_FD_184462 | JGI IMG/M metagenome (GOLD analysis project Ga0208478, IMG submission 184462) | Arctic peat soil microbial communities from Barrow, Alaska - NGEE Surface sample 415-2 deep-072012 (SPAdes) | ecosystem: Environmental > Terrestrial > Soil > Wetlands > Peat ...
CCCGCCGTAATTTAGAATACTAAGAAATAATTTGATTGTTGGTTGGATTTTAGATGGCCTCAGAGAATTTTGGGATAAGGCGACTGTTTTGAGACTTGCTGGGAGGGCCTTTAGTAAGCAATACTGTTTGAGGAGGACGAAGGACGACGAGTTGTATTGCGTGGGCAAACTTCAAAACAGGAGCCCCAAAATTCTCTGCAGCCTTGATTTTTCTTTGGTTACTTTCTTTTTATCAAGAAAAAGAAAGTAACATATGTTTTGGGGCAAGCAAAAGAACCGAACGAAGTGAGCTCGCCGAAGGCAAATGAACAAATTAAGTTATGAGAAATCAAATCCTGAAATATAGGCTGGTGCATTATAAAAACACTCCTTTTCTTTTTCAGACAGATTTATAAACCTCGAATATACCAATCCTGGTTTTGCATTCAGCATCCTGTTTAATGCTCCCATTTTTACTACTGTCCTCATTTTGTCATATAGCTGACTATGGTCGTCGAGCCATGCCAGTCCGGTATGAAATCCTTCAGCAGCACATACTGATTCAAAAAGCTTCCCCAAAAGATTTTCACGCCCCTTTCTGCAATAAATTGCATCGAAAACAATGTATCTGAATTCTCCGGGACGGAACAATCTCCGGAAATAAGGTGTTTTAGGAAGAACCTTCATCATTACCCAACCCCATATTCCGGGGATATCGTACACCTTGTAAACTGATGGTATTGCACTAACTCCTGCAATGATCTCGTTCCCCTCTTTTAAGATGTAATACTTGTCGCCGAAAAAAGAATAATCAGTGCTGAAAAATGAATAGTCCATGTAATATTCCAGTAGAAGCGATTCCATTTCAGGTTTTTCTTCATCCTTTATCTTCGCAACCCGTTTATCGGACTTAGGAGAAAACCTGCTGAATGCCACGGTAAGGAATGATCTTATATACTCATATCCTGCCTGATGGACAAGGTTTTTAGATCGTTCATTCATGCTTTCCACAAAGGCATACATAATGTGCCGGTCTCCCTCAAATACATCTTTAAGATCCAGTAAATGTGGTTTACTGAAAATTTCCAGAGTTTTTTGTTTGAAACTGTCATCCTTCTCCGGTTTTATCAGCGCTTTTCTTCGTTGCCTCCACCCGGAATCAGATTGATAAGTTGACTGAAAAGCAAGGTACCGGAGATATGAAGTAGGGTACCGAAGGTTCCCTTGTCCTGAAACACGGAAACATGAACCCACGGTACCGGTTATCTGGTTTTTTTTATAAAGTGAAACAAATCTGATCTGATCATTGTATGCAGCAATGCGTGGCGCAATATTCTGTAATGAAAATCTTAAGCCCCCTTCAGAACCCTGTACTGCATGATTGAGGATGTCTAAAATCCCCTCATTTGCATAATCAGAAACTCTTACTTCAAGTCCTTTATAATCAAATAGCTTTTTCTCAAACATATGTGTTCATACAAAATATTCCACAAGATATGAAATTAGTCTGTTGAACCATTAAATAGTCAGGAGATGGATTGTAAAAGTGCTGCGGATATAAGAAGATCCTCAGGGTTGGTAATTTTTATGTTTTCACGGTTGCCTTCAATCAGGTTGATTTTTTCTCCGGTTTTTTCAAGAACAGTTGCATCATCTGTAAAATCAGGACTGTATTCCTGCAGATAAGCATTTTTGATTAGTCCGGCATTGAATACCTGAGGTGTTTGAATCTGTTTCACATGAAAGCGGTTAACAGGAAGACTTCCCTGTTCTGTTATTATTCTCAGAGATTCGGTTGGAGAAATTGTTGGTATTGCATTGCCGAGTTTTTCAGCAGTATCAAAACATCGTTTAATTGTATCGATACTCACAAAAGGTCTTACTCCGTCGTGAATGGCTACCAACCCCTGACTACCGACAAATTTAAGTCCATTCCTGACAGAAAAGAACCGGTTGGATCCGCCCTTAACAAGAGTGTGGAGAATTGAAAATGAATGTTTTTTCTGCAGATCAATCCAAAAACGGAGCTGGTTTTCAGGTAGTACCGTTATGATTTCTATTGAATCATTGAATGATTTGAATCTTTCAATTGTGTGCATAAGAACCGGTCTCCCGGCAAGTTCCAGAAATTGCTTGGGAATTTCTGCCCCCATCCTTTTCCCGCTTCCTCCTGCTACAATTACTGCATATAGCTCCATAAAACAGACACTATTCTTTAGTATATAGAAATCGTTTAATGCTTCTCTTCGGTGTTTTTGCAAATTCTTCAGTATGTATCCGGAATTTATTTAGAGCCATGAAATCAGGTAATCTCTCATTCACCTCTTTCCTGGTTTTATCCAAATATTCAGTAAGCTGTTCTTCAGAAATATTGTCCCTTTTCATCATTTCATAATCGGGAAAAACCAATGCGATCAATTTATTATCCGCTGAAATTACTACCGATTCGACTATATAATCTTTATTATTTATAAGAGCCTCAATTTCTTCAGGATAAATATTTTGACCTGATGGCCCAAGTATCATGCTTTTGCTTCTTCCTTTAATGAAAATATTGCCATCTTTATCAATAACACCAAGATCGCCGGTATGCATCCAGCCATTATCATCAAACATCTCCCGGGTTGCTTTTTCATTTTTATAATAACCTGTCATCACATTCTCCCCCCTTAAAATAATCTCACCAGCAATGTTTTCCGGATCAGGAGAATCAATTGTAACTTCCAATGTATCAACTGCTCTTCCGGATGCACCAAGTTTAGTAGTGTCCCAGGAAGCATAACTGATTAGAGGACCGCATTCCGTCATACCGTATCCGACAGAAAATTTGAACCTGATTTTTTTAAAAAACTTCTCCGCATCCGGATTAAATGCTGCTCCTCCGATTTCTATTTCCTTAAATTCTCCGCCAAACGTTTCAACCAGCTTTTCCCTTATCTTTTTATAAAGTAATTTATTCACAAGAGGAATGGCAAGTAAGATTTTCATGTGTGGTTTATCTATAACCGGCAACAATTGCTTCTTGAATATTTTTTCAATTACCAGGGGAACCGAAAGAATAAGTCTTGGTTTTATCTCTTTAAATGCCTGAATTATAATTTGTGGCGATGGTGTCTTTGACAAGATCGTTATATGACAACCAATTGTAAACGGGAAAAGAAATTCAAATGCACATCCATAGGTATGGGCAAGTGGAAGGAATGATACAAGAGGATCTCCGGCCTTTAATGGCATGTTATTCTGTGCAAACCTTACGTTAGCGGCAAGGCTGTTATGAGTTATCATTACTCCTTTTGAAAAACCTGTTGTTCCGGAAGTATAGCTGATCACTGCCAGATGATCATTTGATATATCAGAGAACTTAATATCTTCCTTCTTAAGCTCAGGAAAAACATTTGAATATTTCTCCTCAAGGGATGAGAAAATTTCTTTAACTGCCTGATCATCGGAAATTATCATTTGGAAGTCATCGAGAGAAAGAACGCCGATTATCTCTGGCATTTTGGTGATATCAAAAAGGTCATAGATTTTGTCATCAACGAAAAGAAGCCTTGAATCAGAATGGTTAATTATATTAGTAAGATCATCGGGTTTGAAATCAGGAAGAATTGGCACAATTACAGCTCCATAGGTTACCGCTGCCAGATAGCCAATGCACCAGTTCGCTGAATTCCGTCCGACAAGAGCAATTTTATCTCCCTCATTTATTCCTGATCCTTTAAAGAGAAGATGAAGTTTAAGGATCTTTTCAGCTATCTCCTTGTAAGAAAGACCTTTTTCTTTATAATTCGATAAAGCTTCAATTTCCCAGTTTTGTCTGATACTTTGTTCAATATACCCGATTAAACGTTCCTGTATCATATACTTGGGTTTTAAATGAAATACATCACAAGAATAGCTATTATTGAAAGAACATTTACCACAGTAAAAAAGTAATTATATCCTTCTCTTTTCTTGCTGAACTGACCAAGTTTCCTGGCAAATATACCAATGGTCGGAACAAAAAGAACAATAAGGAATGCAAAAAATTCAATGCCGAAGAATACCGTTTCCAGTCCTCCTTTCACAAGTGCTGAGAGATAAATAACTATAAGAAGCACCAGTAAATAAACCAGATAACTGATTTTGAGAAGAAGCGTTGATACAAGCCTGCGTTTATGAAGTTCATGAGGTTTAAGATAAGCGTAGGCAAGTGCAAAAACTATAATAATAAAAACAACCCCAAGAATATGATTCAGCACTGAAGGGAAATTGGCCATATCCACAGGTATTAATTTATTAATTACGATTCCTTATTTGTCCATACCAGTGAACTTGCACCAAGTACGGCTGCATTATGAGTACTTAACTGTGAAGGCAGAAGCTTCACTTTCCCTTTGTAAATGCTGAGAAGATTTTCTTCCATATATTCTTTTGCCGGCTCAAAGATCAGATCCTTGGCAAGGGCGAGTCCTCCAAAAAGAAAGATTGCTTCCGGATTAGTATGTGCCACAACATCGGCAAGTTTGAAGCCAAGCATCCTGCCAGTATGCGTAAATGCTCTTTTTGCAATATAATCGCCACGTTTTGCGGCATCATGTATAATTTCTGCATCAAGTTCTTCAAAACTCAATTTCCTCAACTCACTTGGTTCATTACTGTCAGCCATTATTTTCAGAAGAGATCTTTTTAGTCCTGTGGCAGATACGTATGTTTCGAGACATCCTTTTCTGCCGCATCCGCAATCGCGGTTTGCAGGACCAGGTCGAATTGCAGTATGTCCGATTTCGCCGGCAAAACCATCATGCCCGTATACAAGTTTCCCGTCAATTACAAACCCGCTGCCGAGGCCGGTACCCAGGGTAATTACTACAAAATTTTTCATTCCTTTCGCGCCTCCGTATACCATCTCTCCCACAGCTGCAGCATTTGCATCGTTTGTCACAATTACCGGAAGCTTTGTGTGCCTGTTAAAAATTTCGGCAAGAGGGACTATTCCTTTCCAGGGAAGGCCTGCAGCATGTTCTATTGTTCCTTTATTTATGTTTCCCATAGGAGCCCCAATGCCAAATCCTATTAGTTCGGACCCATTCCCTATCTTTTGGGCTGTAACCTGTATTTTTTCGTATAATGCTGCTACAAATACTTCAATTTCATCATAATGTGTGGTTTTTAAACTGTCTTCCCCAAGAATATTACCTTCCCTGTCGACAAAACCAAAGACCGTATTTGTACCTCCTATGTCAATACCAACTGCTACCTCTTTTTTTGCCATGGTTAAATAAATAATTACTTTATATCTGTAAATATAACTACCTAATCAGTGCCTGGAATTTAGAGTACCTGGAATGCCTAAAGTTTTTCTTTATGGGTACTATTTATCCTTTCTGCGGATTTTCCTTCCAAGATATAACTTTTTTGATTTAATATATTAAGTTTAATACCAGATAATTCTAATGAATTCAACTTTAGGCACTCCAGACTTTAGTTCACCTTAAGTGCTTTTTAGCTATTCTGGTATATACTCATTCCCGACTTTTCGTGCCCTGGTTGGTTTATCAAGATCAATCCCGAGTGAAATTCCTGTTTCGACAAGAATATTCCATCCTGCAGCAAGCTGAACATATTCAGCATATTGACCACCATCAGGTATAATTATTGTCGGGAACATTGTTTTTTTGGTGGATACCGCAATGATATTCATTCCCACACCTTTCACAAGGCACTCATTAAATTTTTCCATTTCGGTGGTAAAGGGTTCAATCCATATCAGAACTTCATTTTTATCCATTACCTCCTCAATACCATGAACTGCAAAAGTTCCCTCCAGAAAAGCTGATTTTTTTCTGGTAATTTCATTGGTCTTCAGAGCCAGTTCTTCAGCAACACCATTATTCCTTCCTGCAAAATATATTGTGCTTGCTTTCCTGATTATTCCGGTTATAACCGGTTCAATTTTTAAAGTCAAGGCCTGTTCAGTTTTAGCAGCCAGGTCCTTAAGCCCTTCCATTTTTTCACCATTCACAAGTCTGAGCAATGAGTCATAAAAAAGTCCCTGCTCAACCACTGATTTGGTAGCTGCAACAGCATTTTCTTTACCACAGATTAATACTTGTGTATCGGAGGCAATTTCTTCCAGTTTAGTTTTTGGATTTGCAGTAAGACCAAAAACCGCAGTATGTTTCTGTTTTTTAAGTAAGGTTGTCAGACGGACGACCTCTTTTGTCTGCCCCGAGTTTGAAGCAGCAAAAACTGCATAGTCTTTCAGATTGTACTCTTCAGCCTGTGTACAACCTTCCGTTACAACAGGCAGAGTTAATCCCTTTTTATGAGATGCATAAATTGCTCTTTTTGCAGGAAAAATCCTGCTGCTGCCCTCTCCTGTAAGAAATAATCCTTTGTACTTCCTTACAGCTTCTGCAAATCTTGCTGCAGCTTCAGGTTTAAAGGAGTTTATAATCTCCGGCGTTTCCATCATTTCCCTTACAAGGGCGTACTTATTATACTTTTCATCTGATAGTTTCATAATAATTAGATTTTATTAATAAGAAATTCTGAAAGATCATTCTGAACCTGGGTCTCTTTCTGGAAACCTCCGCCAAGATGCTGCCAGTAAACTTCAGCATATTCAATACCCGCCATTTTGCCATAGTTGCGGTTTCCTTCAAGCACATAACCGAAGAAATCATTCATTTTATGCATGTGCTGCATTAACTTTATCTGTGATATATGATAACCCAGCATTTTTTTCTTAGTTTCAATAGCTGTTTTTATATCGACAAAAAAATGGGGAGGCACTATCTGCGAACCCAGCGGGTCTGATAAGGTCAAAGGGGAAGTATGATACAATAAAGGTGTGATTTCAAGAGCTTTTTCTTTAACCGGAACCGTTCCAAGTGAAGAGACCATCGCTGCAGTTTCAACAATATTGGCTGTTGTCCGGTGGTCAGAATGATAATCCGATGGAAGATGAGTGAATATGATACCTGCCTTAACTTTTCGCATAAGAGATATTGCTTTCAACCTCATCTCCTTTGTATCAAAAAGAAACCCATCAGTTCCTCCAAGCATATAATACTCAGCATCCAGAACTGAAGCTGCCTTTTTTGCCTCTTCAATCCGGACCTTCGCTGTCTCTTCCATGGTCATATTACAACCTCCAAGGTCTCCTGCAGTCATTGTGGCTATAACAATCTTATAGCCTTTGTCTTTTAGTAGTTTCAAGACTCCTGCGTTCCATGCTTCTGCGTCATCGGGATGGGCATGAAATGAAAGTGCAACTTTGTTGAATTCTTTAGTCATGGCTGATTTCTGTTATTTTCTTTTTGCAAATATTTTTTCGAGTTGCACAAATTCCGGCAGCTCCCCTGCAAGCGGTTTTATATAATCAATGAATTTTTGAGATACATGATTCCCTTCGGAATTAAAAAACTCCGGTGACATAGGTTTTGCAGAAACTGCAACCTCTTTTAACGGGACTTTTCCAAATTCGATGGTATATGGGTTGTTTGAAGTTCTTTTGATACTTACCATAAAACCTGATTCTCCTCTCTCTGCCAGTTTAACTGCTTCGACTCCGCAGCGGTATGCCTCATCAAGGTCGATCGTTGATGATCTCACGAAGTCGCACATTATCAACGATTCTGTGATTTGAAACTCACCCCTGTATCCGAACTCACCTGTTATCATCCGGTGAAGACTAAGTGCAACGCTTGAACCTCCCATCGCGCCAAACTCAGTATTATTAAACTTATCTTTCGCAGTTGCAGAACTTACCGGAGTACCATCAGAATATTTCAACCCTTCTCCGCAGACAATAGAAACCCATCCGTACTTTTTAATGCAGCCATCAGCTTCCATCAGGAACTTATCGCGGTCAAAATGAAATTCCGGAGCATAAATAAGATGTGGGGCATCTTCTTCATTTTTTCTTGCCATTGCAGTTGCAGCTGCAAGCCAGCCGGCATCTCTTCCAATTGTCTGATAAATAACAAACGTGTCAACTTTCTGCATATCGCGGGCAAGTATTCCGGCCTGCATTACATTCAGAATATTTGACCTTGCTGCAGAGGCAAAACCCGGCGTATGATCTGTTCCGAAAAGATCATTATCAACAGTTTTAGGAATTCCTATACCTGTCAGTTCGTATTTTTCATTCCTGCAATAGGTTTCAACCTTATGGATAGTATCCATCGTGTCGTTACCTCCTATCAGAAAAAAATACCTGATATCGTATTTCTTAAGTATATCAAGAATCAGAGGAAGATCTTTCTCCTGTACTTTGTGCCGCGAAGACCCCAATGCAGAGGAAGGTGTATGGCGTAATCCTTCGATGATTTTACGCGGTTGCCTTCCAAGATCAAACAGCCATTCCTGCATGAACCCTTCTATCCCAAAGTGCATTCCGTAAATCTCCTTTATGAAAGATGAGGATAAAGCTGTTTCGATAACTCCGGCTAGACTGGAATTGATCACCGATGTAGGTCCCCCTGATTGGCCAATGAGTGCATTACCTTTAATCATATTATTAACTTTTTATACGAATTTAAGTAGTCCAAAATGTTCCGGTTGATGATAATCCGGTTTTTCAGTGCCAACCGGATTCCATGTAACGTAATGAGGAACCATAAGCTTATCACCGCACTTATAAAAATTTGCCCTGAAGATTTTCCCTTTCAGATCTTTTACCTGATGATGGAAAAAAACTTCGAAAGGTATAGCTATGGTTATGGTCCATGCATATTCCCCTGCTTTCTCTTTGACCGGCTCTGTTCCTGCAGTTGTAAGTCTTCTTATTTTTGAAATGATTTCGGGTCTGACCCTTTTGCTGTTTGCCCTGCCAGTTCCAATTCCGAGCAGGCAGGTCCCGATTGCATTAAACTCCATGTTATAATATATCCCGTCGTCCTCCGGTGAAACAAAAAATTCAACACACGAATCTTCACAAACCATATCATTTGTCCCGGTTTTTTCAGCCTTGAAATAATTCTCGGTGACATAATATTTCAGGAAAATTTCATAGTTGCTGTATGCAATTGATAAGGCCACGTCAGGCTTATAATTGTACCCCTTCCAGTTAATAGTATCGATCATGAGCCGCCCTTTCTGTTCATCCATCCTGACTGAAATTTCTTCCAGCGGGGGAAAATCAGTTTTAAGTTCTACTTTCTGTACTTCTGCGATTTTCATGTCGTAACTGCGTTTTACTTCGGAACTTAAAGAACCAAATTTAATACAAAAATTTATTCATTCCTAAATATCCCTGTTTCTTTAATTTAAGATCCTCACAGCAAACTGCGCGGAATCCTCGATCTCCTTTGCTAACACCGCGGCAAGCAACGGAGAACCGAGTTTACGAGCTCGGCGAAGCCAATGCGTTCGCGGGGATTCATTCCGGTCACAAGCTGCCGATGCCCGGTTTTCTATTTCGTTTTCTTAATCTCGCGCAATTTGGGATCCTTAAAGCTTTTTACACCTATATCCCATGTCTGATCTAAATTCCAATCTGTTTTCAATTCAAGTTCGGAAGAGGCTTTAGAATCAGGACCCGGATAATAAGAAACCGGTTCCGGTTGTCTGTGTGTTGTAAAATCCCCGGTAGTCCATTTCCGGTCTCCATTCAGATCGTAGATTACCCTTACACGGTAGAAGCCGGGATCAAGGAGTGGAAAAACAGCTTTCCCGTCCTTTTTCATATAAGTTTCTGCGATTAGTTTTTCAGTTTTATCAAGCAACTGGATAATCCTTCCACCTTCATAATTCTTAATGTCTAACGTTAATTTAGAATACGATTCCGGGTCTTTGATAGAAAATTTTATTCCAAGAGAGTCGGAATGTTCATTATAAATATTGCTGAATGACGCTGAATCCGCAATGAAGAGGTATTTCTTTCCCTGGGCAAGTTTTGTTTTTAAATAATATCTGCATGTATTTGTACTGTCTTTAACCAGATGAAATGGTACATTTTGCCTTGTTGTTTGTATTAATTCATAGAGTTTAATTCGCGAAGTATCGGGCTGCCGGAACGGAGTTTTAGAATTAAAAACAATGGTTTGCCCCGGCTTTAAAAAGCCTGTTTGTATATTAGTCTCAAACGTTAAACCATGCTTTTTAACCTTTGATACCTTTGGCGCACGCGGTGACAGAAATCTCATCAGGATAGTATCCTGCTTATAACCGGTTACCCCAAGAGTGTCAGTAAAAGGATATTTTAAAATTGTATTAATTTGCGTCCGGGAATAAAGAGAACTATCTGACAACCATACTTTTAAAGTATCTCTGTTCCTGCTTGATTCTGTAAAATATGCTTTACTGTCTGACCCGGGAATAGAAAATTCAAATTTCATTGAATCAGGAGGCAAAGAGAGAATATATATCATCTGGTATTTAAAATCCCTGTGAGAACTGGCCAGGTAATGAGCTTTCTTCAGTGCAGCAAACTGGTATAGCCTGTATTCTCCAATTAAAGCTACAGGTTCAGCAACTTTGACTGCTCCCTTTTTTAAATTTGTTGTGTCTTTAGTTACTGCAGAGTTTTTCTTTATTCCCTTTTTTACTGTTTGGGGAGCTTTGATTTCGCCCTTCTTTCCTGTTTTTTGGGGGTTAGTTTCTCCCTTTTTTACGGCTATTGAATCTTTATTAATATGAGGAGGGGGGATGAAATTTTTCGCGGGAGTAATTAAAACTGTGGAATCCATGAAAGCAAATTCTTCATCAGTATGATTATAGTTTTTGCTGTTATCCGCATCCTTTAGTCCATATAATCTGTAAGTTCCGGGACGAACATTATCAATCCTGAAATAGCCACTCTGATCTACGCTTGATATATACTCAGGAAGGTGCTTAACAACAGCCGAATCAGTAAGCTCCCGGTATAAAAGTACCTCTGTTTTCTCGGGGACTTCAAGATTATATGCATTATAAATATTCCCTGTAACAGAAAGAGAGTCAATAACCGGTCCGGTCGACAACACAAATTGGTAATTCTGAAGAATATTCCCTTCATTCAGATCTTTTATTGCATCCCGAAAATAAAAGGTATATGTTGTACTGTCTTTCAGTTTATCATCGAATTCAACCTCAACAGCTTTTCCTTTTATTAATATTCTAGGGGGTTTTTTCATCGGAGGAGAAACCATGAATTTTTCAGTTATATTATCGAGAACCACATATTCATTAAACACAATTTCAAGTTTGTTTCCTCTGAAATTTCTAGCTCCGTTTACAGGAACACTTTTTACCACAACCGGGGGTGTCCTGTCTCTCTGACCACCCGAAGGTGAACTGATCTTAGCACAGGCACAAATAGTGACAAGGAGAGCTGTATTAAGAAAAAGACGGACAATCATCCTTTTATACATAAATTCATCGGGTTATTTATGAATTACAAACTTACATCATTTTTTAAAGATTCATTTCCATATTGAATTAAAACCCTTAGAGTAATCAGGAGTTTTGATTTTGATCAATAATAATATTTTCTACCTTTGGCACTGACATTAACGATTAATTATGCATTTACTTGTTATTCCCTGGGATGTAAATCCTGAAATATTCCGGATATTTGGCTCTATTGCAGTAAGATGGTATGGATTATTATTCGCCTCTGCTTTTTTATTCGGTTATGTTATTATGAACAGGATTTTCAAAAATGAAAATCTCGGAGAAGCTGTTTTAGACCGGTTAACCATTTATATGGCTTTTGGCGTTATTATCGGCGCCCGTCTCGGCCACTGCCTGTTCTACGAACCCGGCTATTATTTCCGTCATCCGCTGGAGATTCTGATGATCTGGCATGGAGGTCTTGCAAGTCATGGGGCTGCAATTGGTATCCTGACTGCCGTATGGCTTTTTGCAAGAAAAGAGAAAAAAGATTATTTCTGGGTCCTTGACCGTATTGCCATTGTGGTTGCTCTCTCAGGCTTTTTGATCAGAATGGGAAACCTTATGAATTCTGAAATCTATGGTATCGAAACCACTGTTCCATGGGGATTCGTTTTCTTAAGAAACCACGAGGTTGCACCGAAACACCCGACACAGATATATGAAGGATTGGCCTATCTGGCTATTTTTGTTCTGCTTTACAGATTGTACTGGTCAAAAAAAGGGGAACATTACCAGGGTATGCTTATAAGTTTGTTGTGCATACTCGTATTTACAGCCCGTTTCTTTATAGAATTCCTGAAAGAAAATCAGGTTGCTTTTGAAGCTACAATGAAACTCAACATGGGACAATGGTTGAGTATCCCTTTTGTTTTATTGGGTATCGGCGGGTTGTACTGGAGCTTGACCAGGAAAAAGCGGGCTACTATTATAAGGTAGGAACGTTGCATGCAACTTCCCTACCTGTTTCTTACAATTCCATAGAACAGGACGTCAAGAATCGCATTCAGCCTTTTCTCAATATTCACCTCTTTCTTTTTCCAGAAGAGAGGGACTTCAAGTCCTTTTAATGTTGTCTGTACGGCCATTGCCGTATATTCACTGTTCACTACGTTAAAGACCTTTTTTCTTGCTCCATGATATAATATAAGACGGAGAATTGCAAGCTCCTCCCTGTCATATTTTTCGCGGATAATCTCTATAAAATCAAAATGATCAAGATTTTTATCAAAGATGGCATTATAATAATTTGAAAGTTTTTCGAACGCTTTCATTCTTACAAAAATATAATCTCTCATTTTATCAATAGGTGATTCAACAGCCTTAATTGCTGTAGTGAGCTCATTTCTAAGGATGTTGGCTTCATAGAGTACAACCGCTTCAAAGATATCTTCTTTACTTTCAAAGTAATAATAAATAGAACTTTTCCCCATTTTCAGCGCTTTTGCTATCTCATCCATGGTCGTCTTCTTGAACCCGTAATGGCTGAAAATAAGACCTGCTGAAACGATAATTTTTTTTCTAAACTCTTCTTTGTTAATCATATAGTATCCTTATTTATGTTTTTTCATATTCTCTGCAAAGATAATATAATTAGAAAAAATATCAATGCCTTCGAATAAATTGGTCGACAATTCGAAATACTTGGCCTTCCATCCCCCCTACCTTGCTTCGCCGAAGCGGCTATGCGAAGGCTAAAAAGGAGGTTAATAGATTTCGACTTTTTAGACATCCCCGATATTAATTAAATACTTTAATATTTCGTATTTTTGATCTTTTATTAGTCCGGGAAGGGAAGAACATAAAAAAATGAAGATAGGCAATCAAAATTATCAGAGTATCTGGATTGATAAAACTGATCCTGCTGTTGTCAGAGTCATAGACCAGCAAAAACTGCCTTTCTTTTTTGAAATAAAGGATCTCCGGTCGGTTGACGATGTTTTTAATGCAATAGAGGATATGACCGTCAGGGGGGCTCCTCTTATTGGTGCTACGAGTGCATTTGGTATATATCTGGCAACTTTGGAGATCAACTCTCAGACAAATATCAGGGAACATCTTTCAAATGCCGCCCGATATTTGATTTCCTGCCGGCCAACTGCAGTTAATCTTTCCTGGGCTGTAAATTATGTAATGGAAAAACTGAAAAATGAACAATCTTCAATATCCCTGACAAAAATAGCTCTTAATGCAGCCATTGAAATCTGTGAAATGGAAAAAGAAAACTGCCGTCAGATAGGGAAACACGGATTAAAACTCATTGAAGCTATAAGTAAGAAGAAAAAAGGTTCTCCGGTAAACATACTTACTCACTGTAATGCCGGATGGCTTGCATGCATAGACTATGGAACCGTTACTGCCCCGATCTATCTCGCCCATGAGAAGGGAATTCCTGTGCATGTATGGGTTGATGAAACAAGACCCCGAAACCAGGGGGCAAAACTCACAGCATATGAACTTGGACAAAATGGTATTCCCTATACATTAATCCCTGACAATTCAGGTGGTTATCTTATGCAGCAAAAACATGTTGACATTGTTTTAGTTGGCAGTGACAGGACTACAAGAACAGGAGATGTTGCTAATAAAATCGGAACATATCTTAAAGCGCTCGCAGCTTTTGATAATAAGATCCCTTTTTATTGCGCCCTACCATCTTCTTCCATTGATTTCAATATCAGTGATGGGATGAAGGAGATTGTTATAGAAGAGCGCGACCCTGATGAGGTAAAAAACGTAACCGGATTTGCAGAAGGAAAAATCCAGTCAGTACGGATCTGCCCGGAGGATACTGTTGCGGCCAATTATGGTTTTGATATTACACCTGCCCGTCTTATAACCGGACTTATAACCGAAAAAGGAATATGCAGGGCAACGGAAGAGGATATTAAGAAAATGTTTTCATATAAATTCAATTAATATGGAAGGGGTAGTTAAATTCAATTGTCATTGGAACCAGTCGGGACCTGTTATTTCTGATGAGCAGTATGAAATAATTAATTATTGGAGGGAAGTTCTTTACAATATGGACCTCATCGGGGCTTATGAGAACGGAGTAGGCTTTGGAAACATAAGCATGAGAATAAGAGGAGGCAACCAATTCGTGATTACAGGTTCTGCAACAGGTGAGATTCCTGACCTGGAACCAGGTCATTATGTAAAGGTAAATTCATTTAATATTGAAGACAATGCTGTTCAGTGTGTAGGACCATTAAAAGCATCCTCCGAATCTTTAACACATGCGGCAATATATTCAGCTGACCCTGGGGCAAATGCAGTCATCCATGTTCACAGCATAGAGCTCTGGAACGAGCTTATTTATAAAGTCCCTACAACTAATCCATCAATGGATTATGGTACCATTGGCCTGGCAAAAGATATCCTGCGTCTTTTCAAAGATTCAGATGTTTATGAGAAAAGAATTATCATTATGGCAGGCGACAGAGCCGGGATACTTACATTCGGCAATGACATGGATGAAGCGGTAAATGTACTGATGGAGTATCTCAAGAAAGAGAGTTAATAAATTTTCTTTTTATACACGACTTGCATAATTACATTCAAATAACTAATATTGCAGTCCGTTTTTATTTGGGCCCATAGCTCAGCTGGTTAGTAGCACCTGACTCATAATCAGGGGGTCGCTGGTTCGAGCCCAGCTGGGCCCACAAAGAAAATCAGACACTTACAATCTCAAATAGTAGGTGTCTTTTTTTTTACGCCAGGTTTACGCCAGGTTTTTGAGGGTTCCGACTGAAAAAACCGTTTAAATTTAAACAAAAAGGTCGGTGGAAATCGACACCATTCTTAACCTGTATTTCTTTACTTGCTTCCTTCATTTGCTCGGCTTGAGATTTCTCTTTGATTAACATATCTTATAAAAGATAACCAAAAGAATTCAAAAAGTCAACTGGGTTTCTTTCAAATACCTCACAAATATATTTTTGTATTTAGCCAATTTTAGATTTAAATTTGATAATGAATTAAATAGACCTCCTATGTCGTGTATTAACTTCCAAAATGAAAAAAAATTCTAATAACCGAGTTTCACACACAAGCCAATTATATAAATTCGCAGGAGTAGGCAACATCATAAAGAATGAAATACTTTATCGAGTAAGGGTGCTTCCCGAAAATATGAGCATAAGAAGTAATAAGCCGTAAAGATTCAGTGTCGTCTAAAAGAAGATACGTGAATTATGTAATCATTTTTAAAAATAATGTAATAGTCCAAAAGCCAAGAATATTGAACTTTGGCTATTATAAATAAAATATTCATGAAACTCATAAAAATAAAGAAGGTTGATAATTCTAAGATCAATGACCTCGCTAAAAACACAGTGAACGGGCAGGATAAGTTTTTAACCACAAATCAAGGCCTTCGAATTAATGATGATCAAAATTCACTAAAGTCAGGTGAAAGGGGTGCAACATGATTCCGATCACTATTTTGTTTATGACTGTCTCATACTAAATTTATTGCCATGAAAACTTCAAAATATTTTAATCTGATATTAGGTTTATGCCTAGGTTTGTCTGTAAGTTCATGTAGCGTTATAGGTGGAATCTTCAAAACGGGCGTGGGCGTAGGCATTTTTATTACAGTTGCAGTGATAGTACTCATTATTGCTCTGATTTTAAGGCTGGGTAAAAGGAGTAATTAACTCAGTATATTATGAACTGATGGGATAACCTTAGATCCTTGAGTTAAAAACTTGTTGTTTTGTTATGTATGTTTAGTATTATCAGACCTGATTTTGAAGTGGTCAAAGAAGGACGGATTTTAACTTCGTTTCAGGTTACAGGAGGTATGTTACTAAGTAGGAATTATTAACAGCCTATTTAATTGATTATTCCTAAGATGTGTATACATAATGTGTATGATCCACAAATATTATTTATTAAACATCACTTGATCACAATTTTATTTTTTCTGGATCCCCCCAAATTAATTTTTGAACACGCATTGAAACTTCAAAAATATCAACATTTTCTTTTTTTGCTACTTTCCAACATTTATCGTTCAACCTATCAAGGCGTTTACATTCCTTCTCTGTGAATGTTTGGACAGTTTCGTTACCATAAATATCTGTTTGTACGAATTCACGAAATGATGTTTCTGGATGATAAAATATGTTCTCCTTATAAATAAGAGCGAAAAACATTTCCATGTCTTCAACATCGTCAATCTTTTTTATATCGATTGTTTTATGTCGATGGGAATACTTATTTACAGCTTCAATAAATAAACCCCAAACAAATCCTCTTGCTGCATTTTCATTTGGGAACCAGGAATCAGGAGTCAGCAATTTGTGGGGATCCTTGTCTTTAAATTCATTAATTACAGGTAATAAATTAGAATTAATCACAGTTCTAATTTCCTTAACATACTTGTTGTAGTTAGTAACAAATTCCATGGTATCCATAGCGTATAGTGTTTTTTGAATAATAGAACTCTTAATCAACTTCGTCTGAAATAATCCGAGGTTCCTTTTGGCTAAGATATAAACTTTCATAGTTAGAACTACTAATAAGATTGACTATCGTCAAAATCCCTTAATCATTTATACTTTTTTTAAAACATCCCGTGACAGTTATGCTACCACTTTGAAACGTTCTGGTAATCCAAGATACGAGATCGGAGAAATGATGAGACATTCTACCTCACGAGTCAAAGAACATCATCTTGGCTATTCCCCACAATGAAGGGCGTTCAATAGCCTGTGCATTTAGATCATCTATTGCTAAGAAGCATGTTCGCAGAAGAAATCCAAATAAAATTATCTTTTTCATTTATAACCAATTGAAAATTACAGAAAATCAAAAAATTCTAATAACAGATAGCTTAATTTAAGAACTTATCAAAGTTAAAATAATTTGACTTTAGGGCGGTTTCGGCTTCCTTATAAATTGGTTCAATCATAGCTAGAGTTTTTTTATTGTTGAAGTCCTCCCATTTTTAGGACACTTCTAAAATAGAGTTTTTCGGGTCTTTGTTAAGCTTAAAAGTTTTTTCAACTGGTTGCAACCTGTAAAGGTCAGGCGTATCAAACGGCACAATAGGTCAAAATTGATCTATTGTTTTTTTAGAAGCTCCCCAAAACCTCACTAATCCTGAGGATGAGTTGTATGGGTTCAGTGAAGAGAGGGGTTGCAACTTTTCCTTTCTCAAAAACCAGTTTTTCGACAAAGATGCAACCAAGGATCTTCTTGTTAGTTGACCGGTCTGATCCCCTGAATAATTTAACCAAGTTCTCACATGATGATCCCATTGCCTAACATCACTAATAAATCAGCACTTTAATTTCCTGGCCTTTCAGCATTAACCTATTTCCAGTGATGTTTTCAGTATCTATTTCCTTATTATTTACCATTACCTTTTTCGAATTTTTAACATCAATTATAACTGTCCAGTCAGCCAGTGTTTGTCTAATAAAATACTCTTTGTGATCACTTTTCTGGCTTATAGCTAGGCTAAACGAATTTTTGCCTACCCTTACATTATCAATCGATGCATCTTTCCAATCTGAAGGCATACTAGGTGAAATGTATATCGATTTTTCGTAAGCCTTTGGTTTAATTCCGAAAAAATGGTTGATAATGGGCACATCAACACCATAACCGTTCCAAGCCTGGACCATCATTCCAAAGTCTGGAGATACTTCGTATATAGACCCTGGTAATGCGTAGCTGAAAGAGCGACGGAGCATGGTAATATAGCGCAAGGCATCTTCAGGTTTACCATAATTTGCTGCAGCAACTGCCTGTACGCCCGTTGGTATTGTCATCACTGCCCCGATATATGAAAATGTTTTTCTTCTTGATTTCAGTACTACACTATCCGGCTCCTCAGTTCTGTCAATACCAGTTACATATACACCGTAAGGGTTTTCATACTTTTTAGCTGTTTCTAGTGCTGCCTTCCCTTTATCGAAATCTGCAACACCTGTTTCGAGAGGTGTGTTAACTACCCAGTTACGGTATATTACATGCGGAATCTGCTGAGTAGCCGTATATTTACTAAGTTGTTTTTTGGTCTCCTTCAATTCAGCAATGACCCATGGTTTCCGAAATGTATCAGCTCTTATCATAGCACTTTTAAGTATTGGTATTGCTTCTGCAACAGTTCCCCTGAAATCGCCGAATGACCGTACAGTTTCATTCCACCATTCTTTATTGATCTTTACTTTTAGTTCATCAGCTAATTTTTGATAATCGGTTGCTAATTTATCCTCTCCTAGTGCCATGGCTAATTCCGCTGCCGATGAAAATGCCTGTTGTGTGTAAACAGCAACATCTATCATTTCTTTGTCTAATCCGGGTATCTCCATCAGTCCTTTTCCATTAGGATATCCGTTACCATCGATATCGTTATCCAGTAACCATTTAATTCCTTTTATAACTTCAGGAAATAATTCTGTTATAAGTTCTTTATCTCCTGTCCATACAAAATAATTTCTCAGAAGAGTAATAAACAGTGCTGTTTCGCTAAGGAGGCCAGGGTTATAAACTGATCCGTTCGTTGAAACTTCATGAATGATTCGTCCATTTCCATTCGTTTTTTCCGATACCTTTTCCAATAAAATAATGGTGTTTTTTGCCAGCTCATGATCTCCTGTTGCCAAAACTCCCTGCAAGGAATAAACAGCATCTCCCCCAAACCACCATGGATAATCAGGTAATCCTGCTGACAGACCGATACCTATCTCCGGAACATTGCGAACTAGCCAGTCCGTATTGTACTTTAACCACTCATACATTTGCTCAATACTTTTATCAGGGATAGTGAGATGTGAAGTGTTATTTATTTTTTTATACCTTTCTATTTTCCGGGTTAATCTAGCTTTCCCTTCTGTCTTTAATACCTGATAATTTGACAGAAGTGATGATTTTGACTTATAGGAGCCTGCAATGAAAAAAGGAATTACCTTTTCCTGATTTGGCTTTAACTTAAGTGAAAATGATAATGTGGCGTTCTTGCCCAAACCTTTTCGGGTTGCTGTTTGACAATTATTGTCTTTTGCAGAAAAGTTATCTGCTTTTAATGATGATCCAAAGGCAACATACCAAGGATTGTTACTATCTTTTGCTATTACTGCCGACAATGTATCATCAAAGGAAATTTTGTCTTCGGCATCAATCATGTTCGTTCGCTCTCCTAACCATGTAGGCCTTAGGTCTGTCATTCCTGTAAAGAAAAAGACTATTTCTTTGCTTTCCTTTCCCTGGTTAATGATTCTGAATTCTATGATTGCTCCTTCAACTGCATCAGGAACAAATTGAAAACGTTCGATCGCTAAGTTTTCTTTCTCCCAGGTAAAATGATGACTATTAGCCATTGGATAGTTGATGAACTTATCTGCCTTGTTCAGGCAATAAGAATTATTGCTGCCCTGTACAGTGATTTTTGCACTGAACCCATCCATGAGTTTAATAGGATGATCCCAGATCCCCCCCATCTCACCATCAATATGCCAGCCCAAGTCAGGAAAAGATCCGTCCTGATAGCCAATAATATATACCCTGTCGCCAGCTGTTACAAAAGGAGACGTCAGGTACTTGGCTTTCCCTTCGATGAAAGGTAGCCCGGAAGTTTGTTGATAAAAGTTGCTCCCTATCTGTTTTTCCCATGTTGAACAATAATTTAGCAGAAGCAGAAGGAGCACAGATAGTAGGGTTATTTTCTTCATGTTACTATATTAACTGTTATAATGACTTTCCTATTGGATAATTCATTTAACACTCACAAAATAAAGCAATTATCAAATATAGAATTTTTTTTATAAACAAATAAAATTCCATTAACGCAAATCAATCAAGACTTAGTGAATTTAATGTAAAAGCCGGAGTGCCTGACCACATTCAAACAGTCAGATTGCATTTAACATACAAAACTATATTACAAGTAATTACCCCCGGCTTTTTGTGGTCAAGATTTTCCGACCAAAGGTGGTAAGGGGCACCGGCTTTTCTATCTTACCGTTTGGAGAAGCCACTGGCCTTGACCAATTATGTTCTAATATATAATAAAAGGATACTTAATAGTTATTATTAGACTCTATCCTATTGATTTAATGGATTGTAAAGAATGTGATTTGAGTAATGAGGACAATAGAAAGTTGCTAAACTGGTTGCAACTTTTGACCGTTCGGGGTCCCGAACGGGACAACCTATATTACCAATTCTTACAATAATTCATATGGATTGCAACTTCCACCAAGTGAAAGTAAGTTAACCAATCATTTGAATATATTAATTCAAACCTCACCAGATTGATTCTGGTCACATCTCGATTAGTTTAATTAGTTTGGAATAGAATAGTTCAGAAAAAAATGATCTTTCCTAATAAGACCCTCAAAACGGACTCCTGTCATGTTTGATTTTGATTCAAGGATGAGACCGATGTCTGGATCCATCATTTGCCAGCGAAATTCTCATATCCGCATCCGTTCTAGCTTATAGTATCAAAAAAAAGTTTATTTTTGGCCCCGTTTTTTTGAATCCGGATTTTGTATTACGGATTTTTTTCTTTATATTTTATTACCCTGTTAATGGGTATAAAAAGATAAAATTAAATACAAATGGAAGAAAACAAATTTTTAGATGTTAATGGTTTAGCTGATTACATTCATATGTCAGAAAGCTATGTTTACAAAATGGTCAGTAAAAAATCTATCCCACACATTAAGCTGGGAACCCGAACCCTGTTCGAAAGAAATCAGATCGACAACTGGGTGGTAAACGGAGGCACGATGGTTGAGAACCTTCCATCGCTTCCAAAAGTTTAAATTTAAACAGTTATGGCAACATTTAACATTGTGCTGGATAAAAGAACAAAGCTAAAAGGAGACAAGTATAATCTTGCCATCCGTATGGTAAATATAAACGATGTAATGTACATCAATGTCTCAAAAATGACGGAGAATCAGTATGATCAGGTATTCGTCAAGAAGTTTAAAGACAAAGAAAGCATAGCTTTCCGAGACAAATGTAATGGCTATATTTCAAAATGTGAGAGGATCTTTTTAGAATTTAAACCATTCAATAAGGCACGATTTAGAGAGTTATTCAAGAATGAAGACAAAAGTTTACCCAAGTCTTTTCTTCTCTCTGAGCTTTTTGATTATTACATCGAAAATAAAGAAGATATAAAACCTAAGACCATTGAATCATTAAGATATACACGAAACAGGTTTGAGGAGTTCAAACCTGGCATAAGTGTCGGGGATGTTACGGTCAGTTTCCTTAAAAAATTTGAAAAGAAAGCAATTGGTGATAATAATTCTCAGGCTACAATAGATCATCACATGAGAAATCTGAGAAGTATTATTAACTATTTCACCCATTTTGTTAAAATAGTTCCAAAAGAATATGAATATCCATTTGGTTTAGGAGGATTTACAATCTCAAGTTATTTTCCCTCAAAGCCTGTGCTTAAGGAGCCTGAAATCCAATCTGTAATTGATCTCAAAGAATTCAAATCCAAAGAACACAAATTCTCAAGAGATGTTTGGGTTTTGCTTTATCGCTGCAATGGTGCAAACTTTGCTGATTTACTGAGGATGAAATGGAGCCAGATAGATGGGGATTATATTTTCTTTACTCGTAAAAAAACTGAGTCGACGAGAAGAAACAACAAAAAGCCAATCATTATTCCTTTAACAGACAAATTAAAGGATTCCATAGCCCTTATCGGTGACAAAAACAGCACATTTCTATTGGGGTTGCTTAAGGAAGGTTATGACGAGAGTTTCTTTACTAACAGAAATCGTAAATTAAAGCGGCAAATAAATCGGAAGTTAAAAGATATAAGCGGTCAACTTAAATTATCTCGACCATTGAAGTTGGGTAAAGCCAGAGATTGTTATGCCAGCACACTTGACCGACAAAATGTCCCCCGTGAAAAAATTAGTCAGATGTTGGGCCACAGCAATATGATCATAACTGAACACTACCTGGACGGACTGGATCCTGATTGCACTTTTGGAATAAATGAAACTATACTCTAAAGAGTTGGAAAAGTGGAAATACAGGGTAGAAAAAATCCGCCAGGAAACACGCCAAGTTTTATGAAAACCAGTGATAATCTATGTAAAGTGGGAAATCATAAATGAATGAGTATGAATACCAGTATCAACCAGTGTAATCTTAAAAACAATTCCGTACCTCACTCATAATCAGGGGGTCGCTGGTTCGAGCCCAGCTGGGCCCACAATTAAAATCAACCGTTTACAAGTTTTCTTTGTAAGCGGTTTTTTTTATACGCCAGGTTTACGCCAGGTTTTGGACAAAAGTGAGGGTTTTTTGTACATTTCCAAAATGATACAAGTTTGGATATATAACATATTTCTGAACGACGGAAATAACTTAACTTTCGCATTAATGATAACGGATATTGTTATGCCCATTTTAATATAATCTGCCTTATGGAAAAGAAATTTATTATATTATCAATCATCCTGATACAGCTACTCTTTATACCAATGTATACTCTTGGTCAGACAATTTCAAAGCATAGATTAATTGTACTTTCCGATATTGAGGCAGATCCTGATGATTCGCAGTCTCTGATCAGGCTCCTACTCTATTCAAACCAGATAGATATTGAGGGATTAATAGCAATTACTTCAATTCATCAAAAAACGAGAGTCGCCCCCGAGACAATGAGGAAAATAATTACCGCCTACGGTAAAGTGCAACAAAACTTATTGAAACATGAATCAGGCTTCCCCTCTGAACAGTATTTGCTTGCCCTTGTGAAGCAGGGTCTACCTGTTTTTGGAATGGAAGGAGTCGGGAAAGAAAAAGATTCAGAAGGATCGGAATGGATAATCAAAGTACTTGAGAAAAGTGATGAAAGACCTGTCTGGATATCGATTTGGGGCGGTTCAAACTGTCTTGCCCAGACATTATGGAAATTGAGAGAAACAAAAAGTCCTGAAGAGTTGAAAAACCTTATTAAAAAGTTAAGGATCTATGCAATTTCCGATCAGGATAATACAGGATACTGGATCCGCAAGAACTTTCCTGATTTATTTTACATTGTAAGTCCTGGAAGCTATATGTCAGCCACCTGGATGGGAATTAACCAGGTTGTTAAGGGAGAAAATAATGAAGTAATAAGTAATAGATGGCTTGCAAAGAATATTCAGATGGGTCATGGTCCTCTAGGAGCTTTATATCCGGATGTCTCCTATGGTATGGAGGGCGATACGCCATCATGGCTAATGCTTGTTCAAAATGGACTTAATGATAATGCTGTACCAAACTGGGGAAGCTGGGGAGGAAGATATGAGCTTTACAAACCAGATCCTGTTTCTGAACAGATGCCGGAGATTTTTACCGGAGGTGGGCCATATGAACCTGAATCACGAGCCATATGGACAAATGCCGATGATAAATATACCCCATTTATTGCAAATAACTTCGGAAAAGCAATTAGTCGTGATACAGTTACTTTTACAGGAAACAAGGTAACCCTCTGGCGCTGGAGAGAAGATTTTCAGAACGATTTTGCATCACGTATGGAATGGTGTACATCAATATATAATGAAGCAAACCATCCGCCAGTAGTCAAACTGAATGAGCCTGAGGAGTTTTCTGTAAAATCTGGTGATTATTTTAAGCTGGACGCAGATGGTTCCTATGATCCTGATGGAGACGCCTTAAGCTATCTCTGGTTCCAATACCCTGAAGCAGGAACTTATAAAGGTATAGTTAGTTTTGGTATGCTAGCAGAAAATCTTTATAACGTCCATACAATTAAAGCTCCTGAAGTTGATAAACCTCAAACTGTTCATTTTATTTTAAAAGTTGCCGATAAAGGCAATCCTCCATTATCAAGGTATAAGAGAGTAATTGTGACAATTGTTCCAAGATGACAAATGACTATTTAGATTATTTACTTTAAATATTGAATGCGCTCTCTTACACTTCTAAGAATTTCTTTGCTTTTTTCTTTGTCTCATTCACACATTCGTTTTGTTTAATACAACAAACGGTAACGGGGTGCAATTAATTGACCGGATTAAATTGACCACCCAAACCCATAGTTAAATTCATGTTGTTTTGTTTTGAATGTTCGGTGAAGGATGACCGGATTTTGAAGTGGTCAAAGAAAGCTAAATCTTATAACCTCTGCGGATATCTGCAAAGGTTAAAAGTATTATTTTACCTTTTTAACGATGTTTTATGTTCGCTATTGAAAGATCATCTTTAGCCAATCATTTCCATTGGAATCCGAATAGCCTCTCCCAGATTAATCCAGAATCAACCTGGTGAGGTCTGGTTTTATTAGGCCATATCAAATACAAGATAAGCCTTATGGGTGTTTTTTGTTTGTCTCTAGGTTTTTGATTGCTTTTGGACTACCCGTTTAAATTTAAACAAAGGTCGGTGGCGATTTTCACCATTCTTTTATTATACACCTTGACGCTTCAAATCCGGAGCATCAAATTTCTTATGGAAAAAATATCCGAATTTTAACTTCTTTTCAGGCTACTGGAGGTTGGGTGTACAACCAGACATTAAAAAAGCTGCCTTTAGCAGCTTGATCTCATAGGATTGTTAAGAAGTTTTAAAGAGATTTTTTTATTTTAATCTGAATTAACCTGGGATATTGCTTTTCATATCATTGACCGTGTTAGGTGCAGTTATTATTTCAATGGTAACAATAGATATCTGTAATAAACACCCATCAAATCTTTCTGTAGGCAAATTCCCAAAGTCATTTTGGAATCTCTTTGTAAGTAGGTACACCAACCTAAAACTTAGTCAAGTTACCTTTTTTATTTTGATGTAATTGTACAATCAATTACACCATCTGTAATACTGACACTTGAGTTATCAATAGGTTTGAAAACAGTCGCAGTAAATGTACCTTTGATAGATGTTGATGTCAGCGAAGTAATATTTACGGTACAGCTTGAACCAGATGTTATTGCTGTAGATGTATATGGAGTGACGTTTTTATCAACAAAAGAAACAGAAGAAATTGTTTCAGCAGAGGATGCTGTATAAGTACCAGTAGTTATAGCTGATGTAGCAGTATAACACGTTACTATTATCGATCCATTAGTTTTTACATTTTCTGTTGATGTTTGAATTGTTAAGCTGGTTGAAGCTGCAATAACTTTTGAAATAGAACAGGAATAATTCATTCCGCCTGCTTTAAACGTAATTGTACCAGAAGCATTGTAAGTTCCATCTGCAGGACCATTATTGCTTGTGTTTGATACAGTATTGTTGTTTGTGGTGGATGTTGCATTTTTGATAGTGTTTGATCTATTATTAGGATTTTTTTGACCACAACTACAAACTAATATTCCAACTGCAATCAACATGCTGATAAATAGAGTTTTTTTCATAATACAAATTTTTAAGTTATAGATTAAGAAAACAAAATTAAGGGGAATATGTATTCAAAACAAATATAGTTTTCGGTATCTTTTATTAAACCATGCCGGTGCTATTATTGCACCTAACTTAATAGTGTTTTATACACAGTCTTTTTACAGTTTACTTTAAAAGGTAGAAATAAAAAAATATCCACCTGTCGGTCATGACAATTAGTTTTTGATGGATTTTATGATAACTTGTTTAAATTTAGACAAAGGTCGCTGGAAATTTACTCCATTCTTTTATTTTTGAAAAAGCCAATAGACATCTGCTGTATGCTTAATGGGGAGTACTACATATTATCAAACTTGAGAAGAATTGAGACTTTGAGCTAGTGTAAAAAAACTATCCATTTGTTCTACTGAGAAATAATTATTGCCGAGGGAGAAATTATCATTAACATAAATACAACTTTATTCTTATTATTTTGTTAGTATAATTCTATTCATTACTCAAGATAATTCAAAGAATATGAAATTAAAAATCATCACAATCATTATTGTTCTACTTGCAAGCTTATCAGGTAAAACTTACGGACAGCAAAAATCTCTAGCAGGGCCTTCTGATACACTTGTTGTGCTTTGGTCAAGCGGCGACCCCGAAGTTGCAGAAAAAGCATGCTTAATGTACACATCAGCTGCTAAAAAATTCAAATGGTTCAACGAGGTTATACTTGTTGTCTGGGGGCCATCGGAAAAACTTCTTGCCGAGAATGCTGTTATGAAAGAAAAAGTTGCATCATTACAAAAGTCAGGAGTTATGGTGCAGGCATGTATCGCATGTTCTAACATGTACGGTGTTACTGATACCCTCAAGGTCTGCCAGGTGGATGTGAGGGGGATGGGTGTCCCACTTACAAAGTATCTGAAAAGAGGATACAGGGTGGTTTCGTATTAAATGGCTTTTTAAGTAGATTTTTGAGTTGCTCTTTGAGGATGCACAACGGGTTTATCAAACCCTCGCGAAGCGTTTTAAGAAATTTGGTCTTACTATCTACCCGGAGAGAATAAAATTGTTGCTGAATCCGGGTTTTATATATTTCCCAAGTAAAGTTTTACTACTGCCAGATGCTCCTGAAGATCGTCAAGCAAACGGATAAACTTATCCTGACATTCAGTCCCATCAAGTATTACAGTAAGTTTCGGATTGCCTTCATGTACCTGAGTTACCGTAATCCGGTATATTGTTTCCCTGTATCGGTAATTAATTTTAAAAGAAACCCAATCTGAAGGAAAACAGGGATCAATATATAATTTATCTGTTTCAAGCTTTAAACCAAGTAACGATTCCAAAATAAGTCGATACATCCAACCGGCTGATCCTGTATACCAGGTCCATCCACCCCGTCCAATATGAGGTGGTAAAGCATATACATCAGCAGCTATTATATAAGGTTCAACTTTGTATCTTGCAACTTCCTCAGGCGTTTTGGCATGATTAATTGGATTGATCATTTTTAATATTTCCCATGCTTTTTTACTGTCTCCCAGTTTTGAGAATGCCATTGCCGCCCATATTGCTGCATGAGTATACTGACCACCATTTTCCCTGACTCCGGGAACGTATCCTTTAATATAACCTGGATTCAAATCTGATTTATCAAAAGGAGGGTCCAATAATTGTACCAGCGAATATTCATGCCGGACAAGTCTTTTATTCACAGATTCCATAGCTATCTTTGAACGATCAGTATCACCTGCTCCTGAAAGCACTGACCAGCTTTGAGAGATAGAATCAATCTGACATTCATCATTACTTGCCGATCCAAGCGGTAATCCATTGTCGAAATATGCACGTCTGTACCATTCTCCGTCCCAGCCATTTTTTTCAATATTACGTTGTATTTTTTTAGCTGCATTCCTGCAGAGTTCAACAAATTCAAAATCATCTCTTGCCTGTGCGACTTTGATAAATTGAGTTAGAACTTCAAAAAGAAAGAAGCCAAGCCAGACACTTTCACCTTTGCCCTGGTTTCCAACCTTATTCATTCCATCATTCCAGTCGCAGGTACCAATGAGCGGGAGCCCATGATCACCAAATCTAAGTCCATGAAGGATAGAACGTTTACAATGTTCGTACAATGTACTTTTTTCTTTCGACCTGTTAGGAAGATCGTAATAAGAATCATCTTCCGGGTTTACAGGACGTCCTTCAAGAAAATGAATGGATTCATCAAGGACTCCTGTATCTCCAGTACCAATAACATAGCGACATGTCGCTAAGGGTAACCAAAGGTAATCGTCTGAGCAATGTGTACGAACACCTCTTCCCGATGGGGGATGCCACCAATGTTGGACATCTCCTTCGGGAAATTGCCGACTTGCAAAAAGCAGAAGATTCTCCCGCAGGATATTTGGTTTGGTATGAATTAATGACATTACATCCTGCAACTGATCGCGAAAACCGAATGCTCCACCCGATTGATAATATCCGCTGCGCGCCCAGAGTCTACATGCCAAAGTTTGATATAAAAGCCATCCATTAACCAGTACATTTAGAGAAAGGTCTGGTGTTTCAATCTGCACTGCACCAAGAGTATGGTTCCAATATTGCCATACTGCTTCCAGAGCGGCATATGCAGAACCTGATCCCCTAAAACGATGTATGAGGCTATTAGCATCATCCATATCCCGTCCTGTGCCAAGCCTGAATATTATTTCGCGTCTCTGTCCGGCTGCAAGATCAAAAGGGACCTGAATTGCTGCGCAAGGATCAAGAGCTACTCCATTTTTTCCTGAAAGACGGGAACGTGACATTACAGCTGGATTTTTCAATGTACCGTTACGGCCAATAAATTCCGTACGATCGCAGGTAATAGAGCATGATGTATCGTCAGTCTGAAGAAAAGCAACCCGATTTGCCAGCTCGGGATTATATGGATTTACTGCATATATCACACTGCTGTTTAAATCAGCACTGGTATTCACATGCATGGCAGATTTGTTTCTTAAATCGCCCAATACCCATTCAACATAACTTGTAGCTGATAATTTGCACGATCGCTCCGATTCATTCCTCACTTTTAATACTGAAAACTTTACCGAAGCATCTATAGCTACATAAATCCAAAGTTCGGTAACTATACCTCCTTCGTTGTGTTCGAATACACTATAGCCAAATCCGTGCCGGCACAGGTATAATTTTGATTCGCTGTCGGTCAAGGGTGTTGGCGACCAGAAGTGACCTGTCTCTTCATCACGAATATACATAGTTTCTCCGCTCGAATCTGTTACAGGATCGTTATACCATGGTGTAAGACGATATTCATGGGAATTTTCTGCCCAGGTATATGCCATCCCATTCTCAGAAATTACAGTCCCGAATCCCTGGTTTGCCAGAACATTTACCCATGGTGCCGGTGTTATCCTGTCTTTGGATGTTGTAATTACATATTCCCGTCCGTCTGGTGTAAATCCCCCAATACTATTATAGAAGATCAGGTCCTTTCTGGCCAAGACCTGATCTGATTGCGGATTGGGCCTGAATGTACGGGTTGCTTTGAAATGAGAAACAGGTAATTCTTTATAACCACGCCTGTTAATTTGATCTGCCAGGGCTCCACGGGTATCGCTAATGATAGCACGGGCAACCGTTTGGAAAAGAATTCGATCTTCGTTTGATATTTGGTCCGCTGAACGCACAAATATTCCACCAGGCCGATCAATAATATTAGCTTCAATTCCTGCTGCAATTAATCCTATAATCTGTTCCTGGAGTAACTGACGGTACCCTGCATGATCTTCATTCCAGATTACAAGATCGACAGCTAAACCTTTTAATCTCCAATATGCATGTGCCTGAACGAGCTGACGTACCAGATTAATATTGGCCGGATCTTCAATTTGTAAAAGTACAATCGGCATATCCCCTGAAATGGAATACGCCCACAAACCGGATTGTCCACGATGGTTTTTTATCAGAATTCCAGGTTCGGCTCTCAGTGACGAGTTTGCAAAAATGATAGAACTGGCAAGCCGGCCATATAATTGAGCATCAGATTCACTCGCATTAATCTGACGTAATACTACCTGGCTGTGTGTCCATGCAAGTTCAAAAACGCGGTTTGCAATTTGCATATCCTGATACTTTTCTACAAGATTTAATGCTTCTTCACGGGATTCACTTATTCCTGTAACGATATCAATTGTGGCTGACCCCTCGGGTTCCAGTAGTATTTTAAATTGAATGGCAACAATCGGATCGAGCACTGAACCCTGACTTCCAGAGAGGGATTTTGAAATTGTCATCGCCTGAGGGGAAACAACAGTGTTTCCACGTCCAATGAATTGAGTACGATCTGTTTCAAAGCTAATACCCCTGATTTCAGCCCCATGAACTGCCATCAGGTGGAACATCCATGGCGAATGTTCGTCTACTGACCTGGGTCGCCGGGTGCAGAGGATTGCCTGTCGCTGGTAGATAATTTCAGTCTGAACAAAAAGATTACTGAATGCAGGATGTGCTAAATCAGCTCCATTTGGCGCCAGTACAACTTCCGCATAGCTGGTAATATCAATAATCCTGTTTGTCCGGGTGCGGTTTGTAAGATGGACCCTTCGCAATTCAATGTCATCTTCCGGGGAGACCACAATTATTGTATGAGTGTCAATATCGAAATCCCGACGGCGAAATTCTGCACGTCCTTTTGAAAATATCGCTTCATATTTTTCTGGCCGATGAAGTGTTGGCTGATAGGTAGCTGACCAGAAATTTCCATTTTCAGCGTCACGTAGATAACAGAAAGCTCCCCAATTGTCGCAAGTACTGTCTTCCCGCCAACGAGTCACTGCAATATCTTTCCAATTACTATATCCACCGCCTGCATTTGTAATCATCACCCGATACCTGCCCTCATTTGATAATAAATTGACTTCCGGAAATGGAGTATTGGGTGTATTAAACACACGAAGAGGTGCTTCCTGGTTGTTAGCAGTAGGTCGAACGTTTGTAACACCGGAAGTATGAGAAAAGAATGTAGTAGCCATTGGTATCTTTTCCTGAAGCAACAATAAAGTTGCCTTGAATAAAGGATACGACTCGAACCTCTTTTGCATCGGGCGATCTAATAGAATATAGGCCAAAGAGAGAAAACTCATCCCTTCATGATGCGCCATGAAAGATCTTACAACAGCTTTAGACTGCCCTCTTGGTAAGCGTATTGATGTATAATCGATAGCTTCATAAAAACCAAATTTCCCCATAAACCCATTATCGGCAAGACGCTCAAGATTGGCACATGCTTCCTCAGGCATAACCATCAGGGCAAGCGCTGTTGCATAGGGCGCTATAACCAAATCTTCAGAAAGTCCTCTTTTAAGCCCGAGTCCTGGTACTCCAAATGCCCGATATTGATAGTTTTGCTGAACATCAACACTATTGTATCCCGATTCCGAAATACCCCATGGTACAGCTCTTAGTTTTCCATAGGAGATTTGTCTGCTAACAGCTGATTTGCAGGTTTGATAAAGTAAACTATTTTCATATTCAGGCATGATTATGAGAGGCATAAGGTACTCGAACATTGAACCGCTCCATGAAAGAAGAATTGTTTCACCATCGATAGTTGTAAGAAGACGCCCAAGTGCAAACCAGCTTTCCTGTGGTATCTGGTCCTGTGCTATAGCCACAAAACTCGACAATCTTGCTTCAGATGCCAATAAATCATAATAGCTTGAATCGCGTCGCCGCTCTTCAACATTATATCCTACAGTTTGCAAATGTCGCGACTTATCATAAAGAAAACCATATTCCATGTTCGCAAATGCTAATGATTGCAGTACAAGTGCTTCGATAAGTTCAATCCTTTCATTTGCATGTTCAACGGCTTTTTTTAAAAGACTTTTGAACTCATCATTCATCTCCTTAACCTCAGAACTTATCTCAATGGATAACAGATGACCGGAGGCGATTTCTCGTAATGTTGGAATAGAATTAATACCCGGATATTTGTCCTGTATTTCAGGAGAAAACGTATGTAATACCCATGGAGCCAAATATGTTAATTCATCAAATGCGCTCTGGCATTGCCTTGATAGATTATTTGCCCAGAGTGTGTATGGTTCCTCAATGTCGGCAGCGAATGCATTTACAATTTCAAAAGAGGATGTTGAAAGTTTTTCCAGACTTTTTTGAATTTGAATAAGTGTTAGTGGCTTTTCATTTAAAATTTCATTCAAATATTTACGGAATTGAACAATCTCTTCAGGTATTAATTTCCCTGCATGCTCTATAAGAATTTGTAATGTATCATTAATTCCTTCAAAAAGCCGGGGCCCAAGTATTAATTGATCAGGCAGTATGAGAAGTCCCTGTTGCAGTGTTAGTATGTCACCGGCAAGGTTCCCGCTGTCAACCGATGAAACATAAAGCGGCCTTAGTGGTTTCAAAGATTGAGTATCGTACCAGTTATAGAAATGGCCCTGGTATCTTTCCAGTGAATTCATCGTGTTGAAAGCATTCGAAGTCCGTTCGAGAAGCTCAGCGGTAAAAATGTAACCAAAATCATATGCTGACAGATTTGCAAGAAGTGAAAGACCCATATTCGTTGGTGATGTTCGGTGTGCAATAACTGGAATGGGATGTTCCTGATAATTATCGGGGGGCAACCAATTATCATCGTGACCAACAAAAGTTTCAAAAAAGGACCATGTTTTACGCGACAATTCCCTGAGAAAGCGATATTGTTTATCAGTTAGTTTTGCTGCATGTGGGACAAGAGGTCTGCTGATCCACCAGGCAATACCCGGAAAAACAAACCATAGTCCTATAATTGGCCATACCATTACGAGTATTATAGGAAACAAAATCGAAAGACAGGTTGCAGAAAGGATTGCAATAAAGGGAGATATCCACATGGTCTGAAATGATTCTATAAGTTCAAACCTGCTCAGGTGTTCATCTCTTGCTATAGAATTCCATTCAAGGAGTCGTTTTTTTGAGATAATCAATCTCCAGCATGTTCGCAATAATGCATGCGTACTATAATATGCTTCATATGGAAGGCTTATAAGCACAAAAGCAGCCTGGTACAATTGCCTTGCAGCTGATTGTCCGAATGCCAGCAGATGTTGCCGCAGGTGAACTTCCTCTGGTTTTTGAAATATGTAAACTACAGAAATAATCAATGAAGGAATCAAAATTATTCCTATCACAACCAAAGTCCAGAACCATGATGATGATAAAATGGTCCAGCCCAATAACAAAAGCAATGTAAGCGCTAAAGGAGTGAGACTACGTCTTAGGTTATCCAAAATTTTCCACCATGATAAAAGAGACAAAGGGTTTTTTCGGGATGCACCATTTAACTTAGGTAAAATTGGCAATAACCAGGGAATCAATTGCCAGTCACCCCTTATCCAACGTGATCGACGGTTTACATCTGCCGTGTAACTTGCAGGATACTCTTCAAACAGAAGAACATCGCTTAACAATCCTGAACGGACATAACAGCCTTCCAGAAGATCATGGCTTAGAATTCTGTTTTCCGGAAACCGATCCTTAAGTGTTTGTTCAAATGTATCCACTTCATATATACCTTTGCCAATAAAGGATCCTTCTCCAAATAGATCCTGGTATACATTAGATATGGCACGGGTGTATGGATCAATACCCGGTTCGCTACCGAACAACTTTGCATACCTCGATCTGTTACTGCCTAGTAAACTTACAGCAACCCTGGGTTGAAGAATACCGTATCCATCTGTTACGCGGTGTTTTTTTGTATCGTATTTTGGTTTGTTGAGAGGATGCGACATAGCCCCAATAAATTGCAGGGCTGAATCGCGCGGTAATTGCGTATCGGTATCCAGTGTAATGACATACTTTATTTTTTTTAAAACTTCAGTATTACCAATGATCTGCGAAAACATATTTACAGGGCCTCCACGCAGCACGGAATTCAGATTTGATAACTTTCCCCTTTTTCGTTCATATCCCATCCATATCTGATCTTTTGGATTCCATTTTCGTGGACGATGAAAAAGGAAAAATGTATCACTATTTTCCCCGGGGTATTTATCGTTCAGATCTGTAATTTTTTTGCCAACATGTTGAATAAGCTGGTCATCTTCCTCTAATTTTTCCTGCGCTGCGTCCTTAAAATCGGTCAATAATCCAAAATGTAAGTTTTTATCCTGATTTGCCAGAAAACGAACCTCCAGAGCTTCCACAAGATCTTCAATATTTTGAATGTTTAAGAGCATAGCAGGAACTACAACCAACGATCGTGATTCTGGCGGGATCCCTTTCGAGTAATCAAGTCGTGGCAATGGATTCGGTTTGATAAAAAGTGTAACAAGCCAGTTCACAAGAGCAATTGAAAGGTAACTTGTACCTAAAGTCAGGAGAAAACCTAATGTCCAGAGATGCCAGCTGGCAATTCCGTCACTATGGGCTTTTTCTAGCAAGCTCCAGCAGAATGTTAACGTCACCAATACAATTGAACCCAGATAGAAAAACAGGGGAAACCGGAAAATCGTTTTTCTGCATATCGAAGATAAAGTATATTTTATTTTTGTAAGGTGCTCCAGCTGAGGCAGACCTTTACCAATGAGGTAAAATCCAACATGGGCTGTACGGTCCTCTGTTCCATTCAATTCAGCTCCATTTTTTGCAAGTTCTATAGATTTGCGTGCCACTTCAATTTCAGAAAAGTCGCATTTTTTTGCAATCTTTTCTATAACATGACGATAATGGTCACGGGTATTAAAATCCATTGAGATATATGCTTCAGCAGGATCATCGTGAAGAAGTTGTTCTACATAGCTCATAGATTCAACGAATTCACGCCAGTCCAAAGCACCCAGAAAACGAAGGCTGCCTATGCTATTACTGATAGAAACCTGATCTGCAGCTTGTTGCTGGTTTCCATACTGTATTAATTGGACAGTTGTCTGATTTGATTCAGAAAGCCGCTGTTCAATCCACGTCAGTGGAAATGCCAAAGCCGTACTTTGTCCCTGCAGACGGCGGACAAATTCTGATACAAAAGGTGTTGACATCGGAAGATTGGACCTTGCCATGTCAGCAATTACCAGTATCAGGCTCTTTGGATCCTTTTCCGCTATTTCAGTCATCTTGTCGGCCCAGGAATCAGCCAGATTTCTGTCGATTCTGCCAGAGGCTACCCTGACTGCAATGCGACGAAGGTTCTCAATAAGGGCCAATCGCAACATTATGGGAATAGCCCATAATTCACCCAATTTTAAAGTAGTAATAGTTTGATATGCAGTTACAAAACGACGCAGGTTTTCGGGATCTACATGTCCCTCTCCATGGGATATGATTTCTTTTGCTATATCGTAAACACGGGGAAGTCCGGCAGACGGACCATTAAGCAAACGGGGCAATTCCTTACTATATCCTTTTGGCAAATGTCTTCTTCCGGTACGAATCTGCTCTTCAATTAAATAAAAATTATCAAGCAGCCATTCACCGGCAGGTGTAATTTGACGATTAGCCTTCACTGCTTCAGATACAAGATCGTGCACTTCCATCAGTATGGTTTCATTTTCTGCAAGACGGGAAAGAAGTTGCTGATCAGGAACAACTTTGGGACCCAGAATATGTAAACCTGCTAAGGTTTTGCCATACTGCTCCATCTGTTCGGCACTGAATAATTCCGAACGCAGGGGTGGTAGTCCATCGGCATATTTTTGCGAAAGGTCATTTTCCCATAAATGGGATTTTAAACGGAGCAATGATTCGTTAATAATAGAAGACCCTATCTTCATACATAAATAATCTTTTATAGAAAATTCAACTAATTAACTCAAGTTTATCGAACCCCAATAAACTGGACAAAAATCTGATTTCAATTTAGTAATATTTTCTGATTTCCCGATGTCACAAAAATCTCATTTTCCTTTCTTGTTTTGTCAAGAGCTAGACAAGTAGACACACGAGGCAACATCACAACCGAAGCTACTCTTGACAAAGAATCGGAAAATGCGAACGGGTGTTAATCGGCAAAATCAGGGTAAAATGTCTTCAAATATAAATATGGACTCTTTCTCTTTAATGATCTGCGCTTACGGCGATAATTGTAAATCAGATAGTAAGCAGCGAGTTTTTCTCTAGAATGATAAATACTGTCAAACCATGTTCTTTTCAGTAACTCTCTCTCAAGGCGGCTATGCCAAGCCTCAATATAAGAGTTCTTTTCCAGGGTTACAATATGCGTAAATTCTTGTATAATATCATTTTGTGTCAGATACTTTCTGATATTATGGGCAAGAAATTGGCTGCCATTATAGCAGAATGACATCATACTTCTTAATGCTGTATTTAAGAGTGTGCCCTACATGGGGTCGGCTCACGAAACGGAAGTAAAATACATAAAGTGAGCGAAGAGAACACCATTGGTGAGACACTGTCTCACTTTTTTTATAGCAAATGTAAAATAGTCGCATGTAAGTGAGGTTGGAACGTGAAAATTTATCGTGGTCTCTCTTTATTTCATTAACATATCTATTTTTAATTTCAACAAATTCAATGATTTATACAACACCTGTAGCATTTGATATTCATGTATCTTTGATGTATTATTTATTGATACGAGATATAAATGAAGGATTTGAATGGAGAGCATACCAAATGCCTTCTTGTACAAACAAAATTTTCGGGATTTAGTTTTTGGAATTACCAGGAAGTTTGTGACATGGTTGGGGCAAAATATCCGGCTTCCTCTCTTGGATTGCTGACAGTGGCTGCACTACTTCCCCAGCATTGGATATTCAGGTTAATTGACGAGAACATTGAACCTTTGCTAGATGACCATTTGAAATGGGCTGATATTGTCTGTACAGGGGGAATGCTTACTCAACAAAAAAGCATGCTCGATTTCATTAATCGGGTTCATAATCTTGATCGTATTATTGTGGTAGGTGGTCCCGATCCTACTTCACAACCAGATGTTTACCATGAGGCCGACTTTTTAGTCTTGGGAGAAGGAGAGGTTACAATTCCTATGTTCTTAAACGATTTACAGAAGGGGGCAAAAAGTGGGAGATATTTTTCTGAGGAAAAAGCCAATATGCTGAAAGCTGTTGTACCCAGATATGACCTGATCAATTTCCGGAATTATATTATGATCGGACTTCAATTTATCAGGGGGTGTCCATTTAGTTGCGAATTCTGCGATATCATTGAGCTATATGGCCGAATACCCAGGTTTAAGTCGAATGAACAGGTGTTCAAAGAACTGCAATCCCTTTACGATTTAGGTTACCGTGAGCATATTGACATAGTTGATGATAACTTCATTGGTAATAAAAAGAAGGCTAAAGAACTCTTGCGTGAATTAAAAACATGGACTAAAAACCACCGGTATCCATTTTATTTTTCTACCGAAGCTTCTATTAACCTGTCAGATGATGATGAATTACTTCAGTTAATGAAAGATGTTGATTTCCGGTATGTGTTTCTTGGTATCGAAACACCTGAAAATGATACGTTGATATTAAACAAGAAAACTCAGAATGTAAATAAACCAATCGAGGATGCTGTCAGGAAACTCTTATCGTATGGTATCGTGAGTAATGGAGGATATATTATTGGTTTCGACAGCGAAAGCAGACAGATTGCAGAAAATATGATCGATTCTATCCAGAAATCTGGAATCTGCATGGCAATGATCAGCCTACTTTACGGACTGCCAAATACTCAATTAACCAACCGTCTTGCATCTGAAGGCAGGTTGTTTCAGCAGGCATCCCGATCAATTGGTGAAAGCGATATTGACCAGACGACGAGTGGTCTGAACTTTATTACACTTATTTCACGTACCGAGATACTTAAGAATTTTATTCGGGTTCTTAATGTCATTTATGAACCTACGAATTATTATAAACGAGTTGTTTATACCGGCTTGAATATAAGACCCAGTTATAAACACACTCCAAATTTCAGGACATGGCTTATTTATATGCGTTCATTCCTGAGGGTTTGTAAAAAGGCAGGTTTTAATACAGCAACCGGATTCTATTATTGGAAGATGTTTTTTACCGTGATCTTCAGAAATCCAAAAGGAATTGAAACGGCAGTGAACTTAGCTGCAATGTTCATTCACTTCCGGAAACAGAAGGAGTATGGTATTTCACTTATGAAACACGCTATTGATGAAATAGAAAAAACCGGAGAAGAAGATTACAACGCAAAGATGAGGGGTCAGTATTGAAAATAAATGATTTTTTCTGCACAGGACAAACCTGCAGCCGTAGCTTCATCTGATGCTATATGGGCAAACTGGGACTATATATCAAGTTTATTGGCTTCTCTTCTATCAAGATAATTACCAGAGTCTTAGCCTTTTACTTCACTTGCAATTTTGTTTTGTATCTTTCTGTATCAAAACGAGTGATCTACTCAGATCCACTTACTTCATTCTTTAGTCCTTCCCAATATTCATAATACTATAAATAATTTGTGAAGTGCATGAAAAAGAAGTTACAGAAAAACCAATGGCCTTGACCATAATTAGCCGGATTCTCTTGACCACAAAAAGCGGGAGTTAAAAATATGATGGTTAGATGAATATAATTAATGTCATTGACCGGCCAAATGTGATCAAGATGTCCTGCTTTTGCAATTGATCAGCTCCTTCCTTTCTTTTTCCAATATTCCACGGCTTTCTTTTCTAATTTTTTTAATCTTGTATAATAATCTGGGAACTCCTTTAAATGAGCCCAGGCAATTTTCCCAGTCATTTTTTTGTCATTTTTTGTAACGTTTGTTTCGGGATATTTTGTCCCGTGTTCAAACTCAACATTTATTCCTATTGTAAATTCATCAAGCTTTACTTCATTCCAATCGATACCGAGATCATCACCGATCATTTTTGCGTTCTTTGAATTTAATTTTTTCATTTCAATTTATATTGTTGTCCTTTCATAATTTATATGCATTTAAGAATTTTGAGGAAACAAAGTTAAACACATTTGACCCCAAATAAGTCTTACATAACTTCTGAAGCTCTATAACCATCTTTTTGCCATCTATCGTCAGAAAAACTGCAAAGGAGATATATGGGTTACAGAATTTGTCTATAACCTGAAAGGGAACCCTGAATGAATATTTAATTATAGTACTCTCCTGCCTTGAATGAGCTTAACAACTATTGCGATAATTGCAATAACAAGCAGGACATGTATAATACTGCCGGCACTATAGGCAAAAAATCCGATTGCCCAGACAATAATTAAAATTACTGCTACGATGTAAAGTAAATTTCCCATGGTGTTTCTTTAAATTATTATTATTACTATTTTAAAAATAATATTACCCTCTAAATATGGCCTGAATCTATGAGTTTCGCAGATAATTTGTTAAATACGCAAAACACGTTCTCCCAGTCAAAACTTTTGATATCTGAATAGGGTTGAGAGATAACCGGAATAAAGACCAGACACTTCATAACCTTCAGGGAAGCATTAACATCATGCTTCTCCAAAAGTCAATAAAGCAGATTAAAGTGCTGCAATAATCTTGTCCAATTCTTCTTTTGATTTGGCAAGTTTGATTTGAAGTTTTCCAAACATCTCCTCCTTCTTGCCTTCTGCAAACATCAGGTCATTGTCCGTTAAGACTGCAAATTTCTTTTTGAGCTTGCCTTTCTGCTCATTCCAGTTTCCTTTTAATTCTGTTGTATTCATATATTTGAATTATTAAAATTTAAATGGATTTTCGCTTTACAAAAATAGGCCTATATGCACCTGAAAGCGTTATAAAATTTTAGAAATAAGTTATATTATTCACACATTTTTAAGATCATGCACTGCGTTTTTAATGTTTTATTTAGTAAAAAAGGCAGCATGATTTTCTTCTCAGAAAGCCTCTTTTACTAAAAATCACCCTCCAAAGTCCCTCCATCGATTGACCTTGTGAATAAAATTAACAATGGTGATTTTCAGTGATTCTTGAGAATTCAGAAATAATCTAGTTATAAGAGTTACATACTCTAGACCTATATATTCTGTAATAACATAAAGAGAGCAATCCGAACGACTTATTTATAGCTTCAGTTATCCTTCAAATGTGATTTCTCATATTGCTGTTCTTCAATCAATTCTCTGTTTTGAAGAAAGGTTTTGGCTTCAGCCGGTGTTCCCAAAAGTATTGCGAGCCATTTTGTTTTCTCATTCTGTTCGAGAATGATTTTAATGGTCATGGTGAAGGGAGCTGACAGGATCATACCCACTATTCCCAGTACAAATCCCCAAAATAGAAGAGACAGGAATACAACCAGAGTTGACAAACCTAAACCTTTTCCCATGATCCTGGGTTCAATAAAGTTTCCAAGAATATTGTGGATAAGCACAGTCGAGCCCAGAGTCCAGAGCGCGCCACCTAATCCGAGTTGTACCAAGGCAAAAAGAACTGTTGGAATCGTAGCAACAATGGATCCGATATTCGGAATATAATACATCAGGCCTCCAATCAATGCCCATAGGAGAGGATAGTCAACCCCAATAATAAGTAATGCTAAATAGATAAGAATTCCTGTTGATAAACATAATAAGGTTTTTATCCCAAGGTAGTTACGGATATTTTTTAAAATCGTAGAAAAATAAGAAATAGATTTACCTGATTCACTCCGAATTGCTTTGGCCTTAACAGAAAAACTCCCGAATTCCATAAGTATAAAAAAAATGATAAGGAAGAGAATGAAGGTATTACCCATCATATTGAACAATGTATTCAAAGCACTTGCCGTATATTCCAGGATTTTTGCTGGTTTGACAAGATTAGATATCTCATCTTTGGGGATCTTTAGGCCTTGCTCATTTAAATATTGAATAAATGAGTTACTGATCGTTGTAAGGGTAGATTCATATTTTGAAAGGTTGCCTGAAAAGGATGATACTGTTCCTCCGATCATGAAAGTAAATCCAGAAAAAAGTACAATTAATCCCAATATTACGATGATAAGTGCTAGCCATCTGGGGATTCGGTTTTTTTCCAGCCAGGAAATTGGCTGTGCACAAATGATACTTATGAAAAGTGCGAGTAAAAAAGGCGTGATGATTGATTTTGCATAAATCACTCCTGCAAAAATGATTATTAATGCAGCGATATTTACTATGGGCGAACCCTCTATTGATCCGATAATCTTTTTGTTCATTTCAATATAATTTTATGGAATTTATACAAATGCACAAGCTCGTAAAGGCCAGGACATAATTTTTTTACTTAAAATTAGTAAATTATCTCTTATCAATTTCTCCAAACATAAATATTAATAACCAATCCATCCTAGGTCTATTAATTGGTACAAAGGGAATGGAATTAGCATTGTTGATTTTTAGTGGTTCTTGATTACTTAAAGTTGAGGATCGCCATCTCGGAACAATATTAAACAAAATGCTGTATAACTTGACTATTTGTCTGCGTTTGGGTCAATTTGTGGAAAATCCAGTGACCCTGGCTATAACTGGTCGAATCATATTGACCACTTTAATCCGGAGTTAAATCCATGTTGTTTTGTTTTGAATGTTCGGTGAAACATGACCGGATTTTGAAGTGGTCAAAGAAGAACGGATTTTTCACTTAGTATCAGGGTACTGGTCATCACAGACAATTAATTGCCTTATTGAGACTTTCATCTGCCGGTGTTCATAAAGCACTTCAAGCATATAATTGTCAATTATTGATTTTATATTATTTTTGGCAGAATTTCAAATTGACGAGATTTATGCCTAAGATATCTGCAGTAATTATAACTTATAACGAAGAGATGTTCATTGATAAATGTCTTGCTTCGATTGATGGAATTGCAGATGAGTTACTTGTAGTTGATTCATTCTCGACAGATTCGACTGAAGAAATTTGTAAGAAATATAATGCCAGGTTCATAAAACACGAATTTGAAGGATACAGAGATCAAAAGAATTTTGTACTGAAGCTTGCGACATATAAAAATATACTGTCTCTTGATGCTGATGAGGCATTAAGTAACGAACTCAAAGAGTCCATACTTGCAGTTAAAGACAAATGGGAATATAATGGTTATCTCTTTAACAGACGAAATTATTATTGTGGAAAATGGATTCGGCATTTACAATGGTACCCTGACAGACAATTAAGACTCTTTAATTCTGATTATGGGAAATGGGGAGATCTCAATCTCCATGAGAGATTCAAAATGTCTAATGGAGCTAAAGTTGGTAAACTAAAAGGGGATTTACTTCACTGGCCGTTTTTATCCCAAAAGGATCTAGTAGATAAAATGAATAAATTCTCATTAATCGGTGCTGAGGAGTTTCATACAGCAAGAAAAAAATATTTAAACTGGGCTTTATACTGATAATTTTATCAGTCAGCCTTTATTCCTGTTTCCCGCTTTATCCCTATGGATATGCGAACCAGGTATATATTGGCCCTGGATATAGGAATTATGGGTATAGAAACTATGGATATATTGGCCATGGATACAGAGACTATGGATATTCAGGCCATGGACGGGGAGACTATGGACGCAGGGACTATGCAAGCAGAGGCCATGGATATAAAGGCCAGGGTGAAAGGAATAACAGACATAGGGACGGCAACAGTGGTTGAACAGATTGACCACCCAAATCCGGAGTTAAATCTTCGTTGTTTTGTTTTGTATGTTCGGTGAAAGCAGACCCGCTTGAAGTGTTCAGGAGAGTAAAATAATAAAATGAGAATATTTATTATTTCCTGTTCTGACTATGTCTTGACCGTTTCCCTTCTATTCTTTCAATCGGATCGTTTACATAGACTTTGCCAAGTCCGATAGCCGATGTAAAAGTTCCTCCCTTTTTTTCTTCACTAATTCCCTCTGAATACCCAAGATCTACTGGAACTTTTCCTCTTCCACCTTGCATATCTACTACATAGGTCGGGCGAAGAAAACCTGTAGTAGCTCCGCAAAGGTCTCTGCAGATTTCTTTTCCTCTAGACACTTCTGTCCTGAAATGACCTGTTCCCTCGACAAGATCAGCGTAGTACAGATAATATGGTTTTACTCCTAATTTCCCAAGTCCGTGCATTAGGTCTCTCATTACATCTGTGTCATCGTTAACTCCCTTTAGCAGAACAGTTTGGTTTCCTATTGGAATACCAAGTTCCCTTAGAATTTTAATTGCCTGGAAGCTCTCTTCGGTTATTTCATTAGGATGATTAAAGTGAGTGTTTATAAAGAATTGAGGCTGTTTAAGTGACCGGGGTGTATGGTTTTTCAGTATCTCAATTAATTCTTTGTCTTCAATAATCTTTTGCGGCCATACGCATGGGACTCTTGTACCAATTCTGATTATCTCTAGGTGGCTAATTGCTGACAGTTTTCCCAGAATATCATCAAGCCTTTTATTTGAAATCAATAATGGATCCCCGCCAGAGATTAATACGTCTCTGATATCTTCGTGAGATGCAATATATTCAATTCCCTTATTAATATCCTCCAATGAAGGGTTTTTACGGTCATCACCAACTTTTCGTTTTCTGGTGCAAAACCTGCAATACATTGAGCACTCGTTTGATGCTAACAATAAAACTCTGTCGGGATACCTGTGTACTATTGTTCTGGGACCACCAAGCGGTATATCCCCTTCCTCATCGAGCGGATCTTCAGTAAGGTCCATATAATGCTCAAGTTCATTGACATCTGGAATTGCCTGCTTCCAGATACCGTCATTCATCTTTTCAATGAGCCCGAGATAATAGGTATTTACCCGCATAGGATATTTTGCAATAACGTCCCTGAGTCTGGGGTCAACTTTTGCCTTTTGCCCTATAAGCCATTTCTCCAGATCTTCAAATGTCCTTACTCCGTTTTTTAAAACATCTTTGTATGCCATTGATAATTATCCTTTGTTACCCTCTTATAAAATTCAGTTAAAGCTGTTAATAAAAGGAATTGCTGCCGGATCAAATTTCCAAAGAATATATTACATATGCAAATGAGTGAAAAACCACGTGATATCGAACATAGTTAGCCGGATCTAGTTGACCACCCTAACCCTGAGTTAAATACTTGTTGTTTAATTTTGGATGTTCGGTGAAAGAATACCGGATTTTGAAGTGGTCAAAGAAGGAATTATTTTACACTTCCTTTCAGGTTACAGGAAGTTTAAACTTATTACTATTATAAATGGTGAGAAGTCTTCTCTTGTAGACAAGTGTATTGAAATATCTAACCAAAGCTTAATCAATGACATGAAGAGAATTATTAACTTTGAAGAGGTTCTGAATGGGTAACATGCAGGAAAACAGGTTGCCATTAAGGCAGGAATAGATGCAATCTTGCGTCTATTCACTCGTTATGTGTTATTGTAAAAAAGAAAATAACAAGAATGATGAAAGTAGTGATTACAACAGTTGGTTCAAGAGGTGATTTACAACCATTTATATCCCTTGGACTTGGACTTAAAAAAGCAGGATATGAAGTTTTGATTATTTCAGCTAAAAACGAAGAAGACTTTGTAAGAAAATATGGATTAAATTTCTATGCACTCGATGTAAACATTCAGGAATTAATGGAAGGAAACAACCATGTTCAGGAATTTGCAAAAGGCAGCAATCCTCTTAAATTTATCATAAGCCATTTAAAAGGGTCTAAGAATCTGAAAACCCTTATGATTAAGACGCAGAGGGAAATTTGGAATGCTTGTCAGGATGCAGATCTTATTGTTTTTCATCCGGGAATGCCAATCGGATATTTCATTGCACAAGTCAACCATAAAAAAAGTGTTTTATTAAATCCGTTTCCGGTAGTTGCAACCAAAGACTATCCATCAATACTTTTTTATTCTTTACCAAGATTGGGCAGAGCTTTTAATTCATTGACTCATGCCATTTTTTATAAAGTGTTTTGGGCACTGGCAAAATCAGCAATCGTAGAATTCTGGAAAGAAAATGTCCTGACAAAAGTTGATTTCAAAACATCTCCTATACAACAACAGATTATTAGCGGAAGACCAGTAATTAACGCATACAGTCCTTTGACTTTTCAACCAGCAGCAGAATGGGGAAATAATGTACAAACAGTTGGTAGTTTGATTATTGAAAACGAATCAAATTTTATACCACCTAAAGAACTCGAAGATTTTATTAAAAATGGTGAACCTCCAATTTTTATTGGTTTTGGAAGTATGAAAGATATTAATTCATTTACAAAAACATTTGAAATAATCTCTGAAGCGGTAACTAAAACTAAACAACGGGCTGTGATAGGTTTGGGGTGGACAAAAAACAGTTTTAGCGGAACTGTGCCTGAAAATATATTTTTAATAGAAAATATTCCATTTTCCTGGTTATTCCCTCAAATGAAATTGGTCGTTCATCATGGTGGTGCAGGAACAACAGCTGCTGGACTTATTGCCGGTAAACCAACAATAATAATACCTCATATTGCGGACCAACCTGGATGGGGACTGAGAGTTTATGAACTGGGTGTTGGATCAAAACCTATATCGAAAAAGAGGCTGTCTGCCGAAAATTTAAGCAAAGCAATTATGTTTGCACTACAACCCGAAATTGTAAATGCTGCAAATCAATTGGGACAGTCAATGAGAACAGAAAATGGTATTGAGAAAGCAATTGATATCATTAATAAATATATGAATGATAAATAAATAGAAAACAACAACCCATAACACCGGCTCATACATGATGCGTGTTTCAGAGAGTTTTCAAATGTAATGCTTATTAATTATATATGGTTCAATGGTCTGCTATTTGCCTGAGGAAGCAACAACGATAGTTATGGATTTATAAGGTATATCAATACTTTGGATTGTTCCAGAAGTGATAATTCGTAAGCAAACTAATGTCATATCGATGTTGTTCTTCGTGGTTGCCATCTGAAAAACCTGGGCTGAAGATCCAATTAACCCGCTAATGGTTGTTCTTTTGAATGTGTTGGTTGGATTCACAATGACCGCTACCATATTTGTGTCACTTTTGAAGGCAACCATGTCCATTCTTGTGGCATTGGAATATTCCAAGTCATAATCATTGCTGGTCATTCGTCTTACCTTAGAGCCAAGTGGCACACTCGTAAAAAGTTTTTTCAGAACAAAGTATGCTGGTTTCTTATTCAGATAAGTTACTCCATCGCCATAACACAAAGCATCTGGAACGTTATGCCCCCAGCCATCATTAACAGTCCAGGTGAACCAATAATTATTTTTAAAATAAGCCAAATCGGCAATGAGCCTTCGAACAGTACCAATAGTGTGCGGACTAATGGTATCTTCAATATAACAATATTCGGTTTGCCAACGATCTTTTCCCCATGTATCACATGCACTTATCCATTCATCAAATTCAATGTTCGAAGTATAAGGCGGCCATTCGTAGCTGTGACTGGAAATTGCACCAATAGCTTTATTGAAGATGATATCTTTCAAGAAAGGGAAGCCAGCCCCACCTAAAAACCCGAAATTCCCGCTCACATCATTTCCACTGGTGTAGTAGCCGTCTTCCGGTCCAAGCATCATTACATTTGAATAGCCTGCTGAATCAAGGTAAGTACGCATTAATTTAGCTACCCGCATGTATTGAACAGGTTCATATATACAACCCTGCCATTGCGTTTCACACCTGGGCTCATTCTGCAGGCTATAGGCAGATGGAAGAGGAAGACCTTTGGTCTTGCTGATATAATCAAAGAGTTTAATTACGAAATTGCAAAATGACTTCTCCTTAGAGGTTTGAAGGTAAACAAGTGTGTCGTTGGATATAGATCCGTCAACTGAAATGGTCTTCATGCAAACAGGGGGACTCCAATTTGACAGCAAATATGGAAGCCCGTTATTGACTGTGATTTGAATTGCCCTGCAAAGTTCATCTGCAGCTGTTTCGTTGATGTTCCCATTTATGTCCCCCACTTCTGCCAGTTCACTCAGGCGTATCATCGAAGCCCCCATATGATAAGTGACCTGAATTGTCAATGGTTGTGTGGACACGTCAAGGTTCCCAATCCAAAGAGGACAGCATCCCCAACCTTTCAACGTTTGCTGATCAACGGTTGAAACCATAGCAGCAGAAACCTGTGCTTCTGGCTTGTTTTTTGAACATCCCGAGAGTAACGCAATCAATAATATCCCAACATCAATATGTCTCATTGAAATTTTAATCATCCGGCTAAAATAAACAAATCTCTTCAACCAGATAATCCAGCTCAATAAAACCTTAATAATTATATTAAACTGAATAATTAAAATGCAATGAACCTAGCCAAATAGGATAATAATTTACATCATATTTAACAGGTTACATGACCATAAATAACAGTTAAAAATGACAATTTCATTTCTTTTCATAAATTCTTATATAATCAAGCTCGCAAACAGTTGGCCATAGAGTTGTACTATCAGGTTCACCAGCCCAGACATTGGCAATCTCCGGGGTAACCATAATGTACATCGGACTGTAAATATAATTTGGTATGCTTTTCATCTCAACTCCGTCAAGGTACCAAATAATTTGGGTAGAAGTCCACTCCAATCCATAGACATGAAACTGGTCGATCGTTACATCCGGAATAGTAGTCATATAATCATTGGAGCTTCCATGCTGCGTCATATAGACATTGTTGATTGGATTCATTCCATTGCCAACTACTTCAACAATGTCAATTTCTCCTGGACCTTCATTATCAGCTTGAACCATCCATATTCCCCAGTGTTGTGATTTTGAAATATTAAATTTTGCCCTGACTTCCCAATAACCATATAATTGTGAATGGTGAATCTGACCACTAAGCATGCCCCCGATATATGGAAGGTTGTCTACTTTTGAGGAGTCCACATCTGGTGTTTTCATGCAGTATAATCTGATGGTCGAGTTCTCACCAGTGGTTTCATGTAGAACAGCACTGACATGAGGGAAGAAGGATTTATAACATTGATCATTATTCCCGATTAGGTGATGCACATTCCATCCAACATAGTAAGTTGCCCAGTTTTTTAAACCTGATGGTGGGTTAAGTGTATCCAGCGAAAGATTATCGAAATCATCTTCAAATAACAAGGTCCTGGTAGAGCTAGAATCATTTGATAGTTTCTTACAGGAGAATAAAGCAGTTGAAAATAAAAACAACAAAGAAATTATTTTCATTTGAATAAATCATCAGAAAATTAATATGACAAATTAAAAACAATTTAAGATTTTACTAAGATTTGTTTAAAATTAAATAAAGACAGGTGGTAATCAACACTATTCTGGATTGTGTTTTAAAAACCGGATTTATTGATCAGATTTGCAAGGACCAAATTTTATTGGAATTCCAAAAAGTTCCTGAAATAAATTGTAGAATGTACATTTGTCACAATTATTCAATAATATTGGTCATATGAAAACGAAATTGTCCTATTACAATATTAGAAACTTTCTTACTTATTTTTCTTGTTCAAATTTATTAAGCATGAACAACGAGAAGTACCGTGTATTCTTTTGCTCTTGAACCACTTCAAGTTCAAACCCGGAAATGTTTTAAAAGAGTTTTATATGTCAGCAAATCGAAGTGTAGGAAGATTGATAATTGTCCTGATATTTCTGACAGGTTTTTCCAAGGCAGAGGCACAGGCAACATTTTCCC
>Ga0208478_1000050_pt1 | contig 47753 bp, 39 predicted proteins | sample NGESurdeep072012_5_FD_184462 | JGI IMG/M metagenome (GOLD analysis project Ga0208478, IMG submission 184462) | Arctic peat soil microbial communities from Barrow, Alaska - NGEE Surface sample 415-2 deep-072012 (SPAdes) | ecosystem: Environmental > Terrestrial > Soil > Wetlands > Peat ...
AAACACGGATCATGAAACCATTGAATATGATAGGCAGTGCCGCTGCATACAGTCGGTTAAAAGATAAATCTAATGTTATAGATCCTCATGCACCGGTTAATGGTGTAGTACAGGTTATCGACCGCGATTTTGGTGATGTTGCCAATGCTGCAGGAGGTATATACAGTAATCTCACGGATATGTGCAGATGGATAATTATGCAGATGAATAATGGTAAATACGATGAAGGACTTAAAAAGCAACTTTTTAGTGAAGAAGTTCATAAAGCGATGTGGACACCTCAAACAATTATACCTGTAGGGAATTCATCAGATTATAATACCCATTTTGAAAGCTATGGACTGGGTTGGGGTTTAAGTGATGTGAGAGGATATAAACAAGTCAGACATAATGGTGGATTGGCAGGTATTGTAACACAGGTAACACTTATCCCGGAAATGAAACTTGGCATTATCGTCTTTACGAACCAGCAATCTGATGAAGCTTTAAATGCTATTTCCAATACCTTAAAAGACAGTTATTTTGGCATTGAAGGAGTTGACAGAATAAAACAATATCATGAGGATGCTATGAAAAACATTACAGATGCGAAAAAAATAACTGATGACGTCTGGAAAGATATTGAGGTTCAACAAAAAAGCTCTTCAGCAAAAACAGATGGCAGTCTTTATACCGGCATATATTCTGATAAATGGTTCGGTGAAGTGATAATCTCTTTTAAAAATGGAAAATTATGGTTCGATTCAAAAAGATCTCCAACACTCACAGGAGAATTACTGGCATATAAAGGCAATACTTTTATTGTTAAGTGGAATGACAGAAGTATGGATGCTGACGCGTATGTAATGTTTTATCTTGATAACACAGATAAAGCATCTGGAATAAAAATGAAAGCAATATCTCCATTGACAGATTTTAGTTTTGACTTTCAGGATCTGGATTTTATTCGAAAGGAAAATGTAACTAATGTTTCATTTTGATAATGAATTAAATAGAGCCCTGATTATCAATTTAGCATTATCTTTAAACTATGGAAAGCATAATACCAGGCTACGAATACGACATCTTCATCAGCTACCGCCAAAAAGACAATAAAGGCGACAGATGGGTGAGTGAGTTTGTAGATGCTCTGAAGACGGAACTCGAATCTACATTCAAAGAAGAGATCAGTGTTTATTTTGATATTAATCCTCATGATGGACTGTTAGAGACTCATGATGTTAATTCCTCTCTAAAAGAGAAACTGAGATGTCTCATCTTCATCCCTATAATCTCACAAACTTATTGCGACTCAAAAAGCTTTGCCTGGCAACATGAGTTTGTTGCCTTTAACAACCTGGCAAAAAAAGATAAGTTCGGAAGAGATATAAGACTTGCCGGCGGAAATGTGGCCAGCAGAATATTACCGGTAAAGATCCATGATCTCGATGAGGAAGATAAAATCCTTCTCGAAAATGAATTAGGAGGAGTTCTAAGAAGCATAGAGTTTATTTACAGAGAAGCAGGAGTGAACCGTCCTTTAAAACCTTATGATGATCCAAAAGAAAACCTGAACAGGACACATTACAGAAACCAAGTCAACAAGGTGGCAAACGCTGTGAAAGAGATTATTACAGCAATAAAGAAAAATAATCAACAGAATGGAGAAATCATAAAGACAGTCCTTAAAGCAAAACCCGGAAACCCGAAAAAACTTAAAACAAAATACTTTTTACCTGTTGTAGCTGCGGTGCTTATTATAATTGGGTTTATAAATCTTAATGAAATTGTTAGTATACTAAATCAGAAGAAAAAAATTATAAGGCGGGAATCGATTATCACTGTTGAATCAGTCAATACGACAAGAGATACATCAAAGATATTGGATCCTAAAATTATTGAATATTTATTACGCTATAATATATCAAATAAAAGTAATCTGACTTTATTAAATAACAATCAGTTTAATAAAATCTATCCTTCAAACAATAAAGAAATAAACCTGCCTCAGAAAAATATTATCTGCAAAATAATTAATGGCAACTTTGGTTATGAAATTGATTATAAGATTATTAATAATAATCTAAATGGTTCTATACTAAAAGGGAATGTCATTTTTCATAATCCATCTACTCTTTTAGATGAGGAACTTGATAAGATAACTTCAACTCTTGAAACAAAGATTCCAAGGAAAAATTTCCTTACAAGAGATTGGGATGCTCTGGAGAACTTTTATCAGGGAGAGATAAACTGGAATGTTCTGAATATAAACGAAGCAAGAAAATTCTTCAAAAAGTCTATCTCTATTGATCCCACCTTTTTGTTGCCAAGCCTCAGACTGGCAAATATCTGTCATTTCGATGGGAATTTTAAAGCGGCACTGGACCTTCTAAATACTGTGAAAGCATCTATAAATAATTTAACAATTCAGGATTCTTTAAGAACAATTGCTTTATGGAATACGCTTAATGGTCAGACACGGGATGCTATCAACAATTATAAAAGATTAATTGAATATTTGCCAGCACAGAAAGAACCCTATTTTGAACTGGCTGAAGGATATTTTTACCTGCAAGATATAAATAACGCTATAAGTAATTATCGTAAAGCGTTAGATTTTGATCCGGAATTTTCACTCGCCCTTAATCATTTAGGTTACTCTTTCAGTCAGTCCGGTCAGCATGATAGCGCATTGAAATATTTTAAAAAATATGTAATGCTTAGACCCCCCATAGCTAACGCATACGACAGTTATGGAGATGGGTTCCTTGCATGCGGGAAGCTTGATAGCGCAAAATGGGCAAAATTAAAAGGTCTGGAACTGGATTCAAATCTTGATTATATACATTTGAGTCTATCATACGTTAATATAAGGGAAGGAAAGCTTAAGGAAGCAGAGAAAAATACCAATGATTACCTTCATTTTCAGACAGAACCCGTTCTTAAAAGCAGAGGGTTAACGAATAAAGCATTTATTTATTTAATTAATCATGAATTCAGAAAATCTCTCGACACATGTCTTTTGGCAAATTCAATATTTAATTCTAATGATTTAGCAACCCGAAATCATATACTTCATTGGATTTTATCAAGAATATATTTTGAAACAAATAATTCTGCAATGCTTCATTCAGAAATACAGGATATGGAAAATATTATTTCCAGTAATAAAATTGATGAATTCAATTACAACATGATTTATAAATTTTATGAGGATATTAATATACGTATTCTTATTAAAGCAGGAAAAATAGATAAAGCAAAGGAAATTATTGATATCTATGATAATGAAATTTATAATAAAATTGGGGATTGGGGTCAACCTTATGACATTGCGTATTTTAATACTGAATTCGGAAAGTTATTTCTGGAAACAAGTCATATTGATCTGGCAAAAGAAAGGTTTCTCAAGGCATTGGCATATAATCCAAATTTCTCTTTAGCACATTACTATTTATCTCTTTGTTTAAAGAAAATGAATCTGCCGGATGAAGCTGAAAAACATCTGGAGGAATTTAATAAAATAGTCTCGAAAGCAGACAAGGAATACATAAATATATTGCTATCAGAAAAAATATAATCTCTATATTAACTATTTGAACCCATAATGTTGCAAAAGGTTGATCTAAATTTTACTTCAACAGTTTTTGAAACATTATAATCATGAATAAATAAAATGGCAAGCATTATACCAGGCTACGAATACGACATCTTCATCAGCTACCGCCAGAAAGGCAACAAGCGGATACCCTTTTCAGGCAGTTAAAAACTGCATATGTTAATCCTCGGGATCTTGCTTTTCATTATATCAGTTCTGGTAATAAGAAGCGAGCTTTGGACAATTTTGAACGTGCTTTTTGAGGAGCATGACTTAAATTTGATCTATGAATTAATGCCAATATATGACAGTCTGCATAACAAACCTCATTTTCAGGCTTTATGCAGGGAAATAAGCCTTCCTTATAAGTAGATTTATTATTTATTAATATTGGACTTTGAATCAATCTGATTGAAATAACTCGCTGCAATTCAAATATCTTTTTCAACTCCTTCAACCTTTCAACTCTTCAACCATCTTCAACTTTTATCTTTTCCCTTTCTTTGTCCGCCGAAGCTTCCTTTCTCAGCCGCAGGTCTGACAAAAAAACAGCGAAGGAGAATGTCTTTTATCTTAAACTTTCCTATATTTGGTATTGGTTTCCTAATGTGCTAGTAAACTTAAAATTATGTTAGTCAGAACATTTGCCATTGCCGTTACCGGTATTGATGCTGTGACCGTTACGATCGAAGTTAATGTATCGCGTGGCATCCAGTTTTTTCTTGTAGGGTTACCTGATAGTGCTGTTAGGGAGAGCCATCAGAGAATAGAATCGGCTCTTCGTGCACTCAATCTTCACTGGCCCTCGGCATTCTTGCGACTGATGAAAAAGTATCAAAAGAGGAAATTGAATCATTTGTGTTGATGGGAGAACTATCGCTCGACGATACTCTTCAGCCGGGGGGCCATAATATAATTATATTATAAGTAGGTTAACTTATCACAGACTCAGGTGGAATTGTTCTATCAATTATCTTTCTAGATGGATCTCGTGGATAGAGAAAGATTAACCGTGATTGAAAGCGTATTGAAATAGTATTCCCTTTGTCCATAAATTCTTTTTCAAGAATCTTTCGATAATCCTTAAGTTCTTCCTTTGTCATGACTATATTCTCTTTACTAATAATAAAATCTTAAGAAAGAAGCGGCACCCCCCGAAAGAACATATAAGCATTGAATATTGGTTTTGATAAATAGGAAATGCCGCAATTTGTTATTTATCATCTATCCAGAAATCAGGTGCCGTATTTGTACCTCTTACTGTACAATCTGTGCAACTTTTGACAAGTGTACCTACTTTGACGGAGATATTACCTACCCATATATAAGAATAGACAAAGCAGGCATCATTAGTATATGGGGTAACCACACCTGCAAAATGATCCTTTATGAAAATCCTTTTCGATGAACTGGCTGAAACGCTGAAATAACCTAGAGCTTTTTCGTTTGGATTATCCAGAGAATAAACATTGCTGGGAACGGATGACGGAATTATATCATAAAGACCTCCTACTTGTTCAGTAATATTTTGTAATTTCTCCCAATATAGATATTCATCTTCATTAAGGGAATATTGCTTCACTAAAATGCTGTATTTAATTCTCAACCTGTCCGTTATGTTTGAAATAAAGTTTAACGGATATCGGTTGATCCTGTCTTCTGCAAAAGCAGAAGTGTTTTTGATATTAATTTCTTTAGATTTACTTGATACCCAGCATATATTATTTGTTGTTGTAAAGGGAAGCTGATATTCCCACGTCTCAGAAAACTCCAGTCTGTAGAACTTACACTGGTTTGTCGGATCGTGGGTATTTAAGTAAACCTGGCAACCCTCCATACCTGCACTAAATTCATTACTTTCTTGAATTGTAACTTTCTCATAATAAACGCTGTCGATCGGGGGGACAGGTTTCAACTCCATAGCGTATGATTGGTAATTAAGATTATTGTTACTTGCGTTTGTATTGATATGCAAAGTATAAAATCGTCCAATTATACCCTGAAATTTTGAAGGGTCCGTAACATAAGTCCCGGTAGCTGTTTCCGTTAAACCGAATGTATTGCCAAAATCATCGGTTATTGTGACATTGCATCCCTGTACCGGAACTGAAATGCTTCCTGTTCCAAGAGGAAACGATTTTGAAAGTTTTATAGTATTTGTATCAGGCTGGTCAGTAATCAAACCTTCAACAACAAGTATTTTCTTGTCCTCATTTGTCTTGGGAATGAATTGCGTGATGCAACTATTAAGAAGAAGGGAAAATGAAATCAATATTATCCTTTGTATCGGTTTCATTAATGTATAATAATTTTCTTATCGGGATCAGTAGACTTTAAATAATCAACTCAAACATTTTTAGATTCTTCAACTGTTGTTACTTATTATACTTTTTTTGTTAAATTATTACTCGTCCTTTAGTCATTTCTGTCAAAAGTATGAAAATTATCAGTGTTACTATGCATAATAGTATTTTGTAACAAAGAGCCATTTGCTATTTATTTCATATTGGTGTTTTAAGGAATAGATTATTTTAATGCAATTATTATTAAACTATATAAAACATTATTATGATTGGTCCTCCGGGTGCAGGAAAGACTATGCTTGCGAAGCGGTTACCGACGATAATTCCACCCCTCACAATTTAAGAAGCCTTTGAGACAACCAAGATACATTCAGTAGCAGGTAAAATAGATGATCATACTGCACTTATGACTAAACGGCCGTTCAGAAGTCCTCAACATACAATATCAGATGTCGCCTTAGTCGGTTGGGGCACCTTTCCTCAGCCGGGTGAGATATCCCTTGGACATAATGGAGTGTTATTTCTCGATGAGCTTCCCGAATCTAAACATACCAGTGTCTTGACATCCCTTTCTTGTACTGTAAACAAAAACTGACAACTTAATTAAATCAGGAAGGAACAACTTTTGTCTTTTTCCTTTTGTCTTTTGTCTTTTGTCTTTAACTTTCTTATATTTGGTATAGCATCTCCAAATGTGCCAGTAAAATAAACCTTAAATCTCAGCAATATGAAAAGATGTTTATTCTTCCTTGCACTTCTGACAATTTCTTCAATCGTAATGGCTCAGGAGAACTTTAAGGACACGATTTTTCTTGAAAATGGTGCCAGAATACCATGCAAAATTATTGAGCAGCATCAAACAAATCATTCATTAAGAATAGTCCTCCCGGCTGGTGATACAATAAATTTTTCTAAATATCAGGCCTTTAAAAGATTTGATGGCCAAAAATATATATATCAACAAGCTAAAACTCGCAATCCTTCTGGTCTGGCAACTGCTTCATTCCTAATCCCGGGACTGGGACAAATGATGCTTGGGGAATCTTCCGGAGTATTATTTTTTACCGGATGGACAATATGCTTTGCTACAATGCTGGCGGCGGGAAAACCCCTGTTTCATGCAATTTTTATAACAGGTCCTGATGATCCGAATTATAATAAGACGCCAATACTATTCTTAATAGGTTTGGCAGGTGGTATTTCAATCAGGATCTGGTCAGCTGCTAATGCATCGCATCTTGCTAAAATGCATAACTTTAATTTAAGGGAGAGGAACCGGAATACAGGCAGTATCAGCCTGCTGCCTTATACCTGTTATGCATCTACTTTAACTGGCAATGCAACTCCGGTAGGACTGTCAATTAGAATTAATTTTTAAAATGGGTTAGCAATCCCTCTTCATTTGCATTGCAGCTCTATACACGAAGTACGACCAGATTTTTCTTTCTGGGTATGCCGGGTTTTTTTAACCGTTTTTATTACAGCTATATTTTTCATTTCTTGGTCATGCTGTACGGTTAAAAAGACTGCTTTGTCCTGTCCAGAATTGCCAAATGCATATATCATAAACAAAGTACCAAAGATCAAGAACAAACATAAGATAAAGCTGACGTTATTCAGTCAAAATAGGAGGAATCGGCAATATTCATATCGTAAACCTGTTGATTTAGTAAGAAAAGCGGATAAGAACGATATTTTATTTCTAAGAACGTCAGCAAATGTATCTCGCAGTATTAATTGCCAATACAACGAAACGGTTGGGGGTTTGAGTAAAGAAAATTATGCATGCAATCTTATCGCTTCACGTGATAATGCTATAATTCAAAATAGAAGTACTCCTGTAATTTTCTCCAATCCCTCGGATGACCATAAGGAAATCCGGAAGCATGCATTGGTATCTGAGAGTAATGGATATTTAAAAAAATCCTTAAACTCTGTATCGTATTTCTCTAAAGAGTTATATTCTGACAGGAAGAAAAACAGTTTAATTATTAACCAGGAAAATTATCCACAACAAGGTAGTAAGCCAAAATCCAGAGATATTGGAACGATAAGTCTCATTATGACTTTAGTTGGTTTATTCGGTATTCCCAGATTACATATAGCAGCTTTAGTTTTATTAATAGCCGGTCCTGTTCTTGCGGCAATAAACCTACGTAGAATAAAGAAACATCCGGATCAATTTAGGGGAAGGGGAGCCGCAATTGCCAGTCTTATTATTGCATATCTTCTTCTTCTATTGTTAATAATAGTTATAGTTATTGCGGGTTCTTGACAAAAATTTGCATCACACAAAGTATTCATCTGTATCATTAATTAACAATACATTTGCCAGATAAGTTAATCCATATTTTTTCACACCTGAACTTTTATCTTTATCCTTCTTTGTCCGCCGAAGCTTCTTTTCTCAATCTCAGGTCTGAAAAAAAAAATAGCGAAGGCGAATGTTTTTTATCTTATAATTCTTTATATTTGATATGCATTTCCTAATGTGCTAATAAATTAAGGAATATGTTAGTCAGAACATTCGCCAGTGCCGTTACTGGTATTGATGCAGTGACCGTGACAATCGAAGTTAATGTGTCGCGCGGTATCCAGTTTTTTCTTGTGGGATTGCCCGATAGTGCTGTGAGGGAGAGCCATCAGAGAATTGAATCGGCCCTTCGTGTGCTCAATCTCCACTGGCCCGGGAAACAGGTGGTTATCAATATGGCTCCGGCTGATATCAGGAAGGAAGGTTCGGCTTATGATCTTCCCCTGGCTCTTGGAATTCTTGCAGCCGATGAAAAAGTTTCAAAAGAGGAGATTGAGTCATTTGTTTTGATGGGAGAACTATCGCTTGATGGTACTCTTCAGACTATAAAGGGAGTACTTCCTATTGCTCTTCGTGCCAGGGAAGAGGGATTCAAAGGGGTTATTGTGCCTTTAAAAAATGCCAGAGAGGCGGCAGTGGTAGGAGGTCTGGATGTCTATGGCATGGAAAACCTCGGGGATGTGGTTGATTTCTTTAACGGAACCAGAAAGTTCATCCCAGTAAAAGTTGATCTTCTCGAGATTTTCGCCAGTGAGGCAAACAAGTACGATGTTGATTTTTCTGATGTCCGCGGACAGGAGAATGTCAAACGGGCTCTCGAAGTAGCTGCAGCCGGAGGCCATAATATAATCATGATAGGCCCTCCCGGAGCCGGCAAGACTATGTTAGCCAAGAGATTGCCCACTATTATTCCGCCTCTGACACTTGAAGAAGCTCTGGAGACAACCAAAATACATTCGGTAGCGGGAAAGATCGACGATCATACAGCGCTTATGACAAAGAGGCCGTTCCGGAGTCCTCACCACACAATTTCAGATGTCGCCTTAGTAGGTGGTGGCACTTTTCCTCAGCCCGGAGAGATTTCCTTAGGACATAACGGAGTTTTATTCCTCGATGAACTTCCCGAGTTCAAACGGACAGTCCTGGAAGTTATGCGGCAACCTCTTGAAGACAGGGTCATTACAATTTCCAGGGCAAAATCTACTGTTGACTATCCTGCAAGTTTTATGCTCGTAGCAAGTATGAATCCCTGCCCCTGCGGGTTTCATAATCATCCTGAAAAGGAATGCATGTGTTCACCAGGAATGGTACAAAAATATCTTAACAGAATATCCGGACCACTGCTCGACCGGATTGACATTCACATCGAAGTTGTTCCTGTCAATTACGACAAGCTTTCCGATTCAGGGAAAGTGGAGCATTCATCGGTTGTCCGCGACAGGGTTGTCAGAGCCAGGGCAATTCAGGCAAAGAGATTTGAGTCGGTAAAAGGTGTTTACTCAAATGCACAGATGTCTTCGTCAATGCAGCGAAAATATTGTCAGCTTGATGAATCAGGAGGAAGGCTGCTTAAAACAGCAATGGATATCAGAGGACTTTCAGCAAGAGCTTATGACAGGATCCTGAAAGTTGCCAGAACTATTGCAGATCTGGGTGAATCTGAAAACATTACTGCTGAACATATCTCCGAAGCAATTAATTACCGCAATCTCGACAGAGAGGGATGGGCCGGGTGAGCTCGACTTCGCTCGCTCGGACGGTTACAATTGTCTGGGAAAGTTTTTTGTTCTTGTTTCATCCAACAATGAAGCAATAGCCTGGAGAAACTCTTTTTGATCAAGTGGTTTTTCAAAAACAATATTAGCTCCAAGAAGTTTGGCACCCGGAAGATACCCGCCCGGACTAATCCTTCCACCTCCTGAAATCGCAATTATTTTTAGTTCAGGATACTTTCTTCTGAGCTCAAATATTGTTTCCAGTCCCTCTTTTTCGGGCATGATAATATCAGTAATCAGCAGATCAGGCACGTTTTTTTTAAACAGTTCCATTCCCTCTTTCCCATTCAAAGCTATTTCTACTTCATATCCTGCCTTTTCAAGCATTTTTCTTATCATGAGAAGTATTGAAGGTTCGTCATCAAAGACATAGATTTTAGCCATGAGCTAAAGTGATTTATTATTATTTTTATCAAGTACCCTTCTAATTATTTTACTGAAATCATCCAATATCATTGGTTTTAAAATAACTTCTGATATTCCGCTTTGAGATATCACTTCCTCCGATAAATTATCTGCAAACCCCGTAATAATTATTACTTTCAGTTTGGGACGTATCTCTTTAAGCATGACAGCGAGCTCTGTACCTGACATATTTGGCATGCTCTGATCAGTGACCAGCAGAGAATACTTATCAGGACCTTTCTTAAATTCTTCAAGAGCTGATATGCTATCGGTCGTTATGGTAACCTTGTATCCCAGTTTTTCGAGCATCTTTTTGCCCATAAAAGTTATTTCAGGTTCATCATCAACAAAAAGTATGTGTTCATCCCCTTTTAATGGTTTTTTGTCTGATTTATCAGATTCCATAAGATCAGCTCCGTATTTAGGGAGATAAATCATAAATGTTGTTCCTTTGGCAGGAGTACTGTCAACTACTATAGCACCTCCGTAGTTATTTATAATACCATGTACCACTGAGAGTCCCAGGCCTGATCCTGAACCAACTTCCTTACGGGTAAAGAATGGCTCAAATATCCGTTCTTTTGTTTTTATATCCATACCATGCCCGGTATCTGAAATTGTGAGACGTATGTATTCTCCCTTTTTCAGATTTGGAATCTTTTCGGCAGATCTCTGATCAATTTTTACAGCCTCCAGTTTTACTTCAAGAATGCCACCTGTTTTCATCATGGCATGGTTGGCATTAGTACACAGATTCATCACTATTTGGTGAATATGAGTGGGATCTGCTAAAACAGTACCTATTTTTTGATCGAATTGCTGTTTTATCTCAACACTTGGAGGGAACGAGGCTTTAATCAGATTCAGTGCTTCAGCGACAATAGGTTGTAACTGAATTGGTTTATTCTCAAAATCCACCTCCCTACTAAAGGTAAGTACTTGTTGTACAAGATCTTTTCCGCGGTGAGCCGCATTGTTGATCTGTTCGATATCAAATCTCAGATTACTCTCTACAGGTAGTTCTTCAAGTGCCATGTCTGTATAGCCCAGAATTGGAGTGAGAATATTATTAAAATCGTGGGCGATGCCACCTGCCAGTGTTCCAATAGTTTCCATTTTTTGTAGCTGAAACAATTGCTTTTCGAGTTCAGCTCTTTCTCTTTCAAATTTTTGCCGTATTTCAATCTCCTTCTTGAGGTCCTGATTTGCATCTGAGAGCTGTTGGGTCCGCTCCTCAACTCTTTTTTCAAGAGCATCATGGGCGGTTTTGACATTTTCTTTCTCCTGTTCCAGCAGTATCCTCATATAGAACTCTTTGCGGGCAGATAGCTCAAGGAAATAACTGATGAACATTCCTATTATATTGGCACTTATAAAGAAATAATTATTATTAACGAGGATTGTAACGGGAGTATGTGATAACCAGATTGCTGAAATTTCGTACGAAATAACAACTGACCAGCCCGCTACAATAGCATAGATAAATCTTGCCCTGATAAATGTATATCCAAAAATGAAGATCAGAATCAGCCCTGCATAATATGAATAGTTCCCGACTTTTGCAGCATAAATAATCATGATTATGATCCCGAAACTGGTAATGAACATAATACATGATATGATGAATTGCATGTATTTCTTAAAGGGTTTTGAATAAGAAAAAATATATACTGTAATCAGTATCGGAAAGACAATTCCAAACCGGATAAACCAGAATAATTCTTTAAGTGAAGGAACAGAAATTGCATCAAGAAAAGCAAATGCTCCATAGAAAATCATGGAGAGTATAAGAGAGAATCTGAAAGGATTAAGCGATTTTATAAAGTAATCTTCCTGAAAATCCTTTTCGTATTGAATTAAGTCACCGGTAAAAGAAAGTGTCAGATAATTTATCGATAATGATTCCTGGCTGGTTGACGGAAGCCCGAGAAAGCCTCTTCCCACACTATTTATAATACTCATTGAGAAGGTATTTATATTGTCTCAAATATTTGAAATCAGAAATTTTCTAGTTTTTTTCTATTTTAAGAAACAGGTTTATACCAAGAGGCTCCTTTTCAACACTAACCAATTCCTTATCAATGTTGGCGTCTGAGGCTATCCGGAACAGGTCTGATTCGGTCCTGTGATTCAGGTACCAGTCCGATATTACCTCCATGAGCCTTTTTGTGGGATTTTTTGTGCTGAAATTGCTTATCACCATTTCACCATCTTCAAGGAGGCAATTAATATATTTTCTGATGAGAAATGTAAAATGTTTATCCTTGAAATAGTCAGTAATGCCTGCACTCCATATAAGGTCATACAATTTATATGAATTGAAACGCAACGCATTAATCCTGTTGTAGATAATCTGCCCGTTAAACTTCTTGTTTTTTTTCATTGAGAAATCAATTGCAGACTGATCAAAATCAATCAAATCAAAAGTCGCGTTATTGCCCTCTGGATAATTAGTCAGAAATTCATAAACATCTGAAGCCGGACCCGATCCGAGAATAAGAACTTTTGCATTCTCCTTTTTTAAGACCAGATTTTTGCAATATTTGATAAAAAAATCCTTCCTGTTTCTAACAGCATTGGCAGCTGGTTGATTCTGAAATAGGAGATCCCATTTTTTGTACCGGGGATCTTCATTTACATCAAACTGATAAATTTTGTTTAAAAGAATAAAATCTCCCGGGTAACCGTAAGGTTTTACAAATGCATGACCGATAAGTGTACGCTCATTAAGGATGGTCTTAATTTTTTCCCTGAAATTGTCAACCTCAGAAGGTTCGAGGTTATTGACAATTGAAGTGAATTTTTCATAATCCTGCAGCTCGGGACCTCCGTTTTTTATTAAATATTCTAAAAACGCAGATACTTTTTCTCCGGGATTATTCTTTACAACAAGAGGATCGCTATTCATGAAGGTTAAATAAAATGATTTCTTTTTATTTTAAATATTTTGCTTTTTATATGATCTTAAAATAAGATTTGTTTTTCATTATTACTGACAGGATTTATCAACACTAATGAAAATCTATTAACATCTTTGTAAACAGTGCATAAGTCTTTTTCCCCAAATTATAGACCGTCAATTTCTGCCAACAAATGACTTCAGCAACTTTAAGTAATTATACTGCCTTATTTGAAAAATGTTACAGAATCAGTCAATTTATTTCCCCAACGAAGAACAATGGTATGGATAATTTATGGATTTTACAATGATTTGCATTTCATCAGTAACACTCTGCCTGATATACGGAATACAGAATTTTAAGTGCTATTGCAAAAGCAATGCTGCTGTACTAATAAGACCAGCATCTGAACCTGCTTTGGATTCAAAGAAAAAGTTTATAAATCGAGGATCAAATATAGCTATAAATTAGTCCTTTCGGCTTAGACGATCCAGTTTCAACCCCCTTTCCGATGATTTCTATTTGTGAAACAATCAAATTGTACTATTTTTAAAACTTATTAACGACGATATTTCCCTTGTATGGATCTTACCCGGCGAATACGTGATAAAATGATGAAAGAGCGTCTTATGTTTGTCTACAGAGGCGTTGTGACAAACGACAATTCCGTTCCGCTTCTAATGCTTCTTGAAAAGGAGATGGAGAATTCGGAATTTGGATTTGTTGGGAGGAAAAGACTTTTTATGTTTGTACTTGAGAGTCTTCAGAATGTTTCGAGGCATAGTGATCAGAATCAGTATGCAGATATGTCGCTTGTCGTTTATTCTAAAAAGGATAATGGTTATACTGTAACTACAGGAAATGTTCTTCCGTCTGCCAATATTATTGATCTTAAAAGTAAGTTGGATGAGATCAATAATCTTCAGGCAGACGAGATAAGAAATGTCTACAGGCAGATGCTTAGTAATGCTGAATTCAGTGATAAAGGAGGTGCGGGACTTGGTCTGATTGAGATGGCAAAAAAAACCGGCAATAAGCTCGATTATGATTTTGTTCCGCTGGATGATGAATTTTCTTATTTTATTTTGAGCAAGACAGTCAATTCCGTGGGAGTCGGGATACATTTCGGGGAAAATGAGCGACCTTTTAATGGTAAGGCTATTTCACAACTCGAAAGACTTATGGCTGAAAACAATGTTTACCTTATCTGGTCCGGGCATATATCAACAGATGTGGAGAAAGAAGTTCTCACTTTCACTGAGACAAGACTTACTGAAGAAGATGTTGAATTAAATCTCAGAAGAAGAATTTTCAGTGTGCTTGTTGAGATACTTGAGAATGTGGCTAAATACAGTCCGGGCAGGGAACCCGAGGAAAAATTCGGGATGCCGGTGGCAATGATAAGACTCGAGGATGATGTTTATACCCTGACAACAGGTAACCTCATTCTTAATGAAAATGTTGAGGATCTTAAGGGGAAGCTTGATACCATAAATAAGTTTGATAAAGTAGGACTAAAAGAACTCTTCAAAAAATCTCTTTCCGGGCAAACTATCAAATCAAACAGCACAGGCAATATGGGTCTGATTGATATGGCCAGGAAATCAGGAAGTAAGCTGGTATACCAGTTTGAACAGATAAGCGAACTCTATTCTTATTATGTTCTGACTGTAAAGGTTGAAGGCAAAAGCAATTAGGCCAATGTTTTGAAGGTAAGTGCTTTACCATCCCACTCCGCGTAACTTCCGTTTTTAATCCAATCTCCTAGAAATACAATTTCTGTTTCAGGATGCAATTTATATGTCATTGCCAGATGACGGTGACCAAAAATGAAATAATCAATTTTGTCATTTTCAAGAACCGACCTGGCATAACTTATCAGATCCTCATTTTCCTCACCTAGAAACTCTTTTGTTATACCTTTTCCAAGCCGTGAATTCAGAGACCACTTGTGCCCGATACCAATGCCAATTGAAGGATGGAGGGCTGAATACATTGTCTGCAATGGTTTGTTTCTGAAGATGGAAAGAAGTATTTTATAGCCATTGCTTTTTGTTCCTAAACCTTCACCGTGCGCTAGGTGGAACTTTTTCCCGTTAAAGAGAGTGGTAATTGGGGAAGTATGAATAATCATTCCACATTCACCTGAAAGATAATCACCGACCCACATGTCGTGGTTTCCTGTAAAAAAATGAACAGGAATTCCGGAATCTGTTATTTCAGAAACAGTCCCCAGAAACCTTGTAAATCCGCGTGGAACCACAAGTTTATATTCCCACCAGAAATCGAAGATATCTCCGAGAAGGTATATCTCTTTTGCATCATGAGCAACCGAGTTTAACCAGCTGGCTACCTTCTTTTCCCTTTCTACAGGAGGTGATCCTGTCGCCAATCCGAGGTGAAAATCAGAAGCAAAATATATTTTTCCTGTTTCTGTCAAAGCGCAGAACTATTTGTTAAATAATTGATCGAGTTTCAGTTGCAGGGCTCTTCCATGGATATTTGATGCAATAATTATACTTTCTTTGTCGAACAGGTAATTGGCTGGAAGAGTTTTCACATTGAAAAGCAGAACGTTTTTAGGGTCTTTTGGATCATCTTCCCTGGTGCTTATCCATGGTAACTCATCATATTTGACAGCTGCTTTCCAGGCCGCTTCATTTTCGTCGAGATTAATCTGATATATCTCAAACCCTTTTTTATTGTAAAGTTTGTAAAACTCTTTCAGCTGAAGGTTCTCTTCGATACAATCATTCGATTGAAAGGACCAGAATGTGAGAAGTACATATTTGCCTTTAAGCGAGGAGAGAGCGACTCTTTTACCTGCAATATTTATTAAATCAGGATCCAGTGCTGTTTTTGGCATGTTTTTACTTATTTGCTCAATCTCAGAAATTTTCATACGATTCAACTCCTTTTCAAAATCTATTGCCAGTGCTTGCACCTGTTTTGAATTAGGGTAATGACGGGTAAGCGAATCGGTCACTATTTTCAGGTACTGAAGATCGTTCTGGTCAAAAAGAACATATGTTTCAGGATTGATCCTCTGATATAGCGCTTTAATTGAAGCCAGTGAGTTTATGTTACTTAGTATGAATTCAATATTTTTTTTACGTTGAGCCTTTATTAATTCAATAAACTCTGCTTCAAGTAAAGGGCCTTTGACATCAAATCCTGTCTCTTTCGATGCCTGAGCGTATATGGTGCTCAGGGAATCAAGTTTCCTTTTTGTTTCAGCAAGAACGAGATCGAGAGTCTGTAGCTTCTCAGATCCCACTGATCCTCCGACTGAATAGTTTTCAAATAGGGTCTTGCCATTAAATAACAGATTTATCTTTTCTCCTGGTTCAGCTAATAGTGTAATGAAATTTGTTGATGAAAAACCAATCTGATAAAAATCGGCATTGGTCGCCTTTACCTTAAACCGGAATGACCCTTTCCTGCTTATTTTTGCAGAGTCGATCAATACAGGAGTGTCGACATCTAGTTTGCTGAGATAAATATATTTTTCTTTAGAATCTTTAATAACGCCATTAATGGCGAATTTGTTCCTGATATTGCATCCGGAAAAAATAAGAACAAGGGCCAGTATAAATAGTGTTCGTTTCATTAAATTTCGGATTTCCGGTATTTATATTCAGCTATTATTTAAATAATTCAGCCAGTTTAATCTGCAATTGCTGACCTCTTAGGTTTGAAGCAATTATCCTGCCTTCTTTATCAAGAAGATAATTACAGGGTATTGATTCAATTTTATAGAGCGGAACAACTATAGAATTCCAGTATTGAAGATCGCTCACATGTATCCATTTCTCCAGATGATCATCCTGAATGCCTTTCATCCAGGCGTCTTTGGTTTTGTCGAGTGACACTTGGTAAATCTGGAACCCTCTTTTATGATAAATGTTGTAAACATTTAACAGGTTTGGATTTTCTTTTCTGCATGGAGTACACCATGAGGCCCAGAAATCCAACAGAACTACTGACCCCCTGGTTGAAGATAATTTAATTGTATCTCCTGCCGGCGTAGGAAGTGATATTTCAGGAGCCCCGATTCCGGATGTTGATGCAGGTCCGGCACTTGTTTCCCCTTGCATTTTTGCAGCTAACTCTTTAACCTGTTCATGAAGTGATATAACAGGCTCATAATTAGGATAAAGGCTAAACATCGATGAGTCAACCCTTTCGAAATATTTCATATCCTTTGTGGGATTCAGGACATATACACTGGGTGCAACCTGCTGATAGAGTGCAACAAGGCTGACCAGAGATGTGAGATTATCATCAATATACCTTTTAGTATAGGTGTTAATCTCACTCAGGTAAATCTGTGCCAGACTGTCGAGTGATTCTATCACTTTGGGCAACTCCGGTTTATCCGCATTTTGTGTATAGATGTTGGTTAATCCTGTCAGTTTTTTTATTGTTGCGCGTAGTGTTTTGTTATATTCAGCCATTGATTCAGTACCTTTAGATCCCTTTAAGGATATTGGATAATTCAATGAATCGCTATATGCTTTTAGAGTGATCTTCTCTCCAGGTTCAACAAGCATGGTCAGAAAGTTATTCTCATTATTTTTCAGGAGATAGAAGGAGGGCTGTTTAATTTCTCTCTTGAAATTAAATGTGCCGTCAGCAGAAACCCTTATTGAATCAACCGGTTTCAGTTCATTCGATTTCAGTTCATCGAGATAAATATAGGCCCCACTAACAGGATTCACGATTGTACCTGAAATTCTGACAATATTATTTTTACAGGCGGCAGGAAGCAATACAATAAACAGGCAGAAAAAAAGCTTCTTATTCATTAAGTAAAATGTTAATTGATAATTATTTTCAAATATTGAAATGCAAAGTTATTCTTTTTTTAATCCGGCAATACTTTTAAGAAATTTTATTAATTTTCCCGACAAGTGATGCCGGTTTGCAGGCTTAATTTTTTATTGGTATCTTAGATAGATTTTTATATGTTATTCAAACTGTAATTATATGAGTTACATTAAGTTCGAGAAGAGTCAGGTGGTAAACCTTGAATATTCTCTTGGAAGGGAGATGATTAGGACAAACAGGGCAGGATCTTATTCTTCAACTACTCTTGTTGGCTGTAATACACGAAAATACCATGGATTACTGATTTGTCCGGTTGATGAGTTTGGAGGGGAACGATTTGTACTTCTCTCCTCACTCGATGTTACAGTTGTAAATAAAGACAAGAGTTTCAATATTGGTATAAGGAAATATAAAGGAGATTATTTTAGTCCGAAGGGTCATAAATATGTTGAAGACTATGATACTAATGACATTCCTTCAAGAATTTACAGGGTTGGTAATGTAATTCTTAAACAGGAAAGACTCCTGGTCCATTATGAAGAACAGCTTCTTATGAGGTTTACTATCCTTGAAGCATCGGAACCAATGAAACTGCAGTTCCGTCCGTTCCTTGCCTTCCGGAATATTCATCAGCTTACTCATGCCAATCTGACAGCAAATACTAAGGTCGATTTCATTGAAAACGGCATCAAAACAAAGATGTATGAAGGATTTCCTTCGTTAAAAATGCAGTTTTCTACTGAAGCTGAGTTTATTCATGTACCTGACTGGTATCTTGGAGTAGAATACCTTGAAGAACAAAAACGAGGTTATGATTATTCAGAAGACCTGTTTACTCCAGGTTTTTTTGAGCTTAACGCAAAAAAAGGAGACATTATTGTTTTCTCTGCTTCAACAAAAGAAGAAAAGACATCGGGGCTTAAACAGAAGTTTACAAAGAATGGTTCAGGTAAGATTCCAAGGGATAGTTTTATAAATTGTTTAAGAAATGCTGCCCAGCAATTTGTTGAAAAAAGGGGAGGTAAAACTCTTATTATAGCAGGTTATCCATGGTTTGGTGCATGGGGAAGGGATACATTTATTTCGCTTCCCGGGCTGGCTCTGGCACGGCACAGACTTGGACTCTACAGAGAAGTTCTGGATACACAGATTAACAAAATGAAGGATGGATTGTTTCCAAATATGGGTAATGCAAGTGACCCGGCATTTAATTCTGTTGATGCACCTCTCTGGTTTTTCTGGGCTGTTCAGCAATATATTCAACATGGTGGCACTGATGGATGGGAAAGATATGGTGAAGCGGCAAAATCAGTACTGAATGCATTTAAAAATGGTACCACATTTAATATTCGAATGAGAGAAAATGGTCTTATTTATGCCGATGCACCTGGGAAAGCTCTTACCTGGATGGATGCTGTAGTAAATGGTATTCCTGTAACAGCAAGGAGGGGTTATGCTGTAGAGGTCAATGCTCTCTGGTATAATGCCATCTGCTTTTCACTTGAGATGGCAACAAAAGAAAATGATAAAAAGTTTATAAAGGAATATGAAAAGTTACCCGACCTGATTAAGAAATCGTTTATTGAGATATTCTGGGATGAAAAGAATGGCTATCTGGCTGATTATGTTAATGATGATGAAGGGGAAAATATTTTTGTAAGGCCAAATATGGTTATTGCCGTCTCACTTCCATATTCAATGCTTGATAAAGACCAGATGAAGAAAGTGCTGGATGTTGCCGACAGAGATCTTGTTACTGTCAGAGGATTAAGAACACTTTCACCTCGTAACAAATTGTATCAGGGTATCTATAAAGGGAATCAGGAAGAAAGGGATAATGCATATCATCAGGGTACAGTTTGGCCGTGGCTCTATGGCCCTTTCTGTGAAGGATGGTTAAAAGTATATGGCCAGCTGGGAGTACAGAAAGTAAAAAAATTGATTTATGGTCTTGAAGCGGTAATGAGCGAACACGGAATAAGTACTATTTCCGAGATTTATGATGGTGATCCTCCTCACTCACCACAGGGAGCTATTTCACAGGCATGGAGTGTTGGAGAGGTATTGAGGATAATCGATTTGCTTGAAACAAAATTTGCAAACCAATAACAGAGGTAGTATATGCGCGTGTTAATGTTCGGATGGGAATTTCCGCCTCATATCTCAGGTGGATTAGGCACTGCCAGCTATGGTTTGACAAAAGGCATGGCAACACTCGATGATCTGGAAGTGATCTTTGTTGTTCCCAAAGCATGGGGCGATGAGGATCAGACTATGGTCAGGTTGATTGGGGCTAACCAGATACCTGTAGCATATAAAAAGGTTTTTTATAAGGGATTCAAACGTCCGATTGAAAGGATAGAAGTTTCATCAAAAATTGTACCATATACCGACCCTGATGATTTTTGGAAACTGGTCAGATCTGAAGTCTCCGGTTATAACTTTTATGTAACGACAAATAATAATGGTAAAGTAGATTTTTCAGGAAGATACGATACCAACCTTATGGATGAAATTTACAAATATTCCGTAGTAGCCTCTGTGATAGCTGATGAAAATGAGTTCGATATCATACATGCTCATGACTGGCTGGCTTATCCCGCCGGGATTGCTGCTATGGAAGTGTCGGGGAAGCCACTTGTTATACATGTACATGCTACCGACTTTGACCGTAGCGGAGGGAGTGTGAACCCCGATGTCTACAGAATTGAGAAAAATGGTATGGATGCCGCATCTAAAATAATTACTGTCAGCAACCTGACCAGAGACATTGTAATAAACAAATACAATATTAATCCCGATAAGGTTGAAACTGTATATAATGCAGTTGAACCTGTTAAGATTACCGAAAACTGTATCATTAAAAAAGGTTTTGATGAAAAAGTAGTCACTTTTCTTGGCCGGATAACCATGCAGAAAGGCCCTGAATATTTTATCGAAGCAGCTTACAAGGTTTTGCAGGTGATGGACAATGTAAGATTTGTCATGGCGGGATCGGGAGATATGATGGAAAGAATGATGCGAAGAGCCGCCGCACTGAAAATAACTGACCGGTTCCATTTTACAGGATTTCTTAAAGGAACTGACGTTTTTACCATGCTTGATATGAGCGATGTTTACATTATGCCGTCGGTATCAGAACCATTCGGTATCTCACCTCTAGAGGCGATGCAGTCAAACGTACCTGTAATTATAAGTAAACAGTCGGGGGTGGCTGAAATACTTACACATGCAGTGAAGACTGATTTCTGGGATATAGATGCAATTGCGGATGCCATATATGGTATTCTTAATTATCCTGCTCTGGCCAACATGTTTATTAAAAACGGAAAGGAAGAAGTTATCCGGCTTAAATGGGATAACTCTGCCAAACACGTACGTGATATTTATTACAGAGTTATCGAAAATAAAATGTATTAAGATATGAGTATATCAGGCAAAAAAGCGATTTGTTTATATTTTCAGGTCCATCAGCCATTCAGGCTTAAGAGATACAGATTTTTTGATATCGGGCATGATCATTACTATTATGATGATTTCTCGAATGAATCTATCATGAGAAAAATAGCAGATAAATGTTATCTGCCTGCGAATAATGTTATTCTGGATCTGATTCAGAAACACAAAGGGAAATTTAAAGTTACCTTTTCCCTCTCAGGGCTGGCAATCAGCCAGTTCCGGCTTTACGCCCCTGAAGTTCTGGATTCTTTCAGGAAACTTGCTGAAACAGGAATGGTGGAATTTCTTGCGGAGACCAATTCTCATTCACTCGTTTCTCTCAGGAGCAGAAGTGAATTTGAAAGGCAGGTGAATAACCATAAAGAAATGTTAAAGGAGTTTCTTGGCGTTGAAGCTACTTCATTCCGCAATACAGAATTAATTTATTCTGACACAATAGGATCATGGGTGGCTGATATGGGATTCAAATCGATCATGACCGAGGGTGCAAAACATGTATTGGGATGGAAAAGCCCCAACTTTTTGTATTGTAACTCACTGAATCCACGTCTTAAAGTCCTGCTGAGAAACTTTGTACTGAGCGATGATATTGCTTTCAGATTTTCAAACCGGGACTGGAATTCCTGGCCATTAACGGCCGATAAGTATGCTTCATGGATAAACAAGCTTGCTTCTAAAAGCGAACTGATAAATATTTTTCTCGACTATGAAACATTCGGTGAACACAATTGGAAAGAAACAGGGATATTTGATTTTCTTGGTCATATGCCTGGTGCAGTTCTAAAGAAAGCACTTTTCAAATTTATGACCCCGACTGAGATAGCCGATACATTACAACCTGTATCTGCAATCAGCATACCTACACCCATCTCGTGGGCTGATGAAGAGCGCGACATCACTGCATGGCTCGGAAATGAGTTGCAGGTTGCCGCCCTTGATAAATTATACAGCCTGGCAGGGAAAGTGAACAAATGTGAAGACGAACTGATAAAAAAAGACTGGGAATATCTGCAGTCGAGTGACCATTTTTATTATATGGCAACCAAGTTCTTTTCCGATGGTGCAGTTCATGCTTATTTCAACCCTTATGAAACACCGTATGATGCATTCATGAATTATATGAATGTGCTCAGTGACTTTGAAGTCAGACTACGCAAATTATTTCCTGATACTGCTGAACAGGATCAGATATTTAAGCTTGGCACTCAACTGATAGAAAAAGATATGCTCATCGAAAAACAGGAAGTTGAAATTGAAAAACTGACTAAGAAAATTGCTAAAACAAAACCTGCTGTAAAGCCAGTTCTAAAGAAAACAGTAAAACTGGTGACTAAGACAACAGCAATAGACGGACTCAGGAAGAATACAAAATCTACTGATAAAAAGAAGACAATAGGTTCATCTAAAGAAATTGTTACTAAAATTGCAGCCGGAAAAGCGAAAACAAAAACAACAAAAAAGATTAATCCTCTTAAATCCGATAAGAAAGTTAAACAAAACAAAAAGTAAGAATACCAGGCTAAAACAAATAATTTCTAAAGATGAAGGTTGAATTTATATTTGAAACCAGTTGGGAAGTATGCAACAAGGTTGGGGGGATTCATACAGTAATCTCAACAAAAGCACTTAAGATAGTAAATGAACTTGGAGACAAGTATATACTTATTGGACCGGATGTATGGAGGGAAGAAGTTACAAATCCTGAGTTTATTCCTGATGAATCGCTGTTTGTTGAATGGAAAGCCAGAGCAGCATCTGAAGGATTAAGAGTTAAGACAGGAAGATGGAATATTGCAGGGAAACCGATAGTATTCCTTATCGACTTTACGCCATATTTCGGACAGCAGAATGAGATATTTGCCAGTTTCTGGGAAACATACAAACTTGACAGTATTACAGGACAATGGGATTATGTAGAGCCTGCACTCTTCGGATATGCTGCAGGGAAAGTGATTGAAAGTTTTTCCACATTTTACCACGAGCATCATAATACTATTGCTCAGTTCCATGAATGGATGACCGGGACAGGCATCCTATACCTGAAAAAGTTTGCTCCTTGGATTGCAACTTCATTCACAACTCATGCCACAGTACTTGGCAGATGCATTGCAGGGAATAATCGTCCGCTTTATGGTAAGATGGAAGAATATAACCCTGCACAGATTGCCAGGGAGTTCAACGTAGTGGCCAAGCAATCGCTCGAAAAAATTTCTGCCGCCGAGTCAGATGTTTTCACAACTGTAAGCGACATAACTTCGAGAGAATGTAAACATTTTCTTGGTAAGGAAGTAGATTTTGTAACACCAAACGGATTCGAGGATTCTTTCGTTCCTGCAAATGATATTTTTGAAGAAAGAAGACTGATAGCAAGAGAAAAACTTATCAGTGTAGCAGAAGCGGTACTTGGTTATTCTGTTGCAGAAGATTGCGTTTTAGTGGTAAACAGCGGAAGATATGAATTCAGGAATAAGGGTGTTGATATATTGATCGACTCTCTCGGTGAATTGCAAAAAAAAGGAACCATTGAAAAGGAGTGTATCGCTTTTTTCCTGATCCCTGCCTATCATAAGGGACCTCGTCAGGATATCCTGGACATCCTTTATAATAACGGTCCGGTAAACGGTGGTGACAGATACCTCACACATAGTCTGCATTATCCCTCTACAGATCCTCTCTTGCAAAGAGTAGCGGCAAACAATCTTTATAATGATCAAAAATCTAAGGTTAAGGTCATTTTTGTTCCCTGTTATCTGAATGGCAATGATGGCATCTTTAATATGCCTTATTTCGATTTACTCATCGGATTTGACCTTTCCGTTTTTCCTTCATATTATGAGCCATGGGGATATACCCCGCTTGAAAGTCTTATGTTTTCTATTCCAACCGTAACTACTTCACTTTCAGGATTCGGCCTATGGGTCAGAACCTATTTTGAAGATCGCGGAAATGGAATATCCGTAATTGAGAGGACAGATGATAATGAAGCTGAAGTCATTGCTGCGATATGGGAATTCATGAAAATGTTTATCGGGTTAAATGATAAAGAACTTAATTCAGCAAGAGAGAAAGCCCATGCGATTTCAAGAATTGCACTTTGGGACAACCTGGTTAAATGCTATATCGAGGCCTATGAACATGCGCTTCTTCAAAGCAGCGATAGAAGAGAAGAACCCAGAGAATTTATTAGATTCGTAGAAGCTCCCGGATTACATGTTCGTAAACCATACCAGGTACCGGTTTGGAAAGATATTTATGTTCAAAGCGATGTCCCGGGAAAGTTGGCCTCACTTAAAGAACTTGCAAATAATCTCTGGTGGTCATGGAACACTGAAGCAGAGAATCTATTTAAAAGGATGGATCCCTCTCTCTGGGAAGAGGTCCAGCATAATCCTAAACTGCTTCTTGAAAAGGTTGATTATAAAAGACTTCTTGTACTTGAAGATGATGATAATTTTGTGTCTGAACTAAAACATGTCAATGAAGTATTTAAAGCCCATACAGATCGTCAGGATAATCCCGAATTACCTTCAATAGCTTACTTCAGTATGGAGTTTGGAATACACCCTTGCCTTAAGATTTACTCAGGGGGACTAGGGATACTGGCCGGAGACTATCTGAAGGAAGCCAGTGATTCGAATTTAAATATTACCGGAGTGGGTCTGCTTTACAGGTATGGCTATTTCAAACAAAAACTTGGACCAAAAGGAGAGCAGCTGTCAATATATGAAGCAGAAGAGTTTTCACGTCTTCCTATAAACCCGGTAAAAGATTCAAACGGCAATCATCTGTATGTAAGTCTGGTATGGCCTGGAAGAACTGTAAAAATCCGTGTATGGGAAGCAATGGTGGGGAAAGTAAGGCTTGTCCTTCTTGATACTGATTTTGATGATAATTTGCCGGAAGACAGAACAGTTACTCATTATCTGTATGGCGGAGATAATGAAAACAGGTTAAGACAGGAACTCATACTTGGTATTGGGGGGATTAGAGCTCTTGTAGCTTTGGGGTTGAAACCTGATATCTATCACAGCAATGAAGGGCATTCTGCATTCATCAGCCTCGAAAGACTAAGGGGCCTGATAAATGATCAGCATCTTACATTTTATCAGGCACTTGAAGCAGTAAGGTCCTCTACCTTGTTTACTACACATACCCCTGTCCCTGCAGGACATGATGCATTTGAAGAAGACCTTCTTCGAAAGTATATTTCGCATTACCATAGCCGGTTAACCATTACATGGGACGAACTTATGGCCCTGGGGCAATGTAAAGGGGATATTGATAAAAAATTCAACATGAGTTTTCTCGCTGCTCGAATGTCGCAGGAGATAAATGGTGTAAGTAAACTACATGGTGAGGTTAGCCAGGAAATGTTTAATAAGCTTTGGCCGGGATACCTTAAAGAGGAACTTTTCATAGGCTATGTGACTAACGGGGTTCATCATCCTACATGGACTGCTCCGGAATGGGGTGAAGTTTACAGGGAATTGACTGGGAAAATAAATTTTGATCAGACCGACAGAGACCTATGGGAAAAACTGTATGGTGTGGAAGATAAAAAGATATATGAAGTAAAAACAAAACTTAAAAAGAACCTGTTTACAAATATAAGGAAACGATTGCAGTCAGATATGATTGAGAAGCATGTGAGTCCTCATACTCTTTTGAGTATTAGCAATCATCTTGATGAAAAAGCTCTGACTATAGGATTTGCAAGGCGTTTTGCCACCTACAAAAGAGCATCCCTGCTATTCCGGGATCTTGACAGGCTTGCACGTATTGTCAATAATCCGGGAAAACCGGTCCAGTTTATTTATGCAGGGAAAGCACACCCAAATGATGGAGGCGGAAAGGATCTGATAAAAAGGATTTTTGAAATATCACAGATGCCAGAGTTTGCAGGAAAAGTAATATTCCTCGAGAACTACGACATTGAGATGGCAAAATACCTTACAAGGGGTGTAGACATCTGGCTTAATACACCTACCAGACTTCTTGAAGCCTCCGGAACGAGCGGCGAAAAAGCAGTGATGAATGGTACGATTCACTTCAGTGTTCTCGATGGATGGTGGGTTGAAGGATACCGGGCATTTGCAGGATGGGCTCTACCGAAGAAAAGAACATACGAAAATCAGGAGCTTCAGGATGATATTGATGCTGAGACTATTTATAATATGCTTGAATATGAAATAGTTCCGGCCTATTATTCCTTTAACGAGCAGGGTATCCCTGCAGAGTGGATAAGCCTGATTAAAAACACGATGGTAAAGATTGCCCCTGAATTTACCATGAAGAGGATGATAGACGACTATTATGAAAAATATTATTATAAACTTTTTAAAAGAAATAAATATCTCATCGAAAATAACTTTGAAAAGGCAAAAGAACTTGACGCTTGGAAGAAAAACATAAAAGATGAGTGGGATAATATTGAAGTCATAAATTATAGTTTTGAACGGGCGGGGGAGAACGTATACCGCTCAGGTCATGACTACAGAGCAGAAATTGCGCTTGATGTAAAGAAAATTCCGAAAGACAATGTAGGTGTCGAATTTATTATTGCTCATATGAGCAAAAAAGGCGAGCATGAATTTGTTGCCAGTGAGGAGTTTAAATTAATCAGTTGTAAGAGCGGCAAATGCCTGTACAGGGCTAGTCTTGTACCTGAAAAAGCTGGGTCTTTCTTCTATGGAATACGTATCTATCCTAAACACAAAGATCTTCCTCACAAACAGGATTTCTACCTGCTTCGCTGGATCGATTAAATATCATTTGCCCTGCGGACAGGTTCTTTTTTAAATACAAGGGCCGTTCTTGCAGGCAAATATAAGTAAAGGTATAAAGGAGCATTAATAATGTTCCTTTCTGCTTTTCGTATTGAGATGTAGATTGTTTTTCTGTCTATCCTGTTGAACCCTCCAAACAACGGATCATCTGTATCAAGAACAATCCTGAATTTTCCGGCCACCGGTATTCCGTAATCAGTAAATGAGATAGTCGGATTAAAGTTAAAAACGAAAAGCAATTCCCCTCTCATATAAGCGATTACCTTATCGGCATTATTCTCATATATCCTGTTAACATTAAGATCATCAAGAATTTTGAAGTCGGTATGAAGCTTCACCATTTTCCTGTCGAATTTAAGCAGGTCGGAGTATTTAAGATCTTTGTTTTCTGCAAGTTGCCATTGACGTCGGGCATATTTAAAACTCCAGTTATTTCCTTCACGCGGAAAGTCTACCCATTCCGGATGACCAAATTCATTCCCCATAAAGTTCAGGTATCCTCCTCCCGAGGTGCTGAAGGTGATAAGTCTGATCATTTTGTGCAATGCAATACCGCGGTCAACTACTATACTGTGATAGGATTTGTTCATGCCTGAATACATTTCAGCGTCTATCATCCTGAAAATAAGTGTCTTATCTCCCACAAGGGCCTGGTCATGCGATTCACAGTATGATATTATCTTCTCTTCAGGACGATGTTGAGTCAGTTCATAGAACAATTTTCCCATATCCCAGTTTTCATCAAATGTCTCTTTTACCAGTTTTATCCAGAAATCAGGAACACCCATTGATAATCTGAAATCGAAACCATATCCCATTTTTTCTGTATCAGCTGCTAAGCCTGGCATACCACTCATCTCTTCTGCTATGGTAAGCGCTTCCGGCTTAAAATTATGGATCAGCTTATTGGCAAGAAACAGATAGACGAGTGCATCTTCATCCTGATTACCGTCGAAGTATTCATTATATGATGTAAAATTCTTTTCGAGTCCATGATCATAGTAAATCATACTTGTAATTCCATCGAACCTGAAACCGTCAAATTTGTACTCTTCGAGCCAGTAACGACAATTGGATAACAGGAAATGAATAACATTGTCTTTCCCATAGTCGAAACACAATGAATCCCATGCTATATGATTTCGTCTTTGACCAGAATGGAAATACTGGCCCAGTGATCCATCGAACAGACCTAATCCTTCATTTACATTTTTAACCGAATGAGAATGGACCAGATCCATAATAACCCTCAGGCCTGCAAGATGTGCTTTATCAATCAGTTCCTTAAGATCCTCAGGTGTTCCGAATCGTGATGAGGCAGCAAAAAAACTTGAGACATGATACCCGAACGATCCATAAAAAGGATGCTCCTGGATAGCCATCAGCTGGACGGTATTATATCCGGATTTACTTATGATAGGGAGAATCTTTTCTGTAAATTCACGGTAAGTTCCAATTTTCTCTTGTGATGTAGCCATTCCAATATGGGCTTCATAGATCACTGGAGCAGAAAAAGGAGAAGTAAAATTAGCACAACTCCATGTATACTTTTCCTTCGGTTGCCATACCTGAGCGTTGAAAATTTTAGTCTTATCATCCTGAACCACACGGTTAGCATAGGAAGGAATTCGTTCTCCACTTCCTCCTTCCCAGTGAACAGACAGCTTATACAGGTCTCCTTGTTTAAGTGTTTCGGGCGACAGAAATACCTCCCAGTCTCCCATCGGATTAATCCTCTTCATCATGAATTCCTTCTTCTCTTTCCAATCTGTAAATACTCCTATAACAAAAATGTTTTTTGCATTTGGAGCCCATTCCCTGAAGACCCAGGAATCATTGTTACGGTGAAGCCCATAGTAATAATGCCCGATTGCGAAATCACAAAGTGTACCGTTCCCGGCCAGCACCTTTTCCTTTAGAAGGCATTTAGCAATGCGTCTGTCAATGACTTCCCTAAAGGGGTTCAACCATGGGTCGGACAAATAGAAACTGGTTGTTTTCATGATGATTGACAAAAAAGGATATCTTTCTATAAAAATACGAAAACTAAATCATTAATTTGTTTCATTTCCACAGGCTTTATTAATTTTGCAGACATAATTTTATTCTATGATCATTCATGAAGGATATGAAAATCTTAATCTGATTGCGCCAGTTGTAACTCTTGGAATTTTTGACGGAGTTCACCGGGGGCATATGGCCCTTCTGGAGTGCCTGGTTTCACGTGCACAAGAGGTAAAAGGTGAATCTGCTGTTATTACATTTTCCCCACATCCCAGACTGGTACTTGAACAAAACAATATTAATCTCTCATTCCTGACTACAATGGATGAGAAGAAAGTACTGCTCGAGAATGCTAATATTGACCATCTCATTGTAATAGAATTCAATAACCAATTCAGTAAAATTCCGGCGTGTGATTTTATTAAAGATATACTTGTTGAAAAGATTCGTACTAAGCATCTAATTATTGGATTTAATCATCACTTCGGGCGAAGGGGCGAAGGAGATTTTAATACAATAAAGCAATGTTCTGAAGAGCTTGAGTTCAGGGTTGAACAAGTGCAGGGTTATAATACGGAAGAGGGAGCGATAAGCTCATCCTTAATTCGGAAAGCTTTATTGAAAGGGAAAATCGATGAGGCGAACATGTGGCTTGGATATTCTTATTCTGTTGTTGGGACTGTTATTGAAGGACGAAAGATCGGGCGCACCATTGGATTTCCGACAGCAAATATTAAACCCGATTCTCAATATAAATTAATTCCCGGAAATGGAGTATATGCTGTTGAAGTTCAGCTTGATGACAAAGTCTATCCGGGAATGCTAAGTATCGGTTCAAATCCTACTGTGAATTCAGATCTCAGATTCAGGAGTATTGAAGTTTATATTTTAAACTTTAATAAGGAAATTTATGGAAGAAAAATTTCTGTTATTTTCAGAAAAAGATTGAGGGATGAGAAAAAATTTGACAATCTGGAACAATTAACAGAGCAATTGGGTCACGATAAACAAGCTACACTGCGATTGTTAACCTGAAAAATTCCAAATGTTTTTGTTAACTTTGATCACTCAAAAATAATCTGAATTATGAATGTAACTTTTAATACGATGCAATACCAGGTAAAAGATATTTCACTCGCTGGTTTTGGCAGAAAAGAGATAGAAATTGCAGAAAAAGAGATGCCGGGATTACTGGCGATCAGGAAAAAATTCTATTCTGAGCAACCATTAAAAGGCGCACGGATTACGGGTTCGTTGCATATGACAATTCAGACTGCAGTGCTTATTGAAACTCTCGCTGAACTTGGAGCTGAGGTAAGGTGGGCCAGCTGTAATATTTTCTCAACACAGGATCATGCAGCTGCTGCAATAGCGGCCAGGGGCATACCGGTTTTTGCCTGGAAAGGGGAAACGCTGGAAGAATATTGGTGGTGTACTGCACAGGCGCTTTCATTCCCCGGAGGGAAAGGACCTAACCTTTTGGTAGATGACGGGGGCGATGCATCTCTGATGGTTCACCTCGGTTATAAAGCGGAAAAGACACCTGAGATACTTAACAGAAAGCCTGAGAACAGGGAAGAGGCAATTATTCTCGCTACTCTTAAAGATATTCTTGCTAAAGAACCAGGAAGATGGCACCGTACCGTAACTGAACTTAAGGGAATTTCGGAAGAGACCACAACAGGTGTTCACAGATTATACCAGATGATGGAAAATGGCGAATTGCTTGTACCGGCAATTAATGTCAATGATTCAGTCACAAAATCGAAATTCGATAACCTTTACGGATGTCGTGAGTCACTTGCAGATGGGATAAAAAGAGCAACTGACGTTATGCTTGCAGGAAAAGTAGTGGTTATTTGCGGCTATGGTGATGTGGGAAAGGGTTGTGCCAAATCGATGAAATCTTATGGATCCAGGGTCATAGTTACAGAAATTGACCCGATTTGTGCTTTACAGGCCTCAATGGAAGGTTTTGAAGTTAAAACAGTTGATGACACACTTAATGAGGGGAATATCTTTGTAACAGCAACAGGGAACAAGGATATAATTACCCTTGATCATATGCTAAAAATGAAAGATCAGTCAATCGTTTGTAATATAGGTCATTTCGATAATGAGATACAAGTTGACAATCTGAATGAATTTAAAGGAATTAAAAAAATCAATATTAAGCCGCAGGTCGATAAATATCTTTTTCCTGACGGACATGCAATTTTTATTCTTGCTGAAGGAAGACTGGTTAATCTAGGCTGTGCTACAGGCCATCCTTCATTTGTTATGAGTAACTCATTCAGCAATCAGACACTGGCACAGATTGATCTCTGGAAAAACAAATATGAAATAGGCGTTTACAGGCTTCCTAAATATCTCGATGAGGAGGTTGCACGTTTACACCTCGATCAGCTTGGAGTAAAACTCACAAAACTTACAAAAGAACAATCTGATTATATCGGAGTACCTGAGAAAGGACCTTACAAACCGGATCATTACAGGTATTAAGGCAAAATTCTAAACCCCCTCAATTCCAAACCGTAACATAATTGCCCTGTTGTCTCGTTTTGTAGTTTTTTAAAGGATATCTCCCTACACCGGAAGCAGGGGTGCCTCCCTCTGTGAGTCCATATTTTGTTCCGCATTTTGGGCAGATAGCAATTGTGGAATTTCCCGGATCAATATTTACTTTAATGCTCAGACTATTAACAACGTAATCGTGGGGACAAGTGCGGTCATAAGCGTAAAATTCATCGACTCCGTAACAAATTATTATACCATTGCCATCATATCCTGCAGCACTTGGCCCCCAGTTATTTGTACTGGAGCCAACTACAACTGAACCACCAAATCCGCTCAGGTTAACAAACTCCGGATCATTCAGGTCGAGAGTAAAATTCACATAAGTATCGGGGATTACATCATTCTTTTTATGGCATGAACCTAAAGTGATGGTAAATGCCATTGTAATTAAAAAAAATCTTATTTTTGAATCTGAAGCCATCATGAAATATTTAATATTGCAAAATTACTATTACCACAGGAAATTTAACGGAATTGGGAATTTTTTATTGTAATATCTGAATATGAATAATATATCATTGAAAAAGCTTTTTCTTTTCTTTTTTCTTTTGACATTTTCAATTGGATCGTGCAACGCTCAGATATTTCATAGGAATCCCGAAAAACAATTATTCGGTAAAACACTTGGAAAAAAGAAAGAGGCAAAAGTTAAAGAACCCAGGTCAGTAAGCCGAGCTAAAAGGAAGCAGGAGGCAAATGATCGTAAACTTAAAAAAGACTATGAGAAAAATGTGAGGAGATCCCAAAAAAGAACAATAGATATCCAAACACCTGAAGTACAGACACGTATGAAACAAAACAAAAAGGATTATACAGAACGTGATAAAGAAAAAAGGAAAAAAGTAAAGGCAAGCTCGAAAAGAGCGGGGAAAAAATATAAAGAATGATTAAGTTTTAGGATAAATACTTGTAAAACACCTGTTCACAAGATTATTATTTGTAAATAAATAAAAAAATTTATATATTTGTTGTTGAAGAGTTCCGGCAACCCCGGAATTCTTCTTATTTTTTTAATATAATAGAGAAAAATGTCAGAGGTTATATATGTGACTGTAGAAGGTCTTCAGAAACTGAAAGAGGAGCTCGACCAATTAAGAAATGTTGAGAGACCTTCAATATCCAGGCAGATAGCTGATGCAAGGGATAAGGGAGACCTTTCAGAAAATGCTGAGTATGCAGCTGCCAAAGAGGCACAGGGCATGCTTGAGTTAAGAATATCTAAGCTTGAGGATATCGTGGCTCGCTCAAGAATTCTTGACGAATCAAAAATTGATATCTCATCTGTAAGATTGCTTAACAGGGTAAAGATCAGGAATAAAACAAATAATTCGGTAATGGAATACCTTATTGTTCCTGAAAGTGAAGCAAATTTTAAACTGGGTAAGATTGCTGTCAGTTCTCCTATTGCCCAGGGTCTTATCGGGAAAAAAGTAGGTGATATAGTTCAGATAAAAGTACCTTCAGGAACTATTCCATTTGAAATAATTTCTATTTCAATTTAATAAATCATTTCATAAGCCTTTATGGCAACAATTTTTACTAAAATCATTAAGGGAGAGATTCCTTGCTACAAGATCGCTGAGAATGACGATTATTTTGCATTTCTCGACATCAACCCGTTAAGAGCGGGACACACACTGGTTGTTCCCAAAAGGGAGACAGATTATATTTTTGATCTGGAAGATGTATATCTGGCCGGAATGATTATTTTTTCAAAGAAAATTGCTGGGGCGATTAAAAATGTGATTCCCTGCAACCGTATCGGGGTAGCCATTCTGGGTCTTGAAGTACCTCATGCCCATATACATCTGGTCCCAATGGATACAATGGAAGATATAAACTTCAAAAACCCTAAACTTAAGTTTTCAGCTGAAGAATTTAAGGATATTGCTGCTAAAATCAGTAGTAAGGTCATTCTTTAATCCAAATCCGATACTTTTTGGAGTTTCTTTGTGCTTTGCCACCAAGACACCATGTCGTCTAGTTTTACCATAGAGCTTTACGTAAATTAGAATTTCATATCTTTATATAATAATTCAGCATCGCTGCATGAGTTACATATATGATTTATGGGACGATTTTATAAGTCTTTTATTTCCACGGCTGTGCTATGCCTGTAGCAGGCATCTTATGAGGAATGAAAGTCTTATTTGTACAGAATGTTACGTAGTTATTCCGCGAACTAATTATCACTGTGAAAAGGATAATCCTGTTGCGCAGCTCTTCTGGGGAAGATGTATGATAGAAAAAGCGGCAGCTTTTTCATATTATAATAAGGGAAGTCGCATCAGGAATCTGATCCATTATCTTAAGTACAAGGGAATCAGTGAAATAGGGTATGAGCTGGGCAGAATATATGGTTTATCGCTTGAAGCATCTGGTTTTACGAAAGATATTGACCTGATAATACCGGTTCCGCTTCATCCTGAAAAAAAACGAATTCGCGGTTTCAATCAGAGTGAATCAATTTCAATGGGAATTGCCGATGCGGCACGATTGCCGGTTGATATAAAATCTCTTTCAAGAGCAGTGGTTTCAGCAACACAAACGAAACGGTCGCGTTATGAAAGATGGACAAATGTTGAGGGTATTTTTCAGGTTATTGATCCTCAGACAATACTCGGTAAGCATGTTTTACTTGTTGATGACGTTATCACTACTGGATCGACTATTGAATCGTGTTCAAATGAGCTTCTTAAGATTGAAGGAGTAAAGGTAAGTGTAGTGGCACTGGCATTTGCGGTAGTATAACAGGTTTATTCCCCTTTCTTTTTTACTCTTTTAGGATTTTTATTCATGAAATCTTTCCAGCTGTTGTAAGCTTTTTCCTGTGTTGGATTATTTGTCTGGTAAAAATGACAAAGAGCAGCAGCAAGGCCATCGGTGGCATCCAGTTTTATTTCTTTCAGATTGAATTTCAGTATATTCATCAGCATCGCAGCAACCTGCTCCTTTGATGCTGCGCCCTGACCGGTAATTGACATTTTGATCTTCCTGGGTGCATATTCAAATATTGGCAGTGAGCGGGTAAGTGCTGCTGCAATAGCGGCACCTTGTGCTCTGCCAAGTTTTAGCATCGACTGAACATTTTTGCCATAAAAAGGAGCTTCTATCGCCAGTTCGTCGGGATGATATTCATCGATAATCCCGATAGTTCTCTCAAAAATGTGTTTCAATTTGAGGTAGTGATCATCATACTTTGAAAGGTCAATCGATCCGATAGTTATAAGCTCTGGGATTGTACCGGAAGTTTTTATAACTCCATACCCGGTGATGCTTGTCCCGGGATCGATACCCAGAATTATCCTCTCCTTTGGTTTAACTTTCAATTTTGTTTATCTCTAGGTAAGATGTCTTCGATTTTGCCATTGTATTACTTAGTGCCTTACATTGTGATCCATCGTGGTTAAATGACAAGCTCTTACCCCAAATGTACACAAAGGATAGCTCGAAGGCACACAAAGATATTTCCAACTATAATTTATTTTTTTAAGATATATGCATTATTATTCTTTGCAGATTTTTCATCAAACTTAACTGATGGTTTACCGCCTACATACAATCCTTTTGATGAAACAGTACCATTCTCAAGGTAATAGATAGCTTCCTTAAGGCATGCCTCATTTCTGTCATTCCAGTCATGTGTTATATCATCGGGGACATATTTATCGGGAGCAAAGCCGTCATAAAAGGCCCCCTGGCCAGTAGAATTAACCAGTGAGAAAGTTATTGGCCAAAACAAATAGACAGGCTGATTTCTGGGATACGCAAATCCAACCATTCCTACGGGTTTTCCATTAGTTGTATCACCGATGGTTTTCACATCAAAAATGGGCTTTAATCCGTTAATAAAGTCTTCACTTGCAGAGGCTGTGCCTCTTGTTGTAATAACAACTAATCTTGATATACTGAGAGGCCCTGATACTGAGGTGAAATTAAATGATTGGTTAGAAGCTGTATTTTTGTCGTTAAAAGTCAGTGTTAAAAAAGTAGTATTAAATTTTGAACTCCCGGCCACATAACTAGCCATATTTGTAAGTACATTTAAATCGCCACCTCCGTTATACCTTAAATCTACTATAAGGTCAGTAATATTATTCTGGCTAAAATATGTAAACGCACTCTGTAACTCCTGGACTGACGGGGGAATAAACTCGTCAAAAACAAGATGGCCGGTAATTCCCGATTTCAAATGCAAAGTATCAGCAAGAATAACTGTATTCAAGGTAAAGGAAGCCTTTGTTGAGATTATTGTAGAATCTTTTCCGGCGGGTGTCTGAAAAAGGAATGTATTTGTTACTGATGTTGAAGAAGCCCCGATCAATTGATTATAGGCGGCCGCATCATTTGCAAGAAATATCGGCGCCAGATCAGTGCCATTAAGCTTTTTAACTATCCATCCCCTTCGTACTCCTAAACTGTACAATGGAGAATAATGGTAAATCTGTGCAATTCTTACCTGGTTGAAGGGATCAAGGCCCAAGCTTATCCCATGTCCAACAAAGGCTCCTGTATTCTGAGCCACATATTGGTCATAAGTCTGCGCAAAACTCCATCTGTCAAGGGTTTTATATTCCATAGCATCCAAAAGAGTATAAGGATCCTTGTAATTTGTTTCAACAACAACTGGCATAAGTTTATACCAGAAGTAGTATCGATTCATTACAGAATAAAGAGTATCTCTGGCAATTTCGTCCACAGTTTGTGTAGTGGCCGGGGAAACATCTTTCTTACAGGATATTAATCCTACTGCTAAGAAAAAAAGAAGAAAAGCAAACTTTTTCATATTTTTGATGATTAATATTCTGCATATAACAATTAAACATTGATTTTTGATTGCTTGTTTTGAATAAAAATTCCTGATATGATAAGTACTAAACCCATAGGTGTGGTATAATAAACGGGTTCATGAAGAATATAGTGTACAAAAATAAGAGAAATAAATGGAGCCAGATATACCAGATTACTTATTTTAGCTGTGGTAGAAGATAGATGAAGCGCTTTCAACCAGAAAAAGAAGGTTATTCCCATCTCAAAGATACCAACATAGACTGATGCTGCTACGCCCCTAAATCCTGTTTCAATTTGCAATTTTCCAGTAACAATCATTGTAATTATCAGATAGATTGAACCAAAAACAAAGTTAAGAAGAAGCTTAACTCCTTCATCCCTTTTATCTTTTACATTAAGGATAAAATAGAGCGCCCAGAATACTGAACTTCCTGTGGCGAGAAATACTCCTGTCAGATCTGAATGCCCAGGTTTTAAAAACCTGCCCTGAGAAGAGATGAGATAGACTCCTATAAAGCTGATGAGCAGAGCGATAAAGCTTTTTCTTTCAATTTTTTGTCCGAGTATAGGGACCGAAAGGAAGACAAGTATTATCGGCCATATCATATTAAGCGGCTGGGCAACCTGAGCAGGAAGCAACTGGTAAGCTTTAAGAAGAATCAGATAATAGAGAAATGGATTTATGAGCCCGAGAATAGCTGAGTGCAGAAGATCTTCCCTCGAACTTATCATGATAAGATGAGTTTTTTTACCGGCCAAGACAATAATATACAATACTATTGCTGAGGTAAGAGACGCAATTGTAAGCATCGGAAGAATGTCCAGTTCACTGAGGCTGATCTTAAATGCAGTCGGGACTGTTGACCAGAAAAAAATAGCCAATCCGGCATAGATATAGGATTGTCGGGACTTATCCATACTTAACTTGGCGTCCTTTGCGTCTTCTTTGCGGTTATGGATTTAATTGATAAGTTCAAATCCTGTATATGGAATCAGCACCTTAGGTATCTTAATACCAGATTCGGTCTGGTTATTTTCAAGTAGTGCGGCAACAATTCTTGGCAGAGCCAGGGCACTGCCATTAAGTGTATGCACCAGGCGGGTCTGTTTATCTCCTTTTTCTTTGAACCTGCATTTTAACCTGTTAGCCTGAAATGATTCAAAATTCGATACGGAACTGACTTCAAGCCAGCGCTTCTGTGCGGCCGACCAGACTTCAAAATCATATGTGAGCGCGGAAGTGAATGACATATCCCCTCCACATAGCCTGAGTATACGATATGGAAGATCAAGTTTGGAAACCAGACTCTCAACATGAGTTACCATCTCTTCAAGAGACTCATAAGAATGATCGGGGTGGGCAATTCTGACTATTTCAACTTTATCAAACTGATGCAGGCGGTTGAGTCCCCTTACATGAGCTCCCCATGAACCTGCTTCCCTTCTGAAACAAGGTGTGTATGCAATGTTTTTAATCGGAAGCACATCGGCATTCAGAATTACATCCCTGTAAATATTTGTTACCGGGACCTCGGCGGTGGGTACAAGGTAAAAGTTATCAGGCATTGCATGATACATCTGTCCCTCTTTATCAGGCAGCTGACCGGTGCCAAACCCGGAGTCTTCATTAACCAATATTGGGGGCATCACCTCTGAATAACCTGCTTTTTCGCCTTCATCAAGGAAAAAGCTGATGAGGGCTCTTTGGAGCTTTGCTCCTTTGCCTTTGTAAACCGGAAAACCTGCTCCGGTAAGCTTAATACCCAGATCAAAATCAATAATATCATATTTTTTAATAAGATCCCAGTGGGGAAGGGCTTTATCAGATATAAGAGGCAAAGTACCACCTTCTCGGACTTTAATATTATCATCAGCTCCGTGGCCTGGTGCAACAGATTCGTGAGGGAGATTCGGTAACCGGATGATCTCACTCCGCAGGTCATTATCGATAGGTATAAGTTTGTCAGTAAGTGCCTTGATTTCTTCTTTAAGCGAATATGTCTTTCCCTTTGCAGCCTCAGCTTCATCTCGTTTTCCATCCTTCATAAGAGAACCTATCTCTTTGGAGATAAGGTTCATATCTCCCTGCATTGTATCAGTTTTGGATTGTATTTCCCGGCGTGATGAATCAAGCACCAGAATCCTGTTAATTATTTCTTCTGCTTCGAAGTTTTTTACTTTCAGCCGTTCAATTATAAATTCTTTCTTCTCTCGAATAAGGTTTATCGTTAACATATTCAGTTATGAATTAATAAAAAAAGCAGGCGAAATCGCCTGCTGTAAAAATATCAAAAAACTCCCGATAATGTTTTCCTGTAACAGAAAAGAATTTCGGGAGCCTGATTCTTTTAAGATAATCGCTTACTCTGTAACCGGTTTAACCGATACATAAGTCTTGTTATCTTTTTTCCTTTTGAACTCGACTTCTCCATCGGTGAGTGCAAAAAGAGTGTGGTCTTTTCCGAGGCCGACATTGTTGCCCGGATTATGTTTAGTTCCTCTCTGGCGAACTATAATGTTGCCTGCCTTGGCTACCTGGCCGCCGAAGAGCTTCACTCCAAGTCGTTTGCTTTCAGAATCGCGACCGTTACGTGAACTACCTGCTCCTTTCTTATGTGCCATAATTCTATATTTTTATTTGCTTAAACTTTCAATTAATTATTCTTTGCCTTTTGTGGTTTTTTTTGCAGCAGGCTTTTTCCCGGCCGGTTTCTTCTCTGCAACTTTTTTCGCAGCAGTTTTCTTTACTGGTGTTTTCTCTTTTTTAGCAGCGGGTTTTTTTGCAGTTTTCTTCGCCTTAACAGTCTCTTCAACAGTTGTAATATCAGCTATTTTTGCTTCGGCTTTTTTCGGAGCTTCTTTTTTCGGTGAATTTATCCCGTTTATACTGATGATTTCAACCTGGGTAAAATTCTGACGGTGTCCGTTTTTAACCCTGTAACCTTTTTTTCTCTTCTTCTTGAAAACAATTAACTTGTCGCCTCTCACCCCATTGTCAAGAATCTTTCCGCCGACAACAGCATCTTTAATTGTGGGCTCTCCGATGGTTATTTTACCTTCGTCCTCAATTAAAAGAACCTTATCAAATTCGACTTCTTTCCCTTCTTCAAATTCGAGCCTGTGAACAAAAATCTTTTTGCCATTCTCAACTTTAAACTGCTGACCTGCAATTTCTACGATTGCGTACATCTCATCTTTTTTTTACGTTACTCCGTGAGGCGTATATAATCATTTGATCACATAACTTTAAGTTGCCCCTGCGGATTTATCCAAAATTGGACTGCAAAGATATAAAAATTAGATTATTTACAAACCAATACGGCTAATTTTTTATTGTCGGATGCTGATCAGAGTTCATATAGTCTGAACTCCCTTATTTCTGATGAGGATGAATTAACAAAGAGGTGGGATTTATTATAATGATGTTGATAAAAAATAATATTCTCACTCTAAGTGTTAGTGCTAATATCTTTATATTTGTCAGACACAACAAAAAACCGATTATTCCTTTGGCGCATAAACAATTGATATGAAGAGAGTAAAGCTAAAAGTAATGGGGATATCATATAGTCAGACTCAATCCGGAGCTTATGCGCTTATATTGATCGAAGAAAACGGAGAGAGAAGGATTCCTATTATAATCGGGGGATTTGAAGCACAGGCAATTGTAATAAAACTTGAGAATTTAGATCCTCCCCGCCCATTAACTCATGATCTTTTTAAAAAATTTGCAGATGAATTTAACATATCGGTTATCGAAGTTATGATTTACAAACTCGAAGAGGGTGTATTCTTTTCAAAGCTGGTTTGTAATAACGGAGAAAAAGAATATTCAATTGACAGCAGAACATCCGACGCTGTTGCAATAGCACTGAGATTCAGCTGTCCGATTTTTATTACCGAAGAAATCCTTAAGAAAGCCGGAATAACGGTTAATCCCAGCGATAGTGAGATATCTTCAGTAAACGAAGTTGGAAATTTCTTTGAACCCGAAAAAAACAAATATGATACCTATTCTGATGAGGAGCTCTATAAAATGATTGATGAGGCCATCAAGACTGAAGATTATGAACGTGCTGCAACTGTAAGGGATGAGATCGAGAAAAGAAAGAAAAAAAAAGGATAATCAGTTCTGCATTATTTTGGAATAAATAATCATAAACTTATTATAATGAAAAAAACGTTAGTACTGGCTCTTTTAGTTGTGATTACTGGATATTATGCTGTTGCAAAAGAGTATAAGGTCACTTCGCCCGACAATAAAATTTCTGTGACTGTTACTGTTGATACTGGTATAAAATGGTCCGCCACATGCAAAGGCAAAGAGATAATAAACAATTCGAAAATTGCAATGATCCTTTTAAATGGGAAGGTACTGGGCGAAAATGAAAAGGTGAAAAAAGCAGTAATCAGCAAGTTGAATGATATCATCAGACCTATTGTTGCAAACAAAAGATCAGAGATTACCGATAACTGCAATATCCTGACAATCTCCTTCACTTCAGGTTTTTCCCTTCAGTTCAGAGCTTACAACGATGGAGTCGCGTACAGATTTAAAACTTCACTGAAAGAAGACATTACTGTAAAAAATGAAATCTCCGAATTTATTTTCCCGGCAGGATCACACTCATGGTATCCCCTGGAGACCAGTTTTATGTCGCATAATGAAAGGACTTTTATTTATACATCTCTCGATACAATTGCCAATAAGCATCTTGCCAGCCTGCCAACCCTTTTCCAGGTGAATGGTTTTGATGTTCTTGTTACTGAATCAGATATTGAGGATTACCCCGGTATGTGGCTCATTGGCGCTGGTTCAGGGAAAATATCAGGGACATGGTCAAAATATCCTGAGACTGAGAAACTTGTTGGCGATCGTAACTTGTTTATTTCCAGCAGAAAAGACTATATTGCAATGACAAAAGGTACACGTTCATTTCCGTGGAGAGCATTTGTCATAGCAGAAAATGATGTTAAATTAATTGAGAGTGATCTGGTCTATAAACTAGCCCCACCTAATAAAATAGAGGATACAAAATGGATAAAACCCGGACATGTAGCATGGGACTGGTGGAATGCAAATAATATATATGGTGTTGATTTCAGGGCAGGTATAAACAACGATACTTACAAATATTATATCGATTTTGCCTCAAAGAACGGCATTGAATATATAATTCTTGATGAGGGCTGGTACAATTTGGGGAATGTTCTTGTATCAGTTCCTGAAATTAATGTTCCTGAACTATGCAAATATGCTGAAAGCAAGCATGTCGGAGTAATTTTATGGGTTGTGTGGAAGACTTTCTGGGACAAGATTGATGAGGCCGTTGCTTTGTATGAAAAATGGGGAGTTAAAGGTGTTAAGGTTGATTTTATGCAGAGAGATGATCAGAAAGTAGTTAATTTCTACCTTGAAGCTGCAAGGAAAACGGCAGAACATCATCTTCTCATTGACTTTCATGGGGCATATAAACCTGATGGACTGGGACGTACATGGCCAAATGCACTTACACGTGAAGGAGTGAAAGGAATGGAGAATGATAAGTGGAGCAAAGACATTAATCCCGACCATGATGTGACAATCCCTTTTACAAGAATGGTAGCGGGTCCGATGGATTATACTCCGGGGGCCATGGTAAATATGGACAAGGCTAATTTTACTCCGAATTTTACTCGTCCGGAGAGCCAGGGTACAAGAGCGCACCAGGTGGCATTATATATTATTTACGAAAGTCCTTTGCAGATGCTGTCCGATAGCCCTTCAAACTATATGAAAGAACAGGAGACAACCGATTTTATCGTGAAGATACCCGTGGTATGGGATGATATTATAGGAATTGATGGTAAAGTAGGCGATTATCTTTTGCTTGCCAGAAGGTCAGGGAAAGAGTGGTTTGTCGGAGCACTTACAGATTGGACTAGTCGCGACATGGATCTGGATCTCTCATTTCTTACTTCAGGGAATTATTCTATGGACATATTTCAGGATGGTGTTAATGCCGACAGGTATGCAGGTGATTATAAACATCTGAAGACTAACATAAAATCGGGTGATAAGATGAAAATTCATCTTGCTCCCGGCGGAGGTTGGACAGCCAGAATTACACCCGAATAACGAATCGAAGAAACAGGAATGAGGCAATATCTTGATCTGCTTGATCATGTATTAAAAACCGGAACTGAAAAAAATGACAGGACCGGCACCGGAACGATAAGCGTATTTGGTTATCAGATGAGATTTAACCTTGAAGAAGGATTTCCTCTTCTTACAACCAAAAAGCTCCATCTCAAGTCTATTATTCATGAATTACTTTGGTTTATTTCGGGAGAAACAAATACTAAATACCTGAACGATAATGGAGTAAAGATTTGGAACGAATGGGCTGATAAAGATGGAAATCTGGGACCGGTGTATGGATATCAGTGGCGCTCATGGCCTGCCGAAGGTGGGGAAAAGATTGATCAACTGAAAAACGTTATCAACTCAATTAAGAAATCGCCCGACTCGCGCAGACATATCATCAGTGCGTGGAATGTTGGTGAATTAGATAAAATGGCTCTTTCTCCATGTCATATTATATTCCAGTTCTATGTTGCGGGTGGCAGGTTATCGTGTCAGCTCTATCAGCGAAGCGCCGATATTTTCCTCGGTGTACCTTTTAATATTGCATCATATTCTCTTCTGACACTTATGGTCGCACAGGCAACAGGTCTGAGACCTGGGGATTTTGTTCATACACTTGGTGATGCCCATATTTACCTTAACCATATAGATCAGGTAAAACTTCAACTCACAAGGGAACCATATAAGCTGCCTAAAATGTCAGTTAATCCTGAAGTAACTGATATCCTCAAGTTTAGATACGTTGATTTCACTTTGTCTGAATATGTTTTCCACCCTCATATCAAAGGTGATATTTCAATATAATATTTAAAGTATGATCTCAATTATAGTTGCTGTTTCTGAAGATTGGGGAATTGGAAAGGATAATGATCTATTATGGCATATTTCCGAAGATATGAAGAGATTTAAGAGGCTTACATCAGGTAATACAGTCATTATGGGGAAAAAAACCTGGGAATCATTACCACGCAAGCCACTTCCCGGGAGGAAAAATATTGTTCTCACAGATAACCCGCAGGAATCCATCGAAAAATCGGTTACCGCATATTCTATTGATGATGCATTAAGCAAATGCAGGCCGGATGAAGAAATATTTATTATTGGAGGAGGGAGCATATACCGCCAGTTCATGCCAGTTGCTGACCGTCTGTTTATAACACATGTTCATAAAAAAGCACCGGCAGATATCTATTTTCCTGAAATTGATCTAAATATATGGGAAATTACAGAAAAAGAGGAGTTTAAAACCGACGGAGACAACAATATTCTTTATACATATACGGTATACTTAAGAAAAAATCGTTTATTTTCCTGGTCCAGTCGTTAAGCGAAGTTCGCGACTACGTTTTCCGGTAGTTGTTAACTCTTGGATTGTTGATGGAAGCCCGGAGGGGTTCCATTATTTCGATATCATTTTAAGAAGCCTTCAGTATCTTAAGATTTATTCTTTCAAGTTTTCTGTTGGCGTAATCGATTGTTATTTCCAGCTCATTTGTATCGACAGATGGCATCTCGAACATTGCATCGAGCATGATGGTCTCGCATATCGATCGCAACCCGCGGGCTCCAAGTTTGAATTCAATAGCTTTATCTACAATATACTCAAGTACTCCTTCTGCAAAAGTCAGCTCAATATTGTCCATTCTGAACAGTTTGATATACTGTTTCACCAATGCGTTTTTTGGTTCTGTGAGTATTGCTCTGAGAGCTTCTCTGTCCAGTGGATTGAGATGTGTAAGTACCGGCAACCTGCCGATTATTTCAGGTATGAGACCGTATGATCTGAGATCCTGTGGTGCAATATATTGAAGCAGATTGTCTTTATCCACTTTTTCACGGATTTTTGAAGCGCCGAAACCAACAATTTGTGTGTTGAGTCGTTGTGCAATTTTCTTCTGAATACCTTCAAAAGCTCCGCCACAAATAAAAAGAATATTTTTTGTATCTACAGGAATCATTTTCTGTTCAGGATGTTTCCGGCCACCCTGTGGAGGTACATTTACTATAGAGCCTTCAAGTAATTTCAGAAGTCCCTGCTGAACACCTTCACCTGATACATCGCGGGTTATGGAAGGGTTGTCACCTTTTCGTGCAATTTTGTCAATTTCATCGATAAAAACTATACCTTTCTCGGCAGCTTTTACATCATAATCAGCATTTTGCAGCAACCTGGTCAGAAGACTTTCAATATCTTCACCAACATAACCTGCCTCAGTCAGAACTGTTGCATCAACAATGGTAAATGGAACATGCAGCATTTTTGCAACAGTCCTGGCTAGAAGTGTCTTCCCAGTACCAGTCTCACCGACAAGGATAATGTTTGATTTTTCTATTTCAATATCGTCAGCATCAGGCTTTTGCATCAGCCTTTTGTAGTGGTTGTACACTGCCACAGCTATAATCTTCTTGGCCATTTCCTGGCCAATAACGTAAAGGTCGAGAAAATTTTTAATTTCAGCCGGTTTAAGAAGGTTGATAGTATCGAAAGGCACATTTTTTTTACTTCCAAGTTCTTCGTTCATTATGCCGTGAGCCTGTTCAATACAGTGGTCACAAATATGGCCTTCGAGACCCGCTATAAGCATATTGGCCTCTTTCTTTGTTCTGCCGCAAAATGAACATTTATCCATTGGATACTATTTTACGTTTTTCTGAAGAATCTCATCAATCATCCCATAATCTTTGGCTTCCTGGGATGTCATCCAATAGTCTCTGTCAGAATCTTTTTCAACTTTTTCTACAGAATTTCCGGAATGAAGCGCAATTATCTCGTAAAGCTCTCTCTTAAGTTTTACAATTTCACGTACAGTTATTTCTATATCTGAAGCTACTCCTTCTGCGCCACCCATCGGTTGATGGATCATAATCCTTGAATGCTTGAGAGCAGATCTTTTACCCTTTTTACCGGCTGTAAGCAGTACAGCACCCATTGAAGCTGCCATCCCGGTACAGATTGTTGCTATGTCAGCTGAAATATACTGCATAGTATCATAGATACCCAGTCCTGCATTGACCGATCCGCCCGGAGTGTTGAAATAGATCTGAATATCTTTCCCCGGATCTGATGAATCGAGATAGAGTAACTGTGCCTGTATAATATTAGCAACATAATCATCAATGGGTAAGCCAAGGAAAATAATCCTGTCCATCATAAGACGTGAAAAGACGTCCATCGATGCCACATTTAACTGTCTCTCTTCAATAATAGTAGGGGATATATAGCTTCCATAAATAGAAGCATACTTGTGCAGACTCAGACTACTGACTCCGCGTTTGCTTTTAGCATACTTTCCAAAATCGTCAAGAATACTCATATTTTCAATATTAAAATTAACTGGTAAAGATAATGAAATAAAAATAAATCATTGCAAAGCATTGATTACTATTCAAAAAGCTTATTAAATTCCTCGATTGTAACACTCTTGTTCTCAAGCTTTACAAGTTCTTTTATCAGCAAAATAACCTTTTCATCAAGTATTTTGTCGGCTATTCTTTTTGCATCTTCGTCTCTTTTCAGGGTCTCTTTCGCATAATTAGCAATCTGTTCATCAGTAGCATAGAACAAGCCATATTGCCGGAACTGGTATCTTGTTATGTTTTCAGCCTCTTTCTGCAATTCTTCCTCGCTTATCTTCACATCATTGTCGCGTGCCACTTTGTTTCGTATCAGCTGCCATTTAAGATCTTTTCTGAAACTGTCAAATTCTTTCTCTATCTGTTCCGCCGTGGATTTTTCATTGACTCTGAGAAGCCATTTCTTAAGGAACTCCTCGGGAAGCTGGAAATCGGTTTTTTCCATTGTCATGTTTTTAATATCCATCATAAGTTTAAAATCGCTCTCATGTTTCAGATTAACTGCGATCTCTTCTTCAATCTTTTTCATGAATTCCTCTTCTGAATTCACGACTCCTTCTCCAAAGATTCTGTCGAATAGTTCTTTTCCCGGTTCTGCTGGATAAAAACGGCTTATTTCATTAATTGTAAATCTGTAATTTGCTCCAAGCTCTGCAACCTCTTCCTTCTTCTTATGCAATATCCCTGCTATCTCAGTATCATTAGGATATGCTTTTTTCAGATCGAAATCAATTGAATCGCTGATATGTTTTCCGATAAACTCTTTTTTGATTTTTTTATCTTTAATTATGTCAATGCCAAGTGAAGTCTCCTCAACAATAGGACCCTCTGGTATAACATTGCAATTATCATCAATAGCTTCAATTCTTCCTTTAACTACATCTTTTTCTTCAGTCTGGTCAGCTTTTTTTAATTCACCATACCGGCGGGTATAGTTTTCGAGATATTCTTTCCTCATCTTTTCATCTACGATGATTTCATACTGGTTGACTTTATTTTTTTTCGAAAGCTTCAGCTCAACATCAGGTGTTAATCCGAGTTCAAAAGTAAATGTAAAATCCTCCTGGGTCTCAAAATTAATTTTTTCCTGTTCATCGGCTTTTGGAAGAGGATCTCCAAGAATTTCAAGTTTTTCGTCAGCAATATATTTTTGAATATTTTCTGTAACAATCTTATTGATTTCATCAATCTGGACGGCTCTGCCATACATTTTCTTTACCAGTCCTATTGGAACCATTCCCGGACGGAATCCTTTTATTGTTGCTTTTTTCCTGTAGTCTTTTAATACAGTTTCAACCTTATCTTCATAATCGGGTTTCTCGATCTTAACCTTTAAAACGGCATTCAGATCGTCGATGTTTTCTTTAGTAATATTCATTTTAATTGTTGTTTATTGTCTGTTAAAAAAACCGCCAAAACGCACTTTTAAAGAGGTTACGGGCGGCTTGACATTTTTGTGCGGATGAAGGGACTCGAACCCCCACGTCACGAAGACACAAGATCCTAAGTCTTGCTCGGCTACCAATTACGACACATCCGCGGTAAAATTCC
>Ga0208478_1000051_pt1 | contig 47169 bp, 45 predicted proteins | sample NGESurdeep072012_5_FD_184462 | JGI IMG/M metagenome (GOLD analysis project Ga0208478, IMG submission 184462) | Arctic peat soil microbial communities from Barrow, Alaska - NGEE Surface sample 415-2 deep-072012 (SPAdes) | ecosystem: Environmental > Terrestrial > Soil > Wetlands > Peat ...
ACTCCGCCATGTGGGGCGGCACCAACAGCGCCAGCGGCGGCTCTACCACCGTGACTCCCAACTCCGCCATGTGGGGCGGCACCAACAGCGCCAGCGGCGCACCGGGGCCAGGCAGTTCGGAATTGTGGGGCGGCGACTCGGCCGTTTGGGGTGGTGCTGCATCTCCAGCCACCTCAACCATCTGGGGCAGCTCATCCTTAGGAATCTTCCAGTCCAGCGTGAGCCCATCACTCACGACTCCGGACACTCTCACTGATGGTGGAAATTGAATCCAGGTGGAGGTCTTGTTCCTGTCAAGTAAACGCTGCAGCAAATGCCGGGCACGCTCCAAGCATGTTCGCCCATCTGCGTGCCGAAAGCTCACTGGGAGTATTGCAGTCGAACAGAATGGGACACTCCCATAATCGCCGGTCAAGACTTAGTAAGTGGACGCGCTGGCTGCCATGAACAGGATGGTCCAATGGAGATTGTGCGAGGCCCCTCGATGACCGCTCAAGCAAAGGCGTTTATTGCCGTGGTGGTATCTGGCGGAATGGCCGTTCTCATGGCCGGCCTCTGGCACTCGAGCTGGACAGATCCCGCCCGGTTCTTCGTCTATTTGATCCTGATCATTCTGGCGTCCGGTTTCACAGTCGCGCTGCCTGGTATCGACGGCACAATGTCGGCGAGTCTGGTGGTGGTGCTGGTGTCAATCGTCGAGTTGTCGCCGGCCGAGACGCTGATGCTGGGCTGCGTTGGATCTGTGGTCCAGACGTGCTGGCAAAAGAAGCGGTTCCAGAGTCTCTTCGTGCTGTTCAACTCATCGGAAATCGCTATTTGTGTCGGTCTGTGTTACATCATTTTTCACCGTTCGGCAGGTCTGCTCGGCACGGAGCTGCCCCTGCGGCTGCTGGTCACCGCAGCTGTCTACTTCCTTTCCAATACGTTGCCAATTGCTGCTGTGGTCGCTCTCACCGAGCAGAAACAGTTCCGCACCATTTGGTCAGAATCCTACTTTTGGACATTTCCAAACTATCTGGTCGGCGCCGCCGTGGCGTGGCTCATACTCCGGCTCAACGCTCGTCTGGGATGGCAGGCCTCGATGCTGCTCGTTCCCATTGCCTATCTCATGTACCGTTCCTACCTTCTGTATCTCGGCAAATTGGTAGAAGAACGGAAACATGCCGGCGAGATCGCCGACCTGCATTTGCGCACGATCGAAGCTCTGGCCCTCGCCATCGACGCCAAGGATCACACCACGCATGACCATTTGGATCGCGTGAGGGCTTACGCGGTCGAGATCGGCAAGCAAATGGGACTCAGTGAATTGGAGCTGGAGGCGCTGCGAGCAGCGGCCCTACTGCACGATATTGGAAAGCTGGCAGTTCCCGAGCACATCATCAACAAACCGGGTCGACTGACTCCGGAAGAATTCGAGAAGATGAAGATCCATCCTTGTGTGGGCGGACAGATTCTGCAGCGGGTTAGCTTTCCTTATCCAGTGGTTCCGATTGTGCGGGCACACCACGAGCGATGGGACGGTACCGGTTATCCCGACGGATTGTCGGGGGAACAAATCCCCGTCGGCGCGCGAATTCTCGCCGCCGTGGATTGCCTGGACGCTCTGATCTCGGATCGTCAGTATCGGCGGGCAATTTCGATGGAAGCGGCAATGGCTGAGATTGTGCGGCACTCTGGTTCGCACTTCGATCCGCGTGTCGTCGAAATCCTGGAGCGCCAATATCGGGAACTGGAGCGAATCGCCAGCGCGGCAGCCACGTGCGCTGAATCAGCAAAGCCAGCCGCAGACCTTCAGCTCAAGGCTAGAACGGCTCCCGACGCCGGTTTTGAAGAAGTCCGTCAGAGTCTCAGCAAAGGAGACTTTCTGGCATCGATCGTGGCCGCCCGTTACGAGGCACAAGCCCTGCTGGAATTCAGCAACCACCTGGGCAACTCGCTGAGCCTGTACGAAACCCTCTCCGTTGTGGCCGCACGATGTAAGAAGTTGGTCCCCTACGACTCCATTGCCATCTACTTGGCACGAGGCGAGAAGCTGATCCCCGAGTTCGTGACCGGAGACGACTTTCGCATGTTTTCCTCGCTCGAGATACCAATCGGGGAAGGCCTCTCCGGCTGGGTCGCCCGCAACCAGAAGCCTATTGTCAATGGCAATCCTTCAGTCGAACCTGGCTACCTAAACAATCCGGATGTGGCCAGTTCCATGTCTTCGGCGCTGGCCGTGCCGCTTAAGGATCACGACGACCAACTTCTCGGCGTGTTGACCTTGTACCGGATGCACAAGGATGCTTTCTCCGCCGACCATTTGCGCATCTTGCTCTGCATCAGCGACAAGATTGGGGCCGCGATCGAGAACGCCATTAAGTACCAGATAGCGTCGGATTCGGCCACGGTCGATTACCTGACCGGCCTTCCCAACGCGCGTGCACTCTTTCTGCATCTTGATGCGGAGATTGCCCGTTGCCGGCGGGATGGTAGCAACCTGGGTCTAATTGTGTGTGATCTCGATGGATTCAAGGGAATCAATGACAAGGCTGGACACGTCGCGGGGAACAAGGTGCTGCAAGCATTCGCCGGCAAACTGACCCTTGCCTGCCGAGAATACGACTTCGTTGCGCGCATGGGGGGAGATGAATTTGTACTGATCGCACCAGGGATGAACCGGACAGCCGCTCTGGAAGTCTGTGAGCGAGTCCAGGCAGCAGCGCGAGAAAGCGTGTGGGAGATTTGCGATGGGGTCTCCTTGTCAGCCAGCGTCGGCGCAGCCTTTTACCCCAATGACGCCGACGACGCAGAGCAGTTGCTGGTGGAGGCCGACAAGAAGATGTATGCAATGAAGGAACAGACCCAGGATCCGGAGTCGCTACTCGCCATGCCGGTCGGGGTTCTAATGACACAGTAGGGGGCGCGGTTAATGCGGAGCGAGTTTCTACGCAGAGCGGTGCTGGCGGTATTGACCGTCGTGGCAGGCGGACTGATCTCGGCGACCCTTGCCCGCTACGCTCCCGGTTTTGGCACCGATGAACGCCAGTTGGATACGCGCCTGAGCAGCGCCAGCATCGCCGCAATCCGCGAGCTGCATGCGGAGGAAAGAGACGTCTTTGGTTATTACGCCAACTCTCTCCGGCGCGCCCTGCACGGCGATCTGGGGACATCACGTTCGCTCAACCGCCCGGTGCGGCAATTGATCGTTGAACGCTTCTCGGTCACCCTAAAGCTTATTGGCCAGGGGCTGGCACTGGCCTGGATCGCAGCTTCGCTCGCGGTGCTGGCGACTTGGATACTTCGCGCGCCGGCGCTGGCTGGCTCGATCGGTTTCTTTGGAGGCATGCTGCTTTGTCTTCCGGCGGCGGTGATGGCTTTGCTCTCGATTCTGCTGAGTGCCCCGGGATACCTAACGATAGCCCTGATCATTTTCCCGAAAGTCCACCGCTATCTGGGCGACTTGGTGTCGGATGCCCGCCAGATGCCTCACATCCTCACCGCACAATCCAAAGGAATCTCCGAACTCCGCCTGCTGTTCTGGCACGTCATGCCCGTACTCAAACGGGAGACGCTGGCCCTGGCAGGCGTGTCGGTCGGCCTTGGTCTCAGCGCCGCCATTCCGGTAGAAGCCCTCTGCGGCATACCGGGCATTGGACAGTTGGCATGGCAGTCGGCGATGGCACGCGACCTGCCGCTGCTGATCAATCTCTGCATGCTTGTGATCGCTTGCGTGACCCTGGCGAATTCAGGGGCTGACCTGCTGAGCGATGAAGGGGGGCCTTGGCGTGAAACCGTTGCGTAGAGCCGCGATCGCGTTGGCGGCCTTGCTCGTCGCGGCGAGTTTCGCCGGCAGCTTATCCTCGCGTTTCGATTACGCCCGTCAGGATCGGGAGCAGGTGAACGCCCCGGCTGGCCGCGGACACTGGCTCGGTACTGATGACCTGGGCCGCGACCGTTTCTCAAGACTGCTCCATGGAACGGCAGTTTCGATGCTGCTGGCTCCGGTAGCGGCGGGGATTGCGGTGGTTTTGGCGTTCGTCGTCGGTGCGGCGGGGGGATTCGCCGGCGGCTGGCAGGAGCGCACGGCGAAGACAGTGATTGACCTGTTCCTTTCCATCCCGTGGCTCTTCCTGCTGTTGATGGTGCGTGCCATGCTTCCCCTGAACACCGGACCTGTGGCGTCGGTGACGATTACGTTCCTTGTTCTCGGAATGCTGGGTTGGGCGGCACCCGCGCGCATCGTGCTGGCGCGGGCGCAGGGATTACGTCGGTCGGATTTCATCCTTCTGGCGCGCGCCACCGGGGTCCCACCGGGGCGCCTGCTGACCAAACACGTGATGCCGAATCTTCGACCGATTCTGCTCGCACAATTCTGGCTCTCCGTTCCAGTATTTGTGCTGGCGGAAGCCAACCTCAGCATTTTGGGTCTTGGCGTGGCGGAACCTCTGCCGTCCCTCGGCAGCCTGCTGCGGGAACTGGAAACGATGTTGTCCTTACCTGTCGAGTGGTGCCGCTTTGCCGCTCTTGCCATGCTGTTGCTGCTGGTCAGCAGTCTGCAGCTTGCCGTCTCTAAACGTGAGGTGTCCTGATATGCGCCGGCGTTTCTTCTTTTTCGTTCTCCTGTTTGCCGCTGTTCTTGCGCCTGCCGCCAGTGGCCAGAACGAACTCAAGTTTTACCTCGGCTCCGAACCCAGGACCTTCAATCCGCCCCTGGTGGCGGACGACGCTTCCGAAACCATACGGTATCTCACGGGCGGTGTACTGCTGCGTCTGAATCGTAAGACGCAGGTTGTGGAGCCAGAGCTAGCCAGCGCATGGCTGATCTCCCAAGGCGGACGGTCGATTACGTTCACACTGCGTTCGGCGGTCAGGTACTCGGACGGAACACCGTTCGGCGCCGACGATGTCAAATACACGATGGACCAGTTGATGGATCCGGCGCTACATAGTCCCACCGGCGACGCGTTCCGTTCCGGTGACGGCAAAATAGTTGCAACGATCCTGTCACCGAGAAAGATTACGATCACATTCCCGCACCCAGTGGCTGGATTGGACGGTTTATTTGATCAGGTCGCGATCGTCTCGGCGCACTCGCCGAAGCATGAGCTGGCGGCACTGGGACCATATTATCTGTCCGAATACAAGCCCGGCTCCTACGTCTACTTACGCAGGAACCCCAACTACTGGAAGCACGACACCGCAGGCCGACAATTACCCTACATCGATGCCGTGAAGCTGGAGATCCAGTCCAATCGCGATATCGAACTCATGAAGTTTACACGCGGCGACATCCACCTGATCAACTCGCTGGGCGCTGACTACTATGACCGTCTGTTGCAGTCGTCGCCAGGCAGGATCTACGATGCTGGCCCATCGCTTGACTCCGAACAGATGTGGTTTAACCAGGTCCCCAATGCGCCCATCCCGACATATAAACTGCAGTGGTTCCAATCCCGCAATTTCCGACGCGCAATCGCGTCGGCGATTAATCGCGACGACCTGTGCCGGGTGGTCTACCACGGCCACGCAAGCCCGGCATTTGGTCCGGTCTCTTTCGCCAACAAATTCTGGTTCAACGCCCGTATGCAGCGGCTCAAGTTTGATCCGCAGGCCGCGCTGCAACTTCTGCGGACGGATGGATTCCAGCTGTCTGCCGGACAGCTTCGCGATCGCGGCGGTCACCCGGTCGAGTTTTCCATCGTGACCAGTGCGGGCAGCCGCGCGCGGGAGCAGATGGCGACCATGATTCAACAGGACCTGCGCGCCATCGGCATAACCGTGAACGTGACGACTCTCGACTTCCCTTCCCTGATCCAGCGGATCAGCCAGGACTTTAACTACGAAGCGGCGTTGTTGGGACTGGTGAATGTTGAGCTCGACCCCAACTCCCAGATGAACGTGTGGCTGAGCTCGTCCGACGAGCACCAATGGAACCCGAAGCAGAAGACGCCCGCCACGCCGTGGGAGGCGGAGATCGATCGCTTGATGCGAGCCCAGGCTTCCGCCCTGGATGACCAGGCGCGGAAACGCTCTTTCGACCGAGTCCAGGAGATTGTGGCAGACGAATTGCCTTTCATTTACCTGGTGAACAAGAACTCGCTCGTCGCCGTCTCCCCGTTATTGAAAGGGGCACAGCCCGTGGCCGTAAGACCGCAAACCTACTGGAATATCGAACAGCTCAGCTTCGCGTCGGAGAGTGCAATGAATGGCAAATAGCAGCCCATTGCTCTCGGTCAGTCTCCGCGTGGATTATCCGAACAAGCCGCAAACTCTCAAAGCGGTCTCGTTTCAGATCTATCCGGGCGAAGTGCTAGGGCTGGTCGGAGAGAGCGGTTCAGGCAAGAGCACGGTAGCGCTCGCGCTTCTGCGGCTGCTGGCCGCGAAAGGCGGCTGGGCGCAAGGACAGATCCTGTTCCGGGAGCGCGATCTGATGAAGGCTTCGGAGCGGGAGATGCGAGACATACGCGGGCGCGAGATGGGCCTGATTCTGCAGAGTCCGTCGTCAAGCCTGAATCCTGCGCTGAGAATCGGGACCCAGTTGGCGGAAGCATGGAAGAGCCATGCGTCGGGCAGCCGCAGTGAGATGGAGGCGGCTGTCGAGCGTGCCCTCAGTAGCGTAGGACTACCCCTCAATTCGGAATTTCGCTCGCGCTATCCGTCGCAGATCAGTGTTGGACAGGCGCAGAGAGTTTTGATTGGCATGGCCGTCATGCACACTCCCGCGCTGCTCATTGCTGACGAACCGACCAGTGCGCTCGACGCCATTACCCAGTGGGAGATCATGAGGCTGTTTTCCACTTTAAACCGCAAAACCGGTAGTGCCATTCTGTACATCTCACACGACCTACTCTCGGTGGCCTCCATTTGCCATCGCATTGCGATACTGCACGATGGGGAAATTGTGGAGTGCCGAGGCACCCAATCGTTGCTGACCCAGCCGCTTCATCCCTACACGCAGCGCCTACTGACCTGCATCCCGTGGCTGCCCGGGTTGAGTAAGCCCATGCCAGTCGAGTTGCATCCGTTCTCGGACCGGGCCGGGTTGGTCGTTGATGGCATGGCCAGACCGGAGGAACCGCCGCAAGGTCGAGGCTTGGCTGCAACGATCTCCGGTGACTGTGCGCCACGAAACCAAGGTGTCGATCATAAGCGTTGGCTCGCGTGAGTGAGATGGGGTTGACAACCGTGACTGCCGCCGCTCGAAATTCGACCGGTGGTCCTCTCTTCTTCAACAGCGAGAGGTTTCCCGCACTAATCGTAACCACCCATTTCCCGCCATTCTCCGGACCGAGCGCACCAGGGGAGTGCCGCAGTACCGATTCGTGAGAGCCTGCCGAGCGTGGCCATCAACGTCAATTTTGACGCTCGTCGTAGTCATCCAACGTTGGCACCATGCGGCAGCCGGAGGTGAGCGCAAAAATGGACCGTCGTTTTCTGCCAATCGGGCGGATGACGCTGAACGAACACAAAGTGTGATTGCCGTCGCCCACACTACCGCTGGGCTTCTCTCGCAACCCGATGGCACTGCGAGGACCAGGGGCGAGCGGTCCCAGAAACAGGCACGGGAGACTAGAGCGGCGCGGAAGCTTCAACAATTCGCCGATTCCAGAGCAACCATTTCGCTTCCCTCCAACGTTTGCTCCGCACACTCGTCAGATGAAGGAGTTGGGCCCTCGACACAGAGGGTTTCCACAAAGTAGGTCGCGATTCGATCACCTGCTGTGGCGAACAAGAATTTCTTCCCGCTGAGGGAGAGAGAAACGCCAATGGCTCGATTCCTGCCGCCTGACTTTGCCTCATAGACCGCACGGTCCGACAAGACCAGCACAGCTTCCAAGGGAACGGCATCCGGTTTGTCTGGATCCCAGGGGAATGCTGCCCATCCTATGGAGCACGTTGTAATAATTTTGGTTCCGCTCACTACGCCTGTGACTGGACTCCCCACTGCTGCGAGGATTCGCGATGCAAAGCTCGCTGCCTCTGCCCGGTTTGAGTACCGGGACACGATCAGAAACTCATCGCCGCCCCAGCGGATGAGGATATCGGAGTTGCGGATCACGGAATTGATTCGCCTGGCCACCTGCACCAGTACTTTGTCCCCGACATCGTGTCCATAGGTATCATTCACTTCCTTGAAAGCGTCAAGATCAACCGTGTAAAGAATCAAGTCACTGGTGCGGTGGTCCTCGGACGTGGTGTACGACCGTAATACCTGACTCGTGTCGCTGGAGATGGTGGCGTCAAAAAACCTGCGGTTTCGGGCGCCCGTGAGAGGGTCGGTCACACAAGTGTCATGGAGCGCCTGGTTGGTCTCGGCTAATTCCCCCCGCAGTTGACTCTGCTTGAGAAAGACAAGAGCTGCCATCACGAAAACCGTGGCCAGCACCACGAGCTCCCGGTATTGGACAATGTGCACAGGTAGGTGCCGATTGGAGACGGTCCAAGCGCCCAGCACAGGCAAAGACAGCAGTGAGACGATTGCGAGCTTATTCACCGGAAGTTGTATCGCCCGTGTTTTTACGGTCGTGCTGGCCTTTGCCAGCGTGAGGCCGAGCAATCCGACCATCGTGAACGACGCCAGGGCAGTGGCGTAGGGCACGTCGTACCAACTGCCAGGAAAATAAACGCCCTCGCCAATTGCTTGGTTCGCCAGGCTGCTGCTGGCCGCCATCAGCAACTGCGCTCCGAACAGACTCGCATAGAACAGTTTCCAGCGTCCGAAACTGTGAAGCCACAAGAAACCGATCAACAGCAGCAGGACGGCGCTCAAACAGCCATTGAGCCGGATATAGTTCCAACTGTATCGGGACGCGTCGAGCACGACATATTGCCAAGGGATTACGAAGAACACATACAGGAAGAGCCACCAGAGAAGCAGCAAGCAGAAATCAGTTCGACGCTGCGACTTACGACGCTCGACCGGGTCCAGATGGGGTTGCAGCAGCAGGGCTGCTAAGACGGGGACGTTGGACAGAAACAACAGGATGTCACCAACAAACGGATTGGGTACTTCCGTTCGCACTACAAGGTCGAAGTACATCCACAGAGCCTGGCCAACGATGGCTACTCCCCAGCTTGCCGCCAACAACATCCAGAACCACCGCGTCTGCCTCGGAGCGGTACTCACATTCACCAGGAAGACAAGTAGGGCCGACAACATCAAGACTAGAGCGATGAAGTCGGTAATCTGTGTGAGCCGAAGCGAATGAGGAATCAGGACTGTCGCGGCAATCTGAATCAGCATCAAGGCGGCAATCAGAGCGGCCCAACACTTCCTCTGATTTCGCAGGCGTGGATATGCGACTTTCGACGTGACTGCAATCACTCGGTCACGGGATGTGTCGAATGCCGTCCGGTGGGAGCTCTCGAGTTGGACCGTTTGCACCGTAGGCTCCGTGTGTGAACCTGACGCGGCAAGGCTACCCCTAGGGTTCAAATTGAAGATGCCCCCCACCGTGCCATGGTCGTGCCTCGACACCGAGCACGCTATTTCGATTTGCGGGCGCCCGATAGGTTGATCGCAATTGGCAGACCACCGAACGAACGAGATCCTGATGCCGGTACTGTCAGTTGTGACAGTGCACTTCAATGCCCGTCCATATTACGCGGCTGGGGGATCGGCTAAATCGTTTATTTCCGGTGACCACGACACGGACAACCGCAAGCAAGATAGGCATGAAAACAAACGCTCGAGTCGATTTCTAGAATCCGGGCGGTCTTCGGATCGACACGCCGGAGTCCGAAACCAGCGGTTGGCAACGCCTGATTTTAAGAGAATGGGCATTTGTCGCGTAGCGGTAACGCTGCGTCCGAACGAAGCCACAAGCCCCATGCAGAGACCGCGGCGTTGAGCCCCTGAGCAGCTGGCGGTTCGGTGTTGGGTTTCATGCCCAAGCGGGAAATTCTTTTGCGCCGGTAGGACGGCGTGCCAACGGGGATCGCAGCGCAGGCGCAATCGACAGCGAGGGGGGTAAGCGTCGCTAGGACATCGAAAGGTTCACCGGGACGTTGGCCCTTCGCGGGCAAACCACCTTGTCTCCCAGCCTGAAAGCCGAATTGGCCCGTGGAGAACGCAGGTTATGGGGAATCAGGGAAACCAGCGAGAATCAATGCCCAGAAAGCGAATACAGTACAGGATCTGGAAATCGGGCAATGCGGTTCTTTGCTAGAGACGGGTCTTTCTACCGCGCCGGTCTGAACCTTGCGATTAGACGCATGACATAGACACTTGTCCCACCAATATGCCTCGAACGGGCGTTCAAGTGCAGCGTTTAATTGGCGGTCGCCGGAACGGCCCCTCCTGGGGGCACGCTCCGCTCGATCCGGGCAGGCGTACCGCCTACCCGTGGGCCGGCTCGTTCGTCCAAGAATGGCTGTGGCGGCGGAAACTCTAACGTAAGCCGAAATACGACCTCGCAGTTCAAGTAGGTAAAACAGCGAACCCAACGAGGGTCCGCACCGGGAAACGCTACCGACTCGACAAATGTGAGTGATCAGTCAGGATCACAATGAGTAACGGCAACGTATCCGTTGAAAGATCTTTCGCGGAGGGTAGGCGTGAGTTTGTCCTGGGAACCACCGCGGCCCTGCTTGCTTCGCAGATGGCATTTTCTGAAACCCAGGCATGCCCACCATACGCGCAGCCAAAGGTCACATTTAACGACAGTCTGGCGGTTCCCATTCCGGCCAATCCATCGCTTGGAAAGGTCAAGGACAGAGCGTCGGTGCTAGGTGGGGGCGGGGAGTATTTCGTCGCCTGGATACTGGAATTTGCCCACGGCCTCAAGGTCAAGGGTGTTCCCTACGATCTGCCCGACATTATCGTCGGCACTTCGCCTGGATCGGTCGGCGGCAGTATAATCGCGGGTGGCCATCTTGAACGGCTGACCAACGAGTCTGATTTCTTCGGGGACTTTCCAAAGATCCTTGCTGCCCTGGTGCCGACGTCCGCCGCCAATGCTCGCCAGATGCGCGCCCGCGACCTCTGTCAAATCGCCCACGACGCCAGCGTCGAAACAATTCAATGGATTGGTCGAGGGGCCATGGCGGCAAACAACCCTCCGGCCTCCAAGCTGCAGGAATTGATCGAGACTCTAACCGGCAATCGGTCGTGGCCAAGTCCCAAGTTCCATGCCGTGACGATGGACTGCTACACGGGCGAGGGGCTGGTCGTGTCCGAAGCGAACAAGATCGCGATCTCCCACGCAGTCGCAGCCAGCATGTCGTTGCCCGGCATTTTCGGACCCACGTGGGTCGACGACCGGATTTGCATGGACCGAGGAGTCAGCCCCAGCAGCGGCCATTCCGATTTGGTAGCCGGCGGCAAGCGCGCCCTGGTGGTCTCGCTCACGGATGGGAAGAGCGGGAGCGGTCCACGCTTCACGAACATTCCGAATGATCTGCAGCAAGAACTCAAGAGAGTGGAGTCGGCGGGTACCAAGGCCCTGCTGATCGCCGCCAATCCAGGCCGGGTGAACCTGTTTTCGCCCTCTGAAATTGGTCTCGCCCTAAGGGACGGATATGATCGCTCGGTCCAAGAAGCTGACCGCGTGAAAGCGTTTTGGGCTTAAAGAGCGCCGGCAAATATTGGATCGCATGCGCGGCCCGCCGTCCACCCGAAGACCAACACTCCCGGTTGTTGGAAAGGACCGAGTACGCCCGCGATTTACAAGGTTGATTCTGGATCGGCCTCATTTGGGCATGAACGAAACTGCGCCAAGCACCGCCCCGCCCAGCACCAGCAGTGCAGGGTTGATCTTGTATTGCAGCAGGATGAGCAGGACGGCAACAGCAATGGCTGCGGTTTCGACCCCGGAGATAGCCCCTTTTGCCATACTGAAGCAGCCTGACAGCAGAAGTCCGATGGATACCGGCGCAAGCCCCTCCTGAATGGAGGTCCGCCACGACCAGCGTTCAAGCCTTTTCCACAATCGAGCGACCACGAAGGCCAGCACCGCAGTGGGTCCGAAAAAGGACAGCAGCACGGCGGTCGCCCCCAGGAATCCGCCGGCCCATTCCCCTATGGAAACGATCATCATCATGTTCGGCCCCGGCGCCATTTGCCCCATGCTGTATAAGTGAATCAGTTGTGGAAAGTTGAGCCACTTATGGACATCGACCGTCAGGATTTTCATTTCCGGAAATGCCGCCATACCCCCACCGACGGTGAGAAGAGATAGATAGGCAAACACCCGCATCAGTGGCAGAATCTGGCTCATGGCACGGAACTCTCTTTCTGTTTGGCCTGCGGCCGGTGGAACGCGATGGCCAGAATCCCGACCACAATCAGCGTACGCGGCACGGACTGGTGAAAGCCGTTGACCGCAATTACAGTCAGCGCCACAAATACCAGGTCAGTCCGCTTTCCGAGCGATTTCTGGCACAGCCCAACGACCGTGAAGAGGATCAGTCCAACTGCCGCTGCGGCGACGCCTTTCAAGGTGGCAGTGACCCAGACGTGGTCGCCGTGGATGTGGTAATAGATGCCCACGATATACATGTAGACGGCGCTCGGCAGGCACATGCCTATAATCGCGGCGGTTGCCCCCATCGCTCCACCAAGCTTTTCCCCTACTAGAATTGCCATGTTGGTCGCATTCAGGCCGGGAAGGCTCTGGCTGATGGAAAGCATTTCGACGAATTCCCTATCATCAAGCCAGTGCCGCGTACCGACAAGGCTGTCATGGAGGTACGGCACCGCGCCTCCAAAACTGGTTGCCCCAATACGCAGAAACTCGAGGAATATCTGGCCTCGGGAGGCGCGTGCCGGCGCAACAGTGGCAGCGGCTTTCAGAGGTAGAGACAGTGTGGCGGCAGCATTACTCATGGGTCGGGGGCTCGTTCACCGTGAAATCGATGTCCATGTCCGTCGTGCCGAAGGCCGGTGCGGGTGAATCGTGCAGTTCCTGCCCGATCGTCCCACCGAGATCGGCGATCTGCATCGCATTTTCTTCCGGGAGGGTACGAATGCGATGCGATCGTCCCCGCTCTTGACATTTGCTGGCTGCGATTGGCCGACTGCGAGCGCTAACAACACTCAGCTGCGACGACCCGAACCAGATACACAACCCTCACTCCAGCCTCGGTGATCATTGTCTCGGTGAGCTTGAAGTCCTCACCCCAACGCGGATCGTTGAAGTCGGGCTCAATACACGCGATTTCGCGAATACCGCACTGGATAATGGCTCGAGCGCAGTCGACACATGGATAGAACGGAAGGGCCATTCCCATTCCCCTGGTGCATAGCCCGTGAAGCGCGGCGTGGAAGATAGCGTTCCGCTCGGCATGTTCTGTGAACTTGTGTTTCATTGGGCGCTCGTGGCGACCTGGTACATCTTCATTCACTCCACGAGGAAAGCCGTTGTAACCCATAGCCAGTACGGCCCTGGTCTGCGGGTCGTAGATGACGGCTCCCACCCTGCAACTTCCATCCTTCGACCAGCCCGCGAGGAATTCTGCAAGCTCGACGTAGCGCGCGAGCCACTCCGTCATAGAACTCCCGCCGACGCCGGCGCATTCGAATTCCCGGCTGCAGTCCGCAAGATCGCCGATCGTGTTGGAATGTTTGAGCCCTCATTTTGCTGTTGCGATTTCATCCGTTCGTCGTTCGCGAGGGCTCTCGCCGGTTTGCCATATGAGGCAAACTCGCCATGCTTTCGCAGTTCAACTTCCAGTTTCTTTCTAGCATTCGTACATAGCTGCGAAACGCGCGAGGCTCCGATCCCCATAAAGTGCGCAATTTCTTCCAGGTTGTATTCATTCGTGTCGAAGTAGTACAGCCACACAGCCTGCCGCTCTTTCGCGTTCAGCTTTCTGAACGCATCGCGCAGGAGCTGCTTGTGTTCCTTCATGACTAACATTTCAAACCCGTTGGTATTTCGGTCATCGGCGATCGTATCCTCGATCGTGGAGCCGGTGTCTAGCCTAGCCACGGGTGTGGACAGGCTGATTGGAATGGCAGCATGCTCCAGGTTTCGCGCTTGGTAAAACTGCTCGAGCGAAAGATTCGCTGCGGCTGCTTTCTCCTCGCTGGTTGGTTCCCGGCCTAATACATCGATCAACTCCAAAGTCGTCGTCCGGACATGTTTCATGACGGCCCGCGCGGAGCGACCACACCAGTCTTGCGACCGCATGCCGTCGCGAATAGCGCCATTGATTCGCGCACTTGCAAACCCCATCAAGCTTGCGCCCTTGCTCGGGTCATATCGCTGGTTGGCATCCAGCAAGCCAATCATTCCGTCTTGCACAAGATCGTCAAGGTCAACATTTGCCTCACTTGGGATCAAGCGATGAATATGAACTGCGATCTTGTGAACTTTCTGGATGAGCGCCGAATCGAATTCCATTACTGCACCTCGCTCCATCATGAATGTCTGCTACCGTCGCGGTTGTCCCCGACGAACCCAGCGTCTCGACTTCCAGAATGACGCCACCGATACATGCCAGGTCTCGCTTGGCTAAAGTGCAATTAGGCAACCAATCTGCAAAACATTGAGAACAAACGGCTAACCCTGTGTCGTGTGCGGATCTGTTTCGAAACTCAGACATTTACTCCAGAAAATAAACCCTTCATGGTTGTCGTAGGGGTATTGCACCAGCCTCCTGTGCCAAGAGACACTGGCGGGCCGCCGCATACCTTTGGTCCCAAGAATCTCGCGTGGACAACCTCGGCATTTCTGACGGCAGGAATGGCACGGGCCACGCCACACTCCCCAAAGGCTCATTCCCGAGTCCCATTGGCTACGCGCAGCCAGCCAACTTGGCCACCATCGCTCCCTCAATTCGAATTCCAGATTTCGACTCCAGTACCAGCTTGATTCCTTGCTCGCTGATTCTGACGCCGGCAGCAATGTCTTGCTAATCAGTCGTTTATCGGTCGAGCTTCAAAGCAGATGGAATGGCACTCGGGGTGCCTTACTGTTCTGCGGAGTCGTTATCCCCTGCACCTTCTGGAGATGTCATGGCCGCTTATGGTTCCTCCCTCGATTACACCCGGAGCTACGACGAAGCCGAAGGCGCCGTCAAATCCACGTGCCGGCATTGCTCGAGGACAGTCGCAGTAGCAAGGGATGAGAAAAAGCTTTCCTTGCTCGAGGAAGTACACCTTTGCATTCCGAAGCTGGCAGCCGCGAACCAGCTTGTAGTCGGAGAGGTTTTACGCGTTGCTGGAAACCGGTGCCATGTTCTTTAAGTCTGCCGGAATACGAGAGCGTCACCTCTGGCAGCACTTGGAATCACGAAGCTCGTTCACCGAGGAGGAGTTGTGAAGATTACGCCCACCACTGACTTCCGCAACACAACACAAGAGAAATTTGTAGCTTACGGCTGGGTAATTTCCATCCTGACCATTTGGTTCTTCACGGCGTCGCGGTTCTAGAATTTTAAAATCGAAAAAGACCGCGATTTCGGATGGAATACGACAAAGACATCATGAACAGGTTGGTCTCCAGCAGGCGAATGCGGGCACGATCAAGACCATGCCCTTGACAGATGCAAGCATTCACGGCCGCCAATGTCTGTCGCTTTCCCGAATCCGATTGCGGGGAACAGCGGTGACCCGGGGCAGGCCAGCAACCCGGGGGGATTGCTTGGCCTGAGAGGTGGGAGCGTTCAACCCTGATCGCTCTCACCTCGCATTCTTTTCAGCGGACCGTGAATCGTAAGTCTATCGACACAATTTGCAGACGGTTCGAGACATACAAACCCCTGGACAGGCAATCCAAGGTCGAATACGCATCCATGCGAGCCGACGGTCCAAATGGGCCCGCAGAAGCAATCCCTACGGAAGCTGACCGAGCGGCTCTTTCTTGTCCAGCACAAATTTGATCTGGTAGTACTTGATCTTGGTATAGAGGGTACTCTTTGCGATTCCAAGTTGTGCGGCCGCTCGGTCCACTACTCCTCCGGTCGCCTCCAGGGCCTTGGCAATGTGCATGGCCTCAATCTGCTCCAGTGTCATGCTCCAGACGTTTTCAGGATAGCCGTGCGCAGCAGGGCCGATCTGGAACGTCAGGTGTTCAGGTTTGATCGTATTGTCTTCCGAGATGATGGTCGCTCTTTCGATCACATTGCGCAATTCCCGGATGTTCCCGGGCCAGTGGTAGGTCTGCAACGCCTGCAACGCCGCAGGTGTAGCCTCCAAGTTGGGCCTTCCCAGGTCCCGGCTGAGATTTCCTATGAAGTGTGCGACGAAGTATGGAATGTCTTCGCGGCGTTCTCGCAGAGGAGGCACCCGAAGCGGGGCGGCGCTGATCCGGAAAAACAAGTCCGGCCGAAACTTCTTCTCCGCGAGGTGGGCTGCAAGATTCTGATGCGTAGCGCAGATAAGACGCAAGTCGACCAATCGGTCACGAACCGCACCGAGACGCCGGAACTTCTTGTCTTCCACTACCTTGAGCAACTTCGCCTGAATCGCGAGGTCCATATCGCCGATCTCATCGAGAAAGGCCGTGCCCTTATGGGCGATTTCCAGCAAACCGACCTTGGAGTTATTGGCGCTGGTGAATGCTCCCTTCTCATGACCAAAGAGCTCACTTTCCATAAGCTCTTTGGAAAGGCCCGCGCAATTGATGTCCATGAACGCTTCTTCTCGTCGGGGACTATTCAGATGGAGCCACTCGGCCAGAACCCCTTTTCCAGTTCCCGTTTCCCCGGACACCAGAACCGGCAAATCACTAGCGGCAATCTTGTGTGCTTCGTCCGCCAGGCGCCGTACTGAAGGACTGGCCCCAATGAAGGGATCGCGCCGATAACGAGACCGAGTTGCCCGTTGTGCGACCTGGCTGCGCCGACTCCGGTCCTTCTCGAGGGCCTTGGCAATCAGGCCGGTAAGCGCACGCAGTTCGACCGGCTTAGTCAGGAACTGGTCGGCACCGTCCTGAATAGACCGGACGGCAAGATCGATTGTGCCGTGACCGGAAAGAACGAAGATGGGAAGGTCCGGATCAATTTGTTTGAGGCGCGGAATCAGTTCGAGCGCAGTTCCGTCCTTCAGGAAATAGTCGAGGATTGCAATGTCGGGCCGAGCCGATTCAAACTGAATGACGCATTCCTCGACGCTGCGCGCCTCAATCACGTCGTAGCCAGCGCGCCTAACGAAGACCCCCATCGACTCCCGAGTAAGATCATCGTCATCTAAAATAAGAACTCGAGACTCGGCCATAATTCCCCTCGAACTCCTTCGAAATACTCTTCACTGCGCCTGCCTGTCTTGCCAGAAATGTTCGTCGCGAGCCGATCCGCGGTCATCCCGACGGCCGACAGTCAGAAAAACTGATCACCACTGTGGCGACCCACGGAGTGCTAGCTTCGAGAACTTGACGAGTACCGTTGACACCGCGTGACAATACTACCTCATAAAGCTTCTGGCGCAACTTGGTACAGATATCTCGATCTCATCGGAGAAACGACCAAGGGCTGGCCTGTAAGGCGCTAACTCGTCATTCTGGTCTTACAGTGCTATCCAGTCAACAGCATTTTACTGCCAAACCACATTGAAGGCCTTCGTCTTCTTTATAGAATTCGTGTCCGGAAGTCGATCAATCAACTCGGCGCAGCAAACCGCGAACCTCCTTATTGGTGCAAGCAGTTGCCCTATACGTCAACCCAAATTGGCAACCCGATTGCTCCGCTCATCCTAGTTCGGCCACAAAATCGGGAAAGCCACTGATAGCGATGTCCAATCAACCGTCATTTGCCGAGCCGCGAACTCGTAGGCGCTCTTAAGAGAGAGAGAGACATACCATGGCATCGGAAAGTCCTGTCGTTCTGCTGGTCAGCTACGACAGTGGTCGCCTTCGCTCGCGCTCGGAAATTCTCGCGTCCCTCGGACTATGGACTCTCAAGGCACAGAGTCTTTGCGAGGCCGTTGAACTACTGGAACTGCTCGGGCAGACTCGTTGCGATCTGGTGGCGATCTGTCACAGCATTACCGCTTCCGATCAGCAACAGCTCATAGCCTATCTCCTTACGAACTATCCTTGGATCAAGTTCGCGGTGCTGGGACGCGACGACGACAAACACCCCGAACGATTCGTCGAGACATTCGCGGAAGTGCTCGAAAGCGGTCATTACCAAGATTACCTCCACCAGCCACTACCGCGTGAGTAAACCAGCAGCTTACCCGGCATTCAGTCACGCGAGTGATACGAGTCGGCAGGCGCGTTTCATCAAAGACACAGTTCCCTGCAGCAAGATACGCGATGGGTTATCGAACATTCTGGGTTCGTATCGAAACACCACCGCAACGGTGATGCGGCTGGGATCGCAGTGGTCGCACGTCACGTCAGGCGCGACGAATGTAAAACATAGTGCACTCTGTTCATCAAAGCGTCTCACGTAGGCGGTTTCTGCAAAAAGCCCCGGCCTGAAACCGGCACGCTGTTGGTTCTGAATGTGTCGGCCGCATAACCCGAGATGTAAAGTACGTTCGTGGCAGGCGAGAGAGCGGTCAGTTTCTCAACCAATTCCGGCATCGCTCACCGCCAACATCACATAATTGCCTGCAATCATGGGCGGGGGTGCGGCATTATTAGCCTCGGCAACAATGACATTGCGCGTCTCGATGGCCACACTCCCTCCTTTGGGCACGGCGTCGCGCCCAGTAATGGTCAGATTAATCAGGATCTGCTCAAACTGCGGCGGATCAGACTTGACGCAACCCAAGTTGGGAGAAAGTATCGTGATCGATGTTTTCGAGAAGGAACCTCCGCAACATCTTTCCCAGACCCATGACGACCGCATTGAGATCCAATAGCACGGGCTGCAAAGCCTCTTGGCGACTAAATGCCAGCAGTTGCTGGGTGAGCGATGAGGCCTGGAGGGCCGCCTGTCGAATCTGTTCAATCTGAGTGTAGCGGAGGTCGGAAGACTCGAATTTGACCTGGATTTAGCCGGGTTAGAAGCGACGAGATGCCTTTGCAGACGGTCTCTTTCATAACTATGCTGAGTGGCGAACCTGTGCGTTCACGCTTTCTTGCTAACTCGTCCATTCTGTCGTCGGTCTCGGTAGGCAAATTGCCGTAGCTACAATTCCCGTAGCAGCTGGCACGATTGTGATCGCATGAACGTCCCTGGACGAAGCACAACTGACCATTTTGGGGAGGGAAGTCGCTGGATCAAGAAACGTCAAAAAGGGGTTGGCAGTGGAGCTGCTGGTGATTCCCGGACGTAATGCGAACGGAATTCAGGAGGATTACGCAGCCCCGCGAACAACCTTCGTGGAGTCTCCATCTCCCTCCCGGGAATCCGTCTGAGCCAAGACTTCGCTGACCTTTTGTGCCAGTGAATGCAGGCTGAAAGGTTTCTGCAGAAAGGTGGCGTTTGACTGGGTGATGCCACGCCGCACCACAGCGTCATCAATGTAGCCCGACATGTAGATCGTTTTTATACCCGGACGCAATCGTTCTAGCTCCAAAGCCAAATCCGTTCCACGCATTCCCGGCATGACGATATCGGTGATCAACAAGTCGACGGAAGTACCGTACTGGCCTGATGTCACCAGTGCTTCTGCGGCGGAGTTGGCCGTCAACACCGTGTAACCTCGTCCGCGAAGGAATTCAACCAGGGTTCGGTTCATGCTGGCTTCGTCCTCGACGACCAGCAATGTGCCGGCACCTCTTGGATTTTCCTGGTTTGGGCCGGGTAGCGGTTTCGCCAGGGCTCTCTTTATTGCAGGGAGGTAAATTGTAAAGCAGGCTCCGTGCCCCGGCTCGCTGTCTGCCCACACATAGCCCTCGCTCTGTTGAACGATGCCGTATACCGTGGCCAGCCCCAACCCGGTTCCTTTGCCTTGCTCTTTGGTGGTGAAGAAGGGCTCAAACAGGTGATCTTTAACTTCCTTCTCCATTCCCCTGCCAGTGTCAGAAACGGTCAGCGCGATGTATTCCCCGGCAGTCACCCAGGAATGTTCCTCAGAGCCGTCGTATTTGACGAAAACATTCTTGGTTGCGATAGACAGCACGCCGCCCTGCGGCATAGCATCTCGGGCATTCACGGCCAAGTTCATCAGGACCTGGCCTATCTGGTCCGGATCAGCTTGTATGGCCCAAAGCAAAGGCGCGAGATCGAGCTTGAACTCAATATCCTCCCCCATAAGCCGTGCCATCATCTTCGAGGTTTCCTCCACGACCTGATTCACGTTGAGCACGACCGGGCAGAGGATTTGCTTGCGGCTGAAGGCCAGCAATTGTCGAGTCAGGCCGGCGGCGCGAGAGGAAGCTGTCAAGATCTGTTCCGCGTAGTTTCTCCCGGGGTAAGCATCTGGCATCTCGTCTTGCAGCATCTCCGTGTACCCCTGGATGACCATCAGCAGATTGTTGAAGTCGTGCGCCACTCCCCCCGCCAGGCGGCCCACCGCTTCCATCTTCTGGGCGTGGCGGTACTGCTCCTGCAGCTGTTGAATTCTCGCTTCTGCCTTCTTCTGCTCCGTGATGTCCATCAACAAGCCATTCATCCGTAGCGGTTCGCCACTGGAGTCACGGGTGGCAGAGCCGCGTGTGAGGAGCCACCGCTCTCTGCCGTCGGGGAGCTTTATGCGGAACTCGGTTGCCAGTTCCACTTCTTTCCGCTGTTTCTGACCTCTCAGCCATTGAATGAAATCGGCGCTAGTTCCGGGATCGATAGAATTGAGGAATCGTTGGAAGCTGGCTTGTTCTCCGGGCAATACTGCCAACATTTCTCTGCAGCGGTCGTCCCATACGACATCATCCGTTCGGAGGTCGTGACTCCAGACACCCAACTGTCCCGCGTCCATGGCAAACTGCAAATGCTGGCGGCTTTCCTGTAACTCCTGCTCCGCTCGTTTCCGTTCGGTTATGTCCTGGAGGAATCCTAGAGAGTAGTCACGATCCAGCATGAGTGCACGCAACAGAACCCAGATCTCCTGCCCATCTTTCCGGATACAGCGATACTCCCCTTCGATGCGTCCGGCGCCACGCATCTCGGCCATACCGGCAAGTACCCGATCGCGCTCCTGGGGTGGATGCAAGTCACAAATGCTCAATGTCTTGAGTTCTGCCGGATCGTATCCGAAGAGATCGACAGCGGCAGTGTTGCATTCGACGACGCGGCCCTGTTGGTTGGCCACGAAGACGGCTATGGGCGCGTTCTCAACATACGAGCGAAACTTGCGTTCGTTCCGTTCAATTATTGCGTCGGCTCGCTTGCGAGCACCGATGTCGCTCAAGAACCCGTACCACAGCGTGCTGCCATCGGCTTCCCGCTCAGGAACAGATCGACCTTCCAGCCAGGTTTCGCCTCCGGTCCTGGTGGTGACCCTGAACTCACACTGCCAAGTTCTGAGATCCCTCGCCGACTCATCGATCGACTCCCGCACGCGAGCGAGATCATCCGGATGTATTTTCGAGAAAGCCGAGTTCCCATCCTTGGCAATTTCTTCGATGGATGTGCCCAGAATGTCTTCGATTGAAGGACTGGCAAAAGGAAAGCAGATTGTGCCATCCGGTCGAAGACGGAAAGAATAAATCACGGCAGGAGCAGCATTCACGATACGGCCAACATGCTGCTGCAGCTCGATTCGCTTCTGCAATTCTGTCTCGGCGGTTCGACTTTGAGTCGCATCATGAAAGACAACTACGACGCCCTCGAGTGTTCCATCCGGATGCCGGATCGGCGCGGCGCGTTCGCAAACGGAGATCTCGTGCCCGTCTTTGCGAAGCAAGAGCGTATGGTTGGTCAATCTCGTAGTTGCGCCGAGTCTCATGGCCTTTTCGACTGGATTTTCTGACGGGTCGCGGGTTTCCTCGTTGAGGATGCGGAAAACATCTGCGATCGGGCGGCCCACCGCCTGGCTATTGTCCCAGCCAGTGAGTCGCTCCGCCTCGCGGTTCATAAACGTTATGTTCCCCTTCCCGTCCGTCGCAATCACCGCGTCCCCAATGCTCGCAAGTGTCACTTCTGCCAGGCGGGAATTCGCCGTCCGCCGTCCCTCTCTACGGTGCCTGTGCTCGATCAGGGCGCTGACAAGAACGCCAAAGACCAGAATGGGCGCCAGTCGCCAAAGATCAAATGCGCTCCCATGTGGCAGAAGGAAACGGCCCATGATTCCTGCAGCTACCAGAGTAGAAACGAGACCAGGACCCGCGCCCCCAAGATAGGCGCTCGGAATGACAACCACTAGAAACTGCAAGAACCCTTGCATATTCTGCTGCGTATGGGCTTGTCGTATTTGGATGTGCAGGACGGTGGAGGACGTCAGAACCTGATGCAGCCAAAGTACTAGGAAGGGGGCAACTGCGGCAAATCCGTACGCGAGCCAGTCACGCCGTGCAAGGTCGCGCAACCGTCGAGTGACATTCCACAAACGAGGTTCAGATGGAACTGCCGCGGCCGTATCCATTTAGCCAGATCTCTCTGCGAAGCGGCGAGGAGGCAAGCGGGGCGTTTGGGGACACTTTCAACGCCAATCTGCGTGCGCTAGGTCCGTTCACCTGCCAAGTCCGTTGCAGCTCTGCCTCCATCTACAGGAACCTTATCATTGAGGTAATGTTTCGACTGTGACTGCCGTCACAGACGCGTGGTTACCGTAACAGCCTGAGCCAGCACACAAGGTGACCATTCCCCCCGGCGGGCTCTCGGCAAACGCATGGGATCACAACCTCTACGTTTCGGTGGGCATCTCACCAACGGTGGTTTCGGGGCGATTGGCTCTTGAAATTCCATAGCATCCGAAGAAGTGCACCGTGTCGAGCTGTCGAAAATAACGGCTCTCCACGAGAATCTGAAGAAGTGGGCGTTTTATGCGGCTTTCTGTAAACGCGCATTTGGTCTTCGAATAGCACGCCACCACCACCTTTGCGCCAAAACGGGCATAATTGGGGTTCGCTGTGGAAATGACGCGCCGCGGAAACCGCGGAAAAGTCCTACGCCGACTACTCCACCGTTCCCCCTGCTATCGGAAATCCCGCAAAAGACGCTGGATTACCACATTCCCGCAGCGACGACGACTCCTGGCAGCCAATCACGCCAAAAAACCAAACCCGCTCAAATTGCGGGTCTGTTCACTTTCTGGTGGCGAACCAAAATATCTCGATCGCCCACTTCTCCTTTTACTCAGCAGCAGTATTTGATCTTGTTCCTGATCGTAGTATTCATGAGGGGGAAAGAGCATTTCACGGCCGTTGGCGCCGGTTTTATAGACGAAGGTCAACCGATCGCGCCGAACTCCCTTTCGCTGCGGGATCTCGCGCGTCTTCACCAACGCCTAGTCGGCGCTGCCAGTAACCGGGCACCAAATACACTCCTTCCCGGGTCAAAATCGCAAGCCACTCGGTGTCGATATCGTCGCAGTCAAGGCACCGCGAAACTGGTGGAATGACACTGCCGTAAGCGTTCAAGCTAGTTCGCTCCGAGGGCCGGGATCTGCAATCGATGGGCCCACGATCCAACGACGCTGCGCTTTCGCGCTCAAGAATGTCGTTGATAAGCCGATTAACTATAGAGATAGACTTGGTTCCCAGTCTGGAGGTGGCCTAGGGGTTCCAGAACCCCCGGAAAATCAAAAACCCAGTAAGGCCTGTAGCCCCTCAGATTCTTGTTCACCTCCAATATCTTCAAGGGGGTCGTGGAGAGAGGAAAGAATATAATCTTTAGCTCTGCACGACATCCGAGGAATCGCCCGTGAGTCAACTTGATCAAGTCGAAGTCGAAACTGAAACTGAAATTCTGTCCGAGCTTCTGTCGGCTCCTGAATCACTTTCGGAAGTTGGAGTGCCTAAAAGCTTGCTAGAAGATCTGGCGCTGAAAACGCTCTACGTAGCGGGTTCTTCGTCGGTGCGGGAACTGGCGGCGAAAATGACGCTCACATTAGGAGTGGTTGATGAGCTGTTTCGCCGGCTACGTGCAGAGCAACTCTGCGAAGTGACTGGAATGACCGGGAATATTTCTCAGATCGCTATCACTTCGCGGGGCAGAACGCGAGCGTTGGAATTGTTGTCTATGAATCAGTATGTGGGTGCTGCTCCGGTATCTTTGGAGAGTTATATACAACTGGTACGCCAACAAAGCGTGCGGAGCCGGGAAATACATATGCCCGAGGTCAGGCGAGCCTTCTCTCATCTTGTGCTGGACGACAGGATGCTCAGAAAGTTGGGAGCTGCAGTAAGCTCGGGTTCCTCAATTTTCCTGTACGGGCCAAGCGGCACGGGAAAAACCACGATCGCGACAACGCTCTCGCGATTGTTTGGGCTCGATCCGGTATGGGTGCCGTTTGCCGTGGAAGTTGACGGCCAAATTATTTCCGTCTACGACCGTCATGTTCACGCCAGAACCAATGACCCCATCATACAGAGTAATGATGCGCGTTGGGTACTCTGCCAGCGCCCAACGGTGTTAGTCGGCGGGGAACTCACCGTTGAAATGCTCGAGCTGCAGCTTAACCCGATTACAAAATTCTATTCGGCGCCGGTGCAGATGAAGGCCAACAATGGCGCCCTTATTATCGATGACTTCGGACGTCAGCGCTTGCGCCCGGAAGAACTGCTCAACCGCTGGGTCGTTCCCCTCGATCGCAGAATTGACTTCCTTACCTTGGCGGGTGGAAAGAAGGTCGAGGTGCCGTTCGAGGTGTTAGTTGTATTTTCTACCAATCTGGAGCCGTCCACGCTGGCCGACGCCGCATTCTTGCGAAGGATTCAGACCAAGATCAAAGTAGGAGCTGTTTCGGAACAGCAATTCCACGCGATCTTTCGCAAGGTTTGCGGCGATGTCGGTCTTCAATATGAAGCCGGCGTCATCGATGAGTCGATAGATGTGATCCAGAACAAGCTAAAGCAGCCTCTGCGGGCATGCCATCCTCGAGACATTGTGAATCAAATCCGCTGGGCGGCACGTTTCGAGGAGAGAGAGCCTTGCCTGGATCGAGATGCGGTGCTCGCCGCTGTTGACTCATATTTCGTTTGCGGGACCGACGGCGTAGACAACCAAGTCAGCTAGAATCCCAGGTGTTCGACTCGGGCTCATCCCGAGTCTTGGTAGGTTGCGGTTTGCCTTAACACTGAAATCAGGCGACCTCATATCGCTTAACAAATGCGAACCGTTTCTGGTTCCCTTTCGAGGAAATGGGTCCTACCTGCTTCCCCATCCACTCCGCTAGGATTTTCTGAACCTGCGAAGGGAGTAATGCGGTGACCGAAGTGCCTGGCTGCAGCCACTCTCGACCGTCAGTTCACTGTTGCCTCGGAGGAAGAGTCAGGAACTTCCGTTCCAGGTAAGCCGTTACCTTGCGAGGGCCGGGGCTGACCTGGATCTTTCGCTGCCACATACCGAACTCGGCCTTGCGCATGAGCATGACGTGCTCTCCTGGAGCGACGATCGCGGTGAATGGCGATTTCCCGACGTAGCTGCCATCGACATAGATGTCTGCGCCTGCGGGGTTCGACCAGAAGTCCAGCGTGGCTTGAGGTGGTGGCGCTGCTGGCGACTGCGGCTTCGGTTGCGAAGGCGGAGGATCGGCGGACGCCGTCAGCGTCGCGGGAGTCGGCGAATCGACATCGCAGTTGACGTAATAGACTGACAGGGGAGCAGCTATGCGCTTTAGCGCCGGGGGTTCCACCGCGTCGCGCTGAATGTCGACGATCACCTGCTCCAGCAATTTCTCCCGCGAATGATCCGCATCGACGCTGTAATGTGACACGTGGCGGCCCTGCTGACTGTAGGTGCGAATCACCAGCACTTTCTTGGACGCGTCAATACGCTGCAGGTCGATGCTGTTGGTGGTCGCTGGTGGAAGGCTCCCGGTGTAGGAGTAGTTCCAGGTGCCGCCGTAGCTACTGATACCAGCGAGGTCGCCGGACAGCGGTCCGCTGCTGGTGTAGGTGTGCGCCGAGGGAGACAGCCCGTCGAAATTAGTTTCACCGGTGGAGAAGATCACCACGTAGTTGGCGGTGCGCGCTGAGGGTATCTGCGATAGACACAACTCAGGATGGCCCTCGACGTGGTACTTCTTGCCAATCCACTTGGCAGTAAACTTGGGAATGGCCGGGACGGGCAGCCCTCCCTCAGCCACCGCGAATGAGATGGTCTTGGTGCATGCCACCGAGACCACGGGCACCGGCGATTGCGCCGCTGCAATTGATGCCATTACGGTAATTAGGAACAGAAGAAAAGCTACTTTCATCGCAGATCATCAACGACTCAATGAGTCTCGTTCTCGACAGCCTTTACTTCGGCTCGATCGACCTACTGCATCAGCGCCACCTGAAGTCCATTGAACGACGGCTTGGGATTCAAATACATGTATTCGCTTGTCGAACCACCCAACGAGAGTGCGTCCGTGACTTGGTCCGCCTGCGCCTGCAATCTCGTTCGTCTCATCTCACCCCAATCTCTATTGACACTCTGCGGGGCGCAATCCATTGGCAGCCAACCCCACCTATTCTTCGATCTGGAGTTCATCTCCAACCGAGGTGCAAGTTTCAGCAATCACACCCACGGGCAACTCGAGGACACAACGCGCGCTCCAGTGCAACCCGCTGACCCGGTAGGGGACCAGCGAGGGCTGCACATGTATAACTCGCCAATTTCGATCTACGAACAGAACATCGATCGGGAAACGCATCCCGATGCTATGCACGGCTTGAGAGGGCATAATAAGCAACCCTGTAGCCGGAGCGAGGCAGCTCTTGCCGAGCAAACCAACCATCCGGCTCAGGCTTGAGTCAGCCACACCGATCCGCTCACCAAGTACCGTGGCCCTGGTCGTGTTCACGACGCGAACCGTCTGCATTGCCATACGTCACTAGCGCTTCGTGGCTAGGCGCTTCATTGCGGCCGTGCGTTTGCGCCTGGTAACAATGAGGGTCAATAAAACGACTGCCACGATGCCTGCGACGATGCGAATCATCATTACGTTATCCATGAAATACAGCCTCCTGTGTTATCTAACGCGGCCCATTTTCAAAGGCGTGCGCCAGTGTTATACCCGCTGGTCCAAGAATCACCACGAACATCGCGGGGAAAATAAATAAGACAAGCGGAAAGAGCAGCTTGACCGAAGTCTTTGCAGCCCGCTCCTCTGCGCTCATCAATCGCTTCGTGCGTAACCCATCTGCAAACTGCGCAAGTGCCCGTGCAATCGGGGTTCCGAGGCGCTCACTCTGGGTGAGCATACTCGAAAATTGGCGAATGGCGTCCACATCCAATCGATCAGCCATGGTTCGCCAGGCCTCGACCCTTGGTTTGCCGGCACGCTGCTCACGGCACAGGATCATCAGTTCGTAGCTCAAGTCCGGCGACACGGACTGGAACTCTTCAGCCACTCTAAGAATCGCCTGATCCATACCCAGTCCCGCTTCCATGCAAATGACCAGCAAGTCAATGGCATCGGGCAGACTGCGTGAGATCGCCTTCTTTCGTTTCTTGACCGTCCAGATCAGAAATAGGTCCGGAGCGAAGAAACCTGCGGCCCCCAGTACGAGGCTGGCCGGTAGCAGATTGCTGCGGCCGGCAAATGTGGCCAGCACTACACCCACTACGGGACACAAGAGTTTCGCGTCGAGAAATGTGTCTACGTGCTGGGAATCGCGATAACCGGCAAGGCTTAGCCGAAAGCCAAGATCGTCGTCACCCTGTAGCCCGAACATCCGACGGAGCGGCGCCAGCGGGCGCGTAATCTTGGACAACATGCCTCTAAGGCTGTAGTCAGTATTTGCCGAAGGTTCGACTGTCACTTCGGCAAGGCGAGCCTCAACCACAGACTCATTCCCCATGACCGACACAAGCACCAGCGCTAACGCGGTAAACACCACCAAGGCAGCACACACGGCGATGAGGAAGACAGTCATCTTAAACTACACCTCGATCTTGATAATGCTTCGAATCCACAAAACTCCCAATACCATACCTACAAGCGCTCCGTAGACTACGTACCGGCCGCCTTCACTTTCAAACAGGGGTTGTGTGTATCCTGGATGGACCAAGTTCAGGACAACAAATAAAATGAAAGGCATCGAAATAAGGATTCCTGCGGACATCCTTCCTTGCGCAGTATGGACCTGAACTTTCTGCTGCAGATGAACGCGAGCCCGCAAAACCGCGGCAATTTTGTCCAGCAGTTCGATCAGGTTGCCACCCGTCTCTTTCTGGACAAGAATCGCAGTAATCAGGATATGCAGGTCGTTTACTGGAAAACGCTGCACCAGGTTCAACAGCGCCTCGCGGAAGGGCAGGCCATAGTTCAGTTCATCCGCGGTGCGGCGGAACTCAGGGCCAAGCGGATCGGACATCTCGTCCGCAACCATTACCAGGGCACTGGGTAGCGCATAGCCAGTCCGCAGGGCACGCGAGATTAGATCGACGGCTTCAGGGAGCGTCGCAATAAGACGGTTTATGCGTACCGAACGTTTGTATAGTACCCAGACCAACGGCAGAGATCCCAATAGCAAGCCCGGGATCCACCCGACAAAGCCTATAGGGAGCCACCATCTGCCTATCACGGAACCGGCGATCATCATATCGGCCGAGTAGAAGAAAAAACGGCCGACCGTCCATTGCAGGTTCGCTTGCGACATCATCAAATGCAGCTTCAGGGCGACTTGGTTGCGTTGGAGATAACGATTGACGAAGGAAATTCGGCTGAAGGTGACCTGCTTTTCAATCCCTTCTTCAATTTCTTCGGCAGTCCGGCGATGTAGAGCGGCAAGTCGCTCGCGAGTTCGCTTATCGAGGTCAGAAGGTTCAATGAAATACAGCCCAATAGCAAAGACCGCGGCCAGCAATATCACGAAAATGGTGATAACCGACATGCTTCTACTCCCGCCTAAACCTCGACCGAGTGCTCAAAGACACTCGGTGGCAAAATGATCCCAGAGGTCTTGAGTTTTTCTGCGAACTTGGGGTTTACGCCCGTTGCCCGAAACCGTCCTAAGACTCGACCGCTCGGATCGATACCAATCTTTTCGAATACAAATATGTCCTGCATAGCGACTAGATTGCCCGTCATACCGGTAATCTCGGTGACATGCGTGATGCGACGTCGCCCGTCACTCATTCGCGAGATTTGCACGATGATCGAAACCGCCGCCGCGATTTGCTGCCGGATCGCTATTTCTGGCAAGTTCAGATTGGCCATCATCGCCATGGTTTCCAGACGGGCAATTGCGTCCCGTGGAGTATTGGCGTGAATAGTCGTAAGCGAACCGTCGTGGCCAGTGTTCATCGCCTGCATCATGTCCAGGGCTTCTTCACCTCGCACCTCGCCCACGACAATCCTGTCCGGCCGCATGCGCAGGGCGTTAATGACCAGTTCCCGCTGACGCACCGCCCCCTTGCCCTCGACATTAGGCGGCCGGCATTCGAGACGCACTACATGTTCTTGACGCAACTGGAGTTCGGCCGAGTCTTCGATCGTGACCACGCGCTCGCTTTGACCGATATACCCACTGAGTATGTTGAGCAATGTCGTTTTGCCGGCGCCGGTGCCGCCCGAGATAATCATGTTGAGCTTGGACCGTACAGCGCCCTTGAGAACGTCGAAGATCGGTGCGGTGATCGATCGATTCGAGAGCAACTGATCGGCACCCATTGGGATCTTGCCGAAACGGCGGATTGAGAGTATCGAACCATCCACCGCCAACGGAGGAATAATGACGTTGACGCGCGATCCATCGAGCAGGCGCGCATCGCACATCGGGGATGATTCATCAACCCGGCGGCCGACATTCGAGACAATCTTGTCGATAATGTGTCTCAGGTGAGCCTCGTCCTTGAAGGCAACGCTCGTCTTCTCCAGAAGTCCTCCGCGCTCGACGTAGACGCTGCGATAAGTGTTTACCAGTATGTCGCTGATGGTAGGGTCCTGGAGCAGTGGCTCGAGCGGCCCCAGTCCAAATACCTCGTGCAGGACCTCCCGGGATAACCGGTCCCGCTCGACCGCACTCAAAGGCGTGTCCAGGTTCCCGATGTATTCATGGATGACTTCTTGGACTTGCAAGCGAGCCTTGACGTCCTCAAGCGAGGTGAGTTTCACCAAGTCGATGCGATTGATCAACTCGCGATGCAACGTGGTCTTCAGCTCTTGATAGACCTTGGGTGAGACACCAATGCTGCGCGCCGCAGTCCATACACCGGTGGTGCGGGAATCCGGAGCGAAACTCCTACCGTTAGCCATTTCTACTCCCTAACTTCATAATCCGATCAGACGAAGCCACCCGCGCGGTTGCTTCGTCTCCCCTTTCGTGCTCTCTGTCGTAGCGGGTTCTTCCCCCATCAGTCGGTCGGCCCATTGGTCAAATGCCAACGGCAGGTTGGCGTTACGACCAAGCGCGATGGGCACACCAGCATTAATCGACTTGATGATTTCACCGTAATTGTTCGGAATCTTGACTGCGATCGGGCGATGAAGCGCGGCCTCGATTTCCCCGTCGCTCAACGGGCTGTTCTTCTCGGAACGGTTGAGCACGATGTCAATGTTCTTGTCCGGATAATGCATGCCAACCAGGTATTCAACCAAGCGCATTGCGTTCCGTATCGCGGGAAGCTCCGGAGTGATGACGACAGCCATCTGGTCTGATTGTCGGATCGCGGCGCTAGTGTCATCAGCTATGCCCGGGGGGCAATCGATAATGACGAACTGATAGGTTTCGGCCAGGAAAGCAAGCGTATGTTCGATCGCCTCTGGCGATACGTGAGCGACACCGTCGATTGTCTCGGACGAATCCAGGACGTGTAACCCGCTCTCGTGCTGGAGTAAAAATCCCTGCAGTAGTTCGGCGTCAAGACGGTCAGTGTTATGCACCAGTTCGTAGAAACTGTACTTGCGGCGCACAAGTCCAAGATAGAGCGAGGCGTCACCAAGAGCGTGATGCAGGTCAACGAGCAGACACTTCTGTTTGTGCCGTCGAACCAGGTTCATGGCCAGATGCAGCGCCAAGGAGGTAACTCCGGTTCCTCCTTTACCTCCGGTAAGAGTTACGATCCGTCCGGCAGTCGCCTGGTCGTCCCTGATGTGCCGTCTTGCCTCGACGTGCGCCAACGCATCGGACACTTTCTGTGAGTCAAAGGGCTTGACCAGGTATTCCGAACAACCCGATCGCATCGCAGCGATGATGGCATCGGAGTCCGGGTTGCTGGATGCCGCAAACAGATTGATGGTTTTGTCGCAGTTGTCGCGAAGACGCTCGACGACACGGCAGGACTCTTTGAGACCTGCATCGAAATCGATTATGCAGATCCGATACTGGAAGTTCTCCAGCATCCCCATCAGTTCGCGGGGTACGATGTGCCGGTCAACGTTGTCCACGACATGGGCGCCCGCTGTCTGCGACACCATCACTTCCAGAGTGCCAAACGCGTCCGGATCCATGCCGACGCAGAGCACACCGACGTTGAGCTTGGCGGACTTTGAACTATCGATTGTTTGAGTGGTTTCCGCGGTCGTCATTTTACACCCGGATTCTTGGCGGGATTGGGCAAACCCTTATCAAACTCGCCTGTATTGAGATTCTTCGTCGGCATGTCAACCTGCACTACCGGAGCCGAAACCGGTTCTGAGACTGGATCGACGATGGTCGGGGTCACGAGCACGATCAGCTCGCTGTTGGTTCGATTGATGTTCCTCGACTTGAAGAGTTCACCCAGAATAGGTATGTCGGCTATTCCTGGGACCTTGCTGAGCTGAATGGTGGTGCGTTCGTCTAATAGGCCTGCGATGCCAAACGTCTGTCCGTTCTTCAGTTCGATTTCCGTTTCCGCGCGCCTTACTGAAATAGCCGGCATGACGAAGCCTGAGATCGTTACCGAATTGGTATAGTCAAGCGAACTGACCTCCGGTGCAACCTTAAGCCGAATGGTGTCGTTGTCCTCGATGGTGCCAACGAACTCCAACTTCACGCCATAAGGCTTGAACTGGATGGTGATCCCGCCTATCCCCGTACCCGTCGCTTGCACCACGGGATAGGGAAACTCACCGCCGGCCAGAAAGTGGGCCGGCTGACCGCTGATGGCCAGCAAGTTGGGTTCGGCGAGAATCTGCAGAACCTGTTTCTGCTGCAGGTCCTTAATAGTGGCTCCCAGGTTGATATCAGGACGGAACAAAAAGATGTTCAAGAGGTCGGATAGGCTGAACTGGGATATCCCGGACGACCCCTGGGAGTTGCCTAAACCCGCGGGTCCAAATTGCTGGGTCGAGACCGTGCCGATCGTATTGGTCGCGCCGGTGCTGAAAATGTTGATGGCGAAGGCGGTGAGCTTGGAGCGGTCGGCCTCGGCGAAGCGAACCTTCAGCATCACCTGTTTCTGCCTCTTCGGCGGCGCAATCTGCAGCCCACTCACCACTTCCTTCGAATAGTTCCCTGCCATCTTTACCATCTGGTCCGCCACAGCGGCGGAGGGCACGGTGCCTACCACGATTACCCTGCCCTCCTGCGACTGTATGTCCACGCCCGTGTCCCCATAAGTCTGATCGAACGCTGTGCGGAGTGGCCCAACATCCAGGTCGGCGAATACATCCATCATGCGACTCTGGCCGGATTCTTCCCACACTACGAGACTGCTGCCGCCGGTCTGCTTGGCGGTGAGGACTATCTCATTCGGCGAGGCTAAGACCGATTCGATTACGGCGGGATTGCCGGTGAGTATGCGCTTCACCCGCGATGGCGTCTTGATGATCAGCGAGTGGCCCACCACTATATGCAGGATGTCGGGGCCGGGCTCCGCTGAGGTACTCGCCGCTGGGGCCGGCTGCGCATTCTTACCCGACGGAGGTGCTGGCATCGCGGCAACCTGTTGTGCTGGCGCCGCACTTGCGAAGCAGAGAATCCCGCCCAGCAGCAGGCCTCCGACGATCTGCCCGAACCGGCCTTCGTCACTCGATCTTTTTCGTTTCACACGATACTCCGTTCCCTGGCCTAGAACTTCTGTACACTCTTCTTGGTTCCGTCGAAAATTTCAACCTCATAAACTGAAGACTTGGGCGCCGCTGCCGCCGTCCTCGCCACCTTCGTCGCAGGAGCGGGAGTTGGAGCACTCGCGTTGCCCTGCAGCTGCCGCATGAAAACCGGACGATGATCCTCCTGCGCCTGGTCTGCGCCGTTGCGAAGCACGAACTGTACAGTCCCCTGGGTGCTGGCCAGCAACAGCTTCTGCGCGTCCTCAGGAGTCAGCAGGAGCGTCACTACCTTGACGTTCTGCGGTTTGCCGGAAGGATCGGGCTGTAGCATTTCCCCGGTACTTAATACGTCAATGTTTTGCAGTACCGTGGTGGTCATCGGCTCCTTTCCCTGGTCGGCGCGGAAGGTAACCAGAACGTCAACATGACCACCGGGAAACAGGAAGCCTGAAACGTTGTTCACCTCGTTGGTTACGACGGCAACGGCCCGCATCCCGTCGGGAATCTTGGCTGTCAGGCCGATCGCTGCGCCAGGACCGGCAAGCAGTTGATTGCGGATCGGTTCTTTGGGCGGAACGGGATAAAGCAGGATTTTGCCGACAACGTCTTCCGGCTTGGTGAACGTTCCTTCGAGTGCCAGACTCGATGGCCATTCCACCAAGACGAGTTGTTCGGCCTTAAGTTGCGTGCCGGCCTCGAGCGCTGTGGCACTTGCAACAATCTGGCCCGTCGCCGCCTTCGCGAACTGGCGCTTTACGCGGGAATACAGGAAAGCCGTAATGGCGAGCGATACAACCAATGCCAGCAGGAGTGCGATTGCGAGCCGACGGTTTTTCGTATGTCACCTCCACCATTCTGTAACGAAGGCATAGAACGTCCCAGCGGCAATGGCCAGCCCGTATGGAAGACGCAGTGCCTCAGGATTGTCGAGGTTCGCTTCAGGGTGAGCCTGCAGACCGCTCGAGGCGTGAAACTTCATCACCGAGCCAACGTTGCTCAGGGTCGACCACAACCGGCCACGATAAGTCGCGTAGAGAAGAGCCATCACACCACCCGCTATGGCCGTGCCTACCAATATGACCAAGGCACGAAGTGGCCCGACCATTGTCCCAAGGGCAGCCAGTAGCTTCAGGTCTCCGGCTCCCATTGCGCGCACGGCGTAGAAAAAAAAGACGATGCCGCCTGCGAGCAGACAACCAGCCAAGGCGGTAAGCAACCCATGCCAACCGAAATAATAGGCGCGCAGCAGCACTCCCATTCCGATGGCCGAGTAGGTCAGCCAGTTTGGGATGCGGCGCTGCTGCACGTCGATCATGGCAGCGGCTAGGGCCACCGCCAGTGCATCGAAAAGAAGAACTAACTCAGGGTTCATAAACGTTTTCTGTGAAGCCTTTACTCGTGGGCACCCTGCAGAACTCACTGGCCTGGCACATTACGCCTCGCCTGCGATGCAGACCTGCGGGTGTTCGACGGGAGCCTTTACCGGAGTAGCCAGACCCCCACGCCTCTGCAGGCTATCTCTACCACCCCACTACGTGAGTTGATTTTTGAGGCCGGTCCAGTAACCACTGACCTTGCCCGCGATCAATCCAATGGTCGCAATAACGCCAACTGTGATGAATGCGGCAATCAGGATGTACTCGATGATGTCTTGGCCGGACTCTTCCTTGTGGAGGTTGTTAAAGAGTTGAATCATTTGTGCCCTTCCTTTCTTAGAGTGCTGTGCACCGGCCAGAGCTGTTTTTACTCTCGGTCGAGCCACGAATGGCGGGCCAAGACGTACGACAAGCCGAGCGACGCTGAACAGCAGGATTATCCGTGCACGGCGAATGCCAAATCGACTTAGGCCTGCCGTTGGTGGCAAAGAAAATCGAGTTCCGTTTGTCTAACGGACTTATGAAGCAGGAGTAGGCCCGGTTAACAACTCGGTATCAGGTTTGAGGGTTGCGCCAAATCGCCTCGCGAGAGAACCATCAAAAGGGAGGAATCATTACATGCAAAACTTTGCACACAGCCCCCGAGCTACGACTCCCTACCCCGGCGTAGCGGAACCAAACAGGGATTGCATTGTGTCCCGCAATGGGCGTCAAGTTGTTGACCAGACGGCACAAAGACCAGAGCATGGGGGTTCTTTCCTGCTATGGCGAGACCATCATTCAGGGCACGGTATCGGACCGGTGTTACGGCAACGGATGACCGACTGTTTTCACAAGAACCAGTTGCGGATCTTCGTTTACCCAAAGTAAGCCGAGCCGTTGCGACAGGCGCTTCGCCAAAACCTGGAGCGAATCGTCGCGGAAAATGCAGCCTATCGCCGGGCGGCCCGAGCCCTTGAGCAACCGCTTAAGAATCGTAGCCGGGGCCGCCAGACGACCCGCACTCTTTCCGTAGCTTCTCCCAATTCTAGATTCCGTACGCTACCTGTTGGATGTCGCGTCAAACCGCATCGGGAGAAAACCATGGGGAGGGTGGGACCATTGCATACCACACTTTGCAGACCCGCACTTCCCCGAGCGGTTTCTAGGTCGCGACAGTGCCGCCAAGCTGCAACTGATATGCTGGCACTGGAATTGCAGAAACTCACTTAGCTAGCCGCAGCACAAGAGTGTCCAGACAGGATCGAAACGATGAGTTCTTGGGTCAAGGATCAACCTCTGTCAGCAGCGCCCCTGTCTACGAGCCGTCCTGCCGCCGGGTTGAAGCGGAACTTTTTTCCGTTGCCACTTTTGTGGCTCTGCTTTGTCGTATTGCTGATCTCGGTTTTGGCTCCCACGCTGATCAGTGGCTCCGATATCTGGTTCCATCTCAGCAATGCCCGCCAGTTGCTGACCAGCCACCACTTTCTTCATGAGGACGCGTACACCTTTACCAGCGCGGGCGCGGAGTTGTTGAACCATGAGTGGCTGTCCGAATTGCCGTACTACCTGGGCTACAAAACCTGGGGACTTCGTGGCCTCTTAGCCGTAAACACGCTCGTCCTGTGTCTCGTGTTCGCCGCGATGTATTACCTGGCCTGCCGACGCGGAGCCGACTGCGGCGATGCTGCCTTGACAACCATCGCGGCAATCCTCCTTGGCTTGGCTTCTTCCGGCCCCCGAATGCATAACTTCGGGTACTTGTGCCTAACTGTCTTACTAATCACGCTCGAACGGTTTCAGCAGACCGGTAGAGGGCTCTGGCTGATACCGCCTGTGTTCACCGTATGGGTCAACTTACATGGATCCTGGGTCTTTGGGTTTGTGATCATGGGAATATACCTGGCGTCCGGCCTGATGAAAGACAGTCAGGGTAGAATCGTAGCAGAACCTTGGAAGCGGAGGCAACTCGCAAAACTTCTGGCAGTCATGTTTGCCTCAGCGGCCGCGTTGCTGGTGAACCCTTATGGATACAAGCTGGTATTGTATCCGTTCGATCTCTTATTTCGACAGCACGCAAATATGGCAAATGTTGTCGAATGGCAGTCTGTCAATTTCAATACCTTCAACGGGGTCCTGGCGTTATGTCTGATATTTACACTGCTGGGCATTGGATTGGTGACAGCCGCGCGATGGGCAGTCAGGGACGTACTCATGGCTGGCTTTGCACTCTGGACTGGACTTTCGCATGTGCGTTTTCTGCAATTTGCCGCGATTGTTCTCATTCCAATCGTTGCCCCTAAGCTACAGATCTGCCCACCTTACGATTCAGCCAAAGACAACTCCTGGCGGAACATGTTTGCGGCCGCTGCCCTGATTGTCCTTTTGGTATGGGGCTACTCTACCGAAGCGCGGCTACAGGCCATTGTCGATACGGATTTTCCGCGTGACGCGCTGCATTATATGCAGCAGCACAACATCACCGGCAGGTTGTTCCATAAATATGACTTTGGCGGCTATATTGAGTGGAATGCACCTGAAATCAAGACGTTCGCCGATGGCCGTACCGACATTTTCGTATATAACGGCGTCTTTGACGACTACCTGAAAGCCAGAGACGTCAGGCAACCATTTGAGATATTCGACAAGTACAAAGTCGAGTATGTTCTATATCCGCCGAATACTGCGCTAGCTTACGTGCTCGACCGCAGCTCGGGATGGCGGGTTATTTACTCTGACTCGGTAACGAAGCTTTATCAGAGAGCCCAGCCAACCGGCCCTGCAGTCGCTAACCAGCCATCCCTTCCCCCGATGGTGTCTCCGCCTCACGAACTCTCCAAATGAATCATCATGGCGCACGTGGAATCGCGGATTTATGTGGAGGAATGGAATGAGGAGGGAGTTAACGCGGTACGCCGAGTTCGCACTGGCTAGTCGGTTTGACATCGCAATCCTCTTGTTTCTCATGGCAGGGTTCGTCGGCATATTGCAGCTCCACAGCCACCCGGTTGTTTGGGGCGGCGGGCTGGAGATGATCAGCATCGCAAAGAATGTGGCGGACCACGGCGCGTTCGCCGACCCGTTCGCCGTCTTGGGCACGGGGCCAACCGCAGCCAATCCTCCGCTGTACCCCTTGATGTTAGCTCTCTTGATAAAGCTCTTGAGACAGCCTGGCCTTATTGCGCTGGCAGCGACGCTGGGAAGCTTGCTGGCGAATGCAATCACTGCCGCATTGCTCCCATACGTGTCGTTCTTATTCTTCGGTGAGGCGATTTCCGGAACCGCGGCGTCGGTCTTATGGATTGGAGCGATGCAGCCCCTTCCCGCTTGGGACACGAGTTATACTGTCGTTGGCCTCGTAACTTTTGTCCTCCTGACGGCATCGGACGCGCATAAAAGAACGGACATGCTGAGGCGTGGAGTATTGGCAGGCAGTGTCGCGGGATTGCTTTTCTTGCTGAACCCATCCTCGGGGCTGGTGTTTCTGCCGTGGCTGCTCTATATCTACGTCCGCTCCAGGACGCATGCGCCGCATGCGCTCAAGTATTGCTTCGTCCTGCTTATCGCATTCTGCATCTTGCCTGTCGCTTGGGCCGCTCGCAATTATCGTGAGCTTGGGTCTTTTGTGATCAGGACGAACTTGGGAATGACACTCTACGCGTCAAATAACGACTGCGCCCAATCGACCATGATTGAGGACGAGTTGAACGGCTGCTATCGAGCGCATCATCCTAATGTCAGCGTGAGCGAAGCGCAGTTGGTTCGCAATCTCGGCGAAGTCCAATATGATCGCAAGCGAATGGCGGACACCAAGAGCTGGATTTACTCACATCCACGTCGTTTTTGTCAGCTCACGCTCACTCGGATCGGGGAATTCTGGTTTCCTCCCGTGGATCAAAGTTCGATGTTTCACGCAGACATCATTTCCTTAATCACGACCTTATCAATTCCAGGCCTGATCTTCATGGGCCATCGGCGGGAACCTGTCACACCATTCGTATTGGGAGTGCTTCTGTTGTATCCGCTGATCTACTACATCGTTGTCATCGACGTGCGATATCGCTATCCGATTCTTTGGCTGTCGCTCTTGCCCGCAGGATACTGTGTTCGGCAGCTTCTGCGCCTTGTCGTGGCGCTGCCTGCCGATGGCGCGGCAAAGACGCCGGAGGCCGCCATCGCCGAACCCCATCAGAAGGTCCGGAATATCTACCCAACATCGACTAGCCGGTCACCCATTGAAGTGCATGGGTCTCCTTCGGTTGAACGTGCCCCGCGATGAACTATCAATCAATCAACGGTCTACGCCTGTTAGCGGTAGAACTCAGCTTACTGGGTGGGTTTTGGACTTTGGCGTTTCTCGTAATGCGGTTTCTCTGCCCCTCATTCAGGTGCACGCGACCACGGTGGCTGGACTGGTTGCTTGTCGACAGCCGGAGGTCGGTATTATTTGTGATTCTGCTTGCGCTGGTGGCTCGAGCTCTGTTGCTACCTATCGTCGGAATCCCCGAGCCTCGCGTCAACGATGAATTCAGCTATTTGCTGATGGCAGACACGTTCACTCACGGACGGGTGACGAATCCAACGCCACCCGCGTGGCAGTATTTTGAGACGTTCCACGTGAACATGACGCCTACCTATCATTCCATGTATCCCGTGGCCCAGGGTCTGGTCTTGGCATTCGGCCAGATGATGTTCCATCAGCCCTGGATAGGGGTTTATTTGAGCACCGCGCTCTTGTGCGGCGCCATCTGCTGGGCACTGCAGGCGTTCGTACCTCCAGTCTGGGCACTGATCGGCGGAGTGCTTGCGATCGCTCGCATTGCGACCTTCGGCTACTGGATGAATTCGTACTTTGGCGGCTCGGTTGCGGCTCTGGGGGGAGCAGCGGCGCTCGGCGCAGTCGTGCGGCTGTTCGATCGCAACCTTACCGATCGCGGCCGCACAAAACTAGCATGCATATTTGTGACTGCTTTGTTAATCCTCGCGACATCCCGCCCCTACGAGGGTTTGGCTTTCTCTCTTCCGCTGCTTGGATATTTTACCTACCAGACGCTGAGAGGCGGCGCAGCCGGCGCGCATTTCCGAACAATCTTAGTGCCCGTTGTGGGAATCGGGATCCTTGGGATGGTTATGATGGGGTTCTACAACCACCAAACCACGGGCAACGCCCTTGAAATGCCCTATGTCTTGAATCATCGCACTTATTGGCCGTTGCCCTTTTTTCTGGGCGAAGGTGGGAGCCCTAATCTGAAGTTGGCTGATCCGGTGTTCGCCAAGTTCATGAAGATCACGGCAGAGGAATACGGATACCAGAATACCAAGGCACTTTCAGGGCTCCTCACCCTGGAAGGTGAGCGATTCATGCTCAACTGGTTTTTCTATGTGGGCCCGGCACTATCTTTTCCGGTTGCATTGGGGTTTCTTTTGAGTCTGACCCGGCCGCGCCTCCGCCTCGCGACCTATGCAGCGGTCGCGACGGCGGCGGGCGCTGCGATGTGTGTTTTTTCGCAACTCCACTACGTCGCGCCCGCAACCATTGCGGTGTATATATTTGCAGTAGAAGGGCTGCGCTATCTCTGGCAAGAGCAGCACGCGGGCGAGCGGACTTTTGCCATTGCAGTATTTCTCACGGTGCTCGTGGCCTCACTCGGTAAGCAAACCGGGAGTTCCGCAATGAATACAACATTTGCCTTTAGCAACGCGCGGACGCTGGTAGCCGAGCCATTGGCAGCTAAGCCCGGAAAACACCTGGTGGTGGTGTCGTACAATCTCGAACGACATTATCCGGGCAACGAGCTTGTCCATAACGGCGCAGAGTTCGGTTCGGAGAAGATTCTGTGGGCACGGTCCAAAGGTCCCGGCAATGATCGGGACTTGTGCCGAGCCTATCCGGAGAGGACCTTCTGGAGCCTCACAACCGACGACGTAAAGGTCACTCTGGGCCCTCTCGACGTCTGCAAATGACCATGCCAGAAACCGCGCAGCTTAGGCCTACGATTACGTTCTCGATCGCCGGGGTTCTGCTTCTGCTCCTGGTCTTGCAGCTTGTGTTCTCAATCACGCGGGAAAGCCAAACAGCGGATGAGGCAAATTTCATCTTTAGTGGGTACAGTTATTGGAAGAATGCCGATTTCGGCATGAATCCCGAGACTCCTCCCTTGATCAAGCTGCTGGCTGCTGTGCCTCTGCTTCGTATGCGGTTACGCCAGCCAGAGCATGGCAATCGGCGATTCAAATTTGAGCCGTATGTCGAAGGCCGGGATTTTTTGTACGAGAACGATGCCGATCAGCTTCTATTTCGATCTCGGTCAGTCGTAATCGTCCTCTCGGTCGTCATGGCCGTGTTCGTGTTCGCAACGGCCAATAAGATGTTCGGCCCACTGGCTGCCATTATTGCCTTCGCGATGATTGTCTTCGAACCTAACATACTGGCACACGGCGGATTAGTAACATTCGATTTAGGGCTCTCTTGCTTCCTGCTTATTACCATCTTCACTTTTTACCGGTATGTTACGAAGCCCTCAGCCTGGGCACTCGCTATAACTGGGGTTTCGTTTGGACTGGCCCTCGCCAGCAAGCATACTGGGATATTTCTTGCTCCAATTTTGGTACTGCTTGCGTTGTCGGAGTTGGTGCCGTCGCCAGGCTTCTCGCAATATCTTCGAGACCCGAAGCAGTCGCGCCGCCTGCTGCTCTCCACTTTGATCGGCTGCATGGTTTCATTTACCACGCTATGGCTACTTTGCGGCCTCCTCCTGGGCGTTTCGGCGGGCCTGATGTTGGCCGCGCAATACACGTTGATGATCGCACTTCCGATCCTCGGGTTTAAGACGCTCTCCGGAATCCTGCCCCCGTCGCGCTCTTCTAATGTCTCGACAAACAGAAGAATCCGTCATGCTGTTGGGCTCGCACTTGCGCTATTGTCGATAGGCCTAATTGCAACGATGGTGCTCTGGTCGACGTACGGGTTCCGATACAAAGCACGTCCGAGTGGTATGCAGATGAATCCACCGCTCGCGGAGTTTCAAAAAGAACTGACCCGCCCGTCCGAGGAGCATCTGATATCTACCCTAGCTCGATTCCACATTTTGCCCGAGGCCTATCTTTACGGGCTGGTGGATGTCAGGACAGTCACTGACTACTATCCCAGCTATTTGTTCGGAAGAGTCTACCTGCATGGCCGATGGTTTTACTTTCCGGTGGCGTTTATCATCAAATCTACGGCGGCGTTCCTGATAATGATTGGCCTGGCCGGCTGGGCTATTGTCGTTTGTCAATTCGCCTCCAGGCGGGAAATCCTGTTCCTGACGATTCCCATCGTTTTCTATTTTGTTGTCGCCATGGCTTCCGGGTTGAACATTGGAATCCGGCACGTTCTCCCCGTGTATCCGCTCCTGGCGATTCTCGCCGCCGGAGGTGGCGCGGCACTGATACGGCACAACCGCCGATGGGCTTGTGTTGTTGCCATACTCTTAGCGTGGCACGCCGCATCTTCCTTACATTCTTTCCCCAATTATCTGGCATATGCGAACGAATTCTGGGGTGGTCCAACTCGCACCTATAAATACTTGACCGATTCCAATGTCGACTGGGGCCAGCAACTCAAATCCGTGGCCCGTTTCTTAGACCAGAAAGGGATTAAGAACTGCTATTTCGCTTACTCAATTGGGACGCTGGTGAATTTGAACGATTACGGCATACCGTGCAAACCTCTGACGACCCGAGAGTCGATATGGCTACACAGTCCGATTGAAGTCCCACCCAGCACAGATGATCCGGTTCTGATCAGTGCGTCAGTATTGTCGGGGTCCAAGTTCGGCCCCGGCGAGTTAAATCCCTATATACAGTTTCAACACTTGAATCCAACCGCCGTTATTGATCACGGGGTGTTCGTATTCGAGGGACACTCCGACATCGCACTGGCGTCTGCTCTGAATCTCGCGAACCGCGCGCAGCACTCAATGGAAGAGGGCCGACTCGATGACGCTCTCGGCGAGGCGCTACAGGCGGTCGGCGTGGCACCCAACTCAATCCAGGCGCAGCTGACTCTGGGCGACTTGCTGAAGAAGATGAACCGGTCAGCAGAAGCGCAAGTCGCATATCAAAAAGCTCTCGCGCTAACCGAGGCACTGAGACCCGAGGACCAGGAATGGATTGCGGCCATTAAGAGTGCGGTCGAGCCTTAGTTAGCCATGCCGTGGGCGCCGGAATCCATCCATGGCGGTACAAGGCCTTACTGGCATCAATTCTAATTGGTGTTAACCCACCCATTTGTGCCCTAACTAATTCAGGGCGGGAGTTTGGAGTTTGAAAAAGGCGATCTCAAGATGTTCTACCGCCCGGGAGCCGGGAGCACTCAAAGTGGTGTCCCAGCGCAACTTGCCAGCTCTTCCATGGCTTCTATTTCCCTGTTGGGGATTCAACGTCGTAGAGCACAGCTTCGCTGGACGAACTGATAGGAATGACCCGGTATCCTGCCTTGAGCAGATGCTGAGGCAGGTAATCCTGCGGGATCGCGGCAAGTAGAAAGCGTGGATGTGCCGATAAGACCTCGTCGTAATTGATGATTTGGAGCTTTGAGCTGCGACTTAGCACAGACATCGCCAGCGAACGCGTGTTGGTACCGAGGTAGCCTAACTCCAAACTACTGCTGACGGGGTAAATGAGGCGATCGCGGAGAGGCGGAGCGGAATAGTACGACAGCTCCAGGAACACGGCACAGTTGGCGATGACGACCGGCCGAGGACCATCCGGCAAGGATGCCAATTCCTGGCGAACCGCTTCATCCCGGAGCCGACCCGGCTTCTCATGCACACCATTCATCTCCTGCAAGACGAGCAGGACCACCAGCAAAGCCAGCATACTCACTCCAACAGCAATCTCGCCACGAACTGCTGCGTATAAGAGCGCCATAACCAACACGACGATGCCGGGGACTGTCCAAAGTGTGTAGCGCGGTATAAACACGTGCGTAGTGTATTTTGATACAACTACGACAAATAACGGCATCAGCGAAAACGCAACGCATGCTACCCACTCTGGCAACTTCAAGCCTGTCCACAATGCTCTCCGTCTATACGATGTTAACGAAAATGCCACCAGCACGCAGATCGGCAACAGACCCATTCTGACAAAATAGCTAAGGTACACCTCCGGAATCTGGCTCCACGCAGCCTGGGAGGTGTAGTGTTCTTGAAACTGCCTGCTCGCGACGACGATCGGGTAGTGCAAACCGAGCACCAACAGCGCAGGCGCCATGGCAGCTGGCACGGCGACATCGAGTCTTCCAGATCTCCGCCAGCGCACAAACTCCGCCACCGATAGCGGAACCAGAAAGAAAATGGAATAGTAGTGCAAAGCGACCATCAGCGCCAGGCAGATCGCAAGCAGCGGAATTGTAAGAACCCTTCGCGATCCCTCGGCGGCCGCCTGCCAGAAGAACAGCGCAGCAGCCGCGCAGCCCATTACAAGACCGTAGCTGCGCCCTTCGGTCGCGTAATACAGGAAAGCATTGCACGCCAGCAGTGCTGCAGCGAAAGTATAGCCGGCAGGGAGCCGCCTCCGGCAAAAGGCCAGCACGAAAACGACCATGCCGCAGTAGCCAAGGGTCGCGGGAAGGCGAACCGCCAGCGCCGCCTGCCGAACCCAAGGCAAGATCGCATGCACAATAATGGGGTATAGCGGCGGAGCAACATCGCCCAGCGATGCCTTGACGATCTCTCCTGGACTTGCCTGCTGCGCCATGTGGAGCGTGAAGAGCTCGTCAAACCACATCTTGGTGCTTATGTCTATCTCGATGGCGTAAACCAGGACTTGGACCACAAGGAGCGCTGCGAAGAGCCAGAAGTGTCTTTCCAAAGCAGCATTGACTTCGTCCATTACGCGAAGAAAGATGGATCGATTGGGGGAGGTCAACGGAATCATCACCTACTTCAGAATAAGACTCTGGCCATAGCCGCCGGTGTAAATCAGCGCCAAAAAACAAATCCAGTGACCTAGCTCTAATCTGGCACCACCGTCGCACGCGCCAGGGCATCTGAGACTTAATGTAAACCGTGGCCAGCAAACCACGGCGACCATCAACGTAGTTCAGTCTTTCGCACTTTGCCGACCCCGTCAACGCTTAACACGTGTATCCCGCCCGAACCGTAACGCTCCGTGGGTTAGTCTATGAATGCTTGGGTTCGCATGCCTGCCTGGTTCTCGTCATCACGGGCGTCGCCGGGCTATTTGTGCTTGGGATTGCCCGGCGGTTCATGCGGCCAAAGTCGCACGAGACATAATGCTGGTGCCGTATGGCTGGCGCGTTGTCAGCCACCGCAATCAGAAAAGGCGAAGTCATGAACGGGATCGCCGGCTATTGACCTGACCGATCCTTTGTACGAAGTGGAATCAGAGTTTACACCACAGTTTGAGGCTGTGGGCTAGGGTGAAGGGTTGGTCTACAGGCCACCGGTGCCGGTGGCCTGTAGCCCAGCGATGAGTGCGGCCGTAGCGTGTTGTAGTGTACTCTCCATTGCCCAATCACCACGTGTGCTTCCTTCAACGAATAGAAGATCTCTCCGTTCAACCATTCGTCCCGCAGTTTTCCGTTGAAGCTCTCGCAGCACCCGTTCTCCCATGGACTTCCGGGCTCGATGTACGTAGTCTTCGCCCCCAAACCCGCTAACCGCTGCCGCAGTTGCTTGGCTACAAACTCCGGGCCGTTGTCTGATCGTATGTGCTCCGGGATACCGGTCCCCAGCACCAAATTGACCAGGGTCTCGATCAGATCGTAACTGTTCAACCGCCGCGCACTACCCGGGTCGCCAGGCACTTCCTGCTGAACTCATCGAGCAGCGTCAGCATCCGCAGAGTTCGTCCATCGTGCGTGCAGCCGCTGACGAAGTCGTAACTCCAGACGTAATTCTCTCGCTCCAGCCGAAGCCGCACACAGGAGCCGTCGTTCAGCCACAAGCGTCCCCGCGGTCGCTGTTTCTGCGGCACTTTCAGACCCTCCCGCCTCCAGATCCGCTGCACCCGGTCGTTGCCCACACACCATCTCGCCTTGCGCAACTCCACCGTAATCCGGCGATATCCGTAGCGCCCGTACTGGCTGGCCAACTGCAAGACGGCCTGGGGTGAGGCCATCCTCGTCGTTGTGCTGCCTCGTGATATAACGCTGCGTTCCTCTCCACTGCCCCAACAGCCGGCAGGCATGCCGCTCCGAAAACCAGTACTGCTGATGAGCATTCTGTACCGCGCAACGTCACAGTTCGGGGCTCAGAAGTTTCCCGAGGCCACGTCCTTCAGAACCTGCTTCTAAAGCGAAAGCTCCGTCACCAGTCGCCGCAGCCGCGAATTCTCCTTCTCCAGCTCTTTCAGCCGTCGCGCCTGCTCCCGCCTTAGGCCGCCGTACTCCTTGCGCCAGCGATAGTAGCTTTGTTCTTTGATTCCGGCTTCTCGGCACGCCTGTGGAGTCAGCTTTCCGTTGGCGATCGCCACTTAGATCTCTCGCAGAAGGGCGACGATCTGTTCTGGGCCGTGTTTCTTCCTGGCCAGCTACCAGCTCCTCTCGTACCAGATTTTCTCCTATTTCACCTGGTACACAATTCGCCGGTCACGTCACTCTGGTCTGCAGTAGCAGGCTATTATGCCCGCACCAATGCGATGGTTGTGTCCGCCAGTTATTCCGGCGCGAGTAAACACAATCTGCAAGAGCCTCTGGAAATAACTCACGGCGCTTTTCTGTTTGCCGACACCGCCCCAGAAGAAGTACTTGGGGGCTTCCCTTTGGCACTACCAGTATTGTCAGACACGCGAAAGCCTCTTCTGTTACAAACGCTGCCCCGACAGCATGTTTGTAACAGAAGAGGCTTTCGGGTCTTCACAATCATGAATAGATCGGGCTAGCATCCGCAGGCTATCCCCGCCACCCAACTACGTGAGTTGATTCTTGAGGCTGGTCCAGTAACCACTGACCTTGCCCGCGATCAATCCAATGGTCGCAATAACGCCAACTGTGATGAACGCGGCAATCAGGATGTATTCGATGATGTCTTGGCCAGACTCTTCCTTGTGGAGGTTGTTAAACAGTAGAATCATTTGTAATCTTCCTTTCGTGGTATAGTTCCCTTTTGTGCCGTATTGCTTCTTCCTTCGACTTTCAAGATAGACGGATATGACAATAGCTGCAAGAGTGCGAACAGCCCAACGCAACCCTTCTCTATTGTGGGCGGGGGGAAGCGGTACTTGTCGTTAGAGAAGATAGTTTGTTGGGGACATGAGAAGGTCGGATGTGGAGGGTGCCTTGGCAAGACTCTCGCTGGACGTTGGTCTCTTCTTTGAGATGTCTCGATGGCCAGCCATTTTCGACCGGAATCACGCCATCGAAGCGGAGACATCGCGACCGCAGCAGAAAGTGGTGTGCGCGGCTCGGAACCAGCGCGCGGTCTCCCAGTTCCGCGACCGAAGAATACTGAAGGAAGGAGTTGTGAAGATCTGGTAGTATGCGGTTGGCAAGAACAGCCAGCTATTGGTTTCAGCGGCAGGTGCCCAGTCTCGCGGCTGCGAGTTAGGTTCTAAACCACAACCCTGAAGTACGACTGGAAATATTTTGGGAGCCAACTCCAATTGTTCAAGCATGTACAGTCTGGGCGTGAGGTCGAGAGGATAATCCTCGATCCTCTGCTGGAACCGGGAACGGAACTTCGCATCCAGTTGCTGTTGGGCCAGGGCAGCCCGAAACCCACGACTCGCTACCTGCACATATCTCAAAAACACGTGCGGGCGGGCCAGCCCACTGGATTCCTTGAACTTGAAGAAGGAGCGCTCTAGTTCCGGAACAACCGATGGAGTGCTCCGAATCCGGGTTTGGTTCACTTTCCCCATTGGTCAAAGGAGAAGATCGAGGCGGCTCATTGCTGACATGACTGTCGCGAAGAAAGAAAGGATGGTTGCAAGTGCCTAAAATTCGCAAGGATAACGTAAAGGTCGTGCCAGAACACCTGG
>Ga0208478_1000052_pt1 | contig 47089 bp, 54 predicted proteins | sample NGESurdeep072012_5_FD_184462 | JGI IMG/M metagenome (GOLD analysis project Ga0208478, IMG submission 184462) | Arctic peat soil microbial communities from Barrow, Alaska - NGEE Surface sample 415-2 deep-072012 (SPAdes) | ecosystem: Environmental > Terrestrial > Soil > Wetlands > Peat ...
GACCGATGAGGACTGGTACAAGGTGCTCGCGGTCAACCTCTCGGGCGCGTTCTTCATGAGCCAGGCGGTGCTGCCGCACATGCTCGAGCGGGGCTCCGGGCGGATCGTGAACATCTCCTCGGTCATCGGCGAGATGGGCAACATCGGCCAGGCCAACTACGCGGCCTCGAAGTCCGGGTTGTTCGGCCTCACCAAGACGCTGGCCCGCGAGGCCGCATTCCAGCTCGGGCGCGCCGGCAAGCTCGACGGCGGGCTCGGGATCACGGTCAACACCGTCGCCCCGGGATTCATCGCCACGGACATGCTCGAGCACATCCCGGAGAAGGTGCTCGACGGCATCAAGGCCAAGATCCCGCTCGAGCGGCTCGGTACGCCGGAGGAGATCGGTCGCGTCGTGCACTTCCTGTGCGCCGACGCGTCCTCCTACATCACCGGCCAGGTGTGGGGCGTCAACGGCGGAATGGATATGTGAGACGCCGGCGCAGGCCGGATCAGCCGCTCGGTCGCTCGGCGACCATCGCGTTCTCGATCCGGCCGACGCCGTCGACCTCGACGACGACGGTGTCGCCGTCGCCGAGCAGCAGCTGGGGCTCGCGCCGGAACCCCACGCCGCCGGGGGTGCCGGTCAGGATCAGGTCACCGGGCTCCAGGGTGGCGAACTCGGAGACGACGCTGAGAAGCGTCGCGATGTCGAAGATGAGCAGCTCGGTCGAGGCGGCCTGAACCGTCTCGCCGTTGACGATCGTCCGCAGCTCGAGCGCGCCCGGATCGTCGACCTCGTCGGCGGTGACGAGGTGGGGCCCCACCGGCGTCGAGGCATCCCACGCCTTGCCCTGCAGCCATTGGCCGGACTTGTGCTGGAAGTCGCGCATCGAGACGTCGTTGGCGACGGCGTAGCCGGCGACGAGGTCCAGCGCGCGGTCGCGGGTCACCCGGCGCCCCCGCTCGCCGATCACCACCACGAGCTCGCCCTCGTAGTCGACGGCGGTTGATTCCGGAGGGCAGGCGATGGCGTCGTACGGGCCCGTGAGCGTGGTGGCGAACTTCGTGAACAGGACCGGGTAGTCCGGCAGGTCGCGGTGGGTCTCCTCCACGTGCGCGTGGTAGTTGAGCCCGACGCAGATGATCTTGGCCGGTCGCGGGACGAGGGGACGGAGGTGGAGCTCGGCGACGGGGAGGGCGCCGGCCCGGTGCAGGGGCGGGTCGCGCAACAGCGACAGGGGCGTCTGCGGGCCGAGCTCCGCGATGCCACGCAGCGGGATCGCGCGTTCGTCCTCGATCGCCACCGCCAGGGGCCGACCCTCGTGTGTCACCGAGGCAAACCGCATCGCGCTCCTCCACCGTCAGGGTTAGTCTGCAGAAACATCAATTGCATACAGTAGCGCAATCTGTCTATACTCTTGTCGACGAGCGAGGACGGGCGCCTCCCGGCGCCGGCCACAGGAAAGCGAGACGCGATGAAGCTGGTGACATTTGACGACGGCCGAGTGGGTCAGGTCGTCGATGACAAAGTGATCGAGCTCGACGTGCCGAGCATGCGCCGCTACTACGAGCTGGGCCAGGTGGCGCAGCCGACCGGGCGCGAGCCGGCCCTCGACGACGTGCGGCTGCGCGCGCCGCTGATCCCGAAGAAGTTCTTCCACACCGCGGGCAACTTCCGCGAGCACCACGAAGAGTCGACGCGCGCGAACTGGTCGCACCCGGTGCTGCCGTGGATCGTCTTCTTTCAGAACATCGACGCGATCATCGGCCCTGAGGACGCGATCGTGTACCCCGAGTCGATGACCAACGAGCTCGATTACGAGCTCGAGCTGGCGGTCGTGATCGGCAAGGCGGGTAAGTTCTTCTCGCCCGAGGAGGCCGAGGACTACATTGCCGGCTACCTGGTCTTCAATGACATCACGGCGCGCGACATCCAGCGCGAGGAGATGAAGTCGGGCGTCTTCTGCCTCTCCAAGAGCATCGATACGTTCTGCCCGATCGGCCCGTGGATCGTCACCGCGGACGAGATCCCCGACCCGCACAATCTCGCGATGGAGCTGCGGGTCAACGGTGGCTCGCGGCAGCGCTCTTCGACGAGCCGGATGTCGGTCACGATCCCCGAGATCATCAGCCACTACTCGGCGATGGGCTATAGCCCGGGCGACATCATCTCGACCGGGACGGTGGCCGGCGTGGCCGGCTTCAGTGACGACGCGGCATCGCTGTACCTGAAGCCCGGCGACGTGGTCGAGGCCGAGATCGAGGGCGTCGGCGTGCTGCGCAACCCGATCATCTCCTGGGCCGAGGGGCATCCGGAGACGGAGGCCGCCGCGACACCCGCGCGGGCCTAGTCTCAGCGCCTCGGAGCCAGGGTTGATGGTCGAGACATCGTCCGGGCGGCTGGCCGGCCGCGAGACGGAGGACGGACTCGAGTTTCTCGGGGTTCCCTACGCGGTTGCGGAGCGGTTCGCCCCGCCGGCCGACGCGGCGCGGTGGGCCGGCGTGCGAGATGCCACGCGGGTCGGGCCGGCGGCGCCGCAGCCCGACCGGGAGGTCTGCGCCTTCACCCACGGCGAGCTGCCGGGCGCCGACGAGCGCCACAGCCTCGTGCTCAACGTGTTCACTCCCGCGCTCGACGGTGCCCGGCCGGTGCTCGTGTGGCTGCACGGAGGCGGCTTCGCGATCGGCCACGGGGGGGCGAGCCTGTACCACGGCGCCGCGCTGGCGAGCGCCGCCGATGCGGTGGTGGTCACGCTCAACTATCGGCTCGGGAGTCTCGGCTGGCTCGCGCATCCGGATCTGGCTGGGAGTGCGGGCGGCCCGGCCGGCAACTGGGGGCTGCTTGATCAGATCGCCGCGCTCGAGTGGGTGCGCGAGAACGTCGGCGGCTTCGGCGGCGACCCCGCGCGGGTGACCGTGGCCGGGCAATCGGCGGGCGCGCTGTGCGCGACGGACCTGCTCGTCTCGCCCCGGGCCGACGGCCTGTTCACGCGCGCGATCCTGCAGTCGCCGCCGCTCGGGGACCTGGCGCAGCCCATGGACGTGGCGGTGCGCTGGGCTCGGCGAACGTGGTCGCGGCGACGAGGCCGTCCGTGCGCGCGACGCGGGCCGCCTCGGCGACGGCGCGCTCGGGATCGTCGGCGAAGGGGAACGCGTTGAAGGCCACGACCGCGTCGAACTCCGAGTCGGCGAACGGCAGCGCGTCCATCCCGCCCAGCCGGAAGTCGGCCCGGGGCGCGCGCGCGCGATCTCGAGCAGCTCCGGCGTGATGTCGATCCCGGTCACGCTCGCCCCGAGCGCCGCCGCCAGGCGGGCTGCGTACCCGGAGCCGCAGCCGACGTCGAGCAGACGCGTGCCGGCGCCCACCCCGAGACGCGCCAGCACGGTTGAGAACAGGGGCTCGTTCGAGGGCTCGGCGAGGTTTGCCCAGTCCTCCGGCTTACGTCCCCAGTGCTCGGCGCTCATCGGCGAGAGTGTAGACGAAGTGGCAAACTGTATGCAATAATGCTGACCATGCACACCCCGCGGAAGATCGACTGGGACGAGCAGGAATTCACCGAGGTGCGACCCGGCATCTTCGGCGCCACCGTCCACACGCCGCAGCTGACGGCCACCCTGTATCGCTACGGCGCCGATTCGAGCTGGGAGGAGCATCAGCACCCGCAGGTCCAGATCACGACGGTGCTCGAGGGCGTGATCGACTTCGTCGTCGACGGCGAGCCGGTGCAGCTGACCGAGGGCCAGCTCGCGACGCTCCCCGGTGGGACCCCGCACTCGGCGACGGTGCCGGCGCCTGGCGCGGTGAGCCTCAACGTCTTCACCCATCGCGACGCGCCCCCACGTGCCTGACTGGCTCGGGATCGAGGGCCGGCGCGTTCTCGTGGCCGGCGGCGCGGGAACGCTCGGAGCGGCCTTGGTCGGCGGATTTCTGGAACAGGGCGCGGTCGTGGGGGTGCTCGACGTCTCCCAGGACGGCCTGGCGGCGCTCGACGAGCGTGTTGCCGTCCGTGGAGAGGTGGACCTGAGCGATCCCGAGAGCTCGCGCGCCGCGGTGGCCGGGGCCCGCGACGAGCTCGGCGGCCTCGACGTGTTCGTGCACTGCGTCGGCATCAACGACCGCCGGCCGATCGAGGACTACTCGGCGGCAGACTGGGACCGGATCCTCGCCGTCAATCTCACGAGCGCGTTCCACACCGCCACCGAGGCCGCGGTCGGGATGCGCGCGCAGGGCCGTGGCCGGATCGTCTTCTTCTCCTCGGTGGCCGGGCGCAGCGGCCACAAGCATCACGGCCCGTATGCCGCCACCAAGGGCGCGATCAACCAGCTGATGCGGGTGATCGCGCACGAGTACGCCGCCGACGGTGTGACCGCCAACGCGGTCGCGCCCGGATACATGGACACGACGCTGACGCGGGAGTACCTGGCGGCCAATCCGGCCAAGCGAGCGGCTCTCGTCGAGCTGATTCCAGCCGGTCGCTTCGGGAACCTCGCGGAGGTCGTCGGCCCGGTGCTGTTCCTGTGCTCCGAGCAGGCGAGCTTCATCACCGGCCAGGTCCTGTACATCGACGGCGGACGCACGATCGTCTGAGCGGAACGGAGGAGCGGAAATGGAACGCAGATTCGAGGGCCGCACGTTCATGGTCACCGGCGCCGGCACGGGCTTCGGCGCGGAGCTGTCCGTGCGGGCGGCGCAGGAGGGTGCCGCCCGGGTGCTCGTGCACTACCGCCGCTCGTCGGCCGGCGCCGAGCGGACCGCGGAGCGGGTGCGCGAGGCCGGCGCCGAGGCGCTTATCGTGCAGGGCGACATCACGTCCTGGGCCGACATCAAGCGGATGGCGGAGCGGGCGTTCGGCGAGGGCGGCGGCGTCGACGTGCTGATCAACAATGTCGGCGACATGGCCTCGGGCCAGGCGTCCTGGAAGGAGGTCACCGAGGAGGCGATCGACCACGTGCTGGCCGTCGACATCAAGGGCACGATGTTGATGGTGCACGAGTTCGGCCAGCGGATGGCCGAGCGCGGGCGCGGCGCCATCGTCAACGTCGGCTCGACGGTGATCGTGCGCGGGAGCCCACGGGCGCCGCAGTACGCGGCCGGCAAGTACGGCCTGCTGGGGATCACGAAGTCCTATGCCAAGGCGCTCGCTCCCGAGGTGCGCGCCAACACCTTCGCCCCCGGCTTCATGGAGACCGAGGCGCTGCTGGTCCGACCCGAGTGGAAGGCCGGCCGCCGGGAGCTGGTGCGGGAGGCGACCCCGACGGGCCGGATCCCGGCGCCCGCGGAGATGACCGGGGCGGCGCTGTTCCTGGCCAGCGACGACGCGCACCACATCACCGGCTCGTACATGATCGCCGACGGCGGCTACAGCATGCTCGGGGCGTGATGCGGGTGAACTGCATGCAACCGTCGGGATTCAGTCATATTGCCCGAACTGCATCCGCCGGCCGAAAGAGAACTGGATGAGCGTGGCTGCGAACAGCAATGACAACGTGTACGACCGCGTGCGGAACGCGATTCTCGACGGCGAGCTCGCGCCCGGCGCCGTGATGTCGCAGGTGGGTCTCGCCGACGAGCTGGGGATCAGCCGCACCCCGCTGCGCGAGGCCCTGCGCATGCTCCAGAGCGAGGGCCTGATCGAGTCCGAGCCCAACCGCCGTGTGCGGGTGGCGCCGATGACGCCCGAGGACCTCGAGCAACTGTGCATCATGCGGATCACGCTCGAGGCCGAGGCGCTGCGGCTGTCGATCCCGAGGATGACGCCCGAGGATCTCGCCGGCCTGGAGGGCTACATGGCCGAGATGGCCCATTATGCCGAGGCGGAGGACTACGGGCGCTGGGTGGTCCCGCACCGCGCCTTCCATCGCGCCCTGACCGCCCCGGCGGGCGAGCGCATCAACATGCTGCTCGGCCAGCTGTTCGACCACGCCGAGCGGTATCGCCGGCTGCACATCGGCCAGGGCCCGAGCGCCTGGGCCACGGCCGGCCACCGCGAGATCCTCGAGGCCTGCAAGGCACACGAGCGCGAGCGGGGGGCGGCGCTGCTGGCCAGTCACCTGGCCCGGACCGGATTCGAGGTCACGGAGCTGCTCGACTCCGAGTACGACCCGGTGGAGCTGAAGCTCGCACTCGCCGACGCGGGTGGCGAGATCCCGACCAAGCGGAAGGGCCGCCGCCGCTAACCGGGCGGCGCGCCGAGCGACCCCATGGCCGAGCGCACGCAGGTCGCGATCATCGGCGTGGGTCCGGCGGGCCTGCTGCTCGCCCATCTCCTGCATCGCCACGGCATCGACTCCGTGCTCCTCGAGGCCCGCAGCCGCGAGTATTGCGAGGCGCGGATCCGCGCCGGCGTGCTCGAGCAGGGCACGCGGGAGGTGCTGATCGAGGCGGGGGTCGGCGCCCGGATGGAGCGCGAGGGCCTGATCCACGGGGGCATCTACCTGCGCTTCGACGGCCGCAGCCACCACATCCCGATGAGCGAGCTGACCGGGGGCCGGGCGGTGACGATCTACGGCCAGACGGAGGTCGTCAAGGATCTGATCGAGGCGCGTCTGGGGTCAGGGGCGCCGCTGCGGTTCGAGTGCGAGGACGTCGTGCTCGCCGGTCTCGAGTCAGGCGAGCCCGTCGTGCGGTATCGGCACGAGGATCGCGACCGCGAGCTCCGCTGCGACGTGGTGGCCGGCTGCGACGGCTTTCACGGCGTCTGCCGGCCGGCGATCCCGGCCGACGTGCTCGAGGTGTGGCAGCGGGATTACCCGTTCGCGTGGCTGGGGATCCTGGCTGCTGCGGCTCCGTCCACCGACGAGTTGATCTACGCGCGACACGACCGCGGCTTCGCCTTGCACAGCATGCGCTCGCCGCAGCTGAGCCGGCTCTACGTGCAGGTGGATCCCGATGACGACGTCGCACAGTGGTCGGATGCGCGCGTGTGGGAGGAACTGCACGTCCGGCTCGCCACCGACGGCTGGGAGCTCGAGGAGGGCGAGGTGCTGGAGAAGTCGATCACGCCGATGCGGAGCTTCGTGGCGGCGCCGATGCGCTACCGGTCCCTGTTCTTGGCCGGCGACGCCGCCCACATCGTCCCGCCCACGGGAGCCAAGGGACTCAACCTCGCGGTGGCCGACGTCACGCTCTTGGCTGATGCGCTCGTCGACCATTTCGGGTCGGGCTCCTCGACCGGCCTGGACGAGTATCCTGAACGCTGCCTGCGGCGGGTCTGGCGCGCGCAGCACTTCTCGAATTGGATGACCTCGATGCTGCACGTCGACGCCGGCGAGGACGGCTATGGCCGCCAGCTGCAGCGCTCACAGCTCGAGTACGTGTGCAGCTCGACGGCGGCCGCGACGTCACTGGCCGAGAACTACGTCGGGCTGCCGCTGGAGTGGGCGTCGCGCCTGGAGCCCGCGCATGGCTGAGCTGACCTCGCTGTCCGAGGCGGTGGCCGCGCTCGTCCACGACGGTGACAGCGTGGCGCTCGAGGGCTTCACCCATCTGATCCCGTTCGCCGCCGGGCACGAGCTGCTGCGCCAGCGCCGTCGCGAGTTGGAGCTGATCCGGATGACCCCGGACATCCTCTACGACCAGATGATCGGCATGGGCGCGGCGCGCAAGCTCGTGTTCGCCTACGGCGGCAACCCGGGCGTCGGGTCCCTGCACCGGTTCCGCGACGCGGTCGAGAACGGCTGGCCGGGTCCGCTCGAGCTCGAGGAGCACAGCCACGCGGGGATGGCGAACCGGTTCGTGGCCGGCGCGTCCGGCCTGCCCTTCGCGGTCATGCGCGGCTATCTCGGCACCGACCTCGCTGCGCTGGCGAACGTCGCGCCGATCGAGTGCCCGTTCACCGGCGAGCACCTGATTGCGGTGCCGGCACTGGCGCCCGACGTCGCGATCATCCACGCCCAGGAGGCCGACCGGCACGGCAACGTGCAGCTGTGGGGCATCCCCGGCGTCCAGAAGGAGGCGGTGCTGGCCGCGCGCCGCTCGCTGGTGACGGTCGAGCGGATCGTCGACGAGCTCGAGCCGCGCCCGGGCTCGCTGGCGCTGCCCGGCTGGGTGGTAGATGCCGTGGCCGAGGTCCCGCGTGGCTCGCGGCCGTCCTACAGCCTCGGGATCACCGACCGCGACAACGACTTCTACCGCTTCTGGGACCGGCTCAGCCGCGACCGTGACGCGTTCACCGCCTGGATGCAGGAGCACGTCCTGGACGGGGCCACGGTCCAATGAGCGTCGCGGGCGTGACCAGGGCCGATGCCGGCGAGGTGCAGACGGTGGTCGCCGCGCGGCGCCTGCGCTCCGTCGCCACGGTGTTCATCGGCGTGGGGCGGCCGAGCACCGCGGCGATTCTCGCCAGCATGGTCCACAACCCCGATCTCGTGCTCGTCTACGAGTCGGGCACGATCGGCGCTAAACCGACCCGGGTACCGTTGTCGATCGGCGACGGCGAGCTGGCCCTCACCGCCGACGCGGTCGTCTCGGTGCCGGAGATGTTCAACTACTGGATCGGCCCGGGGCGGATCGAGGTCGCCTTCCTCGGTGCCGCGCAGGTCGATCGCTTCGCCAACCTCAACTCGACCGTGATCGGCGACTACGAGCATCCCAGGACGCGGCTGCCCGGCGCCGGCGGCGCGCCGGAGGTGGCCGCCAACTGCGGCGAGGTGGTCGTGATCGCACCGCATTCGCCGCGCACGTTCGTGGAGTCGCTCGACTTCGTGACCACGGTCGGTCACGGCGACGGGCCGGGCGCGCGTGAGCGGCTCGGCTTCCGCGGCCGGGGGCCGACGGCGGTGATCACCGACCTCGGCGTGCTCGAGCCCGATCCCGTCACCCGGGAGCTGACCCTGACGCAGGTGCACGAGGGGGTCGAGGTGGACACGGTTCTCGCGGCCACCAGCTGGGAGCTCAAGCGGGCGGACGAGATCCGCGTCACCGAGCCGCCGAGCAGCGAGGAGCTGGCGGCGCTGCGCGAGCTGGTCTCACGATGAGCTCGGCCTACGTCTACGACGCGGTGCGCACGCCGTTCGGCCGCTACGGCGGCGCGCTGGCCGGGATCCGGCCCGACGATCTGGCGACGCACTCGTTGCGCGCGCTGCTTCACCGGTTCCCCGAACTCGATCCGGCGCAGATCGACGACGTGCTGCTCGGCACCGCCAACGGCGCCGGCGAGGAGAACCGCGACGTTGCCCGCATGGCCGTGCTGCTGGCCGGCCTGCCGACATCCGTGCCCGGCGCGACCGTCAACCGGCTGTGCGGCTCGAGCCTCGAGGCGGCGATCCAGGCGGCCCGGGCGATCGAGACCGGCGATGCTCAGGTCGTGGTCGCCGGCGGGGTCGAGTCGATGAGCCGCGCGCCGTGGGTGCTGCTCAAGCCCGGCCAGGGCTTTCCCGCCGGTCACGAGACGATGTGGTCGACCACGCTCGGGTGGCGGATGGTCAATCCGGAGATGCCGGAGCAGTGGACGATCTCGCTGGGCCAGAGCGCAGAGAAGCTGGCCGGCATGTACGACATCTCCCGCGAGGCGCAGGACGCGTTTGCGCTGCGCAGTCATCGCCTCGCGGCCGAGGCGTTCGACCAGGCGGTGTTGAGCGAGGTCGTGCCCGTGCCGGGAGTCGAGCTCGAGCGCGACGAGGGGATCCGGCTCGACACCTCGATGGAGAAGCTGGCCAAACTCAAGCCCGCGTTCGTCGCCGACGGGACCGTCACCGCGGGCAACTCCTCGCCGCTGAACGACGGTGCCGCGATGGTGCTGCTCGGCGACGAGCAGGCCGCGCGGGTGCTCGGTCGCGAGCCGCTGGCGCGTCTGGTGTCCCGCGGAGTGCACGGCGTCGATCCGGACGTGTTCGGGATCGGACCCGTGGAGGCGGCGAACATCGCCCTGGCCCGCGCCGGGATCGGCTGGGGCGACGTGGAGGCGGTCGAGCTCAACGAGGCGTTCGCCTCCCAGTCGCTCGCCTGCCTCGCCGGCTGGCCGGAGCTCGACCCCGAGAAGGTGAACATCCGTGGGGGCGCGATCGCGATCGGCCATCCTCTCGGTGCCTCGGGCGCGCGGGTGCTCGGGCGCCTCGCGCACGAGCTGCAGGCCCGCGGCGGCGGCTACGGCGTCGCCTCGCTGTGCATCGGAGTCGGCCAAGGCATCGCAGTGGTACTGGAGGCATGAACGTGATCGAGCACGACGACGCATCGACCGCGCCGGCGAGGAGGGACCGCGATGCCGCGCAGACGCCGACCAGCTACGAGCGCGAGCCCGTCCACGCGCACCCGCCGCTTGACGATGCGGGGTACAAGTCGACCCGGCTGCGCCACCCCCGGACGCCGCTGGTCTACCTCCCGCAGACGATCACCGAGATCACCGGCCCGCAGCTCGGTCCGCAGCGCGTGTCCGAGAACGACCACGACCTCACGGCCCAGCACGCCGGCGAGCCGATCGGGGAGCGGATCACGGTCAGCGGCCGCGTGTTCGACGGCGAGGGCAAGCCGCTGGCGGGCACGCTGGTCGAGATCTGGCAGGCCAACTCGGCCGGTCGCTACCGGCACCGGTGGGACCGGTGGCCGGCGCCGCTCGACCCCAACTTCAGCGGTGCGGGGCGCACGGTCACCGACGCCGAGGGCCGCTACCGGTTCGTGACCATCAAGCCGGGACCGTATCCGTGGGGCAACCACCACAACGCGTGGCGACCGGCGCACATCCACTTCTCGCTCCTGGGCCGCGCGTTCGTGCAGCGGCTGGTCACCCAGATGTACTTCCCCGGAGACCCGCTGCACCCCTACGACCCGATCTTCAACTCGGTCCGCGACGAGCGCGCGCGTGAGCGCATGGTCTCGAGCTTCTCGATCCACGGCACGCAGCCGAACTGGGCCGCGGCCTACGAGTTCGACATCTACCTGCGCGGCCCGGGCGCCACGCCGTTCGAGGAGGCCCATTGATCTTTCCCACCACCCCATCGCAGACCGTCGGGCCGTACTTCGCCATCGGTCTGCCCTGGCCCGAGGGCCCCTATGCGGTGCCGCCCGGCACGCCCGGCGCGATCAGGATCAGCGGCTTCGTCTACGACGGTGACGGCGACACGGTCCCCGACAACATGATCGAGACCTGGCAGGCCGACACGGAGGGCCGCTTCGCCGACCTGTACGGCCACGGGGGCCCGGCGCGACTCGACGGGTTCCGCGGCTTCGCCCGCTGCGGCTACGAGGACGGCGACGGGAGCTACGAGATCATCACCGTCAAACCGGGCCGCGTGCCCGGTCCCGGCGATGCGCTGCAGGCGCCGCACATCGACGTGTCGGTGTTCGCGCGCGGGCTGCTGCACCGCTGCGTGACGCGCATCTACTTCGCCGACGAGCCGGAGGCCAACGCCGCCGATCCGGTCCTGCACTCGGTACCGGCCGACCGCCGTGAGACGCTGCTCGCGCAGCCGGCCAACGATGGGTACCGATTCGACATCCGCCTCCAGGGTCCCGGCGAGACCGTCTTCTTCGCCCTCTGACGGGGTGTTCGCCGGCATCTACGCACGCGGGGCCGTCGCTCCAGCGGTCTCCGGCGCGGCGTGGTTGCAGGCCATGCTCGACGCCGAGGCGGCGCTCGCGCGGGCGTGCGCGCAGGAAGGACTGATCGGCGCGGAGGCCGCCGAGGCGATCGCCGGCGCTTGCCGCGCCGAGTGCTTCGACGCCGCTGAGCTCGGTGAGGAATCGGCCCGACATGCCTCCCCGGTGATCCCCCTCGTCGCCGCGCTGCGCGCCGCGGTCGGCGCGGAGCACGCCGCCGCGGTGCATCTCGGGGCCACGAGCCAGGACATCCTCGACACGGCCGCGATGCTCGTGCTCCGCCGCGCGCTGGCGCCGCTGCTCGAGGACGCCGGTGCCGCGGCGTCGGCGGCCGCCGCGCTGGCCGAGCGGCACCGCGCCACGCCAATGGCGGGTCGCACTCTGCTGCAGCAGGCGCTCCCGACCGCGTTCGGCCTGCGGGCGGCGGGCTGGATGGCCGGCATCGACGAGGCGCGCGCAGCGCTCGAACAGGTCCGCGACCGAGGCGCGGCGGTGCAGATGGGGGGCCCGGTCGGGACGCGCGCGCCGGCGGTCGGGGCCCATGTGGCGGACGCGCTCGGGCTGGCGGCGCCGCTGCTGCCGTGGCACACCAACCGGACCCGGCCGGCGGCGGCGGCCGCAGCGCTCGGCGTGCTGGCCGGCGTGCTGGGCAAGATCGCGCGCGACGTGACCCTGCTGGCCCAGGACGAGATCGGCGAGCTGCGTGAGGGCGGGGCGCCCGCACGCGGCCGCTCTTCGGCGATGGCACACAAGCGCAACCCGGTCGCCGCGGTGTCGGTGCTGGCCTGCACGAAGCGGGCCCCCGGGCTGGTGGCGACGATGCTGGCCTGCATGGAGCAGGAGCACGAGCGGGCCGCGGGAGCGTGGCAGGCCGAGCCCGGCGTCCTGAGCGAGCTGCTCACCCTGACGGGCTCCGCGGCGGCATGGGCGCGCGAGCTGCTCGAGAACCTCGAGGTCGACGCCGGCCGCATGGCTGAGAACCTCGCCCGGCTGGCCGGCGCCGGTGTCGAGCCGGCGGCCGATCCCGGGCGCCATCTGGGCGCCGCCTCCGAGCTGATCGACCGGGCGCTCGCCGCCCACCTCCCGTGAGCACCGCGCGGCTCCACTACGAGCGCGCGGGCCTGATCGCCGACCACCTCGACCCGTAGGAGAGACGATGAGCGACCCGATCCACGACGCCGGCATGACCGTTCGCCGCGAGGTGCTCGGCGACGGCTACGTCGACGCCGCCCTCGCGCGGACCGACGAGTTCACGGCGGCGTTTCAGGACTTCATCACGCGCTATGCGTGGGGGAGCGTGTGGACCCGTGACGGCCTCGACCGCCGGGCGCGCAGCATGATCACGCTCTCCGTGCTCACGGCGCTCGGCCGCGAGCACGAGCTCGGCGTCCACGTGCATGCGGCCGTCGGCAACGGGCTGACGCCGGCGGAGATCGGTGAGGTGCTCATGCACACCGCCGTCTACGCCGGCGTGCCGGCGGCCAACGCGGCGTTCGCGATCGCCCAGCGGGTGCTCACGGAGGAGGGCGTGATCGGCGGTCCGGGCGCCTGAGGGCCCGGTCGCGCTCAGCGGATGCGACTCGGCCGACAGCTTCGAGAGATGAAGCTCGTGCACGAGCCCCGGACGCAGCTGTGCGATCACCTCGTAGAACATCGTGTCGACGAACACGACGGCACCCATCACCAGCACCAGGCGCCGCTCGGCCGCCTCGCCCGCGGTGGTGTTCTCGACGATCATCGGCCCAACCTATAGTCTCGCCGTCGTGCGCTTGCACCTGATGATCGAAGGTCAGGAAGACGTGAGGTGGGAGGACTGGGTGGCTCTGGCCCTGGCGTGCGAGGAGTACGGCGTCGAGGCGCTGTTCCGCTCCGATCACTACCAGTCGACGTTCGGGCACGCGGGGCGCGGCTCGCTCGACGCGTGGGCGACGATCAACGCGCTCAGCGCCGTGACCCGGACGCTGCGGCTGGGCACGCTCGTCTCGCCCGCCACCTTCCGCCACCCCTCCGAGCTCGCGAAGGTGGTCACGACGGCCGACCACGTGTCCGGCGGCCGGGTGGAGCTGGGGATGGGCACGGGCTGGCTCGAGGCCGAGCACGAGACCTACGGCTTTCCCTTTCCCCCGCTGAGCGAGCGGATGGACCGCCTGGAGGAGCAGCTCCAGATCGTGGCGCTCCAGTGGGGCGAGGAGCGCTTCTCGTTCGGCGGCCGCTACTACCGGATCGATGACCTCGACGCCCGTCCCAAGCCCGTCCAGCGCCCCCGGCCCCCGCTGATCCTCGGTGGTCGCGGCGGCCCGCGCAGCGTCGAGCTCGGCGTGCGCCATGCCGACGAGTACAACACCGTCAACAAGACCGCCGCCGAATGCGCGGCGATTCGCGCCGACCTGGACGAGGCGTGCCGTCAGGCGGGCCGCGACCCGATGCCCCTGTCGCTGATGACGGGATGGCTGGTGGGCGAGGATCGCGCCGAGTTGCTCGACCGCGCCGGGCGGTTGGCCGACTGGCGCGGTCACGAGGGCGGCGCCGAGAGCTTCCTGGCCGGCCTGCCCGGGTACTTCATCAGCGGCACCCTGGAAGCCGCGGCCGAGAAGCTCGCGGAGCTGGCCGCCGTCGGGGTCGAGCGGGTGATGCTCCAACATCAGCTGCACCGCGACCTCGGCGCGGTCGAGCAGCTGGGTCGCCGGCTGGCGCCCGCGCTGCGCGAGTAGCGGGGCTCGGCCCCGGCCTGAGGCTCCGAGGGGCCCCGGTCACCGGGCCGGCCGGGTGGTCGGTATCCGGATGTTCACCGTCCCTTCACGCGCTGGACACCCGGCCCCGCCGGGGCGGGAAGAGACTCGCCGCGTAACCAGCTGAGGAGGACGCATGCGCAAGACCCGTAGTTGGAGATGGGCGGCCGTCGCCGGAGTGCTGGCGGCTTGCACGCTCGGCGCCACGCTCGCCGTCGCGAGCCCGAGCCACCGCGCGCACAGCGCGCAGGCCGGCGCCCCGGCAACCCCGATCAAACACGTCGTCGTGATCTTCCAGGAGAACGTCTCCTTCGATCACTACTTCGGCACCTACCCGAATGCCGCCAACACCTCGGGCCAGCCGTTCCACGGGCACAAGGGCACGGTCAACGGCCTGGCCAACACGCCCGGCCTCGGCGGCAAGGGCACGTTGCTGACCAACAACCCCAACCTCGATGCATCGAGCAAGCAGGTCAACCCGCGTCGCCTTGATCCGGCCAACATCAACGACGTCCTCACCTGTGACCAGAACCACGACTACGGGCCCGAGCAGCAGGCCTTCGACGGCGGGAAGATGGACAAGTTCGTCACCGCGACCGGAACGGCCACCGGCAAGAGCCCGACCGGGCAGGCGTGCTCGGCCGGCGACGTCATGAACTACTACGACGGCAACGCCGTCACCGGCCTGTGGAACTACGCGCAGCACTTCGCGATGAGCGACAACTCGTTCGGGACGACGTTCGGTCCCTCCTCCCCCGGGGCGATCAATCTCGTCTCCGGTAACACGGGCAACGTTGGTCTGACGATCAACGGCGCCGACACCAACGGCGACACCGTCGGAGATGGCCACGGTGGCCTGTCGCTGGTCTCCGACGCCCAGCCCTACTACGACGATTGCTCGACCCGCGATGCAGCGTCGATGAAGGGCACGAACATCGGCGACGAGCTCAACGCCGCCGGCATCAGCTGGGGCTGGTTCCAGGGCGGCTTCCGGCCGACGACGAGCTGGGCCACGGCGACGGCATCGAACCCGCAGCCGACGAGCACGTTCATCCCGAACCAGTTCAAGGGCAAGTTCGCCACCCCGCCGGCCTCCGACCAGGGCCTGTGCAACGCAGTGCACCCGATCGGTGCCGCCGTCGGTGGCACGGGTGGAGTCACGCCGGGGCCGACGAACTACGGCAACAAGGACGACTACATCCCACACCACGAGCCGTTCCAGTACTACGCCTCGACGGCGAATCCGCACCACCTTCCGCCCGCTTCGCTGGCGGCGATCGGCACGGACACGCAGTCGTACGTGAGCGGCACGCCGCAGTTCAACACCGCCAACCATCAGTACGACATGAGCGACTTCAACTCGCTCGTGGGCGCGATCAGCCACGGCTACATCTCGCCCGACCGTCTCCCGGCGGTCAGCTTCATCAAGGCGCCCGGCTACCAGGACGGACACGCCGGGTACTCGGACCCCTACGACGAGCAGCAGTTCATCGCCAACACGATCAATGCACTCGAGCACACGCCGGACTGGTCCAGCACGGCGGTGATCATCAGCTACGACGACTCGGACGGCTGGTACGACCACGCCTACAGCGGGGTCCACAACCCGTCGAACACGAGCAAGGCGGCGAACCCGCCCGGGCCACAGGACCTCCTCACCGGCCCCGGGCTGTGCGGGGGCGGCAAGCGCCTCGCCGACCAGCAGGGACGCTGCGGCTACGGGCCGCGGCTGCCGCTGCTGATCGTCTCGCCGTGGGCCAAGGACGGCGACGTCTCGCACCAGCTGACCGATCAGAGCTCGATCATCAAGTTCGTCGAGGACAACTGGGGCGTGTCCCGGATCCCGGGATCGTTCGATGCGATCGCGGGCTCGTTGAACTCGATGTTCAACTTCGGGCACCTCAACCAGCACAGAAAGCTGTTCCTCGACCCGGTCACCGGCCAGCCGGCGGGCCCGTAGGAGCAACGCAGTCGCACACGCAGTGATCGCTCGCGGCCGGCCCTCCGGGGCCGGCCGCCGGCGTTCGGGGGCCCGCCGGCCTTCCGGAGCGCCGCCGGCGGCCGCGGCACGCGCTACAGCCGGGCGACGACCTCGGTGGCGGCGCGCTCGCCCGAGCGCACGGCGCCGTCCATGTACCCGTTGAACACCTCGGCGGTCTCGGTGCCGGCCCAGTGCAGCCGGCCCACGGGCTGGCGCAGCGCCGCGCCGAAGTCGCTCCACACCCCGGGCGGCATGTAGCCGGCGTAGCAGCCGCGGGTCCATGGCTCGGTGGACCAGTTCTGCTCGACGAGCTGCCGGGGGCGTCCGGCGCCGGGGCCGAACAGGCGGACGAACGCCGCCAGTACCTCGCTACGGCGGGACGCGGCCGACATCGCGCTCAACCGCCGGGCGTCCTGGCCGGCGACGAATCCGAGCAGCACGCCGGGCTTGCCGCTCGGCGGTGAGTTGTCGTAGGTGAAGTGGACGGGAGGCCGGTCGGTGTTGGCGTAGCCGCTCAGCCCCTCGGCACGCCAGAACGGAGTCGGATAGATCGCCTCGTACTTGATCACCGAGCCCTGCGGGACGCGCTGGGTGAGGCCGTCGCGCAGCGATGGCAGCGCGGGCTCGTAGTCGATCCGCCCGGCCAGCGTCGGCGCGATCGCCACGATCACCCGGCGGGCGTGCCAGCTGCCGGCATCGCTCTGCACGGTGACCCCGCCTGAGCCCTGGACGATCCGGCGCACCGGCGCTCCGAGCACGACGCGAGCACCGAGACGCGCGGCGAGCTTGAGCGAGACGAGCTGGGAGCCGCCGACCAGGCGCGAGTCCTGGGCGCCGCCGGCGGTGCTGGTCAGGTACAGGACGCCGGTGCCGGAGTTGAAGTAGAACAGCGCGTGGAGCAGCGACATGTCCCGTGACTCGGCGGCGAAGACGGCCTTGACGACCAGATCGAGCAGAAAGCGGACCGCGGCGACGCCGCCCAGCGCGGCGGCCGGCATTCGCGGACCGGTCGGCCTCGGCTTCCGCGTCCCGATGCTCGTCGTGTCGCCGTTCTCCCGCGGCGGGCTCGGCGATCAGCCCGGGGTGCCGGGACCGGCCACCGTCCCACGGTCGTGCAGGCCGCCGATCTCGCGCCCCGAGAGTCCGAGCCGCTCGCCGAGGATCTGCTCGGTGTGCTCGCCGAGCACCGGCGCGCGCTGTACCGGCAGGCGGCCCAGGCGGGCGAAGTCCAGCGGTGAGCGCGGGGCCAGGTAGCGACCGACGCCGGGGTGATCGATCTGCTCGAACATGGGGTTGGCGAGCGACGCCCGCGGGTCCTCGTCGACGAGGTGGTGAAACGTCTGGTAGGGACCCCACGAGACACCCGTGCCGGCGAACCCCTCCCGCGCCGCGGCGAGCGTGCGGGGCCGTAGGATCGCCGCGATCAGGTCGCGGCCCTCGATCAGGGTGCGGACGATCTCGCGGCCCTCCTCCGCGCGGATGTCGACGGCGATCGAGCGCTTGCCCTTGTTGAGTCCGGCCCAGAACAGGCTCTGCCCGTCGGCGGCCAGCGGCCAGCGGTGGTAGTCGAGGCCGCCGCCGATCTGGTCGAAGCGGATCACGTCGGCGCCGAGCTGCGCGAGCGTCATGCCGCCGAGCGGGGCGGCGACGAAGGCCGAGCCCTCGATCAGTCGGAACCCGGCGAGGATCCCCTCGCTCATGCCATCACGGCGACGAGTCGCCAGTCGAGCACGGGCCGTGGCGTCGCGTCCGCGATCTGCTCGGCGGCCGTCTCGACGTGCAGCTCGAGCGAGTGGCCACGGCGGTCGGGCAGCGAATCCACGGCGTCGAGGGTGACCGTGCTGCGCAGCACGTCCCCCTCGAACACGGGCCCCAGGTGGTCGCAGGACCGCCACGCGACCACGGTCACCAGGTTGGGAAGGGCACGACCGGCGTGCTGGAGCGCGATGCCGATCGTGTGCCCGCCATAGACCAGTCGTTGCCCGCGCCCGCTCGCGGTCGGGTCGGTGTGCGCCTTGGCCACGTTCAGCGTCATCCGCGCGAGCTCGGGGGCGCAGGTGACCGAGTCCCCGCCCTCGACCACGTACACCGTCCCCGGCCGCAGCGCATCGCCGTGTCGTCCGGGCACCCGCCGCCGGAAGGCATCGAGGTCCCAGTCGCCGATGACGTCGTGCAGGGCATCGGACGTGAGCTCGGCCGAGATCGCGTCCAGGTCGTCGGCGTGGCCCGGAGAGGCGGCGTCCTCGCGCATGGGCAGCATCGCGCAGCGGTGATAGTCGAGCACCGGCCGATCGTCCTGGTCGACGGTGCGTACCCGCAGCGCAGCGAGGCCGGTCGGCGCCCGCCCGGGTCGCGCCGAGGTGTCGCGCAACGCCACGACCTCGGTCGTGGTGCGCAGCGTGTCGCCGATCCGCGGGGCGCGCCGGAGCGCCAGGCCACGGTAGAACAGGTTCGCGATCACGCGTTGCGTGGCCAGCGTCGACTGGCCGATGGCCACGTCGCAGACGAGGCCCGGGTGGGCGATCGGCGGCTCGGCGCCGGTGACCTCCGCGCACAGGTGGGCGTCGAGGGCGAGCCGCAGACGGTCGCCGACGATCGATTGGTGCAGCGCGGCGTGCCCGGCGCTGAGCGTGAGCCCGGGCGCCTCGTCGAAGCACTGCCCGCGCTCGAGATCGTCGTACCACGGGCCCGCGACCTCGATCGGCGTGCCGCTCCTCACCGTGCCGGCTCCGGTCCGCGCCCGGCGCGGTGAAGCGTGCGCAGCGCCGCCAGCCGCACGGGCTCATCGAGCATCTCGCCGTTCAGCGAGACCGCGCCGTGGGCGCCGCCGGCGCCGGCGAGCGCCGCGAGCACCGCCTCCGCGCGCGCCACTTCGTCGGGGCCGGGCACGAACGCGCCGGCGAGGATCTCGATCTGGGCGGGGTGGATCGCCCACTTGGCATCGAAGCCGAGCTCGGCGCCGCGAGTCGCGGACGCCCGCAGGCCGTCGTGATCATCGATCCTCAGGTAGGGCCCGTCGACGGCGCGCAGCCCGGCGGCGCGCGCGCTCGCCACGACCGCATCCTGGACCGCGATCCAGCGGTCGAGGTCCGCCGCGCCCCGGGGTGAGCGGCCGAGCGACACCGCGAGGTCGGCGTAGCCGACGATGATCGCGGTGAGCCGCGGCGTGGCCGCGGCGATCTGATCGAGCGCCCGCAGGCCGGCCGCGGACTCCACCAGCGCCTGGACGGGGAGCGGCTGCGTGCGGCCTGCCGCGTGCTCGACTCCGTCGAGCAGGCGAGCGACGAACGCGAGGTCGCCGGCGCCCTGAACCTTCGGGATCACCACGCTGTCGGGCCGGCGCTCGGCGCTCCCGAGCGTGATCAGGTCGAGGTGGGCCCACGGCGTGCCGGGGGCGTTGGCCCGCACCGCGATCGCGGCGGCGCGAAACCCGCCGGTGCTCAGCGCCGCCAGCGCGAGCGCGCGGGCCTCATCCTTGCGCTCCGGCACGACCGCATCCTCGAGGTCGATCACGATCTCGCCCGCGTCGATCTCGCGCGCCTTGGCCAACATGCGCTCGGAGCTGGCGGGGACGACCAGGCATGCCGCAGAGGTGGAGGAGCTCACGTCCGCGCCGGATTATCCCCGCTGATCAAAGGGTGAATACGATCTTGCCGAACGTCTCGCCCCCGGCGAGCTGCTCGAGGCCCTGCCGGGCCTCGCGCAACGGGAGCACCGACTCGATCACCGGGCGCACGCCCGTCTCGGCACACAGCCGGATCAGACGCTCGAGCTCCTCGCGGGTGCCCATCGTGGAGCCGACGACCGAGAGCTGCTGGAAGAAGATCCGCGTCAGCTCCGCCGGCGGGGCGTCGCCGCTGGTGGCGCCGGAGATGACGACTGTGCCGCCGGGCTTGAGCGACTTGATCGAGTGCGACCAGGTCGCCGCGCCGACGGTCTCCATCACCGCGTCGACACGCTCGGGCAGCCGCTCGCCGGACTCGAAGGCGCGATCGGCGCCCAGCTCGAGTGCCCGGGCGCGCTTCTGGCCCGAGCGGCTGGTGATCCACACCCGCACGCCGGCTGCGGCGCCGAGGACGATCAGCGCCGTCGAGACGCCGCCACCCGCGCCCTGCACGAGCACGGTGCTGCCCGGGGTCGCCCCCGCGCGCGTGAACATCATCCGGTAGGCGGTCAGCCACGCCGTCGGCAGGCAGGCGGCCTCCTCGAAGGTGAGCTCCGGCGGCTTGCGCAGGACGTTGCGGCGCGGCACCACCACCCGTTCGGCGAACGTGCCCTGGTGGCGCTCGGAGAGGATCGACCGCGTCGGGTCGAAGGTCTCGTCGGCGCGCCACGCGTCGCTGGTGATCACGCTGTGGAGCACGACCTCGTTGCCGTCCTCGTCGATCCCGGCCGCGTCGCAGCCGAGGATCATCGGCAGCGCTTTCTCGCTCAGGCCGACGCCGCGCAGCGACCACAGGTCGTGGTGATTGAGCGAGGTCGCCTTGACGGTGACGATCGTCCAGCCCTCGGGCGCCTCGGGCTCCGGACGCTCTCCGAGCTCGAGTCCGGACAGCGGCTGCTCGGGATCGATGCGGGAGACGTAGACGGCGAACACTGAGGCGCAGACCCTACCGGGAGGGTGCGATGATCGGGTGGTGGGACAGCCCTGCGTACACACGATCCGCGTCCGCTACGCCGAGTGCGACCGCCAGGACGTCGTCTTCAACCCGCACTACCTGGCCTACTTCGACATGTCGATGACGGAGCTGTTCCGCGCTGCCCTCGGCGGCTACGACGTGATGACCGAAGCGGGGGCTGACATCGTGTTGGCCCACGCCGAGCTGGGCTTCCACGGCTCGGCCCGGTTCGACGACGAGATCGAGCTGTCGGTCGGCGTGGCGCGCATGGGCGACTCGAGCCTCGTGTGCGAGCACCAGGTCAGGCGCGCCGGCGAGCTGCTCACGGCCGGCACCACCCGGCACGTGTTCGTCGACACCGACACGATGGACAAGCGCTCGATCCCCGGGTGGGTGCGGGAGGCGCTGGAGGGGTTCGTGGTGGCGGGGGCGTAGGGGTTGGGGGGTGCCGCCCTGCGACCTCGATGCACCAGATTCCAGCCGTGCTTATCTCGCCAAACTGCCCTCGGTTGGAGCTTCCTCGGCTATCTAAGCGCCGCTCAGGCGCTTACCTGCCCAAAGTCGCCGGCGGCGGCCCAGTTTGTCGACTTCTGCACCCCCGGAGAACCTCACCGCTCATCCCCTTTCCCAAGCCGCCGTTCTTCCGCCTCGCAGCGCCAGGACCCATGCGAAGATCGCCCTTCAACCCCACAGGGAGCGAGTGATGGCCTACAACCATGTCGATTTGCAGGACGTCGAGCCGGATCGGGGCGTCTTCTACAAGATGCGCCGGGTGCTCGGGGTGGAGGGATTCGGGATCAACTACATCGAGGTCCCGCCGGACGCCGAGGGGATGGAGCACGACGAGACGATGACCGGTCACGAGGAGGTGTACGTGATCCTCGACGGGTCGGGGACGATGCGGATCGGCGCCGACGAGGTGGCGCTCGTTCCGGGACGGTGGCTGCGCGTCGATGCGACCGAGCGGCGCCAGGTCGTAGGCGGTCCCGGCGGGATGAAGATGATCATGGTCGGCGGGACGCCGGGACGGCCGTTCGCGCCGCGAGACGGCCTGTGACGGACGGTCTCGAATCAAACCCCACAAAGGCAATTGACTTTTGGTAGTTTGCTCGTCCCGACCCTGACCAAGGAGTCCCGATGAGCACCACCGACGAGCTGCTGGCCAACAACGAGCGCTATGTCGCGTCGTTCGACAAGGGTGATCTGCCGCTGCCCCCCGGCAGGAAGATCGCCGTGCTGGCCTGCATGGATGCTCGTCTCAACGTGTACGGGGCGCTTGGCCTGCAGGAGGGCGACGCCCACGTGATCCGGAACGCCGGCGGCGTCGTCACCGACGACGAGATCCGGTCGCTGGCCATCTCGCAGCGCCTGTTGGGGACCGAGGAGATCATCCTCATCCACCACACCGACTGCGGGATGCTCACGTTCAAGGACGACGAGTTCAAGGCGGCGATCCAGGACGAGACCGGGATCAAGCCGGAGTGGGCGGCCGAGTCGTTCTCGGACCTCGACCAGGACGTGCGTCAGTCGATCGCCAGGATCAAGGCATCGCCGTTCATCCCCCGCCGGGACGCGGTCCGCGGCTTCGTCTACGAGGTCGAGACGGGGCGCCTGCGCGAGGTGGTCTGAACCTTCAGCTCTTCTCCGCGGCGGCGCCGAGGTCGGCGGCCACCGAGCGCCACAACGTGACGTGCACACTGGGCCGCACGCGCAACGACGTCGTCCCGGCCCGGCCGGTGGAGATCGCGTGGGTGGCGCTGGAGGTCGTGGCGAAGCGCTGCAGCGAGAGCCCCGCCGGCAGCGCGCGGCCGAGGCCGAGCGTGCTCGCGTACCAGATCTCCAACAGCGGGGTGCCCCGCACGTCGATCCTCACGAGCGCGCGCCGGCGCACCTCGTCGAGCACGGAGTGGGCGAGCGTGAGGATGATGCCCTCGCCGCCCGCGGCCGCGGCGATCGCCGCCGCGTGGCTGGTGTAGGCGGAGATATCGCTCGGCTCGAACCCGTTGCGGGCGAAGTAGAGCCCCGCGCCCGTCGTCGGGTCGAGCTCGGGCGGCCCGACCAGCCACCGCTCACCCCCCAGCGCGGCGGGAGCGATGTCACGCCGTCCCGCGAGGCGATGACCGGGCGCCGCGACCACGATCAGGCGGCAGCGCAGGAACGGCACGGTGGCGATCGTCGCCGCGCGCTCGGGCGCCGGCTGGGGGCCGAGCGTGATGTCGGCACGACGGTGATCGAGCAGGTCGGCGAACGATTCACCCGGCACCGACTCGACCATGATCTCCGGGCTCGCGTCCCGGGCGCCGAAGGCGTCGATCAGCGGGCCGACGTGCTCGGCGACGATGTTGGTCGCCGCCACCTGGAGCAGCCGAGACTGGCCGGAGGATTCCTGCACCGACCGGCGCGCCTGCTCGGCGAGACCGAGGATCTCGGTCGCCAGGGCAGCCAGGCGCCGGCCGCCGCCGGTCAGCGCGATGCCGCGCCCCGCACGCACGAACAAGTCGTCGCCGAGCTCCCTGCGCAGGGCCGCGACGGCAACCGACACGGCGGGCTCGGTGACTTCGAGCTCCGCGGCCGCCGCCTTCACCGATCCCAGGCGCGCGACCAGCACGAAGGAATGCAACTGCGCGAGCGTCACTGGGCTAAGCGATCCCTTAAGTCTCGTTTGACGAGTTCAAGATAACACCGGCATGGTGCGGGGCAGGGAGGCGCCCGCGGACCCAGGCCGGCAGGCTTCTCTCCCCCCGGAGAGGGAAGGATGCATTGCAGGTCCCAGCGCCTTTCGAGTATGAGCGCGCGACGAGCGTCGATCACGCGCTCGATCTGCTGGCCGTGCTCGGCCCCGGTGCGCGCCTCCTGGCGGGCGGCCACTCGCTGCTCCCGATGATGAAGCTGCGCCTGGCCACGCCTGAATACCTGATCGACCTCGACGGACTGGCCGGCGAGCTCGGCTACATTCGGGAGCCCGGTCCGGACGGGCTCGGTGACGAGATCCGGATCGGCGCGCTCACCCGTCACCGGGAGCTGCTCGAGTCAGAGCTCCTGGCCCAGCGCCTGGCCATCTTCCCCGACGCCGAGCGCGTGATCGCCGACCCCGTGGTTCGCAACCGGGGCACGATCGGCGGCGCCCTGTGCCAGGCCGACCCGTCCGAGGATCTGAGCGCCGTCTGCGCGGCGGTCGGTGCCCGGATGGTGATCCGCGGGCTCGAGGGGCAGCGGGTCGTCGACATGCGCGAGTTCCACCGCGGGCCCTACCGCACCGCGGTCGATGACGGAGAGATGCTGGTCGAGATCCGCGTGCCGATTCGGCCGGCCGGCGGCAGCGCTTACGAGAAGGTCGGGCGCCGCGCCGGGGACTGGGCCGTCGCGGCGGCCGCGGCGTCGGTGTCGATCGCGGACGGGGCGATCGAGCAGGCCGGGATCGCGTTGACGGCGGTCGGTGCCGGCGTCACCTCGGCCGAGGCCGAGCAGCTCCTGGTCGGCCGGGCTCCGTCGGAGGGACTGTTCGGCGCGGCGGCGGAGCTCGCCGCCGCGGCCTGCTCGCCGGTTAGCGATCAGCGCGGGTCCGCGGATTACAAGCGCCACGCCGCCGGCGAGCTCGCCCGGCGGGCGCTGCGGCGGGCGACCGGTCGCGCACTGCGGGCGCAGGCCTGATGCACGTCACGCTGATGATCAACGGCGAGGAGGTGAGCCGCGTGGTGGAGCCGCGGATGCTGCTCGTGCATTTCATCCGCGACGAGCTCGGCCTGACCGGCACCCATTGGGGGTGTGACACCTCGAACTGCGGCACGTGCGTGGTGCTGATGGACGACGAGCCGGTGAAGTCGTGCACGGTGCTGGCGGCGACGGCGTCGGGGCACGAGATCCGCACGGTCGAGGGCCTCGAGGTGGACGGAGTGCTCGACCCGGTGCAGCAGGGCTTCACCGAGGAGCACGGCCTGCAGTGCGGCTTCTGCACCCCCGGGATGATGCTCACCGCGCGATGGCTGCTCGATCGCAACCCGGATCCGAGCGAGGCGGAGATCCGCGAGGCGATCTCCGGCCAGATCTGCCGCTGCACCGGCTACGCGACGATCGTGCGCTCGATTCAGTGGGCGGCGGGGCGACCACGCGACGAGACGGTGGACCGATGACCAGCACCGAACCGCGGCCGATCGGGTTCGGGCGCCTGCAGCGCAAGGAGGACGCGCGCTTCATCCGGGGTCAGGGGCGGTTCGTCGACGACATCACGCTGCCGGGCATGCTCCACGGCGCGGTCCTGCGCAGTCCGGTCGCCCACGCCCGGATCGTGTCGATCGACGCCTCCGCCGCGCTCGCTCACCCGAAGGTTGTCGCGGTGCTCACGGGCCGCGACATGGAGGCGCGCAACCTGGCCTGGATGCCGACCATGTCACACGACACGCAGGCGGTGCTCGCCACCGACAAGGTCCGCTTCCAGGGCCAGGAGGTCGCGTTCGTGATCGCCGAGGACCGCTACTCGGCCCGCGACGGCCTGGGCTTGATCGACGTCGAGTACGACTTGCTGCCCGCCGTGGTCAACGCACGCACAGCGCTCGATTCGGACCAGCCGGTGATCCGCGACGATCTCACGGGCAAGACCGACAACCACGTGTTCGACTGGGAGTCGGGCGACCGGGCGGCCACCGACCGGGCGTTCGCGCGCGCCGAGGTGGTGGTCGAGCAGGACATGCTCTACCCGCGTGTGCACCCGGCGCCGATGGAGACGTGCGGGGCGGTCGCCGACTTCGACCGCGTGAGCGGCAAGCTGACCCTGTGGTGCACGAGCCAGGCCCCGCACGCCCACCGGACGCTGTACGCACTCGCGTGCGGGTTGCCGGAGCACATGATCCGCGTGATCTCGCCCGACATCGGCGGAGGGTTCGGCAACAAGGTGCCCGTGTACCCCGGGTACCTCTGCGCGATCGTCGGGTCGATCGTGACCGGCAAGCCGGTCAAGTGGACGGAGGACCGCTCCGAGAACCTGATGTCGACCGGGTTCGCGCGGGACTACGTGATGAAGGGCGCGATCGCCGGCAGCCGGGACGGCAGCATCACGGCCCTGCGCGTGGACGTGATCGCCGACCACGGAGCGTTCAACGCGACGGCGCAGCCGTCCAAGTACCCGGCCGGATTCTTCAACGTGTTCACCGGCTCCTACGACCTCGAGGCGGCCCACTGTCACGTCCGCGGCGTGTACACCAACAAGGCGCCCGGCGGTGTCGCGTACGCGTGCTCGTTCCGGATAACCGAGGCCGTCTATCTGGTCGAGCGGATGGTCGACTGCCTGGCCCGGGAGCTCGGGATGGATCCGGCCGAGCTGCGGTTGAAGAACTTCATCGCGCCCGAGCAGTTCCCCTACGAGTCGAAGACGGGCTGGGTCTACGACTCCGGTGACTACGAGAGGGCGATGCGCAAGGCGCTGGCGATCGCCGGCTACGACGAGCTCCGACGCGAGCAGGCCGAGAGGCGCGACCGCGGTGAGTTGATGGGCATCGGGATCGGCTTCTTCACCGAGGCGGTCGGCGCCGGCCCACGCAAGCACATGGACATCATGGGTCTGGGAATGGCCGACGGCGCCGCGCTGCGGGTGTATCCGACCGGCAAGGCACAGCTGAGCATCAGCGTTCAGTCCCAGGGCCAGGGTCACGAGACCACGTTCGCCCAGATCGTCGCCGAGGAGCTCGGGATCCCGCCCGAGGACATCGATGTGGTGCACGGCGACACCGACACCACGCCCTACGGCCTCGGCACGTACGGCTCGCGCTCGACCCCGGTCAGCGGCGCGGCGGCGGCGTTGGTGGCGCGCAAGGTGCGTGAGCGTGCGCGCATGGTCGCCTCGGCGATGCTCGAGGTCTCGCCCGACGACCTCGTCTGGAGCAAGGGCCCACCCGCCCGCTGGCAGGTCAAGGGCGATCCCGAACAGGGCGTGACGATCCAGGACATCGCCATGGCCGCGCACGGATCGGTCGAGCTGCCGGAGGGCGTGGAGCCCGGACTGGACGCCGAGACCGTCTACAACCCGCCCAACCTGACCTTCCCGTTCGGCGCCTACATCTGTGTCGTCGACATCGACCCGGGCACCGCGCAGGTGACGGTGCGCCGGTTCATCGCGGTCGACGACTGCGGCACGCGGATCAACCCGATCATCATCGAGGGCCAGGTTCACGGCGGCCTCACCGACGGCGTCGGCATGGCGCTGATGGAGCTGATCGCCTTCGACGAGGAGGGCAACTGCCTCGGCGGCTCGCTGATGGACTACCTGATCCCGACCGCGATCGAGGTGCCCGACTGGGAGACCGACTTCACCGTCACGCCCTCGCCCCACCACCCGTTCGGCGCCAAGGGGATCGGCGAATCCGCCACCGTCGGCTCGCCGCCGGCGATCGTCAATGCCGTGGTCGATGCGCTGCAGCCCTATGGCGTGCGGCACATCGACATGCCGTGCACGCCGTCACGGGTGTGGGACGCGATGCGGGGACAGGGGACGCCGCCGCAATGATCCTGCCCGGCCACGTCCTCGGGATCCCGGTCGAGGAGACGCTGCTCGGCTTCGCTCCGGCCGGCGGCGTGGCGATCGGCGTCGGCGTGCTGTGGGCTAAGCGATCCCTTAACTCCTGGTTGACGCGGTGGCGCCCGCGGCGCGAGGGTTGGCTGCGACGCAGGGAGGAGAGGTCTGCGCGCCCGTGCCGGCATCTCCGTTTCAGGTCACGTGAGTAAGGGAGGAGAGAGGAATGACCAGACGGGCTGACGCTCGCGTTCTCGCGGCGCACGACGTGGTGCGCTCATGGTGATCGCGAGCTCCACCGGTTGGACGGTCGGGCTCGTGCTCGGCGTCGTGGTGATCGCCGTCGCCGCGCTGATCGTGATCACGATCGTGCTGCTGGCGATCCGAATCGCGCGGCAGGCAAAGACGGCCGAAGAGGCCGTGGAAGTCGTCCGCCAGCAGACCTCCGAGCTCGGCGGTGTGGCGCGGATCAACGACTCCGGCGTCCGGATCCTGCACTCCGCCCGCGCGCTGCGAAAGGTGGCGGTCGGAAAATGAGCCTCACCATCGCAACCATCTCCGGGCACACCTACTGGGCGATCGCGCTGGCCATCGGAGGCGTCGCCGCGGCCGTCGTGGCGATCCTGCTCACGCTGCTGGTCAAGTCGGTCGGCGACATCCAGCGGTCGGTCGACGGTCTGCTCGAGATCGCCGGAAACGTGTCGGCCAACACCGAGAACATCCCGCAGCTCGAGGCCACCGCGCCCGTGCTGGCGAAGATAGTGGAGGAAGCTGTGGTCCAAGACGGCTACATGAACGCCCTCACCGATGGGTTCGGTGCCGCATGAGCAGCACCCACGCCCTCGTCCTCATCAGCGTCGTGCTCGCGGTCGCGGTCGTCGTGGTCCTGGCCGTCGCGCTGATCCTCATCCGTCAGGGCCTGGCCTCGATCTCGCAGGGCCTGGCGACGCTCTCGGCCGCGCTCTCCGGCGTGGAGTCACAGCATCTGCGCCCGCTCGAGGGAGCGGTCACGGCCATCAACGCGCAGTTCGACATCATCCTCGGCGCGATGCCGGGGATCGCGCGCAAAGCGTCGATCGTCGCCGAGAGGAGGCCGAAATGATCCTCTGGTGGATCGGGGACATGGTGCTCCTGGTGGTGATCCTGCCGGTCGTCGTCTATCTGCTCAAGGGCGTGCTCGACGCGGCCAAGAGCATCGTTCCGAGCGTCGATGAGATCGCGAAGACGGCCCGCGCGGGGTCGAAGGATCTCGACGCCGCGGCGCTGCTGCTGACGACGCAGGACGAGGTCAAGCAGACGGTCGCGGTGGTCGCCGACTACGGCGGCTCGCTCGACGTGATCCTCGACGACGCCCGATAGGAGAGACCATGGCCGTTTATGCACTTGCAGCAGCGGGCGCGGTGACGATCGTCGCCGTCGCGCTGATCGTTCTCGCCCTCGTCTTCTACCTCGTCTCGACGATCGTGGCGCTGCGCAAGATCACCGCCGGCCTCGACGAGGTGATCGCCGGCGTGGGTGAGATCGTGGAGAAGAGCGCGCCGGTGAACGGCGTCGTGACGACGATCAACGAGCAGCTCGACGCCGGCGTCGAGCTGCTCGAGGGCCTGCTGGTGAAGAAGGCGGGCATGGCGGACGCCCTCGGCCTCGTCGACGGGCTCTACCCCGGCGCCGCCGCGGCCGGGTTCCGGGCCTTCCCCGACAGCACCACGACGGAGGTACCGCGGATCGGGGAGGTCTATACGCTCGGCACGCTGACGCTGGCCCGCCTGGGCCGGGAGGCGCCGATCGCGGCGGCGAGCCCGGAGGGCCCGGTGCTGCGCAACCCGGCGTACGCGAGCGCGGCGGCGCGAGGGCTGTATCCCGAGGTGCGCCAGACCCACCCGGCGTCGCTGCCCAAGTCGCCGGTCATCGGGACCGGCGCGCCGGTGCAGTACGAGCAGCGTGAGGACATCGGGGCGCCGCGCAAGCGGCTCCCGGGCCGCACGGTCCTCGCCGAGCCGCACCCGGAAGGAGCCGGCGGCTCGGGCTCCGGCGCCCCGGGCTCCGGCGGAGAGCCGGAGCAGGGCAACGGATCCCCCGACGAGACGATTCGCTGGACTCGCGGCGGCGAACGCGAGTGATTCGCCGCCGATCGATGAAAGGAGCACGTTTTGCAGACCCCCGCGTCATTTGAGTACGAGCGAGCGACCAGCGTCGAGGGCGCCATTGCATCGCTTGGGCGGCTCGGCTCCGAGGCGCGAATCATCGCCGGCGGGCACAGCCTGCTGCCGATGATGAAGCTGCGGCTGGCCAGCCCCGAGCACCTGATCGACATCAACGACCTCACGGAGCTGGACTTCATACGCGAGGAGGGCGACGAGATCCGGATCGGCGCACTCACCCGGCACGTCGAGCTGCTCACGTCCGAGCTGCTGGCCACGCACTTCCCCCTGTTCCGCGACGCCGAGCAGGTGATCGCCGATCCGGTCGTTCGCAACCGCGGCACGATCGGCGGCTCGCTGTGCCAGGCCGACGCGGCCGAGGACCTGTCGGCCGTGTGCTCGGCCGCCAAGGCGAAGGTCGTGATCCGCGGCGCCGACGGCGAGCGGGTGGTCGGGATGGAGGACTTCCACGTCGGCCCGTACATGACCGCCGTCGGAGCGGGTGAGATGCTCACGGAGGTCCGCCTCCCGGTGCGGCCGGGGGCCGGCAGTGCGCACGAGAAGGTCGAGCGGCGCGCCGGCGACTGGGCGATCGCGGCCGCGTCGGCGGCGGTGTGGGTCGACGGCGGCACGATCGCCGACGTCGGGATCGCGCTCAGCGCGGTCGGGCTCACGACGATCCATCTCACGCGGGCCGAGGAGCTCCTGCGGGGCAAGCCGCCCTCGGAGGACCTGTTCGTCGAGGCCGGCGAGATCGCCTCCGCCGACTGCTCGCCGGGCGCCGACGGCCGCGGGCCGATCGACTACAAGCGCCACCTCGCCGGGATTCTCACCCGGCGCGCGCTCACCCGCGCGATATCACGCGCCCTGCACCAGGAGGCCTGAGCACATGCAAGTCACGATCACGATCAACGGCGAGCCGGTCTCCCGCGACGTCGAGCCGCGCCAGCTGCTGGTGCACTTCATCCGCGATACGGAGGGCCTGACCGGCACGCACTGGGGCTGCGACACGTCGAACTGCGGCGCCTGCGTGGTGCTGATGGACGGCAAGCCCGTGAAGTCCTGCACCACCCTGGCGGTGATGTGCGAGGGCCACGAGATCCGCACGGTCGAATCGCTGGAGGTCGACGGCCGGCTCGATCCGATCCAGCAGGGTTTCCACGAGCGGCACGCGCTCCAGTGCGGGTTCTGCACGCCGGGGATGCTGATGACGGCGCGAGCGCTCCTCGACGAGAGGGCGGGTGGGCCTCCATTGACCGAGCACGAGATCCGCACCGCCATCTCCGGGGGGATCTGTCGCTGCACCGGCTACAAGAACATCGTCAGCGCCGTCCAATGGGCCGCCGAGCACCAAGCCGGCGTGAAACAGGAGGCGTGAGCATGGCCGTTACCGAGAACCTGCCCAGCCAGACCACCGAGCGGCCGATCGGCTTCGGGCGGCTCAAGCGCAAGGAGGACGAGCGCTTCATCCGCGGCAAGGGCACCTACCTGGACGACATCCGCCTGCCGGGCATGGTCCACGGCGCCATCCTCCGCAGCCCGTACGCCCACGCAAAGATCGTGTCGATCGACACCGCGCGGGCGCTGGCGCATCCGAACGTGGCGGCGGTGGTCACGGCCAAGGACCTCGAGACGCTCGGCCTGGCTTGGATGCCGACGATCTCCTACGACACGCAGGCCGTGCTGGCCGGCGACAAGGTCCGCTTCCAGGGCCAGGAGGTCGCGTTCGTGATCGCGACCGACGAGTACTCGGCCAACGATGCGCTCGAGCTGATCGACGTCGAGTACGAGCCCCTGCCGGCGATCGTCAACGCCCGCAAGGCGCTCGATCCCGACGCCCCGCTGATCCGCGACGACAAGGTCGGGCAGAGCGACAACCTGGCCAGCCCGACGTGGGAGGCGGGCGACGGGGCGGCGACCGATCGCGCCTTTGCCGAGGCCGACACGATCGTCTCGCGCGACATCATCTACCCGCGCTGCCACCCGGCGCCGCTGGAGACGTGCGGGATGATCGCCGACTTCAACCCGGAGACCGGTCAGCTCGACATCTACAACGGGAACCAGGCCCCCCACGCGCACCGCACCGTGTACGCGCACGTGGCCGGACTGGCCGAGCACATGATCCGGATCCGCTGCGGGGACATCGGCGGCGGTTTCGGCAACAAGGTCCCGATCTATCCCGGGTACGTGTGCGCGATCGCCGGGTCGATCGTCGCCGGCGTGCCGGTCAAGTGGGTCGAGAACCGCTCGGAGAACCTGATGTCGACGGGGTTCGCCCGCGACTACGTGATGCACGCCGACATGTGCTCCAAGGACGGCAAGATCACCGGCCTGCGGGTCGACGTGATCGCCGATCACGGAGCATTCGACTCGACGGCGCAGCCGACCAAGTTCCCGGCCGGGTTCTTCCACATCGTGTGCGGCTCCTACGACCTCGACGCGTCGCACGTCAAGGTCAAGGCGGTCTACACGAACAAGGCGCCCGGAGGCGTGGCCTACCGCTGCTCGTTCCGGATCACCGAGGCCGTGTACCTGGTAGAGCGCATGGTCGATGCGCTGGCCCTGGAGATGAAGGTGGACCCGATCGAGCTGCGGATGCGCAGCTTCATCGCCCCCGAGCAGTTCCCCTACGAGACGACCACCGGCTGGACCTACGACTCGGGGAACTACGCTGAGACGATGCGTGTCGCGATGGACATCGCGGGCTACGAGGACCTCCGCCGCGAGCAGGCGGAGAAGCGCGCCCGCGGCGAGCTGATGGGCGTCGGCGTGGCGTTCTTCACCGAGGGCGTCGGCGCCGGCCCGCGCAAGCACATGGACATCCTCGGGCTGGCCATGAACGACGGCGCCGACCTCCGCGTGCACCCGTCCGGCCAGGCCGTGGTGAGCATCAGCGCCCAGACCCAGGGTCAGGGCCACGAGACGACGTTCGCCCAGATCGTGGCCGAGGAGCTGGGGATCCCGCCCGAGGACGTCCAGGTGCGCCACGGCGACACCGACCGCTCCCCGTACGGGCTCGGCACCTACGGCAGTCGCTCGACACCGGTGTCCGGCGCGGCCGTCGCGGTCGTCTCCCGCAAGGTGCGCGACAAGGCGCGCCTGATCGCGGCGACGATGCTCGAGACCCGGCCCGAGGATCTCACCTGGGAGAAGGGGCGCTGGTTCGTCAAGGGCGATCCCGAGAAGGGCGCGCTGATCGAGGACATCGCGCTGCGGGCCTACAGCGGCGAGGCGATGCCCGAGGGCATGGAGGGCGGTCTCGACGCGCAGGTGATCTACGACCCGCCGAACCTCACCTACCCCTACGGCGCCTACATCGCCGTCGTTGACATCGACCCCGACACGGCTCAGGTCACGGTACGTCGCTTCATCGCGGTGGACGACTGCGGCGTGCGGATCAACCCGATGGTCGTCGACGGCCAGATCCACGGCGGCCTCGCCGAAGGGGTGGGCATCGCGCTGATGGAGGTGATCACGTTCGACGAGGAGGGCAACTGCCTCAACTCCTCGTTCATGGACTACCTGATCCCGACCGCGCTCGAGTGTCCCGACTTCGAGCTCGGCGAGACGGTCACGCCGTGCCCGCATCACCCGCTCGGAGCCAAGGGCGTCGGCGAATCGCCGAACGTGGGCTCGCCGCCGGCGATCGTCAACGCGATCATCGACGCGCTGCACGAGACCCACGGCGTCGACCACGTCGACATGCCGTGCACCCCGGCGCGCGTCTGGGCCGCGATGCAGGGCCGTCCTGAGCCGCCGCAATGATCACCGACGCGGTCACTCGCCGGGCCAAGGCGCTCCGCGCCCAGAGCGAGCCGTTCGTGACGGCGACCGTGGTGCGGGCGCAGCGGCCGACGAGCGTGCGCGCCGGGAGCGTCGCGATCGTGCTCGGCGACGGCACGATCGAGGGCTTCATCGGCGGCGTCTGCGCCGAGCAGAGCGTGCGCGTCTACTCGCTCAAGGCCCTCGCGAGCGGAGAGCCGGTGCTGCTGCGAATCCTCCCTGACGTCGACGAGACGGAAGCGGGAATCGAAGGGCACGAGGTGCCCAGCGAGGAGGGATCGGTGACGGTCAAGAACCCGTGCCTGTCAGGCGGCGCGATCGAGGTGTTCATCGAGCCGGTGCTTCCCGCCCCCCGCGTGCTCGTCGTCGGCGAGACGCCGATCGCCGGGGCGCTCATGCAGCTCGGCTCCGAGCTCGGCCTCGACGTCGTGGCAGTCGACGGCGGCACCCCCGAGCCCGCGTCGGGCGACCTCGCGCTCGTGGTGGCGGCCCATGGCCGGGACGAGCTCCACACGCTGCGGCGGGCGCTCGAGGCAGGGGTGCCGTACGTGGGCCTCGTGGCCAGCCGCAAGCGCGGCGAGGGCGTGATCGCCGAGCTGCGCGGCGACGGAGTCCCCGACGAGCTGCTCGCGTCGATCGAGGTGCCGGCCGGGATCTCGATCGGGGCCCAGACGCCGCCCGAGATCGCGGTCTCCATTCTGGCCCGGGTGGTGGCCGTGCGCCGGCGTGGGCCCGCGCCGCTGGAGGCCGGAGCGCCGGAGGGCGGCTTCGCGATCCATCGCGCGGCTCCGGCTGGGTCCGCGGCCGCGCCGCAGACGAGCGCCCCGCGACCGGCCTCGCCGGCACTGGCCGTGGACCCGATCTGCGGCATGACGGTGGCGGCGGTGCCGGCGACGCCGTCGCTCCAGTACAACGGCGAGACCGTCTACTTCTGCTGCGAGGGCTGCAGGTCCAAGTTCGAGGCGCAGCACGAGCATGCCGGCGTCTCCGACTAGCGGGGATGCGTTCGTGACCGGGCTGGTGCTCGGTGCCGGGAGATCGGCCCGGCTCGGCGCGCCCAAGCAACTGCTCCCCTATCGCGACGGCACGCTTCTCGGCCACGTCGTCGGCGTCGCGCGGGCCTGCCGGTTCGATCAGCTCCTGGTGGCGATCGGCGGGGCCGCCCACGATGTCCGCGCAAAGGTCGACCTGAGCGGGGCCGAAGTTGTGGTCAACGTCGCCTACGGCGAAGGCTGCTCGTCGTCGATCGCGGCGGCGCTCGGTGCCGTGCACGAGGACAGCGAGGTGCTGGTGCTGATGCTCGGTGACCAGCCGGGCGTGACACCGGAGACGATCTCGGCGCTGCTCGCCGGTCGCCGCGACGCTCCGCTGGCGCTGTGCGCCTACGACGACGGGCGCGGTCATCCGATCGCGCTCACGCGCAGCGTGTTCGCCGACCTCGCCGATCTGCACGGCGACAAGGGAGTGTGGCGGCTGCTCGACCGGCGCGCCGGCGACGTGGTCGAGGTCCCGATCGCGGGCCGGGTCCCGCGCGACGTCGACACGGCCGAGGATTACGAGGCCGTGTTGGCCGAGGCCGACGGAGTCCGGAGCCCGGCATGAGCCCGCGCGAGGTGACGGGGGAGGCGGCGGGCGAGGTCCGCCACCTCGTCCCGGACGTCGAGACGCTGGCGCGGCGCCTCTCCGAGGTCGACTATCTCGTCGACGAGGGGCTCGCGACGTCGATGTTCCTCAGCCTGCGGCTGCCGCAGCCGCTCCTGCTCGAGGGCGAGGCGGGCGTCGGCAAGACCGAGGCGGCCAAGGCGCTGGCACAGGTCCTCGACACGCCGCTGATCCGGCTGCAGTGCTACGAGGGGATCGACGCCGCCGAGGCGCTGTACGAATGGAACTACCCACGCCAGCTGCTCAGCATCCGGCTGGCCGACGCGGGTGGCACGGAGCTCGAGGAGGCCGACCTGTTCGGCCCCGATTATCTGATCCGCCGTCCGCTGCTGCGCGCACTCGAGCACCCGGGTCCGCGACCCGCCGTGCTGCTGATCGACGAGATCGACCGCGCCGACGACGACTTCGAGGCGTTCCTGCTCGAGCTGCTGGCCGAGGCGAGCGTGACCATCCCGGAGCTCGGAACCGTCCGCGCCACGCATCCGCCGGCCATCGTGCTGACCTCGAACCGGACGCGCGACCTGCACGACGCCGTCAAGCGGCGCTGCCTGTATCAGTGGATCGACTACCCGACCCGCCGGCGCGAGGTGGAGATCATCCGGCGCCGCGTCAAGGGTTCCTCGGAGACGCTCGCCGTCCAGGTGGCCGATGCCGTTGCGCGGATGCGCGACAGCGACGTCCAGAAGCCGCCGGGGATCGCCGAGGCGATCGACTGGGTGGCCGCACTCCGATTGCTGGGGGTCGAGCAGCTCGATGCGGAGACGGTCGAGCTCACCCTCGGCTCGGTGCTCAAGTACAGCGAGGATCAGGACGTCGTCCGCGCGGCGGGCCTCGAGCAGCTGGTGGGAAGCGGTGAGTGACACGCGGGGAGCCGGCGAGACGTTCACGGTCCGCACGCTCGAGCTCGACCTGCCGGCGCTCGTGGGAGCGCTGAGCCGGCGCCTGCACGAGGCCGGCCTACCCGTCAACCCTGAGCGCGCGGTGCACTTCGCGCAGGCGCTGACGCTGGTCGAGCCGATCACGCGCCGCCGGCTGTACTGGACGGCGCGTGCCGTGTTCGTCTCCGACTCGGCGCAGGTGCCGGCCTTCGATGCCGTCTTCTTCTCCGTGTTCGGCCGTCAATCGGAGGGCGACGAATTCGAGCCCGAGGACGTGCAGACGGTCACCGCGCCGCCGGACGAGCGGCCGCGCGGCCGGCACCACACGTCGCCCCGGGCCGAGCAGGTTCTCGGCGCCGGGCTCTCCTCCTCGCAGCCGGCACGTGGCGATCAGGACGATGAGCGTCGCGCGGTCGAGGTTCCGGTGGCGATGGCCAGCGACGAGGAGCGCCTGCGCCACAAGAGCTTCGACGCGCTCGAGGCGGATGAGCTCGCCCAGCTCTACCGGCTGATGTCGCGGATCGAGCTCGCCACGCCGGTGCGCCGGACCCGGCGCCGCAAGCGCGGGCGCCGAGGCGAGCACGTCGACCTGCGGGCGACGCTGCGCTCGAGCCTGCGCACCGCCGGGGACCCGATCCGGCTGGCGCGCCGGCGGCGGCGCATCGTGCCCCGGCGCCTGGTGCTGCTGTGCGACATCTCGGGCTCGATGGAGCCCTACGCGCGCGCCTATCTGCAGTTCCTGACCTGTGCGGCCGGGAGCGCGCAGAACGCGGAGATCTTCGTGTTCGCCACCCGCCTCACGCGTCTGACCCGCGCGCTCCATTCCCGTCACCCCGAGCGCGCGATCCAGCGCGCCGCGGCGACCGCGCCGGACTGGTCCAGCGGGACCCGGATCGGCGACGCGCTGAAGGCGTTCAACGATCGTCACGGACGGCGGGGCCTGGCGCGCGGGGCGGTGATCGTGATCCTTTCGGACGGCTGGGAGCGCGGCGATCCCGAGCTCGTCGGGCGCGAGATGGATCGCCTCGCGAGGCTCGCGCACCGCATCGTGTGGGTCAACCCACGCGTGAGCGCGAGTGGGTTCTCGGTCCAGGCCGGCGGCATGGTGGCGGCGTTGCCGCACATCGACGCGCTCGTGAGCGGGCACAGCCTCGAGGCTCTGGGCGAGGTCATCGACGCGATCGGCGCGGAGTCCTCGGAGCGGCCGGAGGCGCCCAGCCCGCCGCCGACCGCCGCGGACGGCGACGAGGAGCCGTGGGCCAACGCCACGCCGGTGCCGGGGAGCTCGGTGGCGATGCCGAGCGGGTACGGCCCGAGCCGCGGCAACACCACCCCGGGTTGGGGTGGGCGATGAGGGCAAACGAGAAGCGAAGGAAGGTTCGGAGATGAGCGAGGTCTCGACCAAGATCTGCATCTATCCCGGGTGCGAGCGACCCGCGGTGCCTCCGCACCCGCTGGGCGGCCCGCAGCCGGCGTTCTGCGACCTGGAGGAGCACAACGCCCTGCGGGCTCATCAGGAGCGCCGGCGGCTCGTGGGCGAAAGCGCACCGAAGGCCGGGCGCGAGCAGTGATGATCACTACCGAGGAGAAACCAGCCGTGGCTAACGAGGCTTACCGAGCAGTCTTTCTGCGTGTGCACCCGACCGGCAAGATGGTGCTCAGCCTGACTACCGAATCCGACGGCCAGGAGCCGCAGTACGCGCAGCTCGTGGCCCGCGAGCTCGGTGTCCCCGCGCTCGACGTCAAGGTGGTCCCGGCGGATACCGACCGGTTCGGGATCGGCCACGGCTACAACACGACTCCGTCCGACGGCACCTCGGCCGCGATCGCCAGCGCCACCGGCAAGATCCTGGCCAAGGCGCAATTGCTCGCCGGCATGGCACTGGACACATCGCCCGATGCGCTGAATTGGGCCGGCGGCGCCTTCGTCAGCGCCAACGGCGGCGACCCCACGCAGGTCAAGACGATCGAGGACATCGCACTCTACGCCCACGGCAGCGGCGCGCTGCCTCCGGGCGTCGAGGGCGGGCTCGATGCGCAGACGGTCTACCGGGACTGAGCCCGCAGCGGCCTGGTGGGGTTAGAAGCGGTGCAGCGGCAGATAGCCGACCTCGGTGCCGAGAGGCAGCTCGCCGGTGCCGGAGGGGATCAGCGCGAGTCCGTCGGCCTGTGCCGTGATCGCGATCTGATGCGACTGCTGTCCCCGCACGGGCGCGAGCACCGCCCCGAGTCCGTCGCCGGTCACGCGCACGCGGATCAGGTCGTCGCGCTCGGGGTTCCGCGGCACTGCCGTGCCGAGCCGGGCGGCGCTCCAGGCCGGTCGCAGCACCGGGGCGCCCTGCATCGCGAGCAGGGCCGGTCGCACGAACAGCTCGAAGCAGACGAGCGTGGAGACGGGGTTGCCCGGCAGCCCGAACACGAGCGTCGAGGAGCGCACGCCGAAGGCGAGCGGCTTGCCGGGACGCAGGGCCACGCGCCAGAACACCTCGCGCACGCCGAGCTCGTCCCCGACGCTGCGCACGAGGTCGTGCGCGCCCATCGACACGCCGCCGGAGCTGATCACCACGTCGTTTTCGAGCGCGCGCTCGAGCGCCGCGCGGTGGGCCTCCGGGGTATCGGCCGCGGCCGGGACGGGATGGACGCTCGCGCCGGTCGTCGCGAGCGCGGCGCTCAGCATCGGGCCGTTGGCGTCGAAGATCTCTCCATCGAGCAGGCGCTCCCCGGGAGGGCGCAGCTCGCTGCCGGTGGTGAGGACGGCGACCCGGGGCCGGCGGCGGCAGGGAACCGCGCCGAGCCCGACGGCCGCGACGGCCCCGATCTGGGCCGGCCCGAGTCGCGTCCCCGCGCTCAGGAGTGGGTCGCCGTGCGCGATGTCGCTGCCCGCCACGCGCACGAACGCCCCCGGCTCGACCGCCGCGTCGACCACGATCCGGCCGTCTGTGTCACCGCGGACATCCTCGACCGGCACCACGGCGTCGGCGTCGGGCGGGACCACGGACCCGGTGGAGATGACCACCGCCTCGCCTTCGCCCAGCGCGCCCCGATAGGGGGAGCCGGCCGCCGACTCGCCGACGACGCTGAGCCGGTCCGGGGTATCGGCCGCCCGCACGGCGTAGCCGTCCATGGCCGAGCTGGCGAACGGCGGCAGGTCGATCCCCGCGTGCAGGTCCTCGGCCAGGAAGCGCCCATAGGCGTCCCCGAGCGCCACGGTCTCCGTCGCCAGCTCGCCGGTGTGTGCGGCGACGCGCTCGAGCGCCTCGTCGATCGAGAGGGGGGTTCGCTGTGAGCGCGCCGCGGCCACGATCCGCAGCTCAGCGTGCCGGCAGCGGAGCGTCGATCGAGACCTCGACGTCGTCGAGCACCTTGAGCGCGCCGAACAGGGCCGAGTACGGCTTGATGCCCCACATGCTCTGCGTGACGGTGGCGCTGCCGGCGAGGCGGCCGCCGTCGTCGGTGAGCTCGAAGGAGATCGGGTGGGCGACGCCCATCAGCTCGAGCTCGCCCTGGAGCTTGATTCGCCCGTCGACTGACTCCACCTCGCTCGAGCGGAACTTGACGTCCGTCCGCTTGAGAACCTCGTCGTCGATCGTCGTGCGGATGCTCGCCTTGTCGTCCTCGCCGAGTGATTGCAGCCCGCCCGTCCCCTCCTGCACGCGGAGTGAGCTGCCGTCGGCGTCGAGCGACAGGCTGGACTCTGCCGGCGTTGCGCCGAGCTGGAGCGTGGCCTGCCACGACGTGACGTGGACGAGGAGATCGTGGCCCGCCTTGGCCGCCGCGCCCCCGCGCTTGGTCCTGATCGCCAGTGTCGCGCTGTCAGGCCCGAACTTGTGGATTCCCGCTTCGAGTGTCATTCCGTCATTCTGACCGAGGAGGCAACGTATGGCCGTAGACCTGGATCATCCGTTCACGACCGCGAAGTCGATGGACGAGAACTGGGCGGCGATTCTCGACCTCGAGCGCGTCGTCCCCGCGGTCGAAGGTGGCCGTGTGATCGAGAAGACCGGACCCAACTCGGCCAAGGCCGAGATCAAGGTCAAGATGGGCGCGATGTCGATGACCTTCACCGGCACCGTCGAGGTCACGGAGCAGGACGAGGCCGATCACCGCGCGGTGATCACCGTGAAGTCGAGGGAGGCCGGCGGGCAGGGCCACGCCAACGCCAACGTCACCGTCGCGCTCAACGACGGCGGCGGCACGATCCACACCTCGGCCCAGATCACGGGCAAGGCGGCATCGATGGGCGAGGGCGTGATGGTCGGCGTGCTCGACGCCCTGATCACGGACTTCACCGGCAAGCTGGGCCAGATCTGACGACGAGGCTGCGCGGGTGACTAGCCTGGTGATCGGGTCCCGATCGCGCCCCGGAACGCGGAAGGAGCAGACGGTATGAAGGACGTTGTCGAGCGGGTCGATGAGTGGGTCGGGCGCGGTGATCGCGTCGCGCTGGCCACGGTGATCTCGGTCAAGCGCTCGGCGCCGCGGCCGCCGGGCGCCAAGATGGCGATCAACGACCGCGGCGAGGTGTTCGGCGCGGTGTCGGGCGGCTGCGTCGAGGGCGCCGTGATCGAGGTGGCCGAGGGCGTGCTGGCCGGCGGCGAGCCGCAGCTGCTCCACTACGGCATTCCGAACAGCGATGCGTGGGACGTCGGCCTGCCGTGCGGCGGGGAGATCGACGTGTGGGTGGAGCGGTACGAGCCGTGAGCGTCCAGGGGTCCTTTGCCGCGATCGCTCGCGAGGACGGCCGGGCCGCGCTCGTCACCGCGGTCAGCGGTCCGCGCGCCGGCAAGCGCATGCTCGTGCGCGCCGACGGCGGCCGGGAGGGAACGCTCGGAGACGAAGCGCTCGACGCCGATGCCGCCGCCCGGGCCGAGGAGCTGATGTGGGAGGAGCGCTCCGAGCGGCGCGGCGATCTGTTCTTCGACGTGACGGCGCCGGCGCCGCGGCTGCTGATCTTTGGCGCGGTCGAGTACGCGACCCACCTCGCCCACCTGGCCCGCGTGACCGGATGGAGCCCATACGTGATCGATCCGCGGGCCCGGTTCGCGACCGGCGAGCGGTTCCCGGACGCGATCGAGGTGATCGCGGCGTGGCCGGAGGCGGCGGTGGAGCAGCTCGGGGGAATCGATCGCGCCACCTACCTGGCGATCCTGACCCACGACCCCAAGATCGATGACGAAGTCCTGAAGCTGGCGCTGAGCACCGAGCCGGCGTACATCGGCGCGATGGGCTCGCGGCACGCCCAGGCCGAGCGCCGCGAGCGGCTGCTGGCGGCGGGCGTTCCGGAGGACGACCTGGCCCGGATCAGCGCGCCCGTGGGGCTCGACCTCGGGGCGCTCCATGCCGCCGAGACGGCGCTGTCGATCATGGCCGAACTGGTCGCGGTTCGCTACGGCCGCGAGGGCGGGCGCCTGTCACGCCGCAACGGCGGACGTATCCACTAGTCACGGGGGAAGCGGATGGCGAACATCACGATGAGGGAGATCCGCGAGGGCGAGGTGCCCTTCGACGGCGGCACGGCGGTCCAGGAGGACCCCGACCGGCCCGTGTTCCGCGGCAACGGCCCTGACGACTACGTATGTGTCTCGTGCGGCAACGTGCTCGCGGCGTCGATGCAGCCGATGCAGATGACCTTCAAGGTGCGCGTGCGCTGCGGCCGCTGCTCGACCGTCAACGTGGCGGTCACCGAGGAGCCGCCGCCGCGTCCGGCGGCCCGGCCCCGGCCCCGCGTCTGAACGCCCGCCGCAGTTGGTCGGCGCGGGGGTCAGCCGCGTGTCGGTCGGTGGCGCCTTCGCCTTCGCCGCGCTCGGCGCGGTCGTGGAGGCCGCACGCGAGCTGCAGGAGCGCGGGACGTACACATTCTGGGAGCACGCCCGGCCGGGTAGCAGGAGTGCGAAGGCTGCGTTCACAAATGCGGCCTCGTCCAATCCATGAGGAGAGAGATGTCACGCATCGTCCGCCCCACCCGGCCGGTGGCCCTCGCCGTCGATCAAGCGCAACGCGATCCCCAACGCGAGCTGGGGCCTGCACCTGGTCGACGCCAACATCGCGCTTGGCAACCTGGTCTCGATCGTCGGCACCGAGGCGACCGCGTTCGCCAAGCGGGCGTCCGGGGGGCGTAAGGGGTAGCCGCCGTCTATGGTGGGCGGCCGTAATGGCCGCCCGCTCCGACATTCGCAATATCGCCATCGTCGCCCACGTCGATCACGGCAAGACGACGCTGGTCGACGCGCTCCTGTGGCAGTCCGGTGCCTTCCGCGCCAATCAGGATGTGGCCGATCGGGTGCTCGACTCGATGGATCTCGAGCGCGAGAAGGGCATCACGATCCTGGCCAAGAACACCGCGGTCCGGTATGCGGGCGTGAAGCTGAACATCGTCGACACGCCCGGGCACGCAGACTTCGGCGGCGAGGTCGAGCGCGGCTTGACGATGGTCGACGGCGTGCTGCTGCTCGTCGACGCGAGCGAGGGCCCGCTGCCGCAGACACGCTTCGTGCTGCGCAAGGCGCTGGAGGCTCGGCTGCCGGTGATCCTCGTGATCAACAAGGTCGACCGTCCCGACGCTCGCATCGGCGAGGTGGTGGACGAGGTCTACGAGCTGTTCCTCGACCTCGACGCCGACGAGTCCCAGATCGAGTTCCCGATCGTCTACACCAACGCCAAGGCCGGGTGGGCATCGCTCCAGGAGGGCGCCGAGGGCACCGATCTGCAGCCGCTGCTCGAGCTGTTGCTCGCGCACGTGCCGCCGCCCGAGTACGACCCCGGGCACCCCTTCCAGGCTCACGTGACCAACCTCGATGCCTCCCCGTACGTCGGGCGCCTGGCCATCTGCCGGATCCGTCACGGGGCCATCCGGCGGGGTCAGACGGTGGCCTGGTGCCGGGCCGACGGCGAGGTGGAGCGGGTCAAGGTGACCGAGCTCTACGTCACCGAGGCGCTCGATCGGGTCGACGCCGAGGAGGCGGCCGCGGGCGAGATCATCGCGGTGGCGGGGATTCCGGAGATCACGATCGGGGAGACGCTCGCCGACGCCGACGATCCCCGTCCGCTGCCGGTGATCACCGTCGATGAGCCGTCGCTGTCGGTGACGATCGGGATCAACTCCTCGCCGCTCGCGGGCCAGGACGGCGACAAGCTGACCGCCAGCCAGCTCAAGGCCCGGCTCGATCGCGAGCTGGTCGGCAACGTGTCACTGCGCGTGCACCCGACCGAGCGACCCGACGTGTGGGAGGTCCAGGGCCGCGGCGAGCTGGCGCTGGCGATCCTGGTCGAGCTGATGCGCCGCGAGGGCTTCGAGTTGACGGTGGGCAAGCCCCAGGTCGTCACGCGGCAGATCGACGGCAAGACCAACGAGCCGGTCGAGCGGATGAGCGTCGACGCCCCCGACGACTACGTCGGCGTGATCACGCAGCTGCTCGCGCTGCGCAAGGGCCGGCTCGAGCAGATGGTCAACCACGGCACGGGCTGGGTGCGGATGGAGTACCTCGTCCCCGCCCGCGGCCTGATCGGCTTCCGCACCGAGTTCCTGACCGAGACGCGCGGCACCGGCCTCGTCCATCACGTGTTCGACCGCTGGGAGCCGTGGCACGGCGAGCTGCGCACCCGTCCCACCGGCTCGCTCGTCGCCGACCGGCGCGGCACCGTGGCCGCGTTCGCGCTGTTCAACCTGCAGGAGCGCGGGACGCTGTTCGTCGAGCCCGGCGAGGAGGTCTACGAGGGCATGATCGTGGGCGAGAACTCTCGCGCCGAGGACCTCGATGTCAACGCCACGAAGGAGAAGCACCTCACCAACATCCGCTCCTCCACCGCCGACGAGCTCGTCCGCCTGGTGCCCAAGCGCGAGCTCTCACTCGATCAGGCGCTCGAGTTCCTGCGCGAGGACGAATGCGTCGAGGTCACCCCGCAGGCGGTGCGGCTGCGCAAGGTCGAGCTCGCCGGCACGGCCCGGGTCAAGTTGGCCCGGGTGCGGGCGCGGGGGTAGGTCGCGCTGGTGGCAGGCGGCCTTTCGTGGTCTCTCGGCCGTCTCGGAGCGCGCCGGTCAACGTTCGACCGGTAGTCCCGGCCAAACGTTCCGCGGAGCCTCGCCGGAGCATCGAGAGGCTACGAAAAGCCGGTGATTCTCCCGCGAGACCGAATTCTCCCGCGACACGTGCTCCAGCGACACCTGGGCTGCGCGCCGGCAAACTCAGGCGGCGGCCACCGCACACCTCGGACGCGCAGCCAGCTCAGACCGTCCGCCGGCGACCCCACCCCGCCGCCGGCATCAGCGCGATGCGGGCGAGCAGGGCGCCGATGATCAGGTAGACGACGGCGGCTAGGCCCCAGTTGAGCGCGACGGTGGCCTTGGCGCTGTGCAGGTGGAACATGCCGTCGAACGGCCCGGCGAGGTTGCGAGCCCAGTCCTCGACGTGCGTGACGATTGTGTTGGTGGCGGAGGCGTCGAAGACGACGAACGCGATCCCGAGGACGAGGATGACGGCGATCACGCTGGCGACCAAGCGGACGGCGCGTGCGATGAGGGCGATTGCTTGCATGACGAATGGCTACCCGCCCCACGTTGATGTCACACCTGCTCCGGGCGAGACGACCTCACCCCGAACCACCCTCTCAGCTACGCTTGCGCCTTCGTGGACCATCAAGTCGAGAGCGCCGAGCGGCGCAGGGACGCGTCCGCGGAGGCGCCGCTGGCCAGAAGCGCCAAGGTGGTCGTCGTGATGCCGGCGCGGAACGCGGCCCGGACGCTCGAGCAGACGGTGTCCGTCGGCTCGTGGGGTCAACCGCTCGTGCGTGGTGCGCAACTTCGACCGGTGGTCCTCCTACCGGCGCTGGCACTCGTTGCGCAACGAACCAGATCTCCCGGTGCCGGTCTGGGCATTTGTCAGAAACCGGGGTAACGGGAACCTGAACCGCCCTCCGGCGTACGCTGATTGCACCTAGAATTCGCCGCCTCGCCACGGATATGGAGAGGGATAGCGCATGTGGAACGGTGGGGAAGTCTCCGTAGTGCTGATGACGTACGCAGAGCGAGACTCGATCCGAGAGGTGATCACGGGGTTCTTCGACACCGGTCTCGTCGACGAGGTCGTCGTGGTCGACAACAACGCGGAGCACGGAACGGCCGAGGAGGTGGCCAAGACACGCGCTCGCCTCGTGCACGAGCCGCGTCAGGGCTACGGGAATGCCACCCGGCGTGGCCTGGTCGAGGCGCGGGGCGAGCTGATCGTGATCGCCGAGCCCGACGGCACCTTCCTGCCCCAGGACATCCTCAAGCTGCTCGTCTACAGCGCTGAATGCGACGCGGTGTTCGGCACGCGCACGACGCGAGAGCTGATCTGGGACGGGGCGAACATGGCTCGCTTCCTGCGGTGGGGAAACTGGGCGGTGGCGAAGCTGATGGAGCTGCTGTTCAACACCAGTCACCTGAGCGACGTGGGCTGCACCTATCGTCTGCTGCGTCGGGAGACGGCCCAGCGCGTCGCCGAGGAGATGACCGTCGGCGGCAGCCATGCGGGCGCCGAGATCATGCTGATCACGATCCTGTCCGGAGCGCGGTTCGTCGAGGTGCCGGTCAACTACCTGCCCCGCGTGGGCGTCTCCTCGGTGACCGGCAGTCAGCTCAAGGCCGTCCTGGTCGGGCTGCGCATGATCGGACTCGTCTTCCGCTTCCGGCGTGCGAGCCCACGGCGTCGGGCCCGCCCGCCCGCATTCGCCAAGGCGCACCACACCCAGGAACGCGAGATCCGTGACCAGCTCCCACTTTGACGAGATCGCGACCGTCTATGACGAGTCGCTGCCCGCCCACGTCGTCGAGCACTACCTGCGCAAGCGCACCGCGTTCGTGGTCGCGCATTGCCCCCGCGGGACCGGTCTCGATGTCGGCTGCGGGACCGGCGTGCTCGCCGAGCGCCTCGCCGATGCCGGCTACCAGATGGTGGGCGTCGACCCGTCGGAGGGAATGCTGGAGATCATGCGCCGGCGGACCACGGCCGTGGAGCCGGTGCAGGGGTCGGGCACAGAGCTGCCGTTCGCCGACGACAGATTCGACGTCGTGCTGACCGTCGCGGTCATGCACCACATCGCCCAGCCTGCGGACGTGCGCCGGACGCTGGCCGAGATGGTCAGGGTCGCCAAGCCGGGCGGACGGATCCTGGTCTGGGACCACAACCCCCGCAACCCGTATTGGGGGATCCTGATGGCGCGCGTGCCCCAGGACACCGGCGAGGAGCGGCTGATCGGCGAGCAGGAGATCCTCGGCGGTCTGCGGGCCGCCGGCGGGCGCGTCCTGCTCTCGACGCAGCTCGGCATGATCCCCGACTTCACTCCGCGCTCCGCGCTTCGCGCTGCCGCGGCCGCGGAGCGGGCCGGCGAGCGCGTCCCGCTGCTGCGCCGATACGCGGCCCACAACGTGATCCTGGCGACGAAGTAGCCGATCAGCGCGCGACGAGCTGGGCGACGACGAAGCCCTGCTGATCGACAAAGATCGGTCGTAGCCGGAAGCGCTGGTCGAGCTGGCGGAGGATCCACTCCTCCTGGGCGGTGCCCACTCCGACCGGAGCGTGATCGGATCGATCGAGGGTGCGCGCGCAGCGTGGCGATCACGTCCAGGGCGGTGCGATCGATCAGCACCCGCCGGCCGGGCCGGAGTGCCCGGATCTGCTGTGCGATCTTGGGCTTCCAGACCGAGGGCACGAAGCTGTCCACGTTGCCCCAGCCGATGAACAGCCCGTTGGACCGCCCGCTTCGCACCAGCAGCTCCACCGAGAGGTCCTGGTTCACCGGCAGCACGACGATGGGCTTCCTCCCGGGTATGTATCGGGTCACCAGCCGCGCCGCCTCGGGCGCCCGCGGGTCGATCGGCGGGCGGGTGCCAGAGACGATCCAGGGCGGCCGGCAGGCCGCCGCCGGGGTACGCGTGCGCGAGCATCGAGCGGGAGAAATGACTGCCGGCCACGGGCCACGCGGCCGCGATCATCACTGCCGCCACGGACAGGCAGAAGGCGAGGGCGGCCACGCGGATGCGGCGCGAGATCTCCCGCTGGGATCCAAGAATCATGCTCAGCCACAGCGCCGCGGTGAGCAGCAGCGGCAGCGTCGTGTACGCCAGCAGGTACGTCGAGGACCGGTTGTCGGTGTAGCTGAACACCGCGATCGAGTACGCGGTCGTCCCGGTCAGAGCGACGAGGCGCAGTCGCTCCCGACCGGCCATCGCGGGGGCGCGGCGGACGAGCAGCACGATCGCCGCCGCCGAGGCCAGGCTGCCGGCGCCCACGAGCAGCGCGGGC
>Ga0208478_1000053_pt1 | contig 45753 bp, 47 predicted proteins | sample NGESurdeep072012_5_FD_184462 | JGI IMG/M metagenome (GOLD analysis project Ga0208478, IMG submission 184462) | Arctic peat soil microbial communities from Barrow, Alaska - NGEE Surface sample 415-2 deep-072012 (SPAdes) | ecosystem: Environmental > Terrestrial > Soil > Wetlands > Peat ...
GGGCCCTTGACGACTTGATGCTCAATACCGCTTGCCCGTTTTATGGGTGGCATCGTGGGGCAAGAAAGGCCCGCTCTTAGTTATGGCGAGGCACAGGACATGCTTACCCCATCGCCCTCACTTCTCCAGGTGCTGGTCAGCCCGGCGGTGTCTTCATTGACGTTCTGAACACGCCAGGAACCGGAGGTGGCATTGGAGCCGGGCCCCAGGGTGCGTGACAGGTCCCGTCTGCCGGGGAACTCCGAGGGTGCTCCCCCCCATAGGAACTTGGGTCTGCGTTATACCCCTGAGAGGGCCCCGGCATCTGAAGCGCGGGGGTGGTATTGCAGGATCCGCTGTCGAACTTCCCAGGGCTGGGGACAGTTTTGCCAGCCGGAAATTTGAGGAGATGCTGGAGGGCGCGGGACCGGCGATGGCCGAACTACATTCGAGCCGCGGCTGCGCCTTTGTTGGCGGCTCTACACGATAACAACAGGCTGGCACCCATCGAGAATAGGGTGCACCTGCCATTGATTCTGGGGCTGTTTCTGGAGTTCGATGGTAGTTGTCGATGTCGCGTCGCCGAGAGCGGTGGCCCAGAAGGCTTCGAGATCGTTGAGGTTCGCGGGCCATTCGCCGTCGTAGTGGCCGAGGGGTGAGCAGAACTTGATGGGGTGGATCTCGTTCCAGCCGCTTGGCTGGTGGCCGGAGTCGTACACCCAGGCGCCGGCGACAACCAGGATGTCGCCGGCGTGGAGATCGCTCCCAAGAGCAGGGGTTTCGTCTGAGGGGCTGGCGTTGTCGTTGGAACCAATGATTGCGCCAGTTGCCAAGCCGAGCAAGCTTAGGATCGCGAGAATCAAAGCGATGATCGCCCCAACCGGGAAGGGCACCAGCAGACAGACCATGAAGGCCGCTATTGCGACGGCGAGGGAGATTGAGGCGGCGAGCAGGAAGTCATAGACGCCCGCGCCTTCGAACTCGCAGTGCAGCGTCTCCGCCGTCTGTCCGGTGGGGAGATAGGTTCCAGGGTGGCCGGTGTAGGGCATTCCTATGTTGTGGGTGGCGGGCTGTTCGGTGACGAGGAAGCCGTAGGGGCTGCTGGCCTCTACGACGGATTGTGGGTCGCCAGGATTATTGGGCGCGATGAGGAGGCCGAAGCTGTAGTCAGTGTCGAGGCTGTCGGGGAAGCTGTTACCGGAAGGAGGGAGGGTGTCGATCACCATGCCTATGGCGAGTTGATTACTGCCCCCGGTGCCGGTCAAGTTCGCAGGCGGAGGAAGGCAGATGAGACGCTGATGGAGGAACCAATAGCAGTAACCAACTATCCATGCGGCAGCGAAGACGGGGATTAGGGCCAGCAGACACAGTGGATCGACCAAGGCGGCAAATGCGGCGAGCGGGGTGACGATTCCGACGGCAACGATGGTTGACTGGACGTAGACGCTGGACTTATTGAAGTAAACGGCGTCAATGCAGGTTGTGTACTGTTTATAGGGCGGGAACGCCATGGTGAGCCTCCGCTAAGGGACATTTATGGTAAGAGTGACGCCTCCGGCAATTTGGCCGCCGCGGAAGGCGTGGACGTTGAGCACCTGACTGCCGATGAAGCCGGGGGGCGGCGAGGCTGACACGATGAGTGGAACGGACTCATTGGGGAGAAGTGTCGGAGTGTTGGGAGTGATGACAATCTGCCATCCTGGTGGGACGGGAAACAAACCGCGACGATTTCTGGCGAGGCGATCGGCTCGTGCCTTTACATCGTTGGAGCCAGCGCCGCAGGGACCGGGCCCGAGAGGCACGTAGGCGTCGACTTCAAAGTCATATGTCTGGGTCTTCCGTGTGTCGTTGCGGAGCGGGAAGGTGAAGACGGCTGGCGAGGCGGCGGTGCCGACGTTGGTGTTTTCCTGGCCGAGGTTGTTCCCGAAGTTGACATCGGCGTAGGGCGCTAGCTGTACCTGAATGCAGTAGTGCCCGGGAGTGGTTGGCGTCGACCATGGCATGGTTGCGTATGCGGGGCAACCTGGGCCACCTTTGACGCCGAGATTGACTTGCGTGGAGCCGATGGGAACGCTGACGGTGGAGATGCCAAACTCCAGAAAGGAGAAGTTGACGGGCATTGCTACGGCGGGAGCGACGGTTGAGTTGTTCCAGATCTGGGCGACGACTTCGTAGGTTGTTCCGGGCGCAAGCAAAGACGAGGAGACCGGTACTCCATTGAGGTAGAGTTGGATATCGGGATTGTCCCAGGTGACAGCAAGGCCAAGGCTCGTGAGGTAGTACTGGTCGTAGATGAGCGGATCCGGCTTGACGAAGGCTGGATCATAGATGGGGACGCAGTTGGTTGTGGCAATGACTCGTCCTTTATTCTTGCGGCTGCGCCAGCGCCGGTAGAGCTTGCAGATGATCGCAAGGAATTCCTTTGCTGCTCCGACCCAGCCGTAGAGGATGGTTTTCAGGATGTACTGGAACGCCTTCACGGTTGACCTCCGCACCTCAGGGCCGACGTACCGAGTTACTGCTCCCTCGGGTTCTCATGCAGCCGCTATCGGCCGAGATTGAGCGTCACTCTGCTGAGCTAAATCTTGCGGTTCGTGAACTGCAGCATAGCCTTAGACGTTGCCTGGATCTTTCTTCTTGGCCGTCTGTGTCCACCACACTCGGAGACCTAGCACCAGGAACGGAATGACGGATAGGGTGAGCTCGAGAGCTCCGCTCCCGCCGTCAGGCGAAATGCCGAATACCCTTTCGATGAAATCCATGGGACCTCCAGAAAATTCGGATCAGAAGCGATTATCTTCGGGGTGCCTACTATCGGATGCGGCAGATTCCTGGGGTCGAGCCGTCAGAGTTTCGCGTCGAGTCGATTCTTCGATTCGACCGATGGGCCGAATCTAACGTGGTGTCTTATCTTTGTCAAGCGGCGCACTAGGAACTTGTTGAAAACGCCCTGAGGAGACAGATTCTGGGTGAGTGAAATGGGGCAGGTGAGTCAAGTGCCAACCCATATGGTGTCGCTTTCATAACTATTTGGCGTAATGTCTTGGCATGCAAGAGCTGAGCGGAGTGTCCGAAGCAGCTCGTGAGCTTGAAGTATAGGAAAATCAAAATCTCGTGTTCGGCATGAACGAGGCATTTTTTTGGGCGGGTCGAGTCGGCATCGTTGGTCGAAAGAAACAACTCAGATCGTCCTGCGGGTGAAACTGTGGCTGTTCAGCGTGAAAGAGGGGGAGGGAAGCTGGCGTCTCTCAGGGCAGAATTGCGGCAGGGAGGTGGAGCATTCTCGGCGAGTTTTGATTAGCAGGATATCTTCGGCGCTAGTCGTCGCTCCCATTTCATCCTCTTGCCGGTTTGGTCGAGGAGCGGATCATGTCCGAAGTCGCGTTTCGGTGTCACGGAGGAGAGATGATGTGTACGCGACTGTAAGAATGGCTGCGCATAGTTTGGTTTCTTCCACGGCGAAATCTCCAAGCAGGGATCGATTTCTTCAAAAGCTGGGTCGGAAGCGGCCCGAGCGTCGCAGTCGAGAGCATTCGCGCGATTGAAGGAAGACCTCTGCTGCCAGTGCCAATTTCTTGCCGCATTTACCGCGAACTTACCGCTTTCCCCCGCACCCTGCGGCACCTCGCGGCACTTCTCGGCACGTGTCTCGTAAATCAAGTAAGTCATTCATAAGAAAGCCTCATAGCTGGCAAAATGGTGTATTTTGTAGCTGTTACGAGTAACGCATTTTTCCAGCGCCTTTAGGCTGTTAACCGGAGGATCATCGCCAGTCGAGCCGTTGGCGATCTTTCGCCACGCTTGTCAGGGCGAAGTGAGTAGCTGCGTGACGGCAGGCGAAGTCGGTGAGAGGTCAAACTCAAGATCACAGCGGAAGGACGCGGGTCAGTGGGAAGGCTCCGGGCCAGGACTCGACGCCACCCGCGGGCTCAATTTCGCGAATGCCTGGCGGAACTCCGTTTTTTTTGCCACGGGTGTCGAGCGCCACGGTTAGGAGTAAATGAGGAGTAAGCGCCGGAATTGTCGTGTTTTTGCTGCGGCCCGAAACGCGTCGGACCCGCGTAAACACTGGAGAAGAGAATGGTAGGCACGAGGGGACTCGAACCCCTGACCTCTACCGTGTCAAGGTAGCGCTCTAACCAACTGAGCTACGCGCCTAAACCAGTTGTTTCATTATTATTCTATCGGGGCGTGGTCGCAGGAGCAAGTATCGGCGGGGTGGTGTACGCTTCTGCCTCTGCAACGGGCGATTCCGCCCGCAATCTTGCCGTCGCCACTAGCGTTTCCGATCAAACGTGGAGCCAGACTCGCGTTCCGCGCGGCGACTCGTTTCCCATGAGAACGCTCCTTTATACAGCCGGATTGTTGGTTTGCAACGGTCGTTTCCCAGCACGACGCTTACGATATCAAAGCGGCAAGAAGGGGGCCTAACGCCCTTCAGTCGCCGCATATAGCGTTTCGCGACCGACAAGATATGCAGCTTCTTGGCGGTATCGACTGCTGTTTCCGGAGGTACTAGACCCGGTTGCGCGTGGGTCTTAACTTCGACGAAGCAGAGCATGCCGTGGTCCCATCCGATCAGTTCGATCTCGCTTCGATTGTGGGGTGCGCGGAAGTTCTTCGCGACGATGCGTTAACCTTGATCCCTAAGATGAAAGTAGGCCTCCGTTTCGCCGCGCCGGGCGGTGACGAAGTGCTCCGGCTCGATCGCGCCAAAATAGCGGGAGACGGTATCCAGGGAACGAACGACGAATTGGGTGAGCCAGAGCATGACCGCTCGACGGTTAACATACCCCTAAACTGAGACTGTATTCGCTCTGCAGCAGCCTCGCGGTGATTGGCGTCACGTGCCGCAGTACGTCCCGTCGTGCTGGTCGCAAAGCCGTTGCAATGCGTGTGTTGCCAAGCAGGTGGATAAACATTCACAATCTAGGAGAGGGGCTGCTGCAGTTTCGTGTGCGGACGTTCGACGGTCTGTCGCACGAGTGCCCGCCAGTCAGGGAATCGTATCATTCGTGAATAGCCAAATTGTGGACTGCGATTTGTCGGGGGTAGCGCGGTGAGGAGCCAGTTCTGGACCGCACCCAATCAACTCACCCTGTTGCGGCTCATCTTCATTCCATTTGTCATCATGAATGTCCTCGACGGCGAGTGGCATTGGGCGCTCGGGCTGCTGGTGGCCGCGGGACTGAGTGACGCGCTCGATGGCTGGCTGGCCCGCGCCCTCAATCAACGCACTATGCTGGGACAGTATCTCGATCCCATCGCGGACAAGCTTCTGTTGAGCTCGCTCTTCCTGGTGCTTGCGTTCGCCAGAAAAATTCCGTGGAAATATACGGTTGCGGTACTCGGGCGTGACGTTCTGATTGTGGCGACATGCATGGTGCTGTATGCGACCGTGGGCTTCCGTGACTTTCGCCCCAGCATCTTCGGCAAGATCAACACCGTCTGCCAGATTGGAGCCGTTTTCTTCGTCGTCTTGGCGCAAGTCGTGGACGGTCCCGCAGTGCATTCGCTGGAAAAGGTCTTCCTCTATGCGACCTTCGTTTTTACTACTATCTCGGGCGTTCACTATGTGCTGATTACGGGTTACCGATTGAGGCACGCTGACGCAAATCCGCCGGTCTCCTGATGGCCGATTCCGTCATCCCTGGAAGCAAACATCGCCTGAAAGTCGTGCTTGCCTTCGGGCTGGTGTATGTCTTCTGGGGATCGACCTACCTCTTCATCGGCATGACATCGGCCGAGGGGATTCCACCCTTCGTGATGTGCGCCATGCGCTTCCTCATTGCCGGCCCGCTGATGCTGGCTGCGTGCGCGGTGTTCGGCCGCAACATACGCATCTCGCGCCAGGAGGCATTGAGGCTCGCGGTGATTGGCGGCCTGCTGCTGGTGGGCGGCAACGGAGGCTTGGCATGGGCCGAACAGTACGTACCGACCGGATTCGCCGCGCTAATTATTGCGGTTACGCCCATCTGGTTTCTGGTGCTGGAGACCTTCATCTTTCGCGGCGACCGCATGTCGCGACGTGGCCTCATTGGACTGGCGATGGGCATTGTCGGCATTGCAATTCTGGTCTGGCCCAAGATTGCCCACCGCGACGCGCTAGGTGTGATGCAGTTGGTGGGTTCGATCAGCCTGCTGTTCTCCTCGATGAGTTGGGCGATCGGATCGGTGTTCTCGCGCAAGTGGCAGATGAAGGTAGACCCGATTGTGGCCACCAGTTGGGAGATGATCATCGCCGGGATCTTTCACGGCGCGCTGGTGATGTTCACGGGGCAATATCATAGAGCGACCTTCAATCGGCGCGGCGTGATGGCGGTGTTATACCTCGTGGTCTTCGGATCGTGGATCGGCTACACCGCTTACATCTGGCTGCTAAAGCATGTGCCAACACCAAAGGTCGCGACCTATGCGTATGTGAATCCGATCGTGGCTGTTCTACTGGGTTGGATTGTGCTGCATGAGCGCTTCGATCACTTCATGCTGGCAGGAACCGTAGTGATCGTCGCGGCAGTCGTGCTGGTGACAACCGCAAAAGTTCATTCAGGCGGCGAAATTGAAGCCGCTGGCGAAGGCCTGCCAGAGTTCGAATCGGAAGTCTGAAGCGCGAGTCATTTGCGTTTCCAGCGCACGCCGTCTTTCGTGTTTTCCAAATTTATGCCGTTCTCTGCGAGTTGATTGCGAATGGCGTCGGAGCGTGCGAAATCTCTGCTCTTGCGCGCCTGGGAATGTCCGGCGACGAGCTTTTCCACATCTTCGTCCGACAGCGAAGCCGCTTTCGCGAGTTCGGCTGCCACAGGACTGACCTGGTCTGGCTTGCCGGCGGCTTTCGCCCATTCCACCGTTGCCCGGACTTTGGCGGCGTCGTCGTCCTTCAAGACCGCGAAGATCTCCTCGAACTGGTCGAGGACCTGCAGCAACTTGGGAACGTCATCCTGACGCACCTGTCCGTTGTCGGCGGCGGCGTTGGCATCACGTACCAGATCGAAGACTGCGCCCAGCGCGCGGGCGGTGTTTAAGTCGTCTTCCATGCCAGCCCGCATTTCCTTCGACGCCTTGTCAGCAAGCTCAGCAATCGCCGGGTTCGTGCCTGCCGGGAACTGCGAAGTCTCCAGGCGCCGCTTGAAATTGCGCAGACGCTCGACCGAGTTAGCAGCCTGGGTCAGACCGTCGAAGGTGAAGTTGAGCTGCTTGCGGTAGGGAACCGACATCAGCAGAAAACGAATCGAAGATGGCTTGTGTCCCATCAGCACCAGGTCGCGCACGGTGAAGAAATTTCCCGCGCTCTTCGCCATCTTCTCGCCTTCCACCAGCAGGAATCGCGAATGGAACCATAGGTTGACGAAAGGCTTGCCGGTCAGCGCCTCGGACTGCGCGATTTCGTTTTCGTGGTGCGGGAAGATCAGGTCCTCGCCTCCCGCATGAATGTCGAAGCTCTCGCCGAGATACTTCATCGACATCTGGGAGCACTCGATGTGCCAGCCCGGGCGGCCGGGACCGATCTCCGTCTCCCACATGGCCTCGTCTGGCTTGGGGGCCTTCCACAGCGCGAAGTCTCGGGCGTTGTCTTTCTCGTATTCGTCTACATCGACGCGGGCACCGTCGGTCATGCCCTCGAAGTCCTTCTTCGACAGCTTGCCGTACTCGGGAAACTTGGCGATGCGGAAGTAGTACGAGCCGTCGTCGGTCTGGTAGGCATAACCCTTGTCTCGCAGCACGGCGATGAAGTGCGCCATCTCCTGAATGTGCTCGGTCGCCTTGGCCAGCAACTCGGGATGCTCAATGTTCAGGGCGTCGGCGTCTTCGAGAAATGCGTCGGTGTATTTCTTGGTGTATTCCTGCACGGTAACGCCGTCTCGGGCGGCATTGCGGATGATTTTGTCCTCGACGTCGGTGATGTTCATGACGTGCTTGAGCTGGTAGCCGCACTGCTTAAGGAAGCGGCGGAGCACGTCCACCGCGACGAAGGTGCGGAAGTTGCCGATGTGTCCGTAGTCGTAAACCGTGGGGCCGCAAGCATACATGCGGACCAGGTTGTCTTCGAGGGGACGGAACTCCTCGACTTTGCCAGACAGAGTATTGAAAAGCTGTAGCGCCATGAACCTTACCCTGGTGAGGTGCGGAATCTTTGATTGTAGGGAAGTGCGTGAAAGGGGGTCAAACGGAGGTTTCGAGAATACCTTTCGCTGGCGCTCGTTTTGGGGCGCCTGCAGTACGAGCTGGTTACAGCAGACCGAGGGAAAGTTGCGATATAGTGCGGGGACTGGGATCGGAGCCAGTCTTGACGGTTGTCATTACGAGTGCCCGATTTTGGGCGCGAGGAATCTGCTTTTCGCCGATAGTGGCAAAAAGCAGATCTCTCACCCGCCGCGGCGGGTTCGTGATGACACACGTTAAGACCAAAGACCTTAGACGAGGATGTACATGGCAAAACATGCGACTGGAACATTTGAAGTGAAGCTGGCACCTCTGGCGGAGGACAAAGGCGAGGGTTCGACCCTTGGCAGGATGTCGCTCGACAAAGAGTTTCACGGCGATCTGGAAGCTACCAGCAAGGGCGAGATGCTGACGGCCATGACGGAGGTGACGGGTTCTGCCGGTTACGTTGCGATCGAGCGGGTCAGCGGAACGTTGCACGGCCGCAAGGGCAGCTTCGTGCTGCTGCACCGCGGCATCATGACGGGCGGCGGACAGGAACTGTTGCTCACCGTAGTGCCGGACTCGGGCTCGGGTGAGTTGGTCGGCCTTGCAGGCAAGATGGAGATCAAGATTGTCGAGGGAAAACACTTCTACGAGTTCGAATACACGATCCAGGAATAGTGGGGGTATAGCCTTGCGCGAGAAACGGTCCGCCGCCCACACGACAAGACTTGTCACCGCGGGCTTCCCTCATTCCGGCGGGAAGAGGAAACTCAACCGGAGTCCTCCTAGTAAATCAAAACAATATGGACTTTGAAGATAACTGGACTTTGTGTGGGCTCCCACTGGCGTTGTCCCTAATCTCGAAGGTTGCTGTTCTTTTAGCATCGATGACCGTATCTTGTCCCGAAGCGGGTTTCATTCGCGTAAGTAAATCGTGACAATGCATTTCTGCCCGGGCGGGATTTGAGCACTGAGACATGCTCGGTCATCCTTCTTGAAATCGGCTGAGTTCTTCCCAACAATCGTCACGATTTCGATCTTGAGTAGCTCAGCGCCGACGTTCGTTAACATTAGTTCGTCGGATGCGCCAGATCGTATTTTCAGCACGCCCTTGGAAAGCTTGACGGCGGGCGCTGGTGCCGTGGGTCGCGGTGGATTATCGCCAGCGGCTGGTTTTTCACGAGATAACGTAAGTAGAGGTCTTACGACATAAAACCCTTTGACCTCGTCCAACCTTTGAGTGACTGCCGGTAGGGGATCGTCTCCTTTGGCGCTGATGACGTAACCAGTAAAAGAAGGTTTCACTCTAAGGAATGTGTATCGCCCATTAGCATCTGTCGTTTGTTGCTGTGAAAATCCACTGCTGTGATTTACGAGCGTGACTACGGCGCCTGCGATCCAGGTACCAGTCGGGTTTAGAACTAGACCGCTTATCTGCGTGAACATCACATCCGTCCCGCTGATTGCAAAATTCGGCGCCATATTTGCAAAGCAGACTCTCCCGCACTCGTCGCTTTAGTACCCGACGCTGTCGAGGAAGGAGGCGTGCCTGTGCCGGAGAGGTCGAATCCTTAGGATTTTGATATGGTGGCTATCTCCAGATGAGTCTGATGCCTGCCGACGGTTATGGGACTGAACCTAACACGGATCTCGCAATGTTCACCGGCCTTCAATGATCCATTGCAAGAACCGTTATCGATCTGAAAGTCCTGCGCCCCCTTGGAGATAGAGAACCCGATCGAAACACTATTGACGTTCCTGAGGGTTATGGTGCGGGCGCTGCTAGATGTATTTACAGTCTGTTCAGGGAAGTCGAGAGAAAGGGGATTCACTTTGATGTCGAGCGAAGGCAAATTCTCGTTTGCTTTCGCGAGTACCGACGGTTTTGGTGGTTCAGGTTTCTCCGTGCGCTTTTGAATTGCTCCGAGCGGCTTGTTCGACGCGTTCTGGTCGGATGACGGTGGAGAGGTCATTTGGGATAGGACTTCTTGCTGTTGGGTGGCTTGCGGCTCCAGCATCTGAGCTTTGCCACCGTTCTCGACTGAACGCGAAGATGCCCAATACACGAGCCAGCCCACGACCAGAATTGCACAGACGATACCGACTTTCATCCAAGCCGGGTATGTAGGTGGCACGAGACGCGGCGGTTTAGGAACCGACTCGCGCTCGGCGGTTTGTTTCTTTTCTTCCTCCAGCCTCGCCCGCTCTCCGGCAGCTCGCTGGCGCACCAACTCCTGCTGCCATGCTTTCTCTTCGGTAGCCTTTCGCTCATGTTCCGCCTCCGTCAGCGCCGCCAACTTCGCCGCCTCGGCTTGTTCCCGCTGCATGCGGTTCGATTCGGCTGCCAGCCGTGCTGCCTCAGCTTCTTCTTCCCGCTGTTTACGTTCCGCCTCGGCTAATTCGCGCTGTTTTCGCTCCTCTTCCAGCCTGGACTGCGCTGCGATCGCGCTGCGGTTGGCCTCAAGCCGCGCAGCTACCCGGGATTCCTCAATCTCCTCCAGTCGCTTGCGCTCTTCTGCTTGTGCTTGCGCGAGCTCGGTAGCACGTTGACGCTCCTCAGTGTCAGAGACATCGGGCTGGCCCGGTCGCGGCGACACGGGAATCGCCACCTCAGCCGCATGTTGCTGTTCAACGCCCAAAGCACTGAGCAGTATCTCGAGGCCATCAGCGTAGTCGCGTGTGAAATCCGTATATTGCAGAGTGAACAATCGGTAAGGAATTTCACATTGACGGTAAAGCAGCGGGACTATTTTCTTCCCCTTTGCCAGCGCGAAGTTAACTTCGGCCTGAGCCTCTGGGGAATCCACAAACGCGGAGGACAGAACCACCAGCACTCGAGAGCAGTCGATTAGGGACTTTTGGATTGCTTGTCGGAAATCCTCGCCGACGCCAATGTCCAACTTGTCCATCCAGACCTTCGCGCCCTTCGCCTTTATGTCTTTGGCGAGACGAAGGACGAATTCTAGGTCCTCGCGGCTGTAGCTGACGAAGGCTGTAGACGGGTCGATGGGCAATTCGATCTCCTCGCCCAGGAGCAAGCTGCAACCTACGCCCTAGCGGTGCGAACTGCGGAAATCCTTATTCTGCCGACATTGTGGCACAGCGGCACCTCCACTCACGGCGTCTTTGCTGCGGAATCTGTGATGTTGTCAGTGCGAGGCCCAATTCGGGAAATGATACTTGCGGAGTTGCGGGGAGGCGCAATACCATGTGACGCTTCCATGACACGCGCTAAGCCTACTATTCCCGAACTGCTCGACAAGCTGGAGAAATTCCATGGCAAGCAGGAACCGTGCTGGCCGGTGGATCCTTATGAGTTCATCATGTGGTGGCAGTGCGGATATCCGGCTAGCGATAAGTCGTGCGCAAAGGGTTGGGACAAGCTACAGCGCGAGGTTGGCATCGAGCCGTGCGACATACTCGCTGCTACGACGCGGCAGGTGGCTTCCGCCCTGAAGCCGGGAGGCATGCTTCCGGAATTGCGCGCCATGCGGGTCATAGAGACGGCTATGAAGGTAGAGGACCAGTTCGGCGGCGATTTGCGCGGCGCTTTGACTGGACCACTCTTCGCGGCACGAAAGACTCTGAAGCAGTTTCCCGGGATTGCGGACCCTGGAGCGGATCGCATCCTGCTGTTTGCCGGGATCACGCCAATCGCGGCGGTACCGTCGAATACGACACAGGTTCTGGTTCGTATCCTAAACGGCCAGGAAAGCGAGAATTATTTTGCCAATTATCGTAAGGCGCAGCAGGCGATTGAGGCGGAGGTGCCGAAGACGATCGACGCTCGCACCCGTGCCTATCTGCTGGTGAAACACCACGGGCAGGAGATATGTAAACGTACAAAGCCAAAGTGCGACGGGTGTCCCGCGAGCGCGAATTGCGCATATTTCGCCGGGAAGCGCCGCCAGTCTTAATGTGGCTGGGCCGCTACCTCCAAAGAGGCAGATCACAACTAATTTTGGGGGTTACGCCGGCTCAGAACGCCAGCTATAATTAAGGTTGGAGTTTCGTCGTGGCCCAGCGCATTGTGAGTTCGAGGATGACCGTCGGAGCGGCTTTTGTCCGCCTGAGTGGTGTCAGCCTGCGCGCGGCGTGGTCGCGGCCTATCTCGATGCGCGCGGACTCCAAATTCTCTCCCTGCATGGCGCGCCCTAATCTCTTCTCCGGCGACTAGGTAACGCAATCATAGGCATCCAGGCTACGCCCGGATTTGCGTTCACGTTTTCCTGTCACACAATGTAAGACACGCATTCCGATGGCAAGCAAGAAATTCGGCACGTCCGCCGTGCCCCAGCCACTTCGCAGGAGAAGACCATGACTACCCATACTTTGATTCCAGTTGCAGGTCCGAAGATCAAGACCGCTCTGCCCGGACCCAACGCCAAGCGCGTCCTCGAAGGGGACCAGCGCTATATCTCGCCGTCTTATACGCGGTCGTATCCTATGGTCGCGAAACGCGGGCGCGGCGTGATCGTGGAAGATGTCGACGGCAACGAGTTTCTGGACTTCTCGGCAGGGATTGCCGTGACTTCGACGGGGCATTGCCATCCGGAAGTGGTGGCGGCGATTCAGAAGCAGGCGGCTGAGCTGATCCACATGTCGGGCACCGACTTCTATTACGAGAGCATGGTGACGCTGGCGGAGCGGCTGTCGAAGATCGCGCCGATGAAGGGGCCGCACAAGATTTACTACGGCAATTCGGGCGCCGAGGCGGTGGAATGTGCGCTCAAGCTGGCGCGTTACCACACCAAGCGGCAGAACGTGATCGCGTTCCTGGGAGCGTTTCATGGTCGCACGATGGGCGCGCTTTCGCTGACCGCCTCGAAGCCGCAGCAGAAACGCCGCTTTGGGCCGATGGTTCCGGGCGTGACGCATGTGCGCTATCCGGACGTGTATCGCGGATGTGTTGGCGGCCCGCAGGAAGGCGAAGCCTATGCACTGGGTTGTGCGCGCTATATCGAAGAGAAACTGTTCAAGACGATCCTGCCGCCGGAGGAAGTGGCGGCGATCTTCATCGAGCCGATCCAGGGTGAGGGCGGATACGTGGTCGCTCCCACGGTGTTCATGCAGGAACTGCGGCGCATCTGCGATCGGCACGGCATCCTGCTGGTGGCGGACGAAGTGCAGTCGGGCGTGGGCCGCACCGGCAAATGGTGGGCGATCGAACACACTGGCGTGGAGCCCGACATCGTTTGCTCGGCCAAGGGAATTGCCAGCGGAATGCCGTTGGGCGTGACCATCGCGAAAGCCGACATCATGGACTGGGTTCCCGGATCACATGCCTCGACGTTCGGCGGTAACCCAGTGTCCATCGCCGCCGCTCTGGCGACGCTGGATGTTTTGGAACGCGAAGGCGTGAAGAATGCCGAGGTCGTCGGCAATCACATCATGGAGCGGATCGCGGAGTGGCCACGAACGCTCGACCTGGTTGGCGATGTGCGAGGACGAGGCCTGATGATCGGCATCGAGATCGTTACCGACAAGAAGGCGCGCACACCGGGCGGCGCGGAGCGCGATCTTATCGTCGAGAAGGCATTTGAACGCGGCGTCCTGCTGTTGGGTTGCGGCCCGAACACGATTCGAATCGCGCCGCCACTCATTGTCAGCAAAGAGCAGGCCGACATCGCGCTCGACGTAGTGGAGGAATGCATCAAACTGGTGGCCAAAGATCGGCAGGCGCGGTAGGCGACCACAGGTAACCAAGCTTTGAGAATTCGGCAAATTGCAGCCTGGGCGCATCGTCCAGGCTGTCTTGCTTGCCAGGTCGCGAGGCTGGCCCCTATCGCCGTAAAGAACCGATTAGGTTGCGGCGGATCGTCATCCCGGTGCTTGATACAGGAGCTGCAGCGGTGAGCAACAAAGGCGTAATATATTCAGGGTTGTTGAAGGGGGAAGTTTAACTGTGCCAGAGTTGCGCAAAGATCCCATTGTTGGACGATGGGTCATCATCTCCACTGATCGCTCGAAGCGCCCAACCGATTTTGTGCGCGAGTCTGTCAAGAATAAGGGCGGCTTTTGCCCGTTCTGTCCCGGACAGGAAAACAAGACTCCCCCGGAGGTACTGGCGTACCGGCCTAACGGCGCTGGCCGTGACTCGCAGGGCTGGACGGTGCGGGTGGTGCCCAACAAGTTTCCCGCCTTGGGCATCGAGGGAAGCTTGAATCGTTCCGCCGAAGGCATGTTCGACAACATGAACGGCGTGGGCGCTCACGAGGTCATCATTGAGACTCCGGAGCATGACGCGACGCTGGCCACACTGCCGGAAAAACGGATTGAAGACGTGCTGTGGGCTTTCCGCGATCGGATGATCGATCTGAAGAAAGACAAACGCTTCAAGTACGTCATGATCTTCAAGAACCACGGCACCGCCGCAGGGGCGACGCTCGAACATGCGCACGGCCAGTTGATCGCGCTGCCTATCGTGCCGAAGCACGTGCTGGAAGAACTTGACGGAGCCAAGCAGTACTACGCGTACAAAGAGCGGTGCGTGTTCTGCGACATCATCCGGCAGGAGACCGAAGCTGGTGTTCGAGTAGTCAGCGAGAACGAAGGGTTTCTCACGGTCGCCCCTTACGCGCCGCGTTTTCCGTTCGAAACATGGATCCTGCCGAAGAAACATGAGTCGGCATTTGAAAATTCGTCCTCGCAGGTCTATGAATCGCTGGCGCGGGCCATGAAGAATCTACTGCAGCGCGCCGACCAGGTGCTGGATAATCCGGCCTACAACATGGTGATCCATACCGCTCCCGTGCAGGAGGGCCCCATGGACCACTATCACTGGCATCTGGAATTCATGCCGCGATTGACCAAGATCGCTGGGTTCGAATGGGGAACCGGCTTCTATCAGAACCCGACACCACCGGAAGAAGCCGCCAAGTATATGCGCGAAGCAAAGATCAAGTCGTCGCAACCAGTGACTGTTGTGGGATAAGTGCGCCAACTCCAAACGACAAAAGCCTGACAACGCGGTCAGGCTTTTTCGATTGATGTCGGTTGCTTAGTCCCGGCGGTCCTGAAACTCTTCGTACCAAGCCATCTGGATAGCCTCGAGCTTGCCCTCAGTCGAGTTTTTTGGATCGTCGACGAAGGCCGGTAGCTCGGACACGTAGCGATGCAAGTCGGTGAAGCGGACTTCGAGCGGATTGCTATCAGGATACTTTTCTGCCAGCTCGATTCCGATATCTTCTGCGTCGTCCCAGGTAAGGTCCTTAGCCATATTAGTGTCCCGGACCTTCCGACACGTAGTTTCGGTTCCACGCTGGAATTTCGACCACCACCTCGCCCGGTTTCTCGATGATGGACTGGCAGCCCAGCCGCGATTCAAGCTGCAGGTCGGCAGCCATGTCGAGCTTGTCCGCCTCGTCGTCTTCCATCGGACTCAGAAGCTCCTTGCCCTTCTTTACGACCACGTGGCAGGTGGTGCAGGCGCAATTGCCGCCACACGCGTGCTCCAGGTGATAGCCAAAGTTCATCGCGACATCGAGGAGCGATTGCGGCTTGCCGTGCTCCTGGTAGGGCAACTTGCCATGCTCGAATTCAAAACTCTTGTTCTCAGGTAGAAACGTAACCCGGACGGTGTTGGTGGACGGAGCTTCGATGGTTGCCGAACCGCCGCCTTGTGTTTTGTCGTCTGCCATAACTCCTCGTAACTGCCGTTAACTTTTAATCTCTGCCTTCGCGATGGGATGCGGAGACGCCGGGCCTTCCCCTACATTCGCGGTTTCCATGTGTTGGCCCTTCAGCGCGGAAGTGACGGCGGTGTCCATCATCAGTTCCGCCAGGTGCATGGTCGCCTGGTTGAGCGCGTCGATCGCCGTCCGGATCGCCTGATAGTCGTCTTCTGGCATGACGGCTGTTAGCGCGCCCTCAAGCTTTCCAATATTGTTGCGCTCGAGCGAAGTGAGTTGCTCCCATGCAGGGCCCTTCCGGCCTTTTTTCAGCGCCGCAAGCATGGTGGTCGCTTCGTTGCGTGCTTCGATTACCTGGCGCTGCCGGAAGTCCTCTTCAGCGTAGTCGAACGACTCCAGAATCATGCCTTCGACCTGTTCGTCGGTGAGGCCGTAACTGGGCTGCACTTCGATCTCGGATTCCTTGCCACTACGCGCTTCACGGGCGGACACATGCAGGATGCCGTTGGCGTCCAGCAGGAATTTCACTTCGATGCGCGGCAGGCCCGCCGGCATGGGAGGAATGCCCTTCAAATCGAACCGTGCCAGTGAGCGGCAGTCCTTCGCCATCTCGCGCTCGCCCTGGACCACGTGGATCGCGACGTTGGTTTGTCCCTCGACGCCGGTGGTGAAGTGCTCAGTCGCCGACTCGGGAATAGTCGAGTTGCGATGGATGATCTTCACCACGCCGCCACCCAGAGATTCGATTCCGAGCGAGAGGGGAGTCACGTCGAGCAGCAACATCTCTTTGGTGGCTTCCGAGCCACCGGCGAGAATGTTGGCCTGCACAGCCGCACCCAACGCGACGACTTCGTCGGGATTCAAATCGGCGTGAGGCGTGCGCTCGAATTGGTCGTCCACTAGCTTCCTGACCAGCGGAATACGCGTCGAGCCACCGACTAATACCGCTTCGTCGATCGCTTTTGCGGTAAGGCCCGCGTCCTTCATCGCCTGGCGGACGGGGCCGACGGTTCGGTCTACCACTGGGCGGATGAGTTGCTCGTACTGCGGGCGCGTGATGACACGCTGATAGCGCTTGCCGTCTGCAAGTTCAACGTCGAGCGTGGTCTGCTCATTTGAGGACAGCGCGATCTTCGCCTCGATCACGGCTTTACGAATTGTCTGCACCGCTTCGCCGCTGCCACGCACGTCAAGTCCTAGGTCTCCCTGGATGTCGTCCAGTGCAATCGCGATCAGCAGGTTGTCGATGTCATCGCCGCCCAGGTGCGTGTCGCCATTGGTGGCAATGACCTCGAAGATGCCTTCGTGCAGCTTGAGAATCGAGATATCAAAGGTCCCGCCGCCGAGATCGTAAACCGCAACGGTTGCGGATTCCTTCTTGTCCAGACCGTAGGCCAGCGACGCCGCGGTTGGCTCGTTGACCAGCCGCAGTACTTCCAGTCCGGCAATGCGGCCCGCGTCCTTCGTGGATTGGCGCTGCGCGTCGTTGAAATATGCGGGCACGGTGATGACAGCTTTCGTAACCGGCGCGCCAAAATACCGCTCGGCATTACGCTTGAGCTGGCGCAGGATGAACGCCGAAATTTCCGGCGGAGTGTAAGTCTTGTTACCCAGCTTGATGCGCAGCACTTCGCCGGGCGCGAGGTCATCGGCCAGGCGGAAGGGGAAGAGTTTGAGCTCGTCCTGGACGTCTTCGACGCCTCGCCCCATCAGTCGCTTCACGCTGTACACGGCGCGTTCGGGCGTCTCGATGAGGTACCTGCGGGCGGAGTTGCCGACAATGATCTGATCGCGCTCGTCCAGTGCAACCACCGATGGCACGAGGTTCAACCCGTCCTCACCCGGGATGACGACGGGGCGGTCGTCTTCCATGTACGCCACCAGGGAGTTGGTGGTGCCCAGATCGATACCGACTATGCGTTCATTTGCCATCTTCAGTCGCTAGCTCTCAAGTACTTCATCTACTTCGCGCAGCAGATTCCGCAGATACGAGCGGCGGTTCAGGATATCCAGCATTTTGTCGCGCACCGTTTCACGCTCGCCGTCGGCCACGTTTTCGCCCGCGGAGCTTCGGTCCACTAGCGAGTCCCACCGGCTCCAGGCCGCGCTCAACTCATTGAGCATTTCGCTCTGTTTGGCGGCAAGGTGTCGCTTCGCGTTTTGTAGCTCCTGCTCCAGCGCGGGATCGTCCTCGCCCATCTTTTTATCCATGCGCAACTCTTCAAGCTGCATGTTCAGCTCAAATACTTCCTCGAGCAGGTCAGGCGGAACGACCTGTTTTTTCACTGCTCCCGTCTTGCGCGCTTCTTCTGTGGCGGCTTTCGACTGCTCTTCCAATTGCACACCCTGCAAGCGAAGCAGATATTCGGTGCGCGAAATCGGGTCTTTCAGCGTGCGATAGGCGTCGTTGAGCTGCGAGGTCTTCTCCAGACTCCATTCCTGCTCAGGATGGCTGCCGCGAGCATTGATGTCGGGATGGATCCTGCGGCTTAGCGCATAGAAATCACGTTCCAGTTGAGTTGTATCAAGGTCCAGTTTGTGCGGAAGTCCGAAGAAGGCGAAATAGTCCACGGGCGCGGGAGGCTGTACCTTGCCGCACTCCTGGCAGTAGTGGGCAGCGCGCATGGCCCCGCACGACCAGCACTCTGTGGTAACCGGCTTGGCCTGGGTCACGACCAGAGCGCCGCTGGACTTGCCTTTCGTGTTCTCGGTCAACGCCATATCAATCTTTCATTTCTCGCCGGACAAGCTGCTGCTCTCGGAGTTCCGCAGCAACCGGATCTCCTCAACTGCGCTGCGCCTGGAGTGGATTTCGATTGCACCGAAGCTACGAGAACGAACTTCCGCAGCCGCACGACTTTTTCGCATTCGGATTCCGGAATTCGAAGCCCTGGTGCATCAGGCTCTCTTCGTAATCGAGAATCATTCCGTGCAGATAGATAAACGATTTCGGATCGACGAAAACGCGAACGTCCTCAAACATAAAGACGCGATCACGCTCGCGCGGCTGGCTGTCGAACCGGATGTTGTAACTCAGTCCGGAGCACCCGCCGCCCTGTACGCCCAGTCGCAGGCCGCCTTCCGTGGGCGAAATGTTTTCCTTCGCCATGGCGGCGCGGATACGCGACAGCGCTTTCTCCGTCACCTGGATGCCCTTAGCGGGCGGTGCCGCCACCTGAACCGGGTTTTCAATGTTGACCGTGCTCATGCTTATGCCTTGGTGTGCCACGCCCAGTGGCCGGCACACCAATCCTCGCCTTCAAGTTTACGCCTGCTGCGCAACCGCAGCGCTGGGCTGTTCCTGGCGCGCGTGCTTCTTCTTCCAGTCGCCGATGGCAGCGCGAATCGCGTCTTCCGCCAGCACCGAGCAGTGGATCTTGACCGGAGGCAACGACAGTTCCTTGACGATCTCCGTGTTCTTGATCTGCAAGGCTTCGTCCACGGTCTTGCCCTTGACCCACTCGGTAGCGAGCGAGGAGGAAGCAATCGCGGAGCCGCAGCCGAAGGTCTTGAACTTCGCGTCTTCGATGATGTTGGTCAACGGGTTGACCTTGATCTGCAGCTTCATGACGTCGCCGCACTCGGGCGCGCCAACCAAGCCGGTCCCAACTTCGGGGCTGCTCTTGTCGAACGAACCCACGTTGCGGGGGTTGGTGTAGTGATCGAGAACCTTGTCGCTATATGCCATTGTGTCTCCTAAAGTCTTTATGTTCCCGGGGCTAAAGCCCCCCAATTTATGGATGCGCTAACGCTGGCCTAAAGGCCAGCTCTTCCACCGGTCGTTAGTGGGTCGGTTCCGCCGCCCACTGAACCTTACTCAGATCGATGCCTTCTTTCGCCATCTCGTACAGCGGCGACAGTTCGCGTAAACGGTTGACGGTTTCAACCACCCGCTGCGCGACGTAATCCACTTCCGCCTCGGTGTTAAATCGTCCCAGGCCGAACCGGATCGAGCTGTGAGCCAAATCATCGCCCGCGCCCAGGGCCTTCAATACGTACGAGGGCTCCAGCGTTGCCGAGGTACAGGCCGAACCGCTCGAAACCGCGATATCGTTGATGCCCATCAGCAACGATTCGCCTTCCACATACGCGAAGCTGATGTTCAAGTTGTTGGGCAGGCGATGCTCCACCGATCCGTTGATATAAACCTCGTCAAGCTGGCCCATGATGGCGTCTTTCAGGCGATCGCGGAGTCCCGCCATCTTCTTAGCCTCGTCCGCCATACCGAAGTTCGCAATCTCGCAGGCTTTGCCGAGACCCACGATGCCTGGGACATTCAGGGTTCCGGAACGCATGCCGCGCTCGTGGCCGCCGCCGTCAATCTGCGCGACAATCTGTACGCGCGGGTTCTTGCGGCGAACGTACAACGCGCCGACTCCCTTGGGACCGTAAAGCTTATGAGCAGTGATCGAGGCCAGGTCTACGTTGTCCTGGATCACGTTGAACGGAACCTTGCCAATCGCCTGCACCGCGTCAGTGTGGAACAACACGCCGCGCTCGTGACACAGCGCACCGATCTCGCGGATGGGCTGCAGCGCGCCAATCTCGTTGTTGGCGGTCATGATGCTGACCAGAATGGTCTTGTCATCCATGGCGCGCTTGAGATCGTCGAGATCGATGCGGCCGTCCTTTTGAACCGGCAGATAGGTCACGCGGAAACCGTGCTTCTCCAGCCGCTTGCAGGTGTCGAGCACGGCCTTGTGCTCGATCGCCTGGGTGATAATGTGGTTGCCCTTTTCGCGATACATTTCGGCAACGCCCTTGATCGCAAGGTTGTTGCTCTCGGTAGCGCCCGAGGTGAAGATGATTTCTTTCGCCGTCGCGCCGATCAGCTTGGCGATGCGCTCGCGCGACTGTTCGACAGCCTGCTCCGCCACCCAGCCAAACTCATGGTTGCGGCTGGCGGCATTGCCGAAATTCTCGGTAAAGTAGGGCAGCATCTCCTCGACCACTCGCGGATCGACGCGCGTAGTGGCATGGTTGTCCATGTAGATGGGTAGCTTCACATCCTTGTTTCCGTGTCCATCAATGACGTTGGTGCTCATAATTGCTGAGTGCTCCTAGATTTCTTCGGCTTTGTTCGACGGCCAGCCCAGCGTGACCAACTCCGGCGTGGATTCGTGCTCGGGCTCCGTCATGTCCCAAATGGTTAACTTGTTCAGCACTTCTTCAATGGTGCGACTCACTTTTCGTAGCGGCTCGCGAACTGTACAACGGTCGCTCTGTTCGCAATCGGTCGTCGCGGCGCTGCAAGACGTCATAAACAGCGGCCCTTCGATTGTCCGGATGACCTCGTACGCCGTGATCTTCCGCGGATCGCGAGCCAGGGTGTACCCGCCATTCGTGCCGTACTGCGAGGTCAGCAGCCCGCCTTTGGTGAGCCGCTGCAAAATTTTGGCCAAGGCTTCCTGCGGGATGCTGTACATGTCTGCCAGATCCTTGGCACTGCAAGCCCCCAAATCAGCGTGCTCGGCCAGATGCCGCATGGCGATCAACCCGTAGTCCGCTTTTTTGGTCAACTTCAACAAACCGGTACTTACTCCCAGACACTTAGAGTAATTGGCGACTCTTTCAGTCGCAATTTGATTTTAGGACAGAGGAAGGGTGGAATGCAAGCCTTTACAGGCAAAGTTCACGATTTGCATTGAACGGTAAGTATCACATTATAAATGGCTTGCATATCGGCGATAAAATTCGTCGCACATACTTTGAGGAAGCGCCGAGAATATACGACCAATTTGACTCCCATATTGTGCGAAAAGGCGGCACGACTGTCAGCGAGGGGCAGATCATCCGGACCCCAGAAAGAGGCCAGATCTGGTTCGGGTGGGCTCTGTCGTCACCAGCTGGACATGATCCAGCGGTAGGAGACGAGGCTGCTTTCACCGTCCGGACTTGGGGCTTACGACTCGATCTCCAAGCTTAGAGATCGAGTAATAGTCGCGCGCGATTGTTCCGGGAGAACACGACTTCGCGAGGGTCATTTGTCACCCTGACACGCTGCAAGCTGTCCAAGCCCAGGCCTCAATTCGCTAAGAACTTCGACTTGAACGCCCGGGCGATCGGGGCTCATCGCTTTAGTTATGTGGCTTCCGCACGCGACGAGGCGGACAGATTTTTACATTAGATTTGCGGGAAATGCTTGACAACGCTGTGCGCCGGTCTAAAATACCGGACAATTCCCTAATGTCCGACGCTGTCGGGCAACAGCTTATGAATTTCATCCAGCCGTCGATTGCAACGCACAGCCACCCCCCGAGCGAGGCCATGGACCAGAAGTGTCTTCATCCTCGTGTCCAGGTTGTTTCTCGTGACGAAGATGCGGAGTTCGTGGAATGCCTCGAATGCCGCGAGATCTTCGAATCGAGTGAATTCCGCGACATGGACATCGAAGCGAAGATTCCCACTGAAGAAGAATAAGCGGCGTTTGTCGAACCAACGAGAGCTTGGGCGAGAGCGCGAAGGTGTGACTGGCCTCCGATGGCGGTGATCTATCCCAGGCGAAGAGCGGGTTCGGACGATACCTCCGCGGTGGCGAATTCTTTGGCAAGATATCGCGGAAAGGCAGCGGCTGCGATCATGGCAGCGTTATCGGTCGAGAGCTTGCGCGACGGGAACAAAACCTCGACCCCCGCTTCGGCGGCCCGCACCTCGAACGTGCTTCGCAATTCGCTGTTAGCCGCGACGCCGCCTGTCACCAATAGCGTTGCCACGCCGTAGTCAATCGCAGCGGTCAGGGTCTTGCTGATGAGGTCGTCAACGACTGCGCGCTGAAATGAGGCAACCAAGTCGAGAGTTTGCCGATCACAGGCTGCCAGGTAATCCTGCGATGTGGGCTTAGCCAGAAAGGAGGTGGCTTCGCGTCGGCGATGGATGCTCGCGAACATGTTGTGGACTTCGACGTAGCGGAGCACGGCTGTCTTGATCCCGCTGTAAGAGAAATCGGTTCGACGTTCATCCGCAGTGTGCCGGTTCTTGGGATTGCGGTCGCGATGCTTGATCTGCGCAAAGGGAAATTTCACTGCAAGGGGATTTCCGTGTTGCGCAAGAAAGTCGATCGACGGCCCACCGGGATACCCGAGTTCCAGCAACTTGGCGACTTTGTCGAAGGCCTCGCCCGCGGCATCGTCGCGAGTGTGGCCGATGTTGCGGTACGTCCAGCTAGTTTCCTTTCGCTCCGCCAAATACAAATGGGTGTGCCCACCACTGACCACCAGGGCAAGCACAGGGAACTCCAAATCGTGCCGGCCGCGTTGGCGTTCTTCGAGTAGCACGGCATGGATGTGTCCTTCGAGATGGTTGACCGCAATGAGGGGCTTACCAGCCGCAAAAGCGAGCGCCTTGGCGAAACCGACTCCAACCAGCAGCGCTCCCGCGAGGCCTGGACCCTGCGTGACGGCGATGGCGTCGATGGTGTCGTAGGTCTTGCCCGCATCCTCCAGGGCTTTGCGAACGACGGGGACGATGGCGCGAAGATGCTCGCGTGAGGCCAATTCTGGGACGACTCCGCCGTAGGGCTGGTGGGTTGCAATCTGCGAATAAACCACGTTAGAAATCAACTCTTCACCCGACCGCACAACGGCGGCGGCGGTCTCGTCGCAGGAACTTTCGATGCCCAGGATGTAAGCGTCGCTCACCGCTCCATTGTACGGGGCTGAATTGCAGGTCAGAAAATACATTCGTTAACGACCGGCTCACTTGGCACAGAATACAATCACTGCTGATCCATGAAACTGCATGCCATTCACGTCGTTCGCGAGCTTCGCCGGCACGGCTTTGAGGCCTACTTGGCCGGAGGCTGCGTGCGTGACATGCTGCTGGGCCTGGAGCCGACGGACTACGACGTCACCACCAATGCAGTCCCGAACCAAGTGATGCGCATCTTTCCCAAGACCTACGCGGTCGGTGCGCAGTTCGGGGTCGTGCTGGTACCGATTCCCAAGGACCGCGAGCGCGAAGTCGTTCCGCCCGAGCATCCTCACGCCATTGAGGTGGCAACATTCCGCAGCGATGGCATCTACTCCGACGGCCGCCATCCTGATCAGGTGCAGTATTCCAAATCGCCGGAAGATGATGTGCAGCGGCGCGACTTCACCATCAACGGACTGCTGATGGATCCGCTGGACGGTGACCGCGTGCTCGACTTTGTCGGTGGCCGCGCGGATCTGACGGCTGGAATCATCCGCGCCATTGGCGATCCGGAGCGGCGCTTGCAGGAAGACAAGCTGAGGATGTTGCGGGCCGTGCGTTTCGCGGCTCGCTTTGGCTACGTGATCGACCCACCGACGTTTGCAGCCATCAGGAAGTTGTCCCACGCGATTCATCAGGTGAGCCGCGAGCGGGTGAGAGACGAACTGACCAAGATGCTGACGGAAGGCCATGCGCGGCGAGCTTTTGAATTGCTCAACAGCACTGGCCTGTTGAAAGAGGTGCTGCCCGAGATCGAGCGCATGAACGGCGTGGAGCAACCGCCGCAATATCACCCCGAAGGCGACGTGTGGATCCACACCATGTTGCTGCTGGAACAACTGCCTCCAAACTGCTCGCGGACGCTGGCTTGGGGAGCGCTGCTGCACGATGTCGGCAAGCCTCCGACGTTTCGCGTCGCGCCCGACCGCATCCGCTTCGACGGGCACGTTGAGGTAGGAGTGCGCATGGCGCATGAGATCTGCCAACGCCTGCATTTTTCCAACGATGACACCGAGCAGATCGAGGCACTGGTGGCCAACCACATGCGCTTCACCGACGTCGAGAAGATGAAGGCGTCAACGCTGAAGCGCTTCATGCGGCTGCCGAAGTTCGACGAGCACATGGAACTGCACCGTATCGACTGTCTCAGCAGTCATGGAGATCTGTTGTTCCACGACTTCGTGAGTGAGAAAGTCAGAACCACGCCACCCGAGCTAATCAGACCGCCCGCGCTTATTTCTGGCGCTGACCTGATTGCGCTCGGCTACCGGCCAGGGCCGCGTTTCAAGGAGATCTTGTCGGCGGTGGAAGACGCGCAACTAGAAGGCAGGTTGCAAAGCAGCGAAGAGGCGTTGGAACTCGTGCAAAAAGAATTCCCGCTGTCGAGCTAATTCTGTTTGACCCATGCGACCCCTTACCCGGGCGATGCTAAAATCATCGTTCAGACCATGCAGCACGCACGCGGAACACTCAAGAAAATCTTTACGCATAATGTTTGCGCCAAGGCGGGCGAAGAGGCCCCTTTGCTGGCGTGGCCGGTAGCCTGCGGCGGTGCAGTGGCGGCAAATACGCGGGCTCTCAGCTTTGTAGATGGAACGCTGGTGGTGGCCGTGCCCGACGCCGTCTGGCGCAATCAGTTGCAGTTCATGAGTCAGCAATATCTTGCGGGACTGAATCAAATCGCTGGGCAAACGGTGCGGAGTATTTCGTTTGTGGTCGCACCGCACGCTATCCGTCCGACTACATAATCACGAGGGCAGCACATTATGGTTTCGGAGAAAGACGTCAACTACGTCGCCGCTCTCGCGCATCTCGAACTGATGGCAGACGAGCGCGCTCGCATGTTGAAGGACCTGAATTCCATCCTGGGTTATATCGAACGGCTCAACCAACTCGACACTGCTAACGTCGAACCTATGGCGCAGGTGGCCAGCCGTTACGGCGTGAGTAAGGACACGACAGACAGCGAGGCGTTTTCGTATGCCATGCGGCCCGACGAACTGCGTCCATCATTGCCGCACGGCGAGGCCATGAGCAACGCACCCCAGACTGACGGCACATTCTTCAAGGTGCCAAAAGTGATCGAGCGCTAGGAGCCGAACGGACACGCGATGAAAATTGAACTGCTGACAGTTGAATCGGCGCGGATGGCGGTGCTGGAGAAGCAGATTACTGCGACGGCGCTCGTCGATGCGTTCTATCAGAAGATTGAAGCGGAAGACCCCGCCATCGGCGCCTACCTGACGCTTTGTAAGGACCGCGCGCATCGCCAGGCTGAGCGGGTTGACGCGCTGGCCGACAAGGGCGACGCGCTGCCTCCGCTGGCCGGCGTACCGATCGCGATCAAGGACGTGCTGACCACCAAGGGCGTGCGAACGACCGCAGGGTCGAAGATCCTCAACAATTTCATTGCGCCTTACGATGCTACCGCTGTAGCGCGGCTCGAAGCCGCTGGGGCGATCGTGCTGGGCAAGACCAACTGCGATGAATTTGCCATGGGCTCCTCCAACGAGAACTCGGGGTTTCATCCGGTGAAGAATCCGCGGGACCGTTCGCGGGTCCCAGGTGGCTCTTCGGGTGGATCGGCGGCTGTCATTGCCGCTGGAACCGCAGTGGCGTCGCTGGGTTCCGATACCGGTGGCTCCATTCGCCAACCCGGAGCGTTCTGCGGCGTCGTGGGACTGAAGCCAACCTATGGACGGGTCTCGCGCTACGGATTGATTGCCTTTGCTTCGTCGCTCGATCACGTCGGCCCCTTCGGCAAGACCGTGAAAGATGTGGCGCTGATCCTGCAGCACATGGCGGGCCGCGATCCCTTGGATTCCACCTCAGCCCACTTGCCGGTCCCGAATTACGTCGAACAGGTTGGCGAGCCGGTGATGGGACTCAGGATCGGCGTTCCGAAGGAATACTTCGGCGAGGGTCTCGATCCGGAAGTGCGCGCCGCGGTGAAAGCCGGAATTCAGGAATTGGCCAAGACGGGTTGCGAAATCGTCCCGGTTTCGTTGCCTCACACCGAATACGCCATCCCGACGTACTACTTGATCGCGACTGCCGAGGCGTCGTCGAATCTGGCGCGTTTCGACGGAGTGCGTTACGGAGTGCGCGCCGGGGATGCAAAGACGCTGGCTGAAATGTACCGCAAGACGCGCGACGCTGGCTTCGGAACGGAAGTGAAGCGCCGCATCATGCTCGGAACGTATGCGCTGAGCGCCGGATACTACGACGCTTATTATCTGAAGGCCCAGCGGGTGCGAAGCCTCTTGGCAAGGGATTTCGACGCGGCATTCACGAAAGTGGACGCCATCGTCACGCCGACAACTCCCACGCCCGCATTCAAGCTCGGCGAAAAGGTTGACGATCCCCTCGCCATGTACCTGGCGGACATTTACACTGTCACGGCCAACCTGGTTGGCGTTCCGGGAATCACGGTTCCATGCGGCAAAAGCAAAGAAGGACTGCCGATTGGACTGCAGATACTGGGCAAGCATTTCGACGAGGCCACCGTGTTACGCACGGCCCACGTCGTGGAACACGCGCTGGCATCGTCAACGACATTCGCTTGAAAGAGGAAAGATCAACTATGCACTGCCTGACCGTTCTGTACCCAAACAAAGAAGGCGCCAAGTTCGATTTTGAGTACTACATGGAGAAACACATTCCACTCGCGAATGGACTGCTGGGGCACGAGTTCAAAGTTACGAAGGGAATCGCGTCGGCTCAAGGCGGCCAGCCTGCGTTCGTGTGCAGCGCGCGGATGGAGATCGGCAAAATGGAGGAGTTTTTGCCGGTTCTGCTGCAACATGTCGGGGCGCTACAGAACGATATTCCCAACTACACGAACACTGAACCCGTAATCCAGTTCGAGGAATTGCTGTAGTAAGCGGGCATCGACAACGAGCGTGAATCCTCAAATAGAGGCCGTGCCCTGCAACGCGGTGTAGTATCTTCCGCCCGCGCATGATTGGCAGAGAATCTTGTTATCTTGTCTTACTTCGCGCTGGAAGTTGATGCCTTCGCCGCACTCCGCGCAGACAATGCGCTCGCTTTTGTAGCCCGGGAGTTCTTCAGCCGGCACCGCGACTTTGACCCACTGCACTGCAAACAGGTCGGCGGTCGCTATCTCGCGGTAAGCCAACATCTGTTGTTGGTTCTTGCTCTCGATTTCGGGATGCATCTGACGAGCGAGCGCCTTGGAGCTTTCTTTGGCCGCGATGCGGACTGCTTTGCCCGATTCCAGATCAACAAATGTAGCTGCGACCTTTCCCCAGTCGCGAAACTTCAGGGCGCGCTTGCCAAGGCGGCATCCAGTGACGACGGCAACCGCGTCGGTCATGCAGCGATCGATCTCGACGTAGGTAATCAGGCGTTTGCGATCCTTGCCGCCGGGATCGTCAATGCCCAGCAATTCGAGCCCCAGCATGGCCATGCGCACACCGAGGATTTGTCCGGCGCACAAGTGTCCGTGGGCTTCGTCGGCATCGCGCAAGAGTTCGTCGAATGACTTCAAGGTGCGAACAGTTTACGTCATTCTTCGGCTGGAGTATCGGGCGTCAAATCGGCAAACCGGCCATTGACCTCCACAGTCTGCTTCGCACCGCCGTGAGGCGTAAAGGTGACGCGCGCCGGTTGGCGTTCCCATGTCGGGGACTCGCAAATCGATTCGAGGAACTCGCCGCCTAGTTTCTCGAGCTGCTTTTTGTACAGCGGCTTGCGAGTACTGATCTGCGCCACGATCGCAGAGACTTTTTCGCAGTCGTCGGCCAGTCCACAGTAAGCTGCGTAGTCGCGATACCAGATCACGTCCGAGTAATAGGGATCAAAGTCGGGCAGTTTAATCTGCGAAATCCGGCCGGTGACGCGGTCTACCAGCGGCCAGCCACCACGCTGCCAAAGTCACCTGGGCTGGCTAGCGGATTCGCCTGGAAGCGAGTCGTTGATGCGATAAGCCCGCCGCACGACGAACAGACGGTCGGTCACGTCGTGAGTTGCTCCAGCGGTGTATTCCTTGAGCTTGGCGTCGAGGTACAGCGGGCGCACGTTGATAGTGATCGTCTTGTCTTCCGCCGAGCTTAGGAACAATTTGACGGGCATGGTCTTTCCCAAGCTCATGACGTGAGGCTTGGACGCTGCTTCGGCGGAAATAACGAGCATCAGAATGGCGGAAGTAATCTTGGGGGAGAGCATCGAGCCCAGCGTAGCCCCGTCCCTCGTGGGCTGCAAGTTACGAAAGTACCCTGTGCAGCCTTGGGAGTGAGGGCGTCTGGAACACGGGCGATACGATTTCGTGCCGATGTTTGCTTGATGATAACTGTCATACAATGAGCCAGCGTCGAATCCCACGATGAGCGAACTGACCCACAGCTTTATTCTGCCGGCCTACAACGAGAGCGAGCGGCTCACCACCTCAATCCCCAAGGTGCTGGAGTACATCCACACACGCCAACTATTGGCGGAAATCATCGTGGTGAACGACGGCTCAACCGACGGAACAGCCGAAGTGGTGCGCGGGTTCGCGGCCACCAATCCGATGATTGTGTTGCTCGAAAATCCCGGGAATCGAGGTAAGGGATACAGCGTGCGCAACGGAATGTTGCACGCCAAAGGCGCGGTCGCTCTGTTCACCGACGCCGATCTTTCGTCACCCATCACCGAGGCCGACAAGTTGTTCGCGGCGCTGGTCTCTGGCGCGGATGTGGCCATCGGATCGCGCTGGCTCAAACGGGAATTGCAGACCGAACGCCAACCGCTCTATCGCCAACTGTACGGACGACTATTCAACCTGGGGCTGCGCATCCTTCTCGGGCTCGGCTACCGCGACACCCAGTGCGGATTCAAAGCGTTTACCCGCCAGGCGATCCAGGTAGTCTTTACCCGCCAGCGAGTAGAAAGGTGGGGCTTCGATCCCGAACTGTTGTTCCTCGCCAGAAAATTCAAGTTGAAGACCATCGAGGTTCCGGTTGAGTGGGCCCACGACCACCGCTCCAAGATCAACCCGTTCCGTGACGGGCTGAGAATGGGCTTGGACGTGCTGAACATTCGGTCGAACTCACTGATGGGCCGCTATGAACGATCGTCCGCGCCACTCGAGGACACGGCTCCAGCGCAATCGTCAACGCCGTTGGGTTTGACAAAGTGATGGGTAAGACGCAGTGCCGCGTGTGAGCGAAGGCGAAACGGGTATTGGCCCCGATCTGGAGCAATCGAATGCCCACCCAGTCACTTATTATTTGCAGCTTCTGGCACTGTCTGGCATCTTGACTGGAAGCGTTTTGAATCTCAGATCGCCATTTCTGGACAGCTATGGAAAGTGCTTCGACAACTCGCAGTTCTACCAGCCCGATTTTGACCACACTCGAGCTGAGCCTGGCCGACCAGTACGTCGGCGTCCGGCAGACCTCAATGCGATGTTGCGCGCCGCTGACGGTCGAGGACCACAACCTGCAATCCATGCCGGATGCAAGTCCCGCGAAGTGGCATCTGGCCCACACCACGTGGTTCTTCGAGACGTTTCTCCTGACCGAACATTTGCCGGGCTATCGGGCTTTCCATCCAGCTTTCCGGAACTTGTTCAATTCGTACTACAACGCAGTTGGCGACCGTCCCCTGCGTGCTTTGCGGCACACGCTGTCTCGGCCCGCCCTCGATGAAGTGCACGCCTATCGCAGTTATGTGGATGAGGCGATGGATCGCCTGCTGACGCGCGAACTGGCGCCCGAAGTCCTCGACCTGGTTGTCTTGGGTCTGAATCACGAGCAACAGCACCAGGAACTGATTCTGACGGACGTTAAGAACGGGTTGGCGCTGAACCCGCTGCGTCCTGCCTACCGCGAGTTCCGAGATACCGGCGCGAACTCGGCGAAGACTGCTCCTGCGCTGTGTTGGCACTCGTTTCCCGAAGGTGTGCATCCCGTCGGGTTCGAAGGGGACGGTTTTGCCTTCGATAATGAAAGCCCTCGCCACAACGTGTACCTTGCGCCCTTTCGGATGGCTTCGCGCCTAGTGACCAACGGCGAGTACATGCAGTTCATGCGCGACGGCGGCTACGAAACTGCTGCGCTGTGGCTGTCGGATGGTTGGGACTGCGTGCGCACCAATCAGTGGAGCGCTCCCCTGTACTGGGAGATTCGCGACGGCCAAGGTTGGCATTACACGATGGATGGCATGCGGCCGGTTTGTGCCGAGGAGCCGGTGTGCCACGTCAGCTATTACGAGGCCGATGCCTTCGCTCGCTGGGCGCTCGCGCGCCTGGCCACTGAGTTCGAATGGGAAGTCGCCTCGCGCTCATGCGACCTGGCGGGAAACCTCATGGACACCGGAGTCCTGCATCCCCAGGCCGCTCGTGAGAGCGCTACGTTGACCCAACTGTTTGGCGATGTCTGGGAATGGACTTCGAGCGCTTATCTTCCGTATCCGGGATTTCAGACGGCGGCTGGCGCAGTCGGAGAGTACAACGGCAAGTTCATGTGCAACCAGATGGTGCTGCGCGGCGGTTCCTGCGCGACCCCGCTGTCGCACATCCGGCGCACCTATCGCAACTTCTTTCCTCCCCATGCGCGCTGGCAGTTCGCGGGTATTCGGTTGACCAATGGCGACTAGCAAGCAGCTTCAATTCCTGGCCAACGCGGCAACCGCGTCTGCGGTGCGCGAAGGGTTGGGCGCCAGCCCGAAATGGCTTCCTGCGAAGCTGTTCTACGACGAAGTCGGTTCGGCCCTCTTCGAACAGATCACGGGGCTACCGGAGTACTACCTGACGCGCACGGAACGCTCGATTTTTGAGAGCTTCGCTGCCGAAATTCTGCAGGCCGCTGGGCCAGCCTTGACACTGATCGAACTGGGTGCCGGGACAGCGGCTAAGACTTGCATCCTGATTGAAGAGCTACTGAGCCGCCAGCCGCGAGCGCTGTTTTACCCAATCGACGTTTCGCCCAGCGCCTTGCAGGAAGCGACGACTCAACTGGGACGGCAGTTTCCCCACCTACGCGTGAATCCGATCATTGCCGACTACGCTGGAGGCTTGGAAGCGCTGAATCGAATCTCAGGCCGTAAGCTCGTACTCTACATCGGCTCCAGCATCGGAAACTTCGAGCCCGACGAGTCGGTGCGCCTTCTACGCCGCATACGCCGCACATTGCGAGCGGGAGATGCGTTGCTACTGGGGGCGGATTTCGCCAAGAGTCCCAAGATACTTATTCCTGCATACGACGACTCGCAGGGTGTGACGGCGGCCTTCAACAAAAACATTCTGACGCGGATCAATCGGGAACTGGAGGCGAACTTCGATCTCGATGCCTTCCGTCACGTTGCGCTGTGGAACCGTCGCTGCTCGCGCATGGAGATGCATCTGGAAAGCACGCTGGCGCAAGAGGTGTTCGTTCCCGTGCTCGACATGGACATCATCTTCGCGAAGGGTGAGCACATCCACACCGAGAATAGTTACAAGTACACGGCGGAAATGATCGAGTCGATCCTGCGGGAAAGCGGCTTCAATCTGGAGCAAAGCTGGCATGATCGCCAGAAATGGTTCGGGGTGCACTTGGCCCGGGTCTAAGCGATAGCTGATTCCTTGCAGTTCTGCACACTCTCAGATGCAATCGCTGGATTTCCTCAGTCAAACGTCCTCCAACAATTGACCTTTGCGACGCGACAGACGACAATCACTTTTCCACGATGCTGGCGTATCTTTCAGGTTCCATCGAATACTCACCCGATCACGGCAAGGCTTGGCGGTCCGCGCTGACGCCTTTCCTGCGCTCGCTTGGTCATGACGTGTATGACCCGGCGGAAGATGAAAAGAAGAATCTCACCGAGGTCGAGCGCAGCGAATTCCGCGGCTGGAAACACACGGACCTTCCGCGTTTTCAGCAAACCATCCGCAAGATCATCGCGTACGATCTCGACTGGATCGAACATCGTTCCGACTACATTGTCGCCTACTGGGACGACTATGCGTTACGCGGGGCAGGTTCGCAGGCGGAATTGTCGTTTGCACACCGCCGCGGCATTCCGGTCTACCTTGTAACTGAGTTGCCGATGGGCAACGTGAGCGGTTGGATACTGGGTTGTGCCTCCGAAGTCTTTCCCAGCTTCGAGCAGTTAAAACAATTCATGCTGGTGCGGTATCCGCTGACAGACACGCAGTCGGTTGAGCCCCAGGCGGCGCGGTCGGCGGTGATGCCATGAACTGGGCCAAGGGAAATCTTGGTTGGATCGAAGTTGTTTGCGGTCCCATGTTTAGTGGCAAGAGCGAGGAACTGATTCGCCGGCTACGTCGGGCCGAGATCGCGCGCCAGCGGGTGCAGATCTTCAAGCCGGGGATCGATAACCGATATTCAGCCGACCACATCGTTTCGCACAGCGACTTGAAGATTCGCTCAATGGCGGTGCGCGACTCCGCCGACATCGAAGCTCAACTTGATCTCCGCACTGAAGTCATTGGAATCGATGAGGCCCAGTTCCTCGGCATGGAACTTGAGGATCTTGTCGTCCGCCTGGCGGACATGGGAAAGCGGATCATCATTGCCGGCCTCGACACCGACTATCTTGGGCGCCCCTTCCATCCCATTCCCGAATTGCTGGCTGTCGCAGATGAGATCACCAAGACACTGGCCATCTGCATGCAATGCGGCAATCCTGCCAAGCACACGCAACGCCTGGTCGCCAGCGAAGACCTGATCGTGGTGGGGACGTCGGGCATGTATGAAGCCCGCTGTCGCCGCTGCTTCGAGCCAAATCTGGCCAAACTGGAGAAACCCGATCCCGTTGTGCGCGCGAAGTCGGCAGAGGCCCCGAAATAGTCATGCTCAGTTTGCGATCCCGCCTGGTTCCTTGTGTCCTGACGGTTCTGTTGCTGGCGAACTCTGCGTGGCCGTGGGGCAATGAAGGCCACATGATGATCAACCGTGTCGCTGCCGAAAAGCTGCCACAAGATGTTCCTGCTTTTCTGCGGAACGCTGCCGAGCAGTTGGCCTATCTCGGTCCGGAGCCTGACCGCTGGCGCGAGAAGTCGGAGCTGGCGCTGAAGCTGTCGCAAGAGCCCGACCATTTTCTCGACATGGAATTGATCGGAGGCATGACATTGCCTGCGGATCGCTACAGCTACTATCGCGCGTTGGAGTCCAAGCGCCAGCAGACGCCGGGACAGCCTGACAATCTGCTGCCCGAAAAAGTTGGCCTGCAGCCCTACATCACGATGGAGGTATTTGGCCGGCTGGTCGTGGCATTTCGCGAATACCGTCATGCGATGCGCGATCACACCAATCCGGAATTCGCCGAGCGTAATGCCATCTTCTATGCAGGTTGGCTGGGGCATTATGTTGCCGACGGCGCAAATCCACTCCACACGACGGTGAATTACAACGGCTGGACGGGTGCCAATCCCAACGGCTACACCACGGAGCACGCGATCCACTGGAAAATGGAAGGCAACTTCGTTGCCGCCAACCAGAAGGAGATAAAGTTCGCCGATCTTGTTCCGCCGACCGCGCACAAACTCGACAATCCCTTTCAGGACTATTTCGCCTACCTCCACAAATCGAACGGCTACGTGGAGCAGGTTTACCAGATCGAGAAGGCGGGTGGTTTTGAGGGAGCGGGCACTCCTGAGTCGCGGCAATTCATCGATCAGCGGATGGCTTTTGGCGCCGAAATGCTGCGCGATCTTTGGTACACGGCATGGCTCGGCAGCGCCGTCGATCCGCCGCCCTATGTTTCTCCGAAGCCGGTCAATTCCACTACTCCCGCTCCCAAGACTGTCCCCTCCAATCCGCCCGCTCCCAATATGCGGACGGCTCCCAAGCTGGGTGAAACAACTCCCCAGCCAGGTGGTTAAGGTGATGACCAAGAAACTCACGCCGGAGATCGAAAAGTTTCTGTGGGACGCGGCCGAAGCAGCCGCTGCGTTGGCCTACGCGCCATATTCCGGCTTCCACGTAGGCGCCGCGCTGTTGACCAGCGAAGGCGAGATCGTAACTGGCTGCAATGTCGAGAACGCTTCCTACGGATTGACGAACTGCGCGGAGCGGACCGCCGTATTTCGGGCCGTTGCGGAGCAGAAGCTGTCGCGCGGTGTCGCGATCGAGGCGATCGCGGTGGTTCATCGCGACCATCAGAGTTGCACGCCGTGCGGCGCGTGCCGCCAGGTGATGCATGAATTCGGCCCCAACGCCATTGTGCTGTACGAGTACGAAGGCGAACGCCGGCAGACGACCGTCAATGTGCTGCTGCCCGAGAGCTTTCAACTGTGACTGCAAGCCAGTCCCGCCCCTCAAATTCTCGGAATTGCTGTTCTAATCGCCATTGCAGGCGCGCTTTGTCGCTGCCATCCAGAAATTTCTGACATGTTGCTGCCGGAGACGCTGCTCCAAATTGGACACCCGCGCACTCCTTTACTGGAGCAAACGTCTTGCCGTCGCTCCACAAACTGGCGCCCTTGATGAAGGCGTGTTCCAGGCTGGTCCGCGACATGCGCTTCAACTCGCCGTACGACAAGTTCTGGTCCTCGACGCCCTTCAGGTATTCGTGCGTCATGTCGGAACGCGAAACTCCTTCGTCGTCGGTGGCCAGTGCAACCGGAACACCTGCGCGCATGAAGTCGTGCAGCGGATGATGGTTGCCGTGCACCCCGAGGATCACATCGTTGCTGGTGAGACAAATTTCGACCATGACGTTTTTCTTCGCCAGTTCGCTGAGCAATTCAAGAGCGTTGGTCTCGTTGAGCGCGTCCACGCCGTGCCCAATGCGCTCGGCTCCGGCCATCTCGACCGAATCCCGGACGTGGAACCGCAAACCCTCGGGTGGAACGAGCTCTTCGACCAACTCTCCCGCATGTAGCGTTACGTGGACTTGGGGATATTGGCCATGCAGGTACTGCATCATCCGCATGTGGAGAGGAAAATCATGCATCGGAACGTAGTAGTCCTCGGGCATGACCATGTTTAGGCCGACAAATCGCGGGTCGGCCATCGCAAGTTCAAAGCCGAGGAGCATCTGCGCGTAAACAATTTCTTTGGGCAGTCCGCGCAGTACCTGAAACAGATAGCGTTGCGTCACCTTGCAGCCGGGAGTCGCGTTCGCCGAACCGCAACGCATCTCGCCATCGCGGATCTTTTCGGCCTCGTTGGCCTGTTGGATTGCATCCTGCAAAGCCTTCGACAAGCCATTCTCGGTCAGGGCGTTGCGCATGGCGGCGAGCGTCTCGGGCGTGGCGTCGTCAGTCAACTTTATCGCCTTGACCACATCGGAATTCAGCATGTCGCCAAACGACTTTCCCGTGGGTGTAAACATTAACTCCTGGTACACCTCGCGTTGCGAGGCTGCGCGAGTGCCGGTCTCCGCAAGCATCTTGCCGGTGTTTCCATGGGTGGCCGCGCCAAACTTATCGAAGGTGTCGAAGAAATGATCGTGCCCGGATTGTCCGGATAACTCCCAGTTACGCATGGAGAAGGCATCGACCATGTTGCGATACAGAACGGAGTTAGCTAACGCGGTCTCGGCCAGCACGGTCGGGGCCGGGCAATAGGGATCGCCTGTCGACAACTTCAGCGACGGGGTGAGATAGAGCGTCTTGGGATCGACGCACTGCTTTTCATCCTTCGCCCACTGGATCATGGTCTCGGCGTAGATCGCGCCCGACAGGTGATTGTGCAGGTCGCCGCCCTTGGGCATATCGAGTAGAAAAGCCACCAGCAGATTCGGGTCTTTCTTGATGCTCTCGAAGTACCGCTGCATTTGGGCTTCGGAGGATACGCCAGGACGATTGGCCGCGAAGGCGCTGGGCGCCGTGAGACACGAAGCGACGGACAGAGCAGCCATCATTGCGATACGGAACGAACGGCGGAGCATGATTTGACCCTCCCTGGCGGGCTGTATCAAAGAGTTGTCCAGAATGCGGCATGATAACAGCCGCGGGCCGTGATTGCTGAGTTGAGTTTCCGGCCTCAATTCTCTAACATCCAAACTTCACGGAAATCTTCCTTGGGGAATAACTTGGACAGACTCAAAGTCCTAATTACCCGCGAACAAATCGCCAAGAAAGTTGCCGAACTGGGCGAACGCATTACCCACGATTTTAAAGGCGAATCGGTGGTGCTCATCGGAGTGCTGAAGGGCGCAACGATTTTCCTGGCTGATCTCGCGCGCGAGATCAAGCTCGACGTGAGTTTCGATTTCATCGCCGTGTCCAGCTACGGCAACTCCAAGCAGCAGAGCGGGGAAGTGAAGTTGATGAAGGATGTTGACCACTCGATGGAAGGCAAGAACATCGTCCTGGTGGAGGATATTCTTGACACCGGGCTGACGTTGACCTATCTGAAGAACCTGCTGCTCGGACATCAGCCGAAGGCGGTGAAGATTGCGGCCCTGCTCGACAAGATTTCGCGCCGCACCCAACCAATACACGGCGATTATGTTGGTTTCGAGATCCCCGACGAGTTCGTGGTCGGATATGGATTGGATTTCGCCGAGCGCTATCGCAACCTTCCCGAAGTATGCATTCTGGAAACGGACGACCAGTCGGGGTAGAATCGCACGTGCCTATGTCTGTTAACTCTTCTGTCATCACCCACGATCCAGCGACACTCTTGCAAGACTGGCATTCCGTTGCCAGCCTCATCGATCACACGCTGCTCAGCCCGGCGGCAACACGCGGCCAGGTGATTGCGCTCTGCGCCGAAGCCGTGCGCTACGGATTTTATTCGGTCATGGTGAATCCAGCGTATGTGACGCTGGCAGCCGCCCAGGTTCACGGATCGCCAGTCAAGGTCGGCACCGTGATCGGATTCCCGCTGGGCGCGAATCTCGCCGTGACAAAACTTGCTGAAGCCGAAGCCGCCGCGCAAAACGGCGCTCACGATCTCGACATGGTGATCAACATTGGCGCTCTCAAGTCGGGAGACCGCGTGCTGGTGCAGACCGAGATGCGCAGCCTGGCGAACTTGGCCCATGACCACGGCGCGATCCTCAAAGTGATCATCGAAACCGCGCTTCTGAACCAGGAGGAGAAGATTCTCGCCTGCGCCCTTGCGATCGAGGCGGGAGTCGACTTCGTGAAGACGTCCACGGGCTTTGCTGCTTCCGGCGCAACCGCTGCCGATGTCGCGCTCATGCGTGGTGTAGTGGGGCACGATATCGGGGTGAAGGCGGCAGGCGGCATCCGCACTGCGGCGCAAGTAGCCGAGATGGTCGATGCCGGAGCGAATCGGATCGGGGCCAGCGCCAGTGTCGCTATCGTGCGCGAGCTTGGAGCTCCATCGGATCAATAAACCATGACAAGCAACCACCGGGTTCCAACGGATTTACCCCTGACGAATTCTGTCGCACTACTTTGTTGCCCTCTGTCCGATCGCGCGCAGGAGTTCTCATGGGCCGTTTGACCGGCGTGCTCGGCATCCTCTTCATCCTGTTGTTCGCCTACCTGTTTTCGACCGACCGAAAAGCTATTCGCGGTAAGACCATCCTGGTGGGACTCACGCTGCAATTCATTTTCGCGATACTGATCCTGCGGGTGGGATATGGCGAGCGCGTAATGACAGCCGCGGGCAACGCCATCAACCGACTGCTCAGTTATTCGTTCGTGGGTTCAGAGTTCCTGTTTGGAGGACTGGGCAGCAAATACTCAAAATATGGCGTGATCTTTGCCTTCCAGGTGCTGCCGACCATCATCTTCATCGCGGCGTTTTTCGCCATTCTTTATCACTATGGCGTGATGCAGTTCATCATCAAGCAATTCGCCAAGGTGATGATGCGCTTCATGGGCGCCAGCGGCGTCGAGTCGATGGACGTGGCCGCCAGTATCTTCATGGGGCAGACCGAGGCCCCACTCACGATTCGTCCGTTCCTGCCCAAGGTCACCCAGTCGGAGTTGATGGTCATCATGACGGCGGGCATGGCTCACGTCTCCGGTGGAATCATGGGGGCCTACATCCTCAGCGGAATCGAAGCGCGACACTTGCTCGCGGCAGTCATCATGACCGCGCCGGGAACCATCGTGATCGCCAAGATGCTGGTGCCGGAGACCGAGAAGCCGCTGACGTCTGGTACTACGAAGCTCGAAGGCCTGGAATTCGAATCCACGGACAGTAACGTCCTCGATGCGGCGGCCAAAGGAACAACTGACGGCCTTCATCTTGCCCTAAACGTCGCCGCAATGCTGATTTCCTTCCTGGCCCTGATCGCTTTGATCGACGGCGTCCTCGGGGGAATTCACAACCTGCTAGCCGCGCACGGATTCCAATGGTTTCCCGGCAAACTCGAGACCATCTTCGGAGTGATCTTTGCGCCCATCGCGTGGTTGATTGGCGTCCCCTGGCGCGACTGCCTCGCCATCGGCAACCTGCTGGGGACCCGCATGGTGCTGAACGAGTTAGTGGCATTCACCCTGCTCGGAGCGCAGAAGGCCTCGCTCGACCCGCGATCGGTCACCATCGCGACTTTTGCGTTATGTGGTTTCGCGAACTTCAGTTCCATCGGCATCCAGATTGGCGGCCTCAGCGCACTGGCGCCGAACCGGCGTCACGATCTCGCCAAACTGGGATTCCGCGCCATGATCGCCGGCACTCTTGCCAACCTGATGTCGGCGAGTATTGTCGGAATTCTGTTGCGATCGTAAAGGCGGCCGCGGGATCGACCAATGATGCAGAGTGTCCAGCCTCACAATTCGTTGTGACCGCTGCACTATTTCCGTGTGCCCATTCGGCCCATGCTGGAAGGTTGAGAGCCACGTTCAGGCTCGAGTAGGCCCGTGTGCGCTGAAGCGCAAGACGTTCGTTATTCGCCCGTTGCTCCGTCGTAAGCTGCCACGGCCGTTCTCGCGTCGATTCCGTTTCCCGCACCTGCGCGCCCGCACCTTTCATATCGGAGGACCTCATGTCAATTACTAAGCAGGACGCACTCGACTACCACCAGGGATCCCGGCCAGGTAAGGTGGAAGTCGTTTCCACCAAGCCGTGCCTGACCCAGCGCGATCTTAGCCTGGCGTACACCCCGGGAGTCGCTGAACCCTGTCTCGAAATCGAAAAGAACCCGCAAGACGCATACAAATACACCGCCAAGGGCAACCTGGTTGCCGTGGTTTCCAACGGCACCGCGGTTCTGGGACTCGGCGACATCGGTGCGTTGGCCGGCAAACCCGTCATGGAAGGCAAGGGAGTTCTGTTCAAACGGTTCGCCGACATCGACGTGTTCGACATTGAGCTGAACACCAAGGATCCAGACGAAATTATCCGCACTTGCCAACTTCTCGAACCCACCTTTGGCGGAATCAATCTCGAAGACATCAAGGCCCCGGAGTGCTTCTATATCGAGGAAACGCTAAAGAAGACGATGAATATCCCGGTCTTCCACGATGACCAGCACGGGACCGCGATTATTTCCGGGGCCGCCATTGTGAATGCGCTGGAACTGGTAGGCAAACGCTTTGACCAGATCAAAGTGGTGGTCAACGGTGCGGGAGCTTCCGGTATCGCCTGCGCCGAGCACTACGTTTCGCTGGGTGTGAAGCGCGAAAACGTCACCTTGTGCGATACCAAGGGCGTCATCTACAAGGGCCGTAAAGAAGGGATGAATCCCTACAAGGAGCGCTTCGCCCACGACACCCCGCTACGTACGCTGGCGGAAGCGGTCAAGGGAGCGGATGTGCTGTTGGGGCTCTCGAAGAAAGGCGCCTTCACGCCGGAGATGATCGCCTCGCTGGCGCCTCGCCCGGTGGTTTTTGCTATGGCGAACCCTGATCCGGAAATTACCTACGAAGCAGCCAAGGCGGTCCGTGACGATTTGATTATGGCTACGGGGCGCTCCGACTTCCCGAACCAGGTCAACAATGTGCTCGGATTTCCCTTCATTTTCCGTGGCGCGCTCGACGTGCATGCCACCACCATCAACGAAGAAATGAAGCTGGCTGCAACCTACGCGCTGGCGGCGCTGGCCAAGGAAGACGTCCCTGATTCAGTCTGCCGTGCCTACGGTGTGGGACGCTTCAAGTTCGGGCCCGAATACATCATTCCCAAGCCGTTCGATCCCCGCGTTCTGGTGTGGGAAGCGACTGCGGTAGCCAAGGCGGCAATGGACTCCGGGGTCGCGCGGAACCCCGTCAACCTTGAAGACTATCGCGATCAACTGGAGAAGCGGCTGGGTAAGGCCCATGAGCTCATGCGCATCATGGTGCACAAGGCGAAGGCCAATCCCAAGCGTGTCGTATTCCCCGAAGGCTCGCATGAAAAGATCCTGCGCGCCTGCCATGTGCTGCTGGAAGAACAGATCGCCATCCCAGTGCTGCTGGGACACGGCGGTGAAGTTCAGAAGGCGGCGGCCGAGTTGGGTATCTCGCTTGAGGGCGCGGTAATCGTCGAACCTGAGACGTCTCCACTACGTGCGGAATATGTGCAGAATTTCTATCGGCTGCGGCAACGTCGTGGAGTGACGATGGCATCCGCGGATGAGCTGATGAACCGCCGCAACATCTTCGGTTCCATGATGGTGAGGATGGGCGATGCCGACGCGCTGGTTTCCGGCATTTCGCAGAACTATCCCGACACCATTCGTCCGGCGTTGCAGGTGATCGGGGTACGCGAAGGCATCCATAAGGTTTCAGGCATATATCTGATCATCACGCGGAAGGGCGATCTCTATTTCCTGGCCGATGCCACAGTGAACATCAATCCCAGCGCCGAGGACCTGGCTGAGATCGCGCTTTGTGCCGCGCAAGAGGCACGCAGGTTCGACGTTGAGCCGCGGGTTGCGATGCTATCGTTCTCCAGCTTTGGAAGTACAAAGCATGAGTACTGCGACAAAATGCGGCGTGCCGCCGAACTAGCGCGTTACGCCGATCCGACGCTCATCATCGACGGTGAAGTGCAGGCCGATATTGCAGTCAACGTAAAGAAGCTGGAAGCGTCGTTCCCGTTCTCTTCACTGAAGGGCGGAGCCAACGTGCTGGTCTTTCCCGATCTCCAGTCCTGCAACATCGCGTGTAAGCTGCTAAGCCAACTCGGCTCGGCGGAAGCATTTGGTCCGATCCTTTCAGGTATGGCGAAGCCAGTGCATCTGTTGCAACGCGGAGCGGAAGTAGAGGACGTGGTGAATGTCACCACCATTGCGGTGGTAGATGCGCAGGATAGCTCGGTACAGCCCAGGGTTCGAGTTGTTCGTCCTGCGATGGCGGTTCGACAGTAGAAGTAGAATTGGATGAGCGGCTACGACTTAAGTTGTGAGCCACTACGATGGAAGAGGGATTGGTTGGTTTGGCATCCGATGTAAAAATCCCGTGCAATGGGATGTATGCAGTTCAATAGTTGTAGGTAGTTTGCATCAGCGATAACGCTCATCCAGAGTTTCGCACTTCGTCGGTTGGCGGAATTCTCGGACCCGCACGGTCGCTTCGGTAGTTTAGCCGGGCGTTGCGCTTCCGATCAGAGTTCCGCCTTCTTTTTTTTGCCGCCTGTGTCTTCTCCTTGAGCCAGATAGGCGATTCCTTCCGTCAGAGAACCCGGCCAGCCAATAAGTTTGCAAGAGGCGTCACTTTGGTGCTTGAGGAGGGTCGCATCATTGTTGGTTACCATCTGGTATGACACAGGGGAGGGCATATTCCCCCTGTGCTTTACAAGACAATTAGCGCCGCCGTTTACGGCATCGATGCCAACCTGATCGAAGTTGAAGTTGACATTGCGCCGATCAAGGCGGAAGACCCGAGATTTACTACCGTAGGGTTGCCCGATGCCGCGGTTCGGGAGAGCCGTGAGCGGGTCCGCTCAGCCCTGAAAAACAAGCGGGTATGACATTCCGCCCTCGAATACGACGATCAATCTCGCTCCGGCGGATTTGCGCAAAGAAGGGTCCGGTTTCGATCTGCCGATGGCTCGCGGAATTCTGGGAGCTTATGGCGGACTGAACAATAAGCCACCCGAGGACGCCCAGTTTGTAGGTGAACTTTCCCTCGATGGAGGATTGCGGGGAGTTCGTGGAGCGCTTCCAATCGCCATCACGGTACGGGCCAACAAAATCCGCAAGTTAATTCTGCCGGAAATCAACGCCCGCGAAGCCGCCGTGGTGGAGGGCGTGTCAGTTTACCCGGTGAAGTGCTTGATCGATGTCGTCGAGCTGTCGAATACCGGCAATGGGATTCAGCCATTGGTGGTTGATACACGCACTTTGCTGGAGACTTCGCAGCAATTCTCCGTCGATTTCAAAGACGTACGCGGACAACATTCAGCCAAGCGCGCGATCGAGGTGTCCGCCGCTGGAGGGCACAACCTGCTGATGATCGGGCCGCCAGGCTCCGGCAAGACCATGCTCGCCAAGCGCATGCCGACCATCCTTCCGCCACTGACTTTTGAGGAGGCCCTCGTGACCACGAAAATCCATAGCGTCGCCGGCGTCCTGGATTCGACCTGTGGCCTGGTAGGTACGCGCCCTTTCCGCTCGCCCCATCACACGATTTCGGATGCGGGGCTGATCGGAGGAGGAATGATTCCGCGGCCCGGCGAAGTGTCACTGGCGCATAACGGGGTGCTGTTTCTCGATGAGCTGCCGGAATTTCCGTGAAATGTACTCGAGGTCATGCGCCAACCACTGGAAGACGGCAGCGTCACCATTGCCCGGGCTTCGATGTCGCTGAGTTTTCCGGCGCGCTTCATGCTGGTGGCGGCCATGAACCCGTGTCCGTGTGGGTATTTCAACGACCGGACCCGCGAATGTCATTGCGCGCCGATGATCATCGAGCGCTACATCTCGAAGATTTCGGGCCCGCTGCTGGACCGGATCGACATCCACATCGATGTCCCGGCGGTGAATTACCGCGAGATGCGACGTACGGTGTCGCCCGAAAGTTCTAACGATTTTCGCGCTCGCGTTCTGCGGGCCCGCGAGATCCAGCTGGACCGATTTGCCAAGGGAGCGGAACGCATCTACGCGAATGCACAAATGGGTTCCCGGGAGATCCGGAAATACTGCGAATTGGGAACTGAATCGGAGCATCTGCTGGAGCGCGCCATGGTCATGCAGGGGTTGACCGCTCGGGCCCATGACCGAATCCTCAAGGTGTCCCGCACGATTGCCGATCTGGCAGGAGTTGATTCGATCCAACCGGGTCACCTCGCCGAGGCAATCCAATACAGGACACTGGATCGCACTTTTTGGGCATAGACCGCAGTCGAGGGGCCGACCTCGATGCCAAACGCAATATTTTCAATCGTTTGGGGATTTGCGGGTCGCTTGGCAATGCCCAGATTCGGCGAAGCGGATGGCTGCCATATGAGGGGCAACTTATTGAATCTTTGAGGGTTTAAAAGAGAAGAGACATTTTCCCAATGGCGGCGTCTAAGGTAGCAGGGCCGTGGTTTCCGGGTTTGAAGAGGGGGAAGGACGATTTTGCTTGACTCTGGATGTCAACGCAGATAACGTACTGTTTTCTGAGTAACGCGTCATCCTGTTGGTTCCAGTCCAGGCGTCCTGCCCCAAGCGGCCACACACTGAACGCCATCACCAAGGAATCGGGAAGGCAATACCCCGCAAGAGCGCGTGCTGGGCTGCGTACTTAGCACAACTTTAGTGACTGTAAGGAAGCGCCTTCCAAAACTAATCAGGACGTGGATTAAGGCGCAGAAATAGACGAACCGAAGTCCCAGCGACGGCATCAATACAGTGGTCGCCTTCCGCGGGACCTGAAATGGTTCTCACCGCCACAATCGGGTATTCACGAGAAGCGGCCCTGAGGGTCAGGTTCCATACGGGTCATTCATAGGACAACAAGAGGAGAACTACATGCGGTCTCAACTGGTTTTCGAAGCCGTTCATACACTACGTAACCGTTACACACTTTGCCAGCTTGCCTCCAAGGCGACTCGCAAGTTTCACAAGCCCAGCACCCGCATTCAGGACACAACTAACGAAGTTCTGAACCATATCGCCGTGTCCGATCGCCAGGAAGTTATTCAGGAACCGGAGATTGCAGCCGAAGCGCAGCGGCGCGCTGCATAGGCGCGCCGCGCCTCTGGCGCGCCTTCTGCATTACCTCCAGCCTGCCCCTCTGCTAAATCCTCGTAGGTGACAATGACAATCTCAGAATTAAAAGAAAAGAACATCACAGAGCTGACCAAGATCGCCCGGCAGCTCGATTTGCCCGGCGCCAGCGGTCTGCGCAAACAGGATTTGATCTTCAAAATCCTGCAGGCGCAGAGCGAAAAAGAAGGCCACATCTTCGCCGAGGGTGTTCTCGAAATCCTGCCCGACGGCTACGGGTTCCTCCGCTCTCCCGACTACAATTACCTTCCCGGTCCGGACGACATCTACGTATCCCCTTCGCAAATCCGCAAGTTCGACCTGAAGACCGGCGACACCATCAGCGGACAGGTTCGGCCTCCCCACGAGGGTGAGAAATATTTCGCGCTGGTAAAGATCGAAGCCGTGAACTTCGAGTCTCCCGAGGAAGCGCGCAACAAGATCCTGTTCGACAACCTGACGCCGCTGTATCCCCAGGAGCGCATCAAGCTGGAGACGGTGCGCGAGAACATCAGCGCCCGCGTCATGGACCTGTTGACCCCGGTGGGCAAGGGGCAGCGTGGCCTGATCGTCGCACCTCCGCGCACCGGCAAAACCATGCTGCTGCAGAGCCTGGCGAACTCGGTCACGACCAATCACCCGGAAGTCGTGCTGATCGTTCTGCTGATCGACGAACGTCCCGAAGAAGTTACTGACATGCAGCGCTCGGTCAAGGGCGAGGTGATCTCGTCCACGTTTGACGAGCCTGCGGCGCGCCACGTGCAAGTGGCCGAGATGGTGATCGAGAAGGCCAAGCGCCTGGTCGAACACAAACGCGATGTCGTTATTCTGCTGGATTCGATTACGCGTCTGGCGCGCGCCTACAACACCATCGTTCCGCCATCAGGGAAAGTGCTCTCCGGCGGCGTCGATTCCAACGCCCTGCAGCGGCCGAAGCGCTTCTTTGGCGCTGCCCGCAATATCGAAGAGGGCGGATCGTTGACCATCATCGCCACTGCGCTGATTGAAACCGGTTCGCGTATGGACGATGTGATCTTCGAAGAGTTTAAGGGCACGGGCAACATGGAAATTATTCTCGACCGCAAGTTGGTCGACAAGCGTACCTTCCCAGCCATCGATATTCAGCGCTCGGGCACGCGTAAGGAAGAGTTACTCATCCCGAAAGAAGATTTGGCGCGAATCTGGGTGTTGCGCAAAGTGCTAAACCCGCTCTCACCGGTCGAAGCCATGGAATTGCTGATCGACAAGCTGGGGAAGACGCGCTCGAATGGCGAATTCCTCTCCAATATGAGCGCTCTGTAAGACGTATTTCGGATCA
>Ga0208478_1000054_pt1 | contig 45411 bp, 39 predicted proteins | sample NGESurdeep072012_5_FD_184462 | JGI IMG/M metagenome (GOLD analysis project Ga0208478, IMG submission 184462) | Arctic peat soil microbial communities from Barrow, Alaska - NGEE Surface sample 415-2 deep-072012 (SPAdes) | ecosystem: Environmental > Terrestrial > Soil > Wetlands > Peat ...
AGCGCGGCCGAGCCGGCGCTGGCCGCGGCCGCCGCGATCGGATTCGCCGCCGGGCGCGCGGCGACACCGGGGGCCGGCGCCTGCGCGGCCGGCGCCTGGGACTGGGCGAGCTGGGCCAGGCGCCGCTCCAGCTCCATGATCCGAGCGGCCGCCTCCTTGGCGTTCTCGCGCAGCGAGGCGGTTTCGCGAGCCTGTGCGAAATAGAGCAACACCAGGATCGCGAGACCGATGATCGCGGCGAAGCCGGCGTCGGCGCCCACGGAGTTGATGAAGTTGTGGACCGAGAAGGCGTAGGCGGGGGACCCCATACTTCGCTCGCAGTCTACGTTGCCAGCCGGGCGCCTTGCGCGTCCGCAGCGCCGGCCCTCACCTTGGACAGTCTCGACACCTCTTCCGCAAGTGCGGCGGCATCTCCTTCCAGCACGAGCAGGTTGATCTCGCCGAAGGTCGTCTCGACCCAGGCCGGATCCAGTGCCTCGCGCTCGGCGCGGAGGATCTTCTGAGCCGGCGTGGGCTGCGGGCGCTCGTAGGGATTGAACAGGTCCTCGTGGAGCTTCTCCCCCGCTCGCGCGCCGATGATCTCGATCGCGATGTCACGCTCGGGCTCCAGCCCCGACAGGCTGATCATCGCCTTCGCGAGGTCGATGATCATCACCGGCTCGCCCATCTCGAGCACGAACACCTCGCCGCTGCCCTCGCGCAGCGATCCCGCCCGGATGACCAGCTGCACCGCCTCGGGGATGGTCATGAAGTACCGGCTCATGCGCGCATCGGTGATGGTGACGGGACCTCCGGTCGCGATCTGGCGGCGGAAGATCGGGACCACGGAGCCCGAGGAGCCGAGCACGTTGCCGAACCGCACGGTGGAGTACGTCGTCGCGGGATGGCGGGCGGCCGCCGCCTCGACGGCCCACTCCGCCAGAGCCTTGGACGCGCCCATCACGGTGGCGGGCTTGACCGACTTGTCGGTGGAGACGAGCACGAACGTCTCCACACCGAGCTCGCCGGAGATCCGGGCCATGAGCCGCGTGGCCAGCGCGTTGTTGCGGACCGCCTCGACCGGGTTCAGCTCCATCATCGAGACGTGCTTGTACGCCGCGGCGTGGAAAACGGCGGCGGGGCGGTGCTCGGAGAGGACCTCGCGCATGCGCTCCTCCTCCTTGCAGTCGGCGAGCACGGGCACGGCCGTGCGAACATGACGCTCCTCCTCGAGTTCGCGGAGAATCTCGAACAGGTTGTCCTCGGCGTGGTCGACCAGGACCAGGCGGCGGGGGCCGACACGGGCGATCTGGCGACACAGCTCACTGCCGATCGAGCCGCCGGCGCCGGTCACCAACACGACCCGTCCGGTCAGGTAGGCGCCAACACGCTCGAGCTCCATCACCACGGGCTCGCGGCCGAGCACGTCCTCGACCTGCACCTCGCGCAGCTGACGCGTGACCTGGAGCTGCCCGGAGCCGTCCTGGAGCAGCTCGAACACGGTCGGCGTGGTACGCACCGGAATGCCGCGCTCGCGGCAGGCGGCGACCACGCGGGCGCGGACGGTGCCGGGCGCGGAGGGGATCGCGATGATCACCTCGTCGGGCTCGACCTCGTCGAGCACCCGCGTGAGCTGCTCGGTCTCGGTCGTGCCGAGCACCTTCAGGCCGTGCTCGTCCTTCGTTCCGCGCTTGCGGGGATCGTCGTCGACGAACCCGACCGGACGCAGTCGCAGTTGCGGGTTACGGGCCAGCTCGCGGACGACCAGCCGGCCGCCCTGGCCGCCGCCGACGATCAGCACGTCGCGCGCATCGCGGGCGACGCTGAAGTTGCGCACGCGGCCCTCGACGACGAGGTGGACCAGGAACCGCGCCCCGATCAGGAACGCCAGGGCGAGCAGCATGAACAGCGCGATCACACTGGCCGGCAGCGTCACCGCCGTCGAGACCAGGCTCACCGTGCTGTGGCGGAACTCGAACGTCGGCGGGGTCTGGACGGGATGCAGGAACGTGATCGCGCCCACGATCACGAGGGTGGCCACGACCACGCCCTTGACCACGGCCTCGTAGTCGCGCTGGCCGACGAAGTTCCACAGCCGTTGGTAGAGGCCGAACGCAGCCAGCACGACGAGCACGATCGGCACGACCCAGGGGATCGTGGCCTCGAACAGCTCCTCGTACAGGGTCGGAACCGTGAAGTTGTCGAACCTCAGCCGGAAGGCGAGGAAATATGCGAGCGCGACCAGCACGCCGTCCACCACGAGCTGGGGCAGAGAGTGACGGTGAACGGGGAAGGCCGCGGATCTGATCCGCCGGCGCACGACGCGGATTCTAGGTGCTTCGGGGGACCGGTTCTGTTTGCGCTCTGTGAGCCGCGCGCGCGATACGCCCTGGCCCGGTCAGATCCCGCCGGCCGGACAGGCGAGCAGATTCGCCATGAACGCCGGGTCGCGGCGGACCCGTTCGCGGTCCGCGCCCGCGGTCCGCTTCACGATCGCCACCTGGTCCGGGCTGCTCAGCCGCTGCAGCCGCCCGTCGGCGATCAGGTGCTCGTCGACGGCGCCGAGGCGGCCCTCGAAGACCGTGAATACAGGGGTTCCGAGGGCCACGGCCTCACGATTCATGGTCCCGCCGGCCGACACCACGAGGTCCGCATAGGCGATCAGCGACTGCGCGTCGACCGCCCCCTCGGGCACGATGAAGCCGCCGAGCGCGGTCAGCTCGGCACGCTGCTGCGCGGTGCGAGGAAAGACCACGGTCTGGGTTCCCCGTAGCCGCTCGAGCACCCGGCCGAAGAGGTCGTTCTCGAACCGGTGATAGAGCGAGACCGCCGGCGGCGTGCGCACAACGACGATCGGCTCGGCCGGGTCCAGACCGAGCTCTCCGAGGATCCCTCGATCGGGCTCGAAGCGCGCCAGGTAGTACTCCTCCTTGAGGCCCGGGTACCGGTGCAGCTTGCCGCGGGCACCGTAGCGCCACAGTCGCTCGGGCGGGATCACGTCGGGCACCACGACGGCTCGCGCCAGGCGACAGTTGACGTTGTGCTGCACCGTGGCCCACTCGTAGTCGAACGTCGTCGTGCACGGGATCCGGAGCAGTGCCGCCGCGACGGTGATGTCGTTGGAGCCGTGTCCGAGCGCGAGGTCGAAGCGGCGAGGACGCGCCCACCGGGCCAGGGCCGCCGAGCGGTCGGCGAGGCCCCACGCCTTGGCCGCCAGCCCGCCGCCCCGGTGGCGGCCGATCGTCGTGTGCGCGATCCCGAGGCGGTTGCAGAGGCCGAGGGTCTGGGCGAAGTCGCGCGCCGTGACCTCGACCTCGTGTCCGTGCGCGCGCAGCTCGTCGATCACGGGCGCGAGCACGAGCACGTGCGGCGAGTTGGTGAAGTCGACCCAGACCTTCACGGCCGGGCGGCGGCGGCCACCGCGCCCACCACCTCGCGCACCTGCTCCCCGCTGAGCACCGGGCTCATCGGCAACGCGATGTTGGTCCGCGCCAGCTCGTCGGTGACCGGCAGCTCGGGCGAGGCCGCGCGGTAGGGCGCCATCGCCGGCTGCCGGTGCACCGGCAGCCGGTAGTACCCCCGCGCCTGAACGTCCTGCTGGCGGAGTCCGGCCAGGACCTCGTCGGCCCGCGGGTGCGTGACGACGTAGAGATGCCACGCCGGATCGACACCATCCGGGACCGCGGGCAGTCCGCAGTGCTCGCCCAGGCCCAGCTCGGCGTAGGCGCGCGCGGCCGACCGGCGTCCCGTCGCCCAGGTGTCGAGCTCGGGCAGGAAGAGCCGAAGGACGGCCGCCTGGAGCTCGTCCAAGCGCGAGTTGTAGCCGACCTCGATGAACGTGGACTTGTCATGGGAGCCGTGAAAACGCAGCGTGCGTGCGAGCTCGGCGACGCCGTCATCGTCGGTCGCGATCGCCCCGCCGTCCCCGAGCGCCCCCAGGTTCTTGGACGGGTAGAACGAGAACGTGGCCGCGTCTCCGAGCGCGCCGGCGCGGCAGCCGTCGAGGCTCGCGCCGGCCGCCTGCGCTGCGTCCTCGAGCACCGGGAGGCCGAGCTCGCGCAGCTGCGGCACAGGGGCCGGGCAACCGAACAGGTCGACCGCCACGATCGCCTTGGTCCGCGGCGTCAGCACCGCGCGCACGGTGTCGACCGTGACGTTGCGGGTGTCGGGATCGACGTCGCAGAAGATCGGCGTCGCGCCGGCGGTGACCGCCGCCTCGGCGGTCGCGTAGAACGTCAGCGACGGGACGATGACGTCGTCCCCAGGCCCGACTCCGAGCGCTCGCAGGGCGATCGTGATCGCGTCGGTGCCGTTCGCGACCCCGACCACATGGCGAACTCCGAGGTAGTCGGCGAACTCGCGCTCGAACGCGCTCACCTCGGGACCGAGGATGAACACGCCACGCTCGATCACCTCGGAGAGGCGCGCCTCGATCGCCGGCCACAGCCGGCTCAGCGGGGTCTGGGTGTCGAATAGGGGGACGGCCATCGCTCCGCGAAACCCTAGTGGAGCGTTCCGGCGACGGGCCGCTACCCTTCGCCGCCGTGCTGCTTTCCGTCGCATCGCTGACCGAGCCTCTGGTGAACCTGGCGATCAACATCATCAACGACCTCGGGGTCGCCGGGGTCGCGCTCCTCACGTTCAGCTCGGCGGTGATCGGGCTGCCCGGGACGGAGCCGACGATGCTGTTCGCCGGCTTCAACGCCTACCAGGGGCATCTGACGATGATCGGGATCATCTTCGCCGGCCTGATCGGCGACATCGGGGGTGCCTCGGTGGCCTACGCGATCGGCTATTACGGCCGGCGCGACCTGCTCGAGCGTCACGGCAGCAAGCTCCACATCAGCACGAAGCGGCTCGATGTCGCCCATCGCTGGTTCGAGCGCCACGGCGCGCCGGCAGTGTTCGTCTCGCGACTGATCCCGGTGGTCAGGGCAGCGTTCCCCTACGTGGCCGGGGTGGCCGAGATGGGGTATCTGAAGTTCGTCACCGTCGCCACGCTCGGTTCGATTATCTGGATCGTCGGCCTCGCCGAGCTCGGGCATGCGGTGGGGAGCAACTGGCAGAACTGGCGCCACCATCTCGAGATCGTCGACTACATCGGTGCGGCGATCGTGGTGGCGGCGATCGTCTATCTCGTGATCCGTCGGCGGCGCGGACCCGGGGGCGGAGAGCCCACACCGGCCGCGGATGCCTCGGCCTGACGCGCTCCCGCCGCTCCGCGAGGCCCTCGCCCTGGGCGTCCTGCACGGGCCCGCCGAGCTGTTGCCGATCTCCTCATCGGGCCATATCGCGCTGATCCCCTGGCTGCTCGACTGGCGCTACTCCGAGCTCGATCCCGAGCTTCGCAAGTCCTTCGAGGTGGCGCTGCACGCGGGCACCGCGGCGGCGCTGCTGATCACCCTGCGTGAGGAGGTGGCCGACACGGTGGTCGCGATGAGCGCCCACCGGCTGATGCTCATCGCCCTCTCGTTCGCGCCGCCGGCGGTCGTCGGCTATACGCTCGAGCGCCCGATCGAGCGCCACCTCGGGACGCCGCCGACAATCGCCGCGGGGCTCATCGCGGGCTCGCTCGTGATGGCCCTCGCCGACCGGCGGCCGCAGACCCGGACCACCGAGGACGCCGGTTTCCGGGATGCGTTGTGGCTCGGTGTGGCGCAGGCCTGCGCACTGATCCCAGGCGTGTCCCGCAACGGTGCGACGCTTGCCGCGGCCCGGCTCCGCGGCTTCACCCGCGCGGACGCGAACCGCCTCTCACGCCACGTCGCCCTGCCCGTGATCGCCGGCGCCACGGTGCTCAAGACCGTGCGCCTGCGCCGCCGCGGGCTGCCGCCGGGAACCGGCCTGCCGTTCGCCGCCGGCGCCGGGGCGTCGTTCGCCTCGACGCTCGGGTCCACGTGGCTGATCCGGCAGGTCGAGCGCGATCGCTCGCTGTTGCCCTACGCCCTCTACCGGCTGGCGCTGGCGGCCGCGGTCCTCGCCCGGATGGGCAAGCGGCGGCGGTCCGCCGGGTAGGGGACAATTGCCGGCGTGAGCGATGCGTACGCAGCGGCGGGGGTGGACACCGGCGAGGCCGATCGGGGCGTGAGCGCCCTGGTCGACGTGCTGCGCACCATCGACACCGGTCGCGCGCCGCTCTCGGTTCCGCTGCCCGGTCACTACGCCAGCGTGATGCGGGTCGCCCCGGGCCTCGGGATCGCGCTCGCCACCGACAGCGTCGGCTCGAAGGTGATCGTCGCCGAGCAGGCCGGCCGCTTCGACACGATCGGGATCGACTGCGTGGCGATGAACGTCAACGACCTCATCTGCGTCGGCGCCGAGCCGATCGCGCTGCTCGACTACCTGGCCGTCGAGCGAGCCGACCCGGAACTGCTGGTCGACCTCGCCAAGGGCCTCAAGGCCGGCGCCGAGCAGGCCGGCGTGGAGATTCCCGGCGGCGAGGTGTGCCAGCTCCCGGAGGTCATCCGCGGCCATCCCTCGCCCTACGGGTTCGACCTCGTCGGATCGGCGTTCGGCACCGTGGCGCTCGACGGGATCATCGACGGCAGCGCCTGCGGGCCCGGCGACGCGCTGATCGGCCTGCCGTCCTCGGGCGTGCACTCCAACGGGCTCACGCTCGCCCGCCGCGCCGTGCTCGACGACGGCGGCCTGGCCCTGGACGCCAGGCCGGGAGCACTCGGCGGCGCCAGCGTTGCGGACGTCCTGCTCGAGCCGACCGTCATCTACGTCCGGGCCGTGCTCGACCTCGTGGCCGGCGACATTCCGGTCCACGGCCTCGCCCACATCACGGGTGGCGGCATGCTCAACCTGCTGCGGATCGGCTCCGGCGTCGGCTACGAGATCGACGCCCCGCTGCCGGTGCCGCCGGTGTTCGGCCTCATCGCCGAGCTCGGTGGCGTGAGCGAGGCCGAGATGTGGGAGGTGTTCAACATGGGCTGCGGCCTCTGCGCAATGGTGCCTGAGGAGCGGGCCGATGACGCGGTCTCGCTATTGGCCCAACGGCACGCCGGCGCGGCGCGGATCGGGCAGTTGACCGATCGAGCGGGTGTGATGGCGATCCCGGGGCTCGGGTTGGTGGGCGATGGCGGAGGACTGCGGGCGGGCTACTAGGGGGCGCCGCTCCCGGGGGCGGGGTGCCGCCGAGCGCCGGCCCCTACGCGTACGCCACGAACCCCGGCAGCTCGAACACGACCCTCGCCCCGCCGGCCCGCGCCCGCCCGACCCGGATCGTCCCGCCGTGGGCTTCCACCAGCGCCTTGGCGATGGCCAGGCCGAGGCCGGCGCCGCCCCCTGAGCGGGCGCGGGCGCGGTCGGCGCGGTGGAAGCGGTCGAAGACGAGCTCCCACTCGGCCTCGGGGATGCCCGGGCCGTCGTCCTCGACGGCGATCTGCAGGCGCCCGTTCCGGACCGTGGCGACGATCCGCACGAGCCCGCCCGGGCGGGTGTGGGCGATCGCGTTCCGGGCCAGGTTGCGGATGACCTGGGCGGTGCGGTCGGGGTCGGCCATGATCGTTCCGTGCGGGAGCTGTGAGAGCTCGAAGTGGCGGTCGGCGGTGGGGACGAGAGCGTGGAACAGCTCGAGCAGGAACGGCTCGACATCGATCTCCTCCGGCCGGACCAGGTGGCCCTCGTCGGCGCGGGCGAGCAGCAGCAGGTCCTCGACCAGCCGCCCCATGCGCTCGGTCTCGGTCTGCACGAGGCGGCTGACGCGCTCGACGTCCTGACTGCTGGGATGCTGCTGGCGCCCGAGCACCTCGAGCTGGCCCCGGATCGCGGTCAGTGGGGTGCGCAGCTCGTGTGAGGCGTCGGCGACGAAGCCGCGCTGGCGCGCGAAGGCATCCTCCAGCCGATCGAGCATGTGATCGAAGGACTCGGCCAGCACGCGGACCTCGCGGGGCGAGCCGTTGATCGACATCCGGTGCGAGAGGTCGCCGGCATCCACGTCGGCCGCCGTGCGCGCCATGCGTCGCAGCGGACGCGAGATGCCGCTCGCCAGCACGTACCCAGCCACCACAGAGGCCAGCAGGGCCAGCAGGCCGGCGAGGAAGAAGGTGCGGCTGACGCCATGCTGGGCCCGACGGACCGCATCGAGCGACTCCCCGACCCCGACGTCGGCGACGAGCTTGCCTCCGCGGCGGACCGGGCTGACCAGCAGCCGCACGTCGCCCGCGTCGACCAGGTCGACGGTGTGGTACCCGGGCAGGGCCGTACGCACGCGGGCCGCGGCGTCGCGCTCGCTCGCCTTGGTGGCGCTCGTCTCGAGCTCGGTCAGCGGGTCGTTGGAGATCCCGAGCAGCTCGGGCTCGTTGGTGATCGTGGCCCCGCCGACGACGCGGGCCAGGTACAGGCGGGCAGAGGCGCCGAACGAGGGCTGCCGGGCGAGGTAGGCGCGAATCGAGGCCTCGACCGCGGCCGGTGTCGTCGCGCTCGCCGGGATCCCGTCACGGATGAACGCCGCCGTGTCCTGCCGTAGGTCCTGGTCGATCTCGCCGCGGACCTCGGTGCCGGTCCCGCGATAGGTGACGACGAACGTGGCCGCCAGCGCCGCGGCGACGATCGCTCCGAGCGCGATCGTCAGGCGTGCGCGCAGCCCGAGCCGCTCACTCAGCGTTCGCAGTGAGCTCACGATCGCGCAGGCGGTATCCGACCGAGCGGACCGTCTCGATCGGCGCGGGGCGATCGGCGCGGGCGAGCTTGCGGCGCAGGTAGCCGACGTAGACCTCGACGACGTTGGTCCCGGGGTCGAAGTCGTAGCCCCACACCGCGCTCAGGATCTGCTCCCGGGTCAGCGCCTGCCCCGGGTGGCGCATGAAGTACGCGAGCAGCTCGAATTCCCGCGAGGAGAGCCTGACCTCCTCCCCGTCGCGGGTGGCGAACCGGCGGACGAGGTCGAGCTCGATGCCCGCGGCCTGAAGCCGGGTCGCATCCTGCTGGCCGGGGATGCGCAGATGCGCGCGGACGCGCGCGGCCAGCTCCTCGAACGAGAACGGCTTCACCAGGTAGTCCGTCGCCCCGGCATCGAGGCCGGCCACGCGGTCGTCGACCTCCGCCCGCGCACTGAGCACGATCACCGGCAGCGTCGGCTTGCGGGCGCGGACTCCGGACAGGACCTCGAGCCCGTCGCGTCCGGGCAGCATCAGGTCCAGGATGACCAGATCGACCGGCTCCTGAAGCGCGCGCCGCTCGCCCTCGATCCCGTCCGCGGCGCACACGACCTCGAATCCCTCGGACTCGAGACCGCGTTGCACAAAGTCCGCGATCGCGGGCTCATCTTCGACCACAAGGACGCGCATGGGCCCGAGTGATCGTAGGGAGTAGCCCCGATGAGAGACCTCTCAACAGAAATTCCTTGCCATCAGGGGATGTGAACGACGGCCCGGTACCGCAAAATAGGGGCCGACAGATGAGCACGATCCTCGGCACCACGCTCAACGGCCGATACCGACTGGAGGCGCGGATCGGCTCCGGTGGGATGTCGACCGTCTACCGCGCGCTCGACGAGACCCTTCAGCGCCAGGTCGCGATCAAGCTGATGAACCGCGAGATCGCCAGCGATTCCGACCAGCTCGAGCGGTTCCGGCGCGAGGCGCGTGCGGTGGCGCAACTCTCCCACCCCCACGTCGTCGGGGTGATCGACGCCGGCGAGGACGAGGGTCGCCCGTACATCGTGTTCGAGTACGTGGAGGGAGAGACGCTCAAGGACCGGATCCGGCGCCTGGGCCGGCTGCCGATCGGCGAGGCGGTGGCGTACGCGATCGAAATCGCCCGCGCGCTCGGAGCCGCCCACGCGCGCCACATCGTGCATCGGGACGTCAAGCCCCAGAATGTGCTGATCGACGAGGAGGGCTCCGCCAAGGTGACGGACTTCGGCATCGCCCGCACACTCGACGAGGAGGGACTGACCGCGGATGGGCGGGTGCTCGGCACCACCGACTACGTCTCGCCCGAGCAGGCGCTGGGTCAATACGTCAATGGCCAGTCCGATCTCTACTCACTCGGGGTGGTGCTGTACGAGATGCTCACCGGCGAGGTCCCTTTCAAGGGCGAGAACCAGGTCGCGGTGGCGATGAAGCACGTCCGCGAGGTGCTCCCCGACGTGCAGGCCAAGCGGCCCGAGGTCTCAGCGGCACTCGCCGCCGTGGTCGACCGGGCGACCGCCAAGCGCCAGGAGGATCGGTACGCCGACGACGCTGAGCTGATCGCCGACCTCGAGGACGTGCTGGCGATCGAGACGGCTCGGGCCGGCAGTGCGACCGGCGAGGTCACGACGGTGCTGCGGACGCTGCCCTCGAGTGCGCAGCGACGCGTCCCGTTCCGGCTCCGCCACCGGGCGCTGACGGTGATCCTGGCGGGGGTGGTGGTGTTGGCGCTGGCCGGCGGCGCCGTCTGGCTGGCCACCCGCACGCACCACGGAACCGGGCACCTCGCCGCCGCGGCGCCGCCCCAGAGCATCCCCGTGAGCCTGTGCCAATCGTGCGCCCACGACTACGACCCGCTGGGCGACCACGTCGAGGACCCGAGCACGGTCAACAACGCCGTCGACCGGGACCCCGGCACGTACTGGCAGACCGAGAGCTACTACAGCGGCAGCCTGCAGAAGCCGGGTGTGGGCGTGTACCTCGACGCCTCGCCGGGGGTGCGGGCGCGCAAGCTCGAGATCGACACACCGACGCCGGGCTGGAACGTCCAGATCTACGCCCGCGATACGCCGCCGCCGGTGGCGCTCTCACCTGGATCCTGGCCCGACGGCTGGACCCGGATCGGCGCCCACAACGCGGTCGCGGCGAAGTCGGTGATCCCTCTCGCCCCGAGCGCGAAGTACGTCTACTACCTCGTCTGGATCACCCAACTCCCGCCGCACAGCGAGTCCGTGCGGATCGCGGAGCTGACGCTCGACAGCTGAGCGCGCCTACGTGTGGTCGTAGACAAGTCAGTCGTCAGCTCGATTCGCCCGCGAGCCACGTGGGCATGAGCCTCGTCGAGCTTGCCTCCGGCCACGGCGCGATCAAGCGAGCGATCGACCCCGTGACGAGCGCGCGGCGTCAGGAGACGGTCGCTCAGAACCGATGGCGGCGCTCGTCGTCGTAGCGCTCGAGGGCCAGGTGCACGAGTCGATCGAGCGCCTCCGGATACGGAATCCCGCTCGCTCCGAGCAGCTTGCCGAACACGCTCGTGCTCGTGAACCCGGGCATCGTGTTGAGCTCGTTGACCAGCACGACTTCGCCTTCGACGAAGAAGTCGACCCGCGCGAGCCCGGCGCAGCCGGCCTGCTTGAAGGTCCCGACCGCGAGTTCCCGCACGCGCTCGCGCACGTGCTCGGGGAGCCGCGCGGGAACGATCAGCTCCATCCCGCCGGGCGTGTACTTGGCCTCATAGTCGTACCACCCGTCCGCACCGGCGGTGAGCGCGATCTCGCCCGGCTGCGAGGCGATGGGATCGTGATTGCCAAGCACCGAGCACTCGATCTCGAGCCCTGGCGCCGCCGCCTCGACGATCGCCAGCGGGTCGTGCTCGAAAGCGGTCTCGAGGGCCGGGCGCAACTCGTCCTTCCTCAGCACCCGCACGATGCCGACGGAGGAGCCGAGGCGGCACGGCTTCACGAACACCGGCAGCCCGAGCTCGGAGAGCCCCGCGAGGACCGCGTCGGCCTCGCCCCGCAGCTGCTCTTCGCGCACGGCGCGGTAGGCGACCTGGGGGACGCCGGCGCGGGCCATCAGCTCCTTGAACACGACCTTGTCCATGCACAGCGCCGAGGCCAGCACACCGGCTCCGACGTACGGGACGTCGAGGCACTCGAGCAGACCCTGCAGGGTGCCATCCTCGCCGAATGGGCCGTGCAGGACCGGGAACGCGACCTCGGCGCCGTCGAGCCCCCGGCCCGGAGCCACCGTGATCTCGGCCCCGTCGCGGCGCCACACGCCGTCGCGGCCGATCTCGATCGCGAACGGTGCATGACCCGCCTCACGGAGACCGTCGAGGACCGACGCGGCGGACGCCAGTGAGACCTCGTGCTCGGATGACCGTCCGCCGCCGAGCACGGCTACGCGCCGGCCGCTCATGTCGTCGTCGTGGGCGGCGGCGTGGTGGTGGTCGTCGTGGTCGTGGTGGTCGGCTTGTAGTGGCCGACGACGATCGTCACCGTGCTGCCCTTCTTGACCGTCTGGCCCGAGGCCGGGCTCTGCGACAGCACGATCCCGTCCTCGTTCTGCTTGCTCGTGTCCTGGGCCTTCTCGGTCACGGTGAAACCGGCGCCGCTGAGCGCGCTCCTCGCCGCCGTCGCCGTGCTGCCCTTCACGTCCGGAACCGTCGTCGTCGTGGACGCCTTGGCGATCACCAGGTTGACCGTCGCGTTGGGCTGCACCCTGGTGCCGCCCGCGGGGCTCTGGCTGATCACGTTACCCGGCTGCACGGTGGTCGACTCCTGCGTGCTCGTGGTGACGCTGAAGCCCTGCGATTGCAGCAGCGATGTCGCGTTTGACTGGCTCTGGCCGGTGACATCGGGCACGGGAACCGCGGCCGGGCCGGAGGAGACGAACAGCGTCACCGAGCTGCCGACCGGAAGCGACTGCCCCGACTGGGGGTCGGTCCGGGTCGCGTCGCCCGAGGCCACGGTGGAGGAGGGCTCGGTCACGGTGCGGCCGACCTTGAGCCGCGCCTGTTTGAGCTCCTGCTTGGCCTGGGCGCCCGTCAGCCCCGAGACCGACGGGACGTTGACCGACCCGGGTCCGTTGGAGACGGTCAGGTTCACGGTCGAGCCGTTGTCGGCCCGGGCGCCGGCGAGCGGCGACTGCCCGATCACCGTTCCGGCGGGATGGTTGTCGGTCACGTAGAGCACCGACACGCCGAAGCCGTCGTTCTGGAGCACCGTGCGCGCGTCGTTGAGGGTCTGGTTGACGACGCTCGGCACCACATTCTTGGCCGGCCGGGTGAGCAGGTAGGCAGCCACGCCCCCGCCGATCAGGATCACCGCGGCGGCGAGCGCGATCCACAGCCAGCGCCGGGATCGCCGCTCGTCGTCGTCCGGAGGCTGGTCGCCGTCGGCCGCGGCGGGATCCTCCCAGGGCGCCGGCACGAGGGCCCCATCCGGCGCCGTGCCCGCGTAGGCCGCGGTCGCGGGAACCTCGGCGAACCCCACGCCGACGCCGAGCGCCGTCAGCTCCGCGGTGCGCTGGCCCTTGGCGCCCGAGACGATCTCGGAGCGGACCTCCTCCAGCGCGGCGATCAGCTGGTCGGCGTCGGCGGGGCGGCGGGCCGGATCCTTGTCGAGGGTCCACAAGACCACGCGCTCGAGGTCGGGCGGCACAGCCGGGTTGATCACGCTCGGCGGCGTGGGGGCCTCGGAGACATGCTTGAGCGCGATCGTGACCGCCGCTTCGGCGTCGAAGGGCACGCGCCCCGTCAGCAGCTCATAGAGCACGACGCCGACCGAGTACAGATCCGAGCCCGCACTGACGACGTGGCCCTGCGCCTGCTCGGGGGACAGGTACTGGGCGGTGCCCATGATCGAGCCCGTCTCGGTCATGTCCGACGCTCCCGCGCGCGCGATCCCGAAATCGGTCACCTTGGCGGTGTCGTTCTCGTCGATGATCACGTTGTGCGGCTTCAGGTCGCGGTGGATGACGCCGCGCCGATGGGCAAACCGCGCGGCTTTGAGGATCTCGACCGTGATGTCGATCGCGCGGACGGGATCGAGCGGCGCCTCCTCGCGGATCAGCTGCTTGAGCGTGCGGCCCGGGAGGTACTCCATCGCGATGTAGTAGGTCCCGTCGAACTCGCCCCGGTCATAGACGCTGACGACATTGGGGTGCTGCAGGCCGGCGGCGGCCTGGGCCTCGCGGCGGAAGCGCTCCACGAACCCGGGGTCCTCGGCGAAGCGCCGGTGCAGCAGCTTCAGCGCCACCTTGCGGCCGAGCTGGTGATCCTCGGCCAGGAACACGTCGGCCATCCCACCCGAGCCCAGGCGCGAGATCACCTCGTAGCGATTGTCGATCAGCGTGCCGGGAGCGATCTCGGTCATTTGCCCTCCGCCAGCAGCGTCTGCATGACGGCCTTCGCGATGGGCGCCGCGACCGTGCCCCCGAAACCGCCCTGAGTGCGCTCGACGGTCACCGCGATGGCCACGGTCGGGTTGTTCACCGGCGCGAAGGCGATGAACCACGGCTGGGTGACGTTGTTGCCCGCGATCCCAACCGACGCGGTACCCGTCTTGCCCGCCACGGCGATGCCGGTGAGCGCGGCCGCGGTGCCGGTTCCCTCCTGCACCACGTGGGTCATCATCTGGCCGACGGCCTGCGCGGTCGACGGCTTCATGACCTGAGCATAGGTGGTCGGCTTGATCGTTTCGACTGTCCGTCCGTCCTGGTCGACGACCCGGGCGGTCAGGTGCGGCGCCGTCAGCCTGCCGTTGTTGGCCACCGCCGAGGCCACCATCGCCATCTGCAGCGGGGTGACCAGCAGGCCGCCCTGGCCGATCCCGATCCGGCCGATGTCCTCGTTCGGGCTGCCCGGTGCGTAGGGCCGGCCGTTGGGGGCGTACGGCCGGCTGGCGTTGATCTCGTCGGGCGGATAGTCGAGCGGCGGCTTGGAGTAGAAGCCGAAGCGCTGCATGTAGTTGGTCATCGTCTGGCGGCCCACGGTCTCGGCAACCTGGGCCCAGACCGTATTGACCGAGAAGGTGAGCGCGGTCGTCAGGTCGATGGTGCCGAACGACTGGCCGCCGTCGTTGGAGAGCGGGACGCCCGAGATCGTGACCGGGGAGTTGCCGTTCACGGTCGAGCTCGGGGTGAACTTGCCGCTGTCGATCGCGGCGACTGCGGTCACGACCTTGAACGTCGAGCCGGGGGGATAGCCGGCCTGCGTGGAGCGGTTGAAGCTCGACACGTCGGGGCCGACGGCGTTCGGCGTGTTGTCGTCGTAGCTCGGCAGCGCGGCCATCACCAGCACGTTGCCGTTACGCGGATCGAGCGCGACCACCGAGCCCTTGGGTGAGCCGATCTGCGCCGCCGCCTGCAACTGCTGGAAGGCCACCTGCTGGGCCTTCGGGTCAAGCGTCGTGTAGATGTCGTCGCCGACCCGCTTGGAGCCGCCGAGTGGACCGAAGATCGAGCTGAAGCCGGTCTGCAGACCGCGTAGCTCATCGCCCCGCGAGCGCTCGAGGCCGGCGCTGCGGCTCTCGCGGGGCAGTGAGTACCCGACCGCCTGCGAGAACAGCGAGCGGGTGGGGTAGAAGCGGGTCCAGGTCTGTCCCGGGGCGGGGACCGAGCGCGCCAGGACGGTGCCGTCGGCGGCGATGATCTGACCGCGCTTGATCTTCAGCTCGTCGATCAGCGTGCGCACGTTGAGTGAGTTGTTGCGCAGCGACTTGGCCTCGAACACCGTCCATCGGCTCGTCCACCCGATCAGCAGGGCGAACAGGACCACGATCAGGCCGAACAGGCGGACGATCGGAGTGTTCATCGCGCCACCGGCCTCCGAGCGCGATCCGAGACGAGCAGCAGCAGCGCCAGCAAGACGAAGTTGGCGATGATCGAGGAGCCGCCGTAGGAGATGAACGGCAGAGTCACGCCGGTCAGGGGGATGACGCGCGTGACCCCGCCGACGATCACGAACACCTGCAGCCCGAACACCGCGCTCAGCCCCGCCGCCAGCAGCGTCGAGAAGGAGTCTCGGGCCAGCAGCGCGGTCTTGAAGCCGCGGGCCACGAACAGCAGGTAGGTGAGGAGCACCGCCACGGCGCCGAACAGGCCGAGCTCGTCGGTGATGACCGCGTAGATCATGTCGGTTTGGGGCGCCGGCAGGAGGTTGAAGTTGGTGCCGGGGACGGTCAGCGCGGCCTGGCCGAAGCCCTGGCCGAACATGCCGCCGGCGGCCTGGGCGAACATCGAGTTGGCGAGCTGGAAGCTGCCGCCGACGCGGTGGTAGAGGGTCGGGTCGAGCGGATGCAACCACGCCTCGACGCGGTCGTGGACGTGGGGGATGTGCGTGCCCAGATACCAGGCGCCGACCCCGAACGCGATCAGTCCGACGACGACGAACGAGAGCCGGTCGGTGGCGACATAGAGGACGGCCAGCAGCGCTCCGTAGAACATCAACGAGGAGCCGATGTCGTGCAACAGGATCAGGATCAGCATGCCCAGACCCCAGATCACGACGAGGGGCCCGAAGTGCTTCAGCGGCGGGATCGTGACGCCGAGGAACCGCCGTGCGCCCATCACCAGCACCTGCCGCGTGTCGCGCAGGTAGCTGGCCAGGAAGATGACGAAGCCGATCTTCGCGAACTCGGTCGGCTGGAACACGAACACCCCGGGAATCCGCACGCCGAGGTAGGCGCCGTTGGCCTGGTAGCCGATTCCCGGCAGACGAGGTAGGAGCAGCAGGCCGAGCGAGACGAACGCGATCACGTAGCGGTACTGCTCGAGCTTGCGATAGTCGCGGAAGGCGACGATCGTCACCGCGAACAGGATCAGGCCGAGCACGAACCACTGCGCCTGCTGCCGGGCGTCGGTCGCGCTGATCCGGTACACCATCACGATCCCGAAGCTGGCCAGCAGTGCCACCAGCGGGAACATGTACGGGTCGGCGTAGGGCAGCGTGATGCGGATGAACACATGGCCGGCCAGGCACAGCCCGAGGAAGATCGCGCCGTAGGTCAGCGAGACGTTCGAGAGCACGTTCGAACGTTGGATGAACACGCCCGCGAAGCCCGCGGTGACGAGCAGCGACGCCGGGATCAGCCCGAGCAGCTCGCGGTTGCGGGCGCTCATCGCCGCGCGCTCACTTCGACACCTGCCCCAACTCCAGCGCCTTGACGAGGTTGGAGGCATCGGACTGTGAGCGCAGATGATGGTTGAGCACCTGGTTGCGGCGGTCGGGCGGGATCGCCGCGGCCGGCACACCCGACACGTAATAGCTCTCGTACAGGCGGATTCCCGCCGGCAGGTCGTAGGGCAGGCCGCGGTAGATCGTCACGATCCCCTGCGGGTTGGTGCCGATGAAGTAGAGCTGTCGGCTGGCGAGGAAGCCTCCGGCGCCGATGATGAACAGCACCACGAGCGTCGAGACCACGGCCGCGACGAGCTTCGCGTGGCGCCGGCCCGAGCGTGGCGGGGGCGGCGGCGAGGGGGCACCCTGAGTGCGGGCGAGCCGGGCGCGCCGGGCACTCGTCTGGGTACCGGCGGCAGAGGCACTGCCCGTCGACGGAGGCGGGGGGGCGGGGGTCCGCTGAGCGCCGGCGGCTCTGTCGAGAGGGGGTGCGGCCATGCCGACCAGGGTCGGCTGGTCGGCGCCCTGCTCGGAGCCCACCTCCTCGAGCCTGAACATGACGACGGTGATGTTGTCGCGGCCGCCGGCGGCGTTGGCCTCGTCGATCAATCCCTGGGCCGCGGCCTCCAGGCTCTCCGAGCGGGCCAGCACGGTGGCGACGAGCTCTTCGGAGACCATCGAGGTCAGCCCGTCGCTGCACAACAGGATCACGTCGCCCTCGCGCAGCGGATACGACCAGGTGTCGACCTCGACCTGAGGCTCCGGCCCGAGGGCGCGAGTGATGATCGACCGCTGTGGATGCTCGGCCGCCTGCTCCTCGGTGAGCTTGCCGCGCCGTACGAGCTCGTCCACCAGCGAGTGGTCCTGCGTCAAGCGCGTGAGCGTGTCGTCGCGAAACAGATACGCCCGGCTGTCCCCGACATGCGCGATGGCCAGATCGTCATCATCGAGGTACGCCGCCGTCAGCGTCGTGCCCATCCCCGCCCGCTCGGACTGCGTCTGGGAGAGCTCGTGAATCCGCCGGTTGGCCTCGCGCGCGCGGCTGGCCAGTCGCTCCTCGGGACTGCCGTCCTCCGGCAGCCCCTGTTCGAACGCCTCGACGGCGATCTGCGAGGCCACCTCTCCCGCCTGGGCGCCGCCCATCCCGTCGGCGACGACGAACACGGGCGCCCGGGCATATGCGGAGTCCTCGTTGTCCCGGCGCTGAAGCCCGGTATCGGTCTTGGCGACTGTCTCTGCGGCGCGAAGCATCGTGGATCCCTACTGCAGGTAGGAGAACTCGCTGTCGCCGATCCGGATGCGGTCGCCGCTGTGAAGCGGCTGCGGCCCGGTGAGCGGCTGTTCGTTGAGGTAGGTGCCGTTGGTGGACCCGAGATCCTCGATCACGACCACGTGTCCCTGGCGAGAGATCCGCGCGTGACGCGAGGACGCAAACGGATCCTCGAGCTGGATCTCGACGTCTCCCCTGCCGAGAGTAGCGCTGTCGCTCAGGTCATAGGCCACTCCGGACTCGTGACCCAGCGCCCGCTCCACCATCAGCCGCGGCTCGAACTCGTCGTCGAGCTCGCCCAGACCCGAAGCCGCGGAGTACATCCCGGTGGCGTCGGCCGGCGGCGGCTCGTCGGACACCACAACGCCGCCCTGGCCGCGTCGCAGGTCCTTGAGCGCACTGCGCACGACCCACAGCAGGAACAGGTACAGGACGGCGAGGAAGCCGAACTTCAGACCAACGGAGACAGGCTCGAGCATGCGTGGCGCCTCGGCCGCTATTCAAGCTCGAACGTGATCACTGATGTGCCGAGCTCGATCCGATCGCCGGGCTTGACGACCTGCGGACCCTCGATCCGGCGCCCGTTGAGGCTGACCCCGTTGGTCGACCCGAGGTCGCCGACCACCCACGATCCGCCCCGCGGCCGCACCTCCGCGTGCTGGCGCGAGACGTTCGGGTCGCTCAGCACCACGTCGCACTGGCGACTGCGGCCGATCGTCGCCCCGGCCGGACCGACGACGAGTCGTTTGCCGTCGACGAGCAGCAGTGCGGTCTCGTTGCGCGCGCGGGCACGCTCCTCGAGCGGCTCAGCGACCCGCTCCGCGTTGGAGTAGATCATCGTGCGGCCGGACTCCTCGTCGGCGGCCTGCTGCTCGGGCTGATCGGCGGCGCGAACCACGCGCGTCTGGATCCCGAACTCCCCCAATCCGAGCCGTTCGTCGGTCTCGAACTCGATCACCGGGCGCGAGAGCATGGCCAGCCGCTCCCGACGGGCGTACTCGAGCAGGTAGCCCGACAACTCTCCGGCCAGCGCGCCCTCGAAGTCGGCGAAGCGATCACGGTCGGCGGGAGACAGAAACACCCGGTATTCGTTGGGCACGTAGGTGCGGGACACCGAGAAGGATTTGTGCTCCTCCATCTCGCGCGCGAGCTTGCGCGCGATCTCCACCGGGCGCACCTCGGACCTGAAGGCACGGCTGAACGTGCCCTCGACGAGGCCGGCGATCTTGCTTTCGAGGCTCTTGAGCACACTCATGGCACGCCCCCGGGGGCAGGATGATGCTACGCAAATCCGGCGTGTGAGGATCGCGACTCGCGGGCCGCCCGCCAGGAACGGGTGGCGAGTGGCGCAAGCGCGACCACGACGCTCGCGATCGCCCCGAGCACGGCGCCGCGCGGCGTCCCGTAACCGGCCGGCACGTGGGCGACGTGGACCGCCGCGCCGGTGGCCGAGACGAGCAGCGCGGCCCACGCGGCAACGCGAACCAGGTCCAGCGCGGGCGAGCGCCCGCGGACGATCCAGGGCAGCGCCGCCGCGGCGGCGCCCCACACCGCTGCCGGCAGCAGCACGCCGGTGCCCAACAGCGGGCCGAGCACGTCGTGCGCCGCGACCTGGAGCGACCCGGTCCAGACCGGCGGCGACGGCGTCCCGGGTGGCCGGCCGAGGTAGAGCACCGCTCCGGTGAGGCGCTCGGCGATGGCGAGCCAGAGCCAGCCGATGGCCCCGAGCGCCGCGCGGCGCCAGACGCCCCGGGCCCGTCCCGCCACGGCAGGCCAGGCGCCGGCCAGCCCGAGCACACCGAGCCCGGGAGCCCCGGCCGGCAGCGGCCAGGCCGATGGGGCGAACGGGAGCAGGAGAACCGGGATCAGCGCCCCGAGGGCGAGTACGAGCGAGGCGCCGGGCTGGTGGTCGACGGCCAGCGCCACGCACAGGGCGGCCGAGACGGCGAGCCATCCGATCCTGGGCAGGGCGGCGACGGCCAATCCGCCGAAGATCGCCGCCATCAGCGGCACGCCCGGGGCCGGTCGCAGCAGATGCGTGAGGAGCCAGGCGATCATCCCGGCCGAGGCGCAGGCAGCGAGGACCCGCGCGCCCGGGGGCACCGGGCGCGCCCGGGGGGCGGGATCCGGGGCGGCGGGGGGATCGGGCGCGGGGGGGGGATCGCGCCGGGGATCAGCGCCGAGGCCGTCCGAGGCGCCTGAGCGGTCCGACGTGCGCGTGGGCGGGCGCCAGGCCGGCGCGACCACCCCGGGCTGATCCTCGACGCCCTCGAGCGACGCGGTCAGGGCCTGGCGCAGATGCCTCAGAGTGCCGCGCTCCCGCGCGCGCGGGCGCAGGGCCTGGTCGATCCCCTGCCCCAGCTCGCGCGGAAGGTCGCGGCGCTGGCGGCGCAGCGGCGGCAGGTGGGCCCCGAGCCGGCGGGCGTTGCGGGCCGCGGTGCCTGTCCGGACCGGGTTGATGCCGGTCAGCGCCTCGTAGACGACCAGCGCCAGTGCGTACAGATCCGCGGCGGCGCCGGCCTCGCGTCCCTCGGCCTGCTCGGGCGCCATGTAGGCGGCGGTCCCCACGACGTCGCCGGTGCGGGTCAGAGAATCGCCCCCGACGACGCGTGCCACGCCGAAATCCGTCAGTTTTGCGACTTGATCGGGCGTCGTCGGGCGCTCCGGGACGAGAATGTTGGACGGCTTGACATCACGGTGAACGACTCCCTGAGAGTGAGCGTGCGCGAGCGCATCGCAGAGGGCGATCGCGATCGTCACCACGTCACGGTCCGAGAGCCGGCCGGCGGCGAGCAGGTCGTCCAGCGTCGCGCCCCGCACCAACTCCGAGACCAGGTAGGCACCCTCGTCGTCGGCCCCGGCCTCGTACAGGGTCACGATCCCGGGGTGAGCCAATCGCGCCGCCGCACGCGCCTCACGCTCGAACCGGCCGCCGACAATCCGCTCGCGCGGCACGATCTTCACCGCCACGTCCCGGTCGAGGCGCTCGTCGCGCGCCATCCATACCATCCCGAACGACCCGGCGCCGAGGCGCCGGTGCAGGCGATAGCGGCCCAGAACCAGCGGTGCCGCGGGCGCGGCGCGCGGTTTGCGAGGGCTGCGCGTGGGAGCCTCGGCCGCGGTCTCGAGTTCGCTCCGGGTCATGGTGGGCTTTTCAACGCGGCGGCGCTCGTCCCTGCGGTCCACGGGCTCCGGAGGGTGCATACGCGCTTGCGCGATTGCATTTCCGGCCGTCCGGGAGGTCATACTGAGCTTTCCGGATCCCGGAAGGAGCGAGAACAGCTTGTCGTTCTTCGATGAGGCGGACGAGCCTCGCGCAGCGCCGCCGCGTACCCGCCGGCCCTCCAGGGCGGGTCGTCGGCCGCCGGGTGACAAGCAGTCGATCCAGGCGCGTCGCGCGGTGGCCGGCGTGGCCATCGTCATCGTCGTCATCCTGGTCGTCCTGGGCGTCCACAGCTGCCAGGTCAGCGCTCGCAACAGCGCCCTCAAGGACTACACCAACAACGTCGCCTCGATCCTCCAGGAGTCCAACAACACCGGGACGCAGTTCTTCAATCTCCTGTCCGGCGCCGGCGGGGCGAGCAACGCGCAGAACCTCACCAACCAGCTCAACAAGACACGAGTGGCCGCTGACAACGAGCTCAAGCACGCTCAGGCGATCGACGTGCCGGACGAGGTCAAGGGCGCGCAGTCGGACTTCCTGCTCGCGCTGACGATGCGCCGCGACGGTATGGCCAATATCGCCCAGCTCGTCCAGTCGGCGCTCGGGACCACGAACAACCAGAACGCGATTAACCAGATCGCCGCCAACAACGCCCGCTTCTACGCCTCGGACGTGCTCTACACCGACTACTCGGCGCCGGGCATCGCCGCCGCCCTGCACGGAGCCGGGATCGTCGTCGGCCCCAACGGCGAGACGATCCCAGCGGGGCAGTTCCTGCCCGACCTCGGCTGGCTGAGCCCCGACTTCGTCGCCACCAAGCTCGGTGCGTCGTCGTCGTCGTCATCGTCGTCCTCGAGCGGGCCGATCGCACCCGGGACGCACGGCCACTCACTCGATTCGGTCAGCGTCGGAGGAACGACACTGCAGAGCGGCTCGACCAACACGATCCCCAGGAGCCCGACGCCGAGCTTCACCGTCAACCTCACCAACAGCGGTCAGAACAACGAGAAGAACGTCGTCATCAAGGTGTCGGTCAGCGGGACGAGCTCGAGCGGTCAGACCGTGGTTCCGCAGACCACGGCCGGCCAGTCGACCTCGGCCACAGTGCCGCTCAACCAGTCCCCGCCGGCGGGCACGTACAACGTCACCGTGACCGTGACGCCGGTGCGCGGCGAGCAGAACACGGCCAACAACACCCAGACCTACCCGGTCACGTTCCAGTAGGCGCATCTCCGCCCATCCGGCGGGCGCTTATGCTTCACGGCGGTGCACGATCTCACGAGCACGGCGGGAATCGTGGCGATCGCGGCTGCAGCGGTCGCCGTGCTCGCCCTTGCGCTCTGCGCCTGGCTGGCCTTCCGGCTGCGCAGCGTGCGTGCCGACCAGCGACTCGTACTCGGCGAGCGCCGCCAGGATCTGGTCGAGCACGCGGCCTCGCTGGAGCGGCAGTTCCACGCCCTGCACGAGTATGTGGAGGACGCCGCGGCCCGGCTGAACGACCGGATGGAGGCGGCCGAGCTCCGGCTCGACGGCACCATGGCCTATCGCGCCCTGGTCCGCTACGACGCCTACGGCGAGATGTCCGGCCGCCAGTCGACGTCGATCGCCCTGCTCGACGCGACCCGCTCGGGCCTGGTGCTCTCGTCGATCCACCATCGCGACCAGGCGCGGCTGTACGCCAAGCAAGTCCGCGAGGGACAGGCAGAGCTCGAGCTCTCCCCGGAGGAGAACGAGGCGATCCGGCTCGCGCTGCTGGGGGACGGCGGCCAGCAGCCCAGCAGCTCGTAACGGAGCCGCGCCCGTGGTCGTCGGCTACTTCGGCCCTGAGGGCACGCACACACACGAGGCGCTGATAAGCGCGACGGCGGGCCTCGGGATCGAGCCCGTCGCGTTCGGGACCGTCTACGACACGGTCATGGCGGTGCATGGTGGAGTGGTGGAACGCGCGCTGGTGCCGATCGAGAACTCGATGGAGGGATCGGTCAACGCGACGCTCGACGTGCTGGCGATCGAGGCCACCGACGTGGCGATCGTGGGCGAGCTCGTCGTCCCAATCGAGCAGTGCCTGATCGCGCCCGGCCCGATCGAGCTCTCGGAGATCGAGTCCGTCGTCTCGCATCCCCAGGCCAACGCTCAATGCGCGCGCTTCCTTCGCACCGCGCTTCCGAGAGCGAGTGTGATCGCGTCGAGCTCGACGGCCGAGGCGGTGCGGCTCCTCGCCGAGCACGACGGGCGCTGGGCCGCGCTCGGTACGCATCTGGCCGCCGAGCGCTACGGGTGCATCGTGCTCCGCGCCGGCGTCGAGGACGTGCCCGACAACGAGACCCGCTTCGTGTGGCTGGGGCCGGCCGGCGTGCCCGCCGGGGCGCCCGGCGAGAGCGAGCACCACATCGGACCGTGGAAGACCGCGATCGTGTTCTGGGGCGCCGGATCCTCGAACCCCGGCTGGCTCGTCAGCTGCCTGTCGGAGTTCGCTGAACGGGACGTGAACTTGACCCGGATCGAATCGCGGCCGCGCAAGCTCGGTCTCGGGAGCTACATGTTCTTCGCCGACCTCGAGGGGCGCGACCGCGCGCCCGAGGTCGCTGCCGCACTGGCCGGCGTGATGACCCACGTCGACGCGCTGCGGATCCTGGGATCATTTCCAGCTGCGACATGAGCGCACCCGTAGGGACGGGGTCGGTCCACGTCACCCGGTCACGAACATGACATAACGCGACCCTCCCCCTCGGTACACTGGCGCGACGATCATGGCGAATCCTGTACCACCAGCGCCATCGTGGTCCGCGCCGCTCTCCGAGCACCGGCGGCGCGGGCGTGAGGTTGGCCGGGTGCTCGTCCTGAACGCGACGTACGAGCCGATCAACGTCTGCACCGTGCGCCGCGCCGTCGTGCTGCTGCTCAAGGAGAAGGCCGAGGTCCTCGAGCACGCTGACTGGGAGCTGCACTCGGCGACGCGGTCGATGTCCCGCCCGATGGTCATTCGCCTGGTCAGCTACGTCCGCATCCCGCGCGACACGCACCGGCGAAAGATCACCCGCCGGGCCGTGTTCGCGCGCGACAACTGGACGTGTCAATACTGCGGCGCGCACTCCAACCTGACCGTCGACCACGTGATCCCGCGCTCCAAGGGTGGAGGGTCGAGCTGGGACAACATCGTCGCCTCGTGCGCGCCGTGCAACCGGCGCAAGGGGAACGCGCTGCCGCGCCAGGCCGGTATGCAACTGCAGACGCAGCCGCGTACGCCGAGCCAGCACGTCTTCATCCAGGTCACCAGCCCCACCATCCCCGCCGCCTGGCGCCAGTACCTGGCCGCCTGACAGCCGAGGGGCGTCCCGGTGGGCTCAGCCGATGTCGATCGCCGGCCGGCCGCGACCCGGCACCTTGTCCGGGGGCAGGATGCTGAGGTCGCCCGGGTAGGGACGTTTCCATCCCGTGGCCGTGTACCAGTCGAGCCGGTTCAGCTGCGCCGGATTCGCCTGGTCCTCGTTGGGATGCGCACCGCCGAAGCGCTGGTGTGCGCTCCACGCGATCCACTGTCGGTACACACGGAGCTCGCGGGCCGGGACGTGCAGCACCGATCGGACCTGGGCCGCAGACGCCTTGGCCGGGACGTTGACCCCCAATGTCAGCGGGATCTTGGCCGGCTGCGCGTCGAACGGAGTGAAGTCGGCGCGATCGGTGAACGCGCTGAACATCGGCTCGGCCGCCCGGTCCTCCTGGTTCATCGGCGCGATGCCGAGGATCTGCTCGATCGTCTTGACCACGTTGATCTGCGTGTAGTAGTGGTGGTCGACTGCGCTGCGCTTGGCGTACGGGCTCACGATCAGGATCGGGCTGCGATGCCCGTCGACGTGATCGACGCCGTTCTGCGGATCGTCCTCGACGACGAAGATCGCCGAGTCCTTCCAGAACGGGCTGTGGGTGATGTCGGAGATGATCCGGCCGGTGGCCAGGTCGTTGTCGGCGACCTGGGCGGTCGGGTACGGATCACCCGAGTTCAGTCCCGACGTGTGGTCGTCGGGCACCCACAGCAGACTCAGGTTGGCGAGGTTGCCGCTCCTCACGGCCTGCTTGAACGAGCGCTCCCAGATGTCGACCCGGTACTGGTCCGGCACGTCGAGGTTGAACTTGGGATAGGCGGGCGTGAGAATCGCGTTGAGGGACGGGATGTCGGAGTAGGTCTTGTACGCGTCGATCGGAATCGGCAGCGGCCCGCTCTCCTTGCCCTCGAGGATCTGCGAGTTCTTGTACCAGTCGGACCACGTCGGAGCACCGGTGGCCGGCAGGTTGAAGAAGTTCGCGTACTCGCCGAAGGCCGCGGCCGTCCTGCCTGCACGCGCGGCCGCGTTCCAGAGGAACCCGTTGCGCTGGTAGGCGAGCGCGTCCCCTCCCTGGGCGGGATACGAACGGTAGAACGCCCCGAACTCCTTCTCGATGTAGTCGTTGGCATCGGCCTGCATCAGCCAGTTGTGGCCGTCGGCCGACAGAGTCCCGACGTCGTAGAAGTTGTCGAACAGGGTGAAGCCGTTCGCCAGAGCGTGCTGGTTGGGGGTGTAGCGGTCGCCGAACTGAGCGAGCGCCGGGTCGCCGTTGCCCTTGGCGATGTCGCCATAGAGCTGGTCGTAGGTACGGTTCTCCTTGACCAGCAGGAACACGTGCTTGATCTTCGACTGCTGCCCGAGGCGCGCGGGCACCGGAACGGACGGTGTCTGCGTGTCGGCGGTGAGCGGGGGCAGATGGTTCCATGCGTTGTTCTCGAACACCTGGTGCGTGTAGCTCCCCAGCGCCCTGTCGGCCGGCGGCGGGAACGTGGTCACCGAGCCCGTGTCGTCGTAGGTGTTGTGGCCGGTCGCCGGGTTGGTCCCCGGGCCCTCGTCGATCGTCGACGCCGGCCCGCGCGCCCCGATGCCCTTGTCGTTGGTCACCACGAGCTTCCCGAGCGCCTGGTCCATCGTCACGTTGACCGGGTACCAGTCGGTCGGAATCAGCCCTTGGAACCGGACCGGCGACTTCGGCTCGTCGTAGCGGTATTGGGCGAGCGCGTTGTCGCGGCCGATGCTGACCAGGACGTGGTGCGCGTCCGGCATCGTGATCGCGTTCGGGTAGCTGCCGACCTTGGCCCCCGGCACCGGGTTGACGTTGAAGGTCTGCGTGACCTGCTGCTTGCTCGTGTCGATGATCGACACGCTGTCGTCGTTGGAGTTGGCAACGAACAGGGCGTTCCCGTGCAGGTAGAGAGCCGTCGGCTGCAGCCCGACGGCGACCGTCCCGGTCTGCGTGCCCGTGGCCAGGTCCACGATCGAGACCGTTCCGGTCGTGGCGGCCCCCGTCGAGGGGTCGGACACGATCGGGGTGCCGTCGGACAGGTTGGTGAAGTCACTGCCGGTGGCCGGGCGTCCACCCTCGTTGGAGACGAAGGCCTGGTCGCCACTGACAACGACCTGTCGCGGTGCGTTGCCGACTGGGACCTCCTGCAAGAGCTTGTTCGTGCTCGTGTCGATCACGCCGAGCGTGTTGTTCCCGTTCAAGGCCACGAACAGCCGGCCGCCGTTCGTCGAGAACGCCATCCCCGACGGGAGTGCGTCGCCGTTGGGGCCCGACAGCGGGATCACCGTGGGCGAGGAGACCTTGCCGTCGGAGCCAACGTTGAAGCGGACGAGGTCGGCCGACTGCGGGAACCACAGGGTGCTTCCATCACGCGAGTAGAGCGGGCCGTCGGGGCTGACCGTGCCGTCACCGATGACCGGGTCCTTCTCGCTCCCGGTCCCGACCTGCTGAATCACCTTGCCGGTCTTCAGGTCGATGATCGACAGGAAGCCGGTGAAGTTCTGCCAGCTCAGGGCGGCCACCTTCGTGCCGTCGGGACTGACTGTGCTTCCGGTCATGCGTCCGTTCGTCATCAGGATCCGCTCGCCGGCGGGCGAGATCCACTGGTTGGACGGAAGCAGGATGCGCGACCCCACCTGCTGGCCGACCTGGTCGGTACCGAATGGTCCGACGCCGGCGGCGGCGGCCAACCCGACCGTGGCCGCGCCGCCGAGGGCGACGGTCACGAGCGCCGCACCGAGCTGCGAGCGCCTGAGCCGTGGGACACGTCGTCTGTGCATGGTGACTCCCCAGTTTGAGATCGCGGGATCGCCGCCAGCGAGATCGCGGGCGAGCGTGGACCTGCTGTTGGCGCACCGCACGAGCTTCGCCATGCGAGCGCCGTATCGGCATCCCCGTACGCACCCTCCAGGCTATGACCGTCGCACGGGATCAATGTGACGATCCGGTGGCCGCGATGTGACCTCTCGTGTGTCCCACAACGTGCGAAGGGCGCCCTCGACATGGGCGCCCTTCGCGAACATCTGGCTGCTTTCCGAGGCAGGCTTGGTACGTGCCGGAGGGACTAATCCCGGCGCCCACCACGACGGTGTCTCGGGGGGACTCCGCTAAGCGGGGTCAGCCTCCGACCTAGCGGCCGGACACCTCCAGGGTCCCGCAAGAACTGTCAGACAATGTCGGACCACCTCCTTTCTCTGGTATCGAGCAGAGTAGCGAACCTTGCGGGCGTAATCGAGCGCCTCGGTGTGGTTGCGGGCTCCGCTGAGGTGCGAGCCGTGGCACGGGGCCCGGCGCCGGCGGCGGGCGGCCGGGTTAGTGGCGGGTCGATGCCGGGGTGGCGGGATGCCGCGAGCCCGCCGCGGGCCGGGCCCGTGCCACCCTGGCGCTCGGTGGCCGGCCGGACCGGCGGTGCGGCGTTACTCCGCTTCGGTGTCGTCGCTGGCGCCTGGGGCGATGTCGCCGGGCTCGGTGGCCCCGTCCGGCCCGGTGGGGGCGCTCCCGTCTGGGGCGCCCGGATCGACGCCGGTGTCCGGGCCGTCCAGCTCGATGGCGGTGCTGTCGATGGCCTCGGTGCCGTCCTCGAGGACGGGGGCGGCGGTTTCGGCTTCGGACTCGACGACGAGCGCGACGGCGCTGACCTGGTCGTCGTCGCGGATGTTCATCACGCGGACGCCCTGGGATGCGCGGCCGTAGCGGTTGATGCCGCGCACGGAGGTGCGCTGGACCATGCCGTTCTGGGAGATGAAGACGAGCTCCTGGTGCTCGCGTACGACCAGTGCGCCGGCGAGGGCGCCTTTGTTCTCGGTCAGCGCGATCGTCTTGACTCCCATCGTCCCGCGGCCCTTGACCGGATAGTCGGGGATCGGGGTCCGTTTGCCGTAGCCGTTCTCGGTCACGACGAGCAGCTCCTGATCGTCGCGCGCGACGTCCATGGCCAGCACCGCGTTGCCCTTCTGCGAGACGTTCATGCCGCGGACGCCGCTGGTGTCGCGTCCCATCGAGCGGACGGCGTGCTCGCTGAAGCGAGCCGCCTGGCCGGACCGAGACACCATGATGATGTCGTCGTTGCCGCTGGTACGGCGCACGGCGATCAGCTCGTCGTCGTCGCGGATGTTGATCGCGATGATCCCGTCGGCCTTGATCGGCGTGTTGTAGGCCAGGAACTCGGTCTTCTTGACGATGCCGTTGCGCGTCGCGAAGACGAGGTACTTGCCCTCCATGAAGTCGCGCGTCGAGAGCACGGACTGGACTCGCTCGCCCTCGCGCAGCGGCAACAGGTTGACGAGCGCGCGGCCCTTGGCGGTGCGGGATGCCTCGGGCAGCTCGTACACCTTGAGCCGGTAGACCTTGCCACGGTTGGTGAAGAACAGCAGGTAGTCGTGCGTGGAAGTGACGAACAGATGCTCGATGTAGTCCTCGTCCTTCATGTCCATGCCGGTGACGCCGATCCCGCCGCGGCGCTGCTGGCGGTAGGTCGACAGCGGCAGCGACTTGATGTAGCCGGAGTTCGTGATCGAGATGACCATCTGCTGGTCGGCGATCAGGTCCTCGATGTCGATCTCGCCCTCGGCGTGGGTGATCTCCGTGCGGCGAGGCTCGCCGTAGACGTTGGCGATCTCGGTCAGCTCGTCCTTGATCAGCCCGTTCACGAGCGCCTCGTCGCCGAGGATCTCGCGCAGCTCCTTGATCCGCTCGGTGAGGTCGGCGTGTTCCTTCTGGATCTTGTCGGCCTCCAGGGCGGTGAGTCGGCTGAGCGTCAGCTGCAGGATCGCCTGGGCTTGGATCACGGTCAGCGCGAAGCGCTCGACCAGGCCCTCGCGCGCCGCGGCGGGGTCCCGCGAGCCGCGGATCAGCGCGATCACCTCGTCGAGGTTGGCCAAAGCGATCAGCAGGCCCTCGAGCACGTGCGCCCTGGCCTCGGCCTTGGCGAGCTCGTCCTTGGTGCGACGGATGATGACCTCGCGCTGGTGGTCGACGTAGTGGCCGATCACCTCGCGGAGCGAGAGCGTCCGCGGGACGTTGTCGACGAGCGCAACCATGTTCACGCCGAACGTGGTCTGCATCGGCGTGTGCTTGTAGAGCTTGTTGAGCACGACCTTGGGGATTACGTCGCGCTTGAGCTCGATCACGATCCGCATGCCGTGGCGATCGGACTCGTCGCGGAGGTCGGAGATCTCGGAGATCTTCTTGTCGTGGACGAGATCGGCGATCTTCAGGATCAGGCCCCCCTCGCCGCCCTTGCGCACCTGGTAGGGCAACTCGGTGACGATGATCGCCTCCTTGCCCTGCCCGATCGGCTCGATGTGGGCCTTGGCCTGGACGCGCACCCGGCCGCGGCCGGTGGCATAGGCGTCACGAATGCCGTCCCGGCCGAGGATCGTGCCGGCGGTGGGGAAGTCCGGACCCTTGATGTGACGCATGAGGCCGTCGACGTCGATGCTCGGATCGTCGATGTAGGCGATCGTCGCCCCGATGACCTCGCGCAGGTTGTGCGGCGGGATGTTGGTGGCCATCCCGACGGCAATGCCGGTGGCCCCGTTGACGAGCAGGTTCGGGAAGCGCGCCGGCAGGACCAGCGGCTCCTGGCGGGAGCCGTCGTAGGTCGGGGCGAAGTCGACGGTGTTGGCATCGAGGTCGCGCAGCATCTCGGTCGCCAGACGGTCGAGGCGGGCCTCGGTGTACCGCATCGCCGCCGCGCCGTAGCCATCGATGTTCCCGAAGTTCCCGTGGCCGTCGACGAGCGGATGGCGCATCGAGAAGTCCTGGGCCAGCCGGACGAGCGTGTCGTAGATCGACGCGTCGCCGTGCGGGTGGTACTTGCCCATGACCTCGCCGACGATCTGCGCGCACTTGACGTGCTTGCGGGTCGGCTGCAGGCCGAGCTCGTTCATCACGTAGAGCACGCGGCGGTGAACCGGCTTCAGACCATCGCGCACGTCGGGCAGCGCCCGACCGACGATCACGGACATCGCGTAATCGAGATACGCGGAGCGCATCTCGTCTTCGAGCGCGCGCGGCTCGATATTCCCTCCGCCGATGGTGTCGATGGTCGACATGGCCTACACGTCCAGGTTGCTGACGAGCCGCGCGTTCTCCTCGATGAACACGCGGCGAGGCTCGACCTGATCGCCCATCAGCATCGAGAAGACGCGATCGGCAGCAGCGGCATCCTCGACCGTGACCTGCACCAGCGTGCGCGTGGCGGGATCCATGGTCGTCTCTCGGAGCTCCTCGGGATCCATCTCGCCCAGACCCTTGAAGCGCACGTAGTCGACGCCCTTCTGGGCCACCTCGAGGATTGCGCCGCGCAGCTCGTCGAACGTCTGGGCGGTGCTGGTCTGGTCGCCCAGCTTGACGGTGAATGGAGGCGTGCCGACGATCTCGGCGATCTCGGAGTGGACTTCCGTGAGGCGGTGATACTCGGTGGCGTCGAGCACTCCGCGCCCGACGTGGTGTGTGCTGGCGAGCCCGGTGGACGCCTCGATCGTGCGCACGACGATCTCGTCCGGCGTCTCCGAGATCAGCTCGGCGTTGTAGGCCTCGCCGTCGCCGGCCGTCTTGGCGATGTGGCGGAGCATGCTCTCGCCGTCGGTGATGCCCTCCTCCAGGAGTCGCGCCTGCTGCAGGAAGTGGACGACCATCTGACCGTGCGTCGCGCGCAGCGCCGACGCCCAGCCCTCGTACTGCTTGAGCAGGCGACTGAAGCGCTTCCAGCGCGCTTCGGTCAGCTTGAACTGCTTGTTGTATCTGTCGAACACCTCGATCCGCTCGAACTTGTCGCCTAGCAGGATGTCCTCGAGCTCTGACTCGCGCTCGAGGTAGCGGTGCTTGCTGCCCTTGGACAGGCGGTACAGCGGCGGCTTGGCGATGTACACGTAACCGGCCTCGATCAGCGGCTGCATCTCCCGGAACAGGAGCGTCAGCGCCAGCGTGCGGATGTGAGCACCGTCGACGTCCGCATCGGTGAGCATCACGATCTTGTGGTAGCGCGCCTTGGAGAGGTCGAACTCATCACGGACGCCTGTCCCGATCGCGGTGATCAGAGCCTGGATCTCGGTGTTGCCGAGAACCTTGTCGATCCGGCTCTTCTCGACGTTCAGGATCTTGCCGCGCAGCGGCAGGATCGCCTGCGTGCTGCGATCACGGGCGCCGACCGCCGAACCGCCGGCCGAATCGCCCTCGACCACGAACAGCTCCGACAGAGACGGATCCTTGATCGAGCAGTCGGCGAGCTTGCCCGGCAGTCGGGAGTTCTCGAGCACCGATTTGCGGCGGGTCAGGTCGCGCGCCTTGCGCGCGGCGGCCCGGGCCTGGGAGGCCTGGACGGCCTTGGTGATCACGTCCTTGGCGTCCTTGGGGTTTTCCTCCAGGAACTCCGACAGCCGGGCGTTGACGACCGAGTGCACGAAGCCCTGCATCCCGGGGTTGCCGAGCTTGGTCTTCGTCTGGCCCTCGAACTGCGGATCGGTGAGCTTGGCCGAGATGACGGCCGTGAGCCCCTCGCGCACGTCCTCTCCGACCAGGTTGTCGTCCTTCTCCTTGAGGAATGCCTTGTCGCGCGCGTACTTGTTCAGCGCGCCGGTGAGGGCGGAGCGGAAGCCCGAGAGGTGGGAGCCGCCCTCGTGGGTGTTGATGTTGTTGGCGAACGAGAACACCGACTCCTGGTAGGAGGAGTTCCACTGCATCGCGACCTCGACGGCTCCCTCGTCGCTCTCGCCGGAGAATGCGATCACCTTCTTTTGGATCGGCTCCTTGTTCTCGTTCAGGTAATGGACGAAGTCGACGATTCCGCCCTCGTAGCGGAACTCGATCTTGTGACCCTCGGCGCGGACGTCGCTGAGCGCGATCCGCAGCCCGCGAGTGAGGAACGCGGTCTCGCGCAGGCGCTCCTCGAGCGTGGCGAAGTCGAGGTCGAGCGTCTCGAAGATGTCGGCGTCCGGGAGGAAGGTGATCGTGGTGCCGGTCGCCTTCGTGGGCTCACCCCGGACGAGGTCGGTCTGCGGCTTCCCGCGCTCGTAGGTCTGGCGCCAGTGGTAGCCGTCGCGGCGGATCTCGAGGTCGAGCCGCTCCGACAGGGCGTTGACGACCGAGACGCCGACGCCGTGCAGACCGCCGGAGACCTTGTAGCCCCCGCCGTCGCCGAACTTGCCGCCAGCGTGCAGCACGGTCAGCACGACTTCGGCTGCGGGGCGCTGCTCCTTCTCCATCGTCGCCACCGGGATTCCGCGCCCGTCGTCGGCCACGGTGACCGAGTTGTCGGGGTGGATGGTCACGATGACGTCGTCACAGTGACCGGCGAGCGCCTCGTCGACAGAGTTGTCGACCACCTCGTAGACGAGATGATGGAGTCCTCTCGGGCCGGTGGACCCGATGTACATGCCGGGGCGCTTGCGAACTGCCTCGAGGCCCTCGAGGACGGTGATGTCCTGGGCGTCGTAGCTGGATTTACGATCTGGGCGCTCTGACGCGCCGTTGTCCGTTGTCAACGATCCTCCGATGACATTGAGACGCCCCGGCTCCGCGCTAGATGTTGCGCGCCGGGGCGTCGGAAGCTGGTGTACAGAAGAATAGCACAAGGACCCCCTGAGCGACCCCTGCGCGGGTCACAGAATTGCCTGCAAAATGTGGAAAAAGGGTGCCTGTACGCAAGCTTTCTCAGAACGTCGCGGTGATGCACTTGAGGCGCTGGATCCGGCCGCGGCTCAGCGACCCGTTCAGCCGCTCCAGAATCGCCGGCGCCATCAGGTCGAGCTCCTGCGCCCAGACCGACGCCGAGCACGAGATCGTGAGCACCCCGGCCCGCTCGGAGGTGGGCCGAGCCTCGGTCGCTATCGACTCTCCGACCGCCTGCGGCCAGCTCCGCTGCACCTCGGCCAGGAGCGTGTCCGGCGCCAGCCGGTCACGGATCTCATCGATCGCGAACGTCGCCGGCCGGGGGCTGCGCCGATGGCTGGTCACGCGGCCACCGCCTCGGCCAGCACGTGACCCGCCGCGACCGACAGCCGCGTGATGTCCTCGCCGGCGGCATCGGGGACGTGCTCGAGATCGGTCGTCGTGACCACCGACTGCCCCGTCCGACCGCGCAGCAGCTCGACCAGCGAGCGGCGGCGAGCGCGGTCGAGCTCGCTCATCACATCGTCGAGCAGCATCAGCGGTGGTGCCATCCGGCTCGACGCTATCGCGTCCCGCTCGGCCAGCAGCAGCGCCAGCAGGGCCAGCCGCTGCTGGCCCTGTGAGCCGTACGCGCGGAGCTCGCGACCCGACCTGAGCATCGCCAACTCGTCGCGGTGCGGCCCGTGGCCGGTGAAGCCCCGCTCGAGGTCGCTCTGGACCCGCTCGGCCAGCTCCGCCGCGAGTTGCTCCGGAGCCATGGCCCGCGAACGTGGCCGGTACGCGACCGACGGATCATCGTCCAGTCCGAGCTCGCCGCACAGGCGCTGGAACGGATCCCGCAGGGCCGCGACGGCGCGATCGCGATCGGCCATCAGCGCAATCCCGTGCGTCGCCAGCTGCAGGTCCCAGGTCGGAAGCGACTGGCGGCCAGGGCCGCCGGCGCGGATCCGCGCCAGCAGCGCATTGCGTTGCGCCAGCGCCTGTGCGTAGGCTCGCCGGGTTCCCACGCGTGACGGCCACAGTGCGGCGACGAGCTGGTCGAGGTGACCGCGGCGCAGCGCGGGCGGGCCCTTGACCAGCTCCAGGCGGTCGGGCAGGAAGATGCTCACCAGAGGGCGGTCGGGGACGTCAACCATCCGCTCGACGGGGGCGCCGTCCACACGCATCCGCTTCGGCTGGCCGGGCTCGAACCCGACGGCCAACTCATGCCGCCCGTCGGCGCCCTCGGCGCGCACCACCACGCGAGCCGCCGGCGCTCCGAATCGCACCACCTCACGCTCGTTGGTGGTGCGGCAGGACCGCCCGGTGCACCCGAAGTACAGCGCCTCGAGCAGATTCGTCTTACCGGCTCCGTTTGGTCCCGTGACCACCGTGAGGCCGGGACCGATGGCGACCGTGGCCTCCTCGTAGCCGCGGAAATCGCGAAGCGTCAGGCCGAGCACCCGCACCGGACGATGCCGACCTCAGGCCGCCGTCGCGGCCATTACACGTTCAGCCGGATCGGCATGATGAGGTACAGGAACCCGCTCTCGTCGGCGGCCTCGATCAGCCCCGGACGCAGTGGGCTGATGAGCTTCAGAAGCACGTCGCCGTCCTCGATCGCCTCGAGACCGGCGCGCAGGAACTCGGGGTTGAAGCCGATCTCCAGCGGCTCGCCCTGGAACGCCACGGGCAGCGATTCCTGGGCCTCACCAACGTCGGGGGTCTGGGCGGAGACGGTGAGCTCCCCGGGCGCGAAGGCAAGGCGCAGGGGAGCATTCTTCTGGGCCAGCAGGCTGATCCGCCGCACAACGTCGGTGAGCTCGGCGCCGGGAACCCGAAGCTCGTGCTCGAACTCCTCGGGCAACAGCTGCCGGTAGTTCGGAAACTGGCCGTCGATCAGGCGCGAGGACAGGATCACGCGGCCGACCTCGAACAGGACCTGGTTCTGGCGCACGCTGACCCGGAGCTCGTCCTCCTCCTTGGCGTGCGCGGCGACTCGGGCCAGCTCCTGCAGGGCACGCGCCGGCACGTTGACCTCGAACGCAGTCGGCAGCGGCGACTCGAGCTTCGTCTCCTTGACGCTCAGCCGGTAGGAGTCAGTCGCGACCATCCGCAGCTCGCTCTCGGCCGCAGAGACCAGGATCCCGGTCAGCACGGGTCGCGTCTCGTCACGCGAGGCAGACCCGGCGACCTTGAGCGCCGTCGAGACGAAGACGTCGGCCGGCAGCGCCACCGCGGTGTCCGGGTTGGGCTCGGGAAACGGCGGAAAATCTTCGGTGCGCAGGGTGCGGATGTGAAAAGTCGCGTTGCCCGAGACCAGCTCGACGTCCTGCTCGGAGGCACGGAGCTCAAGCGAGACGGCCGGCGCCGGCAGTGAGCGGACGACGTCGAGCAGGAGGCGGGCCGGAAGGACCACCACTCCCTCGCGCGCCACCTCCGCTTCGAGTGGGACGCGCAGGCCGACATCCATGTCGGTCGCTCGAAGTTCACAGGACAGTGACGCGGCAGCGATCTGGACTCCCGACAGCGCCTGGATCGCGCTCCGCGTGGAGGCAACTCTGCTGACCGTCTGCAGTTGCGCGAGCAAGGAGTCGCGGTCGAGGGAGATCTTCACGATGAATACCTCAGAAGAAAGGTAGAAGTCATAGGACGAAGAGAAGCTGTGGAGAAGTCCGGGTTTGGCCGCTCGGAGCGGGATTGTTGTGCCCCGAGGCCGACGGGCAAGTCTGTCAAGACGGGCGGTCGCCTTCGTTGCCGAGGATCTCCTCGGTCAGATCGTGGATGGCTGTTGATGCCTCGGGGTCGGCCACGAGACGATCGGAGACCTTGCGGCAGGCGTAGTGCACGGTGGCGTGGTTGCGGCCGCCGAAGGCTGCGCCGATGACTGGCAGCGACGCGTGGGTGAGGTCGCGGGCGAGGTGCATCGCGAGCTGACGGGGCCAGGAGACGCGTGAGGTGCGACTCTGTGAGTTGAGCTCAGCCACGGTGACGCCGAAGTAGGCGGCGACGGTGGCCTGCACGCGGCCGATCGAGACCGACTGGCGCCGTGTCTCGGGGTACATGCCGTCGAGCACGGTCAGGGTCAGCTCGAGGTCGATTGGCCTGCGGGTCAGGGAGTGGTAGGCGACGACCCGGATCAGCGCGCCCTCGAGTGCGCGGACATTCGTGTTCACGCGCTGGGCGATCAGCTCGAGGACCCCGTCCTCGGCCGGCGAGACGTGGTCGAGTGCGGCGCGCTTGCGCAGGATCGCAAGCCGGGTCGCGTAGTCGGGCGGCTGGATATCGGCCACAAGTCCGGACTCGAAGCGCTCGCGCAGCCGCTCCTCCACCGCGACGAGCTCCCGCGGGAGTCGGTCGCACGTAAGGACGAGCTGGCGCCCGGTCTCGTAGAGCGCGTTGAAGGTGTGGAAGAACTCCTCTTCGGTCTTGGCCTTGCTGGCCAGGAATTGGACGTCGTCGATCAGCAGGACGTCGGCGTCCCGGTAGGCACGCTTGAAGTGGTCCAGGGAGCGGGTGCTGAGCGCGGTGATGAAGTGGTTGGTGAACGACTCGACGGTCGTGTAGCGAACGGTGGTCCCGCCGCCGAAGGCGAGCACGTAGTTGCCGATCGCGTGCAGGAGATGGGTCTTACCGAGCCCGGGTGGGGCGTGCAGGAAGAGGGGGTTGTAGGCCTGGCCGGGGAGCTCCGACACCGCGAGTGACGCGGCGTGGGCCAGGCGGTTGCCGTCGCCGATGATGAATTGGTCGAAGCTGTAGCGCGGGTTGAAGGTCTCGGTCGCTTCGATCGAGGAGGGCTGGGGCGCGCCGGCGGCACCGCGGCCGCGGCTCGGTGGGGCGTGGGGTCGGACGAGGTCGGACGGCACCCGGTCGAAGGCGATGCGGACACCTTCACCGAGGACGACGGCAGCCGATGCAGCGATCGCTCGGCCGTATCGCTCGGAGACCCAGGATTGGGTGTCGCTCGATCCCCGCAGAAGCAGGGTGCGACCGTCGAAGTCCTGGGCCTCGAGGGAGGCGAGCCAGATCTCGAACGTCGAGTCGCCGACGATCCGTCTCAGCTCGTCTCGGATCTCGCGCCAGGCGTGGGTGAGGTCGACATTCGCGGGCAGCGCCAAGCCCCTCCTCCGGGGAGCGATCTGGTCAAGTCTTGGTGAGGGATCCGAGCCGGGCAGCACTCGGGCGAGCGAATATACCAACGGCTATCGGGCCGGTTCGAGACGTGATGGAGCCTTGGCGCAAAGCGCGGGAAAAAGATCGCGCCGGGGGCCTGGAGGGGTGTCCGTGTTCGGTCCCCGCCGGTCGATCCGCGGAGTCCCCCGATTACACGCGAGCAGGACGGCAGACCGTGCGTATACTTGACTGTCCCGCTCTCGGGAACGTGAACAATGAAGCGCACCTACCAGCCCAAGAAGCGCAAGCGCGCTCGCACGCACGGATTCCGGACTCGCATGCAGACGCGTGCGGGCCGTCTGACGCTCAAGCGGCGTCGCGACAAAGGCCGCAAGCGGCTCACGGTCTGATGCGCCCGCAGCCTGGCTCTCGGCCTCGGCCGGGGCGCGCAAGGCTGTCCAGGAGCGCTGATTTCGATCGTGTGTTCCGCCAGGGTCGCTCGCACGCGAGCAAAGAGCTCGTGCTCTACGTGTTCCCGCGAGGCGAGCAGGCGGGGCCGCCACGCCTGGGGCTGTCCGTGTCGCGCAAGGTCGGTGGCGCCGTCGAGCGCAACCGCGTAAAGCGACTGCTCCGCGAGGCGTTTGCGCTCGAATGTGCGCGGTTGCCGGAGGGAACGGATGCCGTCGTGGTCGCGCGCCATGAAGCACGGTCTCTGGCCGAGCGTGAGGGTCTGGCCGGAATCCGCCGCACCTTGGCGGAATTGATCGATCGTGTCGCCGGCTCGGCGTCGACGCTCGACCTAGCTGCGGGCGGTCGCGAGCAGTGACCACTGTGCGCTTCGTCGCGGTGCTCCCGATCCGGGTCTATCAGCGCCTGGTCTCGCCGCTGATCGGATCACGCTGCAAGTACTACCCGTCGTGCTCGGAGTATGCCGCGCAGGCGATCGGCGAGTTCGGCATACTCCGCGGGCTGATCTTGGCCGGCTGGCGGTTACTCCGCTGCAACCCCTGGAGCCACGGCGGGTTTGACCCCGTCGAGGAGCAGCATCTGTTCAGCCCGCGATCGCCGGCGCCCACCGCCTGACCACCATGCTCGTCCCCGCGAACATCTTCCAGCCCCTCATCGACGTGTTCGAGTCGGTGTTGAAGTTCTTCCACAACAGCGTTGGGGTGTCCTGGGGCTGGTCGATCGTGCTGCTCACGATCTGCGTGCGGGCCGTGCTGGTGCCGCTGACCGTCAAGCAGTTCAAGTCGATGCAATCGCTGCAGCGTCTCCAGCCACAGTTGAAGGCGCTGCAGGCCAAGTACAAGGACGACAAGCAGCGCCAGCAGCAGGAGCTCATGAAGTTCTACAAGGAGAACAAGGTCAACCCATTGGGTTCCTGTCTCCCGCTGGTGCTCCAGCTCCCGGTCTTCATCTCGCTCTTCTACATGCTGCGCCAGAGCCTGCGCAAGGACATCTGCCCGCAGGTTCAGCTGCAGTACCACCTGACGACGCATGCCCCGGTCGGAACCACCGTCCCGTGCGGCCCGAACCACGGCGCGTCGTTCCTGTTCATACCGGACCTCACGAACAAGGCCAGCGGCGCAGTCCTGGTGACGTTGATCGTGCTCTACGTCGGGACGCAGCTCGCGTCCAGCCTGATGATGTCGAGCCCGACGATGGACAAGACGCAGCGCCAGATCATGATGTTCATGCCGCTGATCTTCGTGGTCTTCATCATCAACTTCCCTGCCGGCGTGATCGTCTACTGGATCACCACGAACACGTGGACGATCGGCCAGCAATATGTCGTCAAGCGCATGATGGGCCCACCGGCACCGTTGCCCGGGGTGCCACCGTCCGGCGATGGACCCGGTGGGGGCGGCGGATCTGGTTCGCCGCCCGAGTCGAATGGCTCTTCGGGGGGCATCGGGGCGCTGCTGCGCTCCGCGCGCGGCAAGTCCGAGGACACCGAGAAGGAGAAGGTCGGCGCCCGCAGTGGCACCCGCACGGCCCCGCCCCCTCCGCCGCGCAAGAAGAAGAAGCGCTCGGGGCGTCGGCGATAGTCGTGGAAGCTGGACTCAGCCCAGCCGGTGAGCGCGTCCGCGAGACGATGGAACGGATCGCCGGCGCCGCCAAGATCGACACCGACATCGAGGTCCGCGAGGACGCCGACGGCATCGCGGGGGAGTACGTCGGCGACGACCTGGGTCTGTTGATCGGGCATCACGGTCAGACGGTCGACGCGATCCAGCATCTCGCGTACCGGATCGCGTTCCAGGGCGCCTCGGCTCGCAAGGGTGTCGTGGTCGATGCTGCCGGATATCGGGAGCGGCGCGCAGAGGCGCTTCGCGGCGACGCGGATCAGGCCGCTGACGCCGCCGTCCGGGACGGCCGGCCGGTTGAGCTCGAGCCGATGAGCGCGCTCGAACGCAAGGTCGTGCACGAGTACCTGCGCGAGCGGCACGACGTCGAGACGTACAGCGAGGGCCAGGAGCCCGCCCGCCGGCTCGTCGTCGCCCCGCTGGTCAGCTGATTCCAACGCGCCGAGCGCGGTCGCCGGGCAGCGGCTGTTTCACGTTTTTCTTGACGGTGAAACAGCTGGTCGATAGAACCCCGCCGTGGCCGCATCCCTGTCGCAGTTCGAACGCGGGCTCGTCGTCGGGCTCCTGATCGGCGAGGGCTCGTTCGGGGGCGATGGCAAGCAGCCCCATGTCACGCTCCGGATGCACGTGCGCCACGAGGCTCTGTTCCGGTGGCTGGTCGCGCGCTTTCCGGCGACGAAGCTCTACGGCCCGTACACGCACGGTGGCCGTTCGTACTATCAGTGGATGGCTCGCGGAAGGACCCTCGTGCACGACCTTCTCCCTCTACTCGAGACCGAGCTTGACGCTCAACTCGACGGTTATGCCAGCGCCCGCCTCGTCGCGATGCAGGAGAAATACGCCGCGTTCATCGCCCGTGAGCGGGCGCGGGGGGATCTGGAGTGATGTCAGCCGCGCCGGACGGCCCGCGCGACGCACGCGTCCCCCGCGAGCTCGCGGCGCTGGCCGAGCGCTATCGGCTCGACCCCGACGCCGTCACGCGATTGGCCCGCCTGATCGACTCCGTGGCCTCGGACCCCCATGCCCCGACGACGATCCGCGATCCCCGGCGCGCCGTCGACGCCCATCTCGCGGATTCGCTCGTCGCGCTCGAGCTGGTACCCGTGCGGACGGCGTCGCGGATCGCCGACCTCGGCGCGGGCGCCGGCTTTCCGGGGCTACCGCTGGCGATCGCGCTACCGGACGCGGAGGTGGCGCTGATCGAGAGCAACGGCAGAAAATGCGCGTTCCTGGGGCGGGCCGTCGAGGCGGCGCGGATCACGAACGCGTACCCGGTCCACGCCAGAGCGGAGGAGTGGCCCGACGGGATCGGCCGCTGCGATCTCGTTACGGTGCGGGCGCTCGCCGCGCCGGCGGTGGTCGCCGAGTACGCAGCGCCGCTGTTGCGGATCGGCGGTGTGCTGGTGGCCTGGCGCGGGCGGCGTGAACCGGAGGCCGAGGACGCCGGCGTGCGCGCCGCGGCTGAGCTCGGGCTGCGCGTCGATCAGCCCGTTCGCGTGCGTCCGTACGCGGGAGCCGAGCACCGCTTTCTGCACCCGATGACCAAGCTGGCGGAGACGCCGGAGCGATTTCCCCGGCGGCCGGGAATGGCACTCAAGCGCCCGCTCGGGGAGCGAGCATCCGACCGCGCTCGGCGCTAGCTTGGGCCTCGATGGGGACCGTGTACGCGATCGCAAACCAGAAGGGTGGCGTCGGCAAGACGACCACCGCCGTCAACCTCGCGGCCTGCGTCGCCGAGGCCGGCTACGACTCCCTGCTGGTCGACATCGATCCCCAGTGCAACGCGACCCTCGGACTGGGCGTCGGCAAGGACGCGCCGGTCACCGTCTACGACGTGCTGACCGGGACCGCGACCATGGACGAGGTGATCGTTCCCACGTCGATCGAGCATCTGTTGATCGCCCCGGCCGGACCCGACCTCGCCGGCGCGACCGTCGAGCTCCCCCGGATCTCCGGCTCGGAGACGCGGCTGCGGGAGGCGCTCGAGCCGATCAGGGGCCGCTTTGCCTTCACGCTGCTCGACTGCCCACCATCGCTCGGTCCGCTGACCGTCAATGCGCTCGTGGCCGCCGACCGCGTGATCGTTCCGGTGCAGGCGGAATACTTCGCGCTCGAGGGTCTCGCCGGCCTGCTCGACACGCTGTCGCTGATCCAGCGCGAGCTCAACCCGCGCCTCACCGTGGCGGGAATGCTGCTGACGATGTACGACAGCCGCACGCGGCTCGCCCAGGACGTCGAGCGCGAGGTGCGTACGCATTTCCCTGAGCTGGTGTTCGATACGGTGATCCCCCGCAATGTGCGTGTCAGCGAAGCGCCGAGTTTCGGCAAGCCCGTGATCCATCACGATCCGCACTGCGCCGGCGCCGATGCGTACTTCGAGCTCGCAAAGGAGGTGGCCGCTCGTGGCTGAGAGGCAGAAGGGCATGGGCCGTGGACTTGCGGCGATCCTGTCGGTCGCGCCGCGCGACGAGGCCGAGGAGCTGCGCGAGCTGCCCGTCGAGCTGATCGCGCCGAACCCCAGTCAGCCGCGCCGCAGCTTCGACGAGGAGTCGCTGCTCGCGTTGGGCGAGTCGATCAAGCGCCGCGGCGTTCTGCAGCCGGTGCTCGTGCGCCCCCTGCCGGGTGGCCGCTACGAGCTGACCGCCGGCGAGCGCCGCTGGCGCGCCGCCATGCTCGCTGGGCGCGAGACGATCCCGGCGATCGTCCGCCATCACGACGACGCGGCCTCGCTCGAGGTCGCGCTGATCGAGAACATGGCCCGCGAGGACCTGAACCCGGTCGACGAGGCGCGGGCGTGTGCCGGCCTGGTCGAGGAGCTCGGACTCACGCGTGAGGAGGTGGGTCTTCGCGTCGGACGCAGCCGGGTCGCGGTCTCCAATCTCATCCGGTTGCTCGACCTGCCCGACGAGGCGCTCGATCTGATCGAGCGCCGGGACCTGACCGAGGGCCACGGCCGCGCCTTGTTGTTGGCCGAGGACCACACGCTGCGCCGCCGGCTGGCTCGCGAGGCGGTGGAGTCGCGATGGTCGGTCCGCGAGCTCGAGGCTCGGGCGCGGAGCGGTCCCGCGCGGGAGCGCAAGCCGGCGGCGAGGCGCCCGACGGTCGCCCTGCACCCAGATCAGCAGGCCGCGGTCGAGCAGATCGGTGACGTCCTCGGCGCGGCGCTCGGCGCCGAGATCGAGGTCAAGCCGGGGGGCGGCGGGAGCTACCGCGTGCAGCTGAGCTTCGGCTCGCTCGAGGATGCGCTTGAACTTGCCCGTCGGCTCGGCCTGCGCGCAGCGGCGTAACGGCCGCGAGCGCGGTCACGGGTTGCGCGCGCCGCGGTACTCGGCGCCTCTGCGCCGCTACAATCGCCCCCCACTCTGAGGGCGATTAGCTCAGTCGGTTAGAGCGCTTCTCTGATAAGGAAGAGGTCCCAGGTTCGAGTCCTGGATCGCCCACTCAGGCGAAAGCCCTGGAAAGTTGCAGGTTTTGTCGGGGCCCCGGGTCGCGAGAGGCCGCTGTCGGCGAAGCTTAGGGTGCATCAGGGGTGCGCCAGGATCGCGACGGCCCTTCCGCGCGTACAGCAGCGCGGTTCACCGAGGCGGTAGGTGGTGAGCGATCGTGCCAAAACCGTCGTCCGCGCGGGCGCGGGCCCGCACGCGCAGGTGCCGGTCGCGTGCCCCTGGGACATCCGGAAGGTGCGCGGAATCGGCCGCGGAGTAGCCGCGTCGTCGATACGTTGAGGTGGTGCGGTGGGGCACGGTCGAGCTCAGGCTCGTCGTGCCGTGCCGAGGATGTGCGGGATCGATGGCGTGATCGGGCTTGGTTTGAACGCGATCCGCTCGTCGTGGTCGATCTGGAAACCGCTGTCCCGGATCGCCGCCCGCGTGTCGCGTGCGCAGTGGCAGCCGCCGGCGAGCGGCGGGTAGATGGTGGCATCGAGCGCGCGCTGGACGCGCGCCATCGTCGGATGGTTCGAGATGACGTGCTCGTAGAAGCGAAGCTCCCCACCGGGGCGGAGCGCGCGAGCGATTTCGCGCAGCGCGACCGCCTGGTCTGAGACCGAGCACAGCACCAGCGAGGTGACGGCCGCGTCGAACTCGCCGTCCTCGGCGGGCAGCGCCTCGGCGACGCCGGTCTTGACCTCGATCCTCACGGGCGCGTGGCTGGCGGCGGCTTGCGCAAGCGCGCGCAGGTGGGGCTCTGGCTCGACCGCGACAACCTGGGTGACGCCGGCCGGGTAGTAGGCGAAGTTGAGGCCGTGTCCGGCGCCGACCTCGATCACGCGCCCCTGGAGGCCGGCGAGGAGCGCTCGGCGGTGCTCAGCCGCGCCGCCCTTTTCGGCGCCGCGGCTGATGTACGGATAGACGCGAGCGAAGATGGGATGTCGGTGCGCGCAGGACACGGGCATCGCGGGCAGGCAGAGGCTAGCCCGGAGCGCCCGCGGGCTCCCGCGGCTGCGAGTTCGACGTCGCCGCCGGGGCGTCGTTCAGAGCTTCGCGCAGCTGTGTGTAGTCCTGCGTGTTGAGCTCGCCGTTGGCGAGTCTCCGGTCGAGGATCTCGCGGGCTGACTCTCCGGTCGCGCATGGGCTGCTTTGGCTCCGGCTGTTCGGCGAAACGATCCAGACGATCAGTCCGACGATCAGCCCGATGAGGATCAGCGTGCCGAGGATCGAGAAGATCCAGTCGCCGGTGCCCATGTGGTTGCCCCAGTACATCATTTCTGCTCACCGCCGTTGCCGCCGATCATCCGCATCATCATGAAATCATCACGGTGCACATGACGGCGACGAAGATGAACCCGCTGGTGGCGACGCCGGTCGCGACCAGCACGATCGCGATCACCAGCATCGGGACGCAGCAGATCATCATCATCCAGCCATGGCCGCCGTGCCCGCCATGGCCGCTGTGTTGCTGGCCTTGGTCGGCCTTCTGGGTTCCGAACGTGTTCATGCGGGCCTCCGTCGAGATGGCGGCATGTGGCCGAGCTTGTGGTAGAGCGGGCAGTGCCCGAGCGCGCCGGTGACGACGAGGTCAAGGCCGGCGAGCACCAGTAGCGCCAGCAGCACGATCGCGAGGGCACCGCTCGCTAGGCGAGCAGCACCAGTCCGACGATCGCACCGGCGCCTCCGAGGACGATGCGTCCTGCGCGTTCGCTTGGGGTGATGTTGATCTCTGGCCGTCTCGTCGTCTTCCTCCAATGGTTTTGCGATCTGGAGGAGTGATGTGTCGAACGCTAGGTGTAGAGCGGGGTGCTGGCATCCGCTGCTTCTACTCTCGAGTGTGTGGGTAAATACCTAGGGGGGGTATATTAAGGTTGCTCGTGCGGATTCGCCGCGGGTACACCGCTTCCGGCAGGAGCTGCTGAATCGCCTCGCTCGGGTCGAGGGTCAGGTGCGTGGTGTCGCGCGGATGGTCGAGGTGATGCAGCCCCACATTATCTTCGGCGAGCGTTTGGTGTGGTTGAGCTTGTTCATCGGACCTCCTGTTCGTGGCGGCTTCCGGCATGGTCACCGACGGTAGATACGGGTGAGGGGTATTGGTAGCCGAGTTCTCCGGAAAGCGCCGGACAACCGGCATGAGAGAAGGGAATGAAAGAGTCCTACACCGAGATCTAGCGAATCACGGTGGCCCCGAGTCATGCGTTGGCGACCCGTGAGGGCGCAGCGAAGCGTTGACAGGGGTACACGTAGGCCGGGCTATTGAGCCGCGAAATAATCACTCCGGGGTGCCCACGCTGTCACGAAGGCGGAAGGCAACACTGCTGCGGCGCTATCGCGAGCCGTTGGTGGACCCCGCGCGGTCTGAGAACCAGGGCATGCGTGGAGCCTTCATGCGCGAGAACCGGGAGATCCCGTGACCGCCCGACCGGTGGATGACGGGCCGGGCCGTCCAGGCAACGCTGAGGCGGTAATCCTGGGATGAACGGTCACGGGAAGTCGGACGTGCCCGTAGTACCTACGAAGCGGCCGAACAACACCGGTGTGGTGCCGGTGGCGGAGGCGGTGGAGGGAAGGGGCATGACCAAGGGGAACACGGACAGCAAAACGCGTCCCGGACACAGTGCCGGGTCGGGCGCGTCCAATGCGCTGGATCGTGTGCGCGAGGTAGCACGAAGGGACAAGGGAGCGCGG
>Ga0208478_1000055_pt1 | contig 44787 bp, 24 predicted proteins | sample NGESurdeep072012_5_FD_184462 | JGI IMG/M metagenome (GOLD analysis project Ga0208478, IMG submission 184462) | Arctic peat soil microbial communities from Barrow, Alaska - NGEE Surface sample 415-2 deep-072012 (SPAdes) | ecosystem: Environmental > Terrestrial > Soil > Wetlands > Peat ...
AAATCAATGACATAATGATATGAGTCAATTGGTAGATTGACACCATTACTTTTTCCATCCCATGGATGGGGGTAGCCATACTCTGATCTCCAGATTGACTGACCCCATCTGTTATAGATTGTGATTTCAATGTTGGGAAAAGCATCGATATTACCAATATTCCAGACATCATTGATAAAATCTCCGTTGGGGGAGAAAGCTTCAGGTATTGTCAGTCTAAGTTGGTCGGGTCCGGTCACTACAACCTTTGCTGATCTCACCGGTCCCAGGCACCCATCTACTGATCGCTCCTGCACTTCAATTAGATAAGTGCTTGATGTATCCCAGGTGTGAACAAATTCATTGGTGTTAAATCCGGGCTCAACTACCCCATTTATCCACCATGTATAAGTTGAACCTGGATTAGAATCAACATTATAATGCCTGAACTGTCCTATACATACATTATCCGGCATAGTTGACTGCCCTGCCACCCTGAAGGCGTTGAACAGGACTATGCCGAATAATAATATATATAGGTGCTTTTTAAGCATCTGTTTCCATTAAGATCATCTAATTGTGATAGATGGGAGATGTGGACGGGAGCGGGGTTACAGTGACGTTCTGTTCTGCCGGACCAGTTGAGGTACATCCGTGAGCATTAACCCAATTAACACTTACTGAGTAAGGTCCGGAGCCATTCCATGTTACGGTAACAGTATTATTTGTGGAAGTTCCTCCTGCCGTAACAAGTCCTCCCTTTACTGCCCATGTATAACTGGTCATACCAGGTTCGGTCGTAAAAATAACTCCTGCAGTTCCGAAACAAACTGGATTTACAGTTGGCGTGATAGTTGGTACCGGCAACGGATAAACCGTTACCACAACAGTAATCGGAGTTCCCGTAATTGTATTAACAGTAGGAGTGATAGTATATGTGATGGTAGCTGCAGCAGTCGTAGTGTTGGTCAGTGTCTGAGCAATCGTTGCGCCGGCTCCATCAGAGAATCCGGATGCGGTTCCGCTGGTTAAAGCAGCTGTCCATGCGAATGTGGCAGTTCCTATGTTGCTTGATAGTGCAATATTTGTTGAAGCCCCGCTACAAATGGCTTCAGAAGCAGGTGTTGCTGTTACATCGGGTCTCTCATTTACAGTAACCACAACCGCCCTTGGCTGTCCAAGGCACCCTCCGGAATTTTTTTCCACAACAGATAAAGTATAAGCTCCAGCTATATTCCAATCTACCGTAATATTGTTTCCGGTGCCATTTATTCTCCATTCATTCCCGGAAGTGCCCGGTGTAATAGTCCAGGTATATGTGGAACCGGGAGTAGCTGTAACTAAGTATGGTTCATTCCCTTTAAAAACTGTTTGTGATGGACTCGGATCACTCTGAGCCCATGCTCCAGCAGCATAAGCGAGAATTAGAATCAGGAGCATCCATCTTTTTAATAGCCGTTCAGCATCGGCATTGTTGAACGTTTGTCCGTTGCTCTGGTTAAGCAATCCGGGCTTTCCTTTAAGTTGTTTTTGTGCAAGCATAGTCTTAATGTTTATTTGGTTAATCATTTGGTTTTTATCTATCTATGATAAATAACAGAGGTGGTTGGTAATGGATTAACTATAATCAGTACTGACCCACTGTAAACAGTACCGCAATGAGGTATCCCTCCATCTGAAGCGATAATCTTGTAATAGGTTGACACTGTCAGCGCAGGAGGTGAATATGAAAGATTATTTGCATCCTGAATATCAGTAAATGCAGACTCGTCATAACTTTTCTGCCATTGATAAGCATAATTCGGGCCTGAACCGCCGGAAGCAGAAGTTGCTGTGAGTGCTGAAGGGACATTCCCAGAACAAATCTGCTGGCTTTCAGATGCCACAGGTGGTAAAAGCGGCTCCCTGATTACAAGATTTCTTTCCCTTGTGAAACTTGTTTCAATACAGGTTGGTTCATCATGAGGTTGATTGAGTGTATTAAAAGTGACAGATACACGATAGGAACCGTTTTGAGCAGTTGTTGCATTTGAAATAGTCAGTTGAGATGTAGTTGTCCCGGAATACATTCCATCGTCTGATAATAAAGTCCAGCCCGAACCGCTATTCCATGACCACTGGTATCCGTTATTGACTACATTTCCTTCAGTAGATAGCTTATAAGTTATGCTGCCTCCGCTACAGATGGTTGAATTTACAACTGCAGGTGTAAGATCCGTAATAGAGTTCACACTTAATAAAGCCGGATCAGAAATTATTGTCCCGTATTCGTCTGTAATTAATACCCGGTATTCAGTACCATTAACATTCTGTTTGTTCACACCTATGTTATCAATGTTAAGCAAAGCGTTGATTGCACCGCTTATATCTGAGAAATTACCGCCTGGTGGTCTTTGTTGCCACTGGTAGTAAACTATTCCTGTAGATCCGCTTACCGCCGCCGAAAATTCCACATGGTTTCCGTAACAGTCTGTCTGGGGCAGAGGTTGGCTGGTAATTGTCTGTGATGCTGCTGGCTCCATCATCCAGAAACCAACCCCCATCAACAACATCCATATATTAACTTTCCCTGTCAGGTGCCTGACAGCCTGAAAAACGCTATCAACGATATTTCCTTTGACTTCTGTCAAGACCTAATTTGCTTACAGTATCATACAATATAAAAACCTCCTGCATCAACTTCATAAGTCAAATGCAGGCAATCTTACAGACTAAGATTACTCTCAGGTTTCCTCTACAAAAGAATACTATGAATCTTTTTTAAAAGTTTCCTGTAATCCAGCAAAATGCATCTAAACAATTATTCCAGGACCTAAGATAATCATTTTTTAAATAGCTGAATATTTAACGAGCATTATTGTAATAAAAATTATTTAATTAGCAGGATATTAATACATTATAAGATAATATTCGATCGAATCAATCACAATCCTAATGCAGGATTCGATTTTTCTATAGCGACCTTATTAATAAAAATGAGGCTGCCCATTTTGAGACAGCCTCTTAGCTTAAGTCTTTGTTTATGAAAGCAATGCCTTATATGGATTTTAGGAAAATTTTGTAAAATATTTTGGATTATACATTTTATTTTAGGTTTGAGGGAACATTCGGATTCATTTGGGTACGTTTTAATGTATTAGTCTTTGCAATGTCAGTTTGTGTTCTCTTTCAAAATAGTTCCGTTTTTTCCTACAGCATATACTTTTCCTGATCTGGTAATATAAACTGAATTTAATGCATTGGCATTTTTGACCAGGGTCAGCTTCCAGGTTAAACCTCCATCTGTTGTTTTAAGGATCGCGGCACAAAATTTGCTACCCATTAATGCACTATAGCTCTGTGATCCAACAGCATAACCAGTATTTGCATCAGAAAAGCAGATGGAATTAAGAGTAATTGGCATATTCGTAGGCAATGTCACCGTACTCCAGGTATCTCCTCCATCGGATGTTTTAATGAGAGTGCTTTCACCTGTGCCTATTATAGTTTCTCCAACTCCGAAGCCGGTATTTTTATCCGTAAAAAAGATTGATTTGAATGCGCACTGAACTGTTGTTGACTTATTTGACCAGGTTGCCCCGCCGTCAACGGTTTTTAAGAATATTCCATTATAGATACCAAAACCCGGGTAAACCGGCCCTGCTATATAACCGGTGTTTGATTCGGGAAAACAAATTGAGTTTAATATCGCATCTCTTGGGTCGTTTACATTTATAACTGACCATGTATTGCCTCCATCAGTTGTCCTCAGTATAGTTCCATACCATTCAAATGGGGCATCTTTGTTTTTATAACCTGTCAGATAACCTGTATTTCTATCGATAAAACAGGCAGAAGATAATCTCAGAAGTCTGGAACTGTCCAGGGCAATCTGATTCCAAGATGTACCACCGTCAGTTGTTTTAAATAACAAAGCTCCAGTCTGAGGTCTATAACCGGTAATATAACCAACATTGGTTTCGGAGAAGAAAACATTTTCCAGCCAGTTGATAGATTCACTATCTGTTTTTATTGAGCTCCAGGTATCTCCGCCGTTGGTTGTTTTCAAGATGAAGCCAGTGGCTGCATAAGGCGTAGGGATTTCGTTAAATCCGGTGGCATATCCGGTATTCTCATCTGTAAAGAATACAGAGTTCAGATCAGAGATAGTTTCACCCGATGACAGGACATTCCATCCGTTTATCGGAGAATTATCTTTCTTGCATCCCTCAATGGAAACTAAAATTAAAAATAAGGAAAATAACTTTTTCATTATGATTTTTGATTGGTTGGGTTTTCTTTGAACATTTTGGAATTTAGTAACGAATTTATCGCATTAAATAAACCTAAGTTACTTAATAAATAGATTTATGTCAACTAATTCCATTCAAAATGTAGCCGTATGAGCTGATTTGATGCTGCTGGCTGGGATGTTCTTTGCAAATTGGCGGATCACCGTCTCTTATTTCTAGTCCTGCAAATAGAAAACAACCACCATGCTGCGCATGGTTTTTTTGTTTTCTGCTTGTTTGTGGAGCTGGGGGACGAAAATCGTAAATGAGATAAATTTTCCTGTAATACCCTTTCCAAATTACTGTCATGAAATTTAGTTCTAAAATATTTCTTAAATTATTGTAAACTTATATAAGTCTGGATATCAACAAGTATGCATATTTTTAGACTTAAGATAAGTTTTTTTCAAACACTAATTAGCGATTTGAAAAAATTAGTTAAAAAGGGTTACCTTTAAACCATCCGATATTTTTTGAACTATTTTATTGTTTAAACTATAAAAGTAGTGCACGTTATTTTTAAACATAAATTATTCGGAAATCATTTTCTCAGACGGGCCCTGGTGATTTCATTCTTTTTTTATACAGGAATTTTTCATTTGCAGGCGCAGCCCCGATATTCAAGATTTGGTCACCTCACAGTTGATGATGGTTTGTCGAGTAACCGTATACGGTGTATATACCGAGACAGTAAAGATTATCTCTGGATAGGAACCGAAGAAGGACTTGATAAATACAATAGTTATGAGATTAAAAAATACAATTTTAATGAAAATCAACCCGGCTCAATCAGCGATAATAACATACTATGTATCTATGAAGACCGGGGGAAAAATCTATGGTTTGGTACTGTTAACGGTTTAAATTTATTCGATCCTGTTAAAGATAATTTTAAAGTATTTAAAAACGATCCTGCCCATAAGACAAGTATAAACAGCAATTACATTAGCGGTATTACTGAAGATAAAGATGGAAACCTTTGGATTGTAACTGGGGAAAATTGCCTGAATAAATGGATTTCTAAAACTCAGAATTTTATCAGATATCAATTTGAGAGTGAGAAGGTGTATTTAAACTCTCGCCCATCAAGAATGATAGCTATTGATTCAAAAGGGTTTCTATGGATAGTTTCACTAAGCCGGGGAATCCTCCGTTTTGATCCTGAATCCGGCATCTTTACTAAATTTGAGGACCCTTCTGTTGATCTCGGTAACGATTGTTTTAAGAGCCTATATATTGATAATCAAGATAAAATATGGATTACAACAGACGGTAACGGATTCTTTTCTTATGATCCGGTATCCAATAAATTTGAGCAGTTCGGATCAAAAGGCGACGGTATAGGCACCAATCAAAAGATTATTCTTGATATCGTACCGGATGACGAACGACATTTATTGCTTGCGGTTGATCAGGGAGGGATAAATCGATTTGACAAAACATTTAAAACTTTTGAGTATTTCATGAACGATAATACAAATGTTGAAGGACTTAATAACAACGGAATCTGGTGTTTTCATAAAGACAGGGAAGGGATCTTATGGATAGGAACCTCAGGAGGAGGAATCAATTACTATAATCCTAAAAAATATAAGTTTAAAATATTTACGTATAAGGGCAGTAATCCAAATTCGTTATCGTACAATAATGTCACCTGTTTTTATGAAGATCAAAAGAGTTTGATCTGGATAGGCACCGATGGAGACGGGGTTAATGTCTACGATCCCGGAACAGGCAGATTTACGATATTTAAGCATGAACCTTCAAATCCATATAGTATAAGCGGAAATGCTATACTTTGTATTACAGAGGATAAGGATCATGATATCTGGATTGGTACCTGGGATGCAGGTCTTAACAGGTTTGACAGAAAAACAGGAAGATTTATTCATTACATGCCCGATAAAAATAATTCATCAAGTATCTCTGGCAGAACCATCTGGAATCTTGCATTAGATAAAAATGATACATTATGGTTAGGCACCTTTAATGTTGGTACCGATTTATTTGACAAAAACAAGGGAGTGATCAGGCGGTTCAGAACTGACCCTGATAATCCCAAAGCGATTGTTGGTAAAAGAGATTGGGTATTTTTTGAAGATTTTGAAAAAAATGTGTGGATTTCAACGACTGCCGGGTTGAATTTCTATGACTGCAAAACTAACTCATTTAAGAAATATATTTTCAATGGTAATGTTATTGCAGCTTTCTGTAAAGACAAGGATGGAAATTTATGGGTGGGCACGAGTACAAATGGAGTATATTATTGTAAGCCTGATGGAACCATTCTATATACCTATGATATCTCTAACGGTTTGCCTAGCAATATAATTCAGTCAATTATTGAAGATAATGCTGGTAATATCTGGATTTCCAGCAATAGTGGTATTAGTAAGTTTGATCATAAAACTAAGAATTTCAGAAATTATTCCAAAGAGGATGGTTTACAGGGCGATCAATTTAAGCAACAATCCGCACTGATAACGCGTAAGGGGGAAATATATTTTGGAGGATATAATGGTTTTAATTCCTTTTATCCCGACAGCCTGAAAATTAATGACTTTATCCCTCCTGTTTATATTACTGATTTCCAAATATTCAATAAACCTGTCCATTTTGGATATCCCGGAGCCCAATTTCAGTCATATATAGGAGAAACTAAAGAGATCACATTGAAGTGGAACCAATCAGTATTTTCATTTACTTTTTCTGCCATCAATTATTCCCACCCGGAAAAAAATCAATATGCCTATATCATGGAAAGCTTTGAAAAAGATTGGAATTATACTGATGCCTCCCGGCGATATGTCACATATACAAATCTTGACCCCGGTAAATATACTTTTAAGGTAAAAGCATCAAACAATGATAGAGTATGGAACGAAAAAGGAGTTTCATTAAGCATAATTATTTTACCTCCATGGTGGGAAACATTGTGGTTCAGATTAATAATGATTTCAACAGTAATCTTTGTACTTGTTTTTGTTTTTATTTCACGGGTCCGGCATTTAAAAAATCAGAAGATTCTGCTTGAAAAATTAGTGACAGTTAAAACTGCCGAATTACACGAAAAAAACGATATGTTAATTAAACAGGCAGGAAAGCTTAATGAATCAAATTTATTGCTTGAAGAACGACGACATCATATAGAAGAACTCAATGCCTCAAAAGATAAGTTTTTCTCAATTATTGCACATGACCTGAAGAACCCTTTCCAAACCATTATCGGTTTTAGTGAAATGCAGAAAGAAGAAATTAAAACAGGTAACCATAGAGCAATTGAAGAGTCTGCCGGATTAATTAATACTTCTGCTATTCAGACATATAGGTTACTAGAAAATTTGTTGGAATGGGCAAATTCTCAGCGTGGTAATATACTTTTTAACCCGGTACCAATTAATCTAATGGAAACTCTTCATGAAGAATTCAGTGTTTTAAATGATATTGCAAAAGGGAAAAACATTGAACTTAAAAGTTTCTTCCCCCATGATTTAACAATTAAAGCAGATAAGGATATGATCAAAACCATATTACGAAATCTGATTTCTAACGCAATTAAGTTTACTCATAAGAATGGTATGGTAGAAGTTAGAGCAATAATTGAAGATGAAAATATGGAAATATCAGTATCTGATAGCGGTATAGGGATGACTGATGAAACCATGGCAAAACTTTTCAGAATAGATGCTAACCTCTCTACACGAGGTACTGAAAACGAGAAAGGTACTGGTCTGGGATTATTCCTTTGCAAAGAATTTGTGGAAAAACATGGAGGAAATATCTGGGTTGAAAGTAAATCAGGAAAAGGCAGCACCTTTAAATTTTTTATTCCCTTAGATATTAACCCACCTGAATGAACTTATTTTGGGTCATTTTTTATTAATATGGAATCACTTTAACATAATCCAAACTGAACTCTTTAATAGCTATCTTGTTTGTGGAGCTGCGGGGAGTAATTCGCTTCGCTCATTGATCCTCTTGTTCCCGTTCTGCAAATAGAAAACAACCACCATGCTTCGCATGGTTTTTTTGTTTTTATTTATCCCTTTTGAAAGCAAGCTTTCAACGTTCTCCATAAAAACAAAAACCCCTTTCGGGGTGGTTGTTTTCTGCTTGTTTGTGGAGCTGCGGGGAGTCGAACCCCAACTCTCTATGGCACAATAAATGGGGATTACATATTTGTGAAGATCAAAAGGTAACCGAATAGTTCACTGGGAAAAAGGATTTCTCATAAAAAAATGATTTTTCCTTTAAAAAAGTTGTAAAAACCACTTACCCATTTTACCCTAACTACTAACCTGTTAAAAATAAGGACAATGGTAAAGGTAAGATTTATTTTACTCGTTTTATCTGATCTTACCCTGACTTGGAAAACTGTCAATTAATATTCATATATGAACATATCAATTCATTTCAACCTGTTAAGCAACAAAAAATCGAAGTGGAATTTTTGTCAAGGGCGATGATACTATATATTAATATACAAAAATATCATCGCTCTGTATACCCTTGACAAAAACGGAACGGAGATTAAATTTGCTTAAAAAGGTTGAAAATATTAGTCATTTACCTGTAATTCAAGATTTGTTCCTTTTAAATCGTGTTGGGAAAGCGGGGCTTGTTGACCACATTTGGTCGGTCAGATAACAATTTACATACATAACTAAACAACAAGCACTTAACTTTGACTTTTGGTGGTCAATATGATCCGGCTAAATGGATCAAGGCTATTGGCTTTTTCTCTCTGGGCAAAACCATCTATTTTGACGATGGCAATTTGCTGAAAATTGACCATGAACTAAATTTAAGAATTTAAGTATACTTTTGATAGCCTTAAATATCTGTTTACATATTAACTTATTAACTTGAATATACCCTTAGTTCAACATCACCGAAAGTATGTAAATAGTGGTGAGTATTACACAAGGAGCAGGAAGGTTGAGCTTAGAGCGTGCTTCAAAAAGACAATAAAACCAGCAATGCTTCATTTTTTAAATGTTTCGGTCAGTCAAAATCTTTTACAGCGATTAAGTCAGCTCCAAAGTTAATGTTGGATGTAAAAGACCATTCCATTAAAATGATAATTCATGGTGTGTTCAGTTCAGAATTTTTTATTGAGGGGGTCGTTTAAAAACTCCAGGTTGGCCGAATTATTGTATGATTTAATTTGTCATTCCACTGCGAATTGATCATGATGGGAAAGATTTATTTTAAAACCATATATTTGCTAACTTGCACCTGTACATAGTTGAAACGGAATATGCTATTTGAAATATTTTGGTAAATGGAAGATTGTACAAATAATAATGAGTCCCTTCTGGTACATAATTTGTCAAAAGGTAATCTTTTAGCGTTTAATACTTTATTTAAAGAATACAGTGCCCGTTTGTACCGTTTTGCATATGGGTATTTAAAATCAGAACCTGAGGCAGAAGAATTGGTTCAGGAGGTCTTTACAATAATCTGGGAAAAACGGGCGGACCTGAAAGCGGAATTGTCCTTTAAATCATTTCTCTTTACAATTGCCTTCAATATTATAAGGAAGCATTTCAGGACCAAAGCTTATTTGTCTGAATATTTTAAGACCGGGATAAATCATGATATGGATATGCAGACTTCTCAGAAAATTACTTATGATTCACTGCATCAATATTTAACTGAATTGGTCAATCAAATGCCTGAACGTCGTAAAGAAATCTTCATAAAAAGCAGGTTTGAAGGGTTGAATATTAAAGAAATTGCTGAAAAATTAAATATCAGCCACAAAACTGTGGAGAATCAATTAACCGAAGCTTTAAAATTCATTAGAACAAATCTTAACAGGGAAAGCATACCTGTAATTTTATTTTTTGCACTATTTATTTCATAATTAATCAAATAGCAATTATATTTTATTTTTCTCATAATACCGATAGGTGTAAGCAGGTATATATGGATATTACAGTATATTGAATGGTTTTTCTATAGATTAAGGAGAAATTTTGAAAAAGATTTATTGTTTTTACTTGATGAAGGGATTAAAAATGTTTTGGATCGGAGTATATTATTTTACCTCCATATTTTATGATAATCAAGATAAAGGATGCACAAGATCTTCTTTATTTAACAATAAATATATCTGGCAAAATATTATTAGTTGGTTGAGGTTAGTATATTAGGGTAAAAAGCGGTTCTTCTTAGTTGGAGAGCTGCTTTTTTTTACAGAAGTGTTGGGACCTAATTTGTTTTTACTATATATTATCATTAAAAATTGAAAGAGAGAGTATAATATGGCAGAGATTGGCTTTGATTATGAAAGATTAAATGATTATTTCAGAGGCGAGCATTCTGATATGGATGCATCTTATATTAATGACGTTTTTTGTGACAATAATAAAGAGGGAGAATTAAAGCATTTATTATTAAAACAATTTTACGAATTATTGCCTGAAAATGAGAAAGATAAAATTAATCTTGATCATATTCTTTATAAAATTCATTACGAAATAAACACCCGACTTCCTGCAAAAAAAGTATGGTCATTAAATAATGTTATTAAATGGTCAGTGAGAATAGCAGGTATACTAATACTTCCCCTTATAATCTTTATTGGGATACAAACTTTTAAAGATTTCTATTTAAAAAAGGAAGCCTGGGTTGAAATTAAAGCTCCGGCATGGACACGGGCGCAGTTCAGCTTGCCTGATGGTACAACCGGATGGTTGAACAGCAATTCGAGCATAAAATATAATGGAAATTTTAATGCTGATCGACAGATTGCTCTTAAAGGAGAAGCGTTTTTTGATGTTTATAAAGATAAAAAGAGACCGTTTATTGTAAACACACCTGAAATTAATGTTAAAGTATTAGGAACAAAGTTTAATATAGCGTCCTATGAAAATGAAAGGAATGTAGAAGTGGTTCTTGAAGAAGGGAAGCTAATATTCAATGGTAAGGAAATGGATAGATCATTTACTATGAATCCTAATGATCTGGTAATATTTGATAAAACTCTCAAGAATTATTCAACTGAAGTTGTGCAACCTCAGAAATATATATCGTGGACAGAAGGTAAGTTGGTATTCAGGAATGATCCGTTGGATGTTATTGCACGAAGACTGGAACGGTGGTATAATATTGATGTTGAAGTTAATGTCAATTATTATGAAGACATCAGACTGCGTGCAACTTTCATCGATGAGAACCTTGAAGAGGTTTTAAATTTATTGAAACGTAGTTTGCCAGTAGATTACAAAATAGAATATGGGAACATACAAACAAATGGAATTTATAGAAAAACAAAGGTGATCATATCACTAAGAACCAAATAAACTTTGTATAAACTAAAATCATAATTGCCTATGGAATAACCGTTTATCAGCAAAAACAGGAAAGCGATGGAAGCGCTTTCCTGTAGGTATTGCTAAGTTACTTTTTATTAAAAATAACCTAACTTAAAACTTTTCAAAGTTATGAAAAAAACATTTGATTTATGGATGTATTCACATCCAACCCTAAAAAAACTAATCATGGAACTTAAAATTGCATTCCTTATTATTCTGGTTAGTGTTTCAAATGCCTTAGCTATTCCTACCTATTCCCAGGTAGCGAAGGTTTCACTTGACATGAAGAACACAAGTCTTGAAAAGGTAATGGATGAAATAGAAAGTCAGAGTGAATTTTATTTTATCTTTAATCAGAAACAGATTGACGTCAACAGAGTGGTTGATATTCAGGAGGACAATAAATTGATTACCGATATTCTTCCTGAATTATTTAAAGGGACAAATGTCAATTATTTAATTTTTGACAAGAAAATCTTATTAACCACTGATCCCCTGGAGAATAGCTTACTTGCCTTTGAATCAGGAATTGGATCGCAACAAAAACAAATAACCGGTACTGTTACAGCAAAGGATGGTTCTCCTATTCCTGGGGTTAACATTGTTATAACCGGAACAACTCATGGAGCCATAACCGATATTGATGGTAAATACACTATCGAAGTTCCTCAGGGCTCAAAAAGTCTGACCTTTTCATTTATTGGTATGGAACCACAGGAAATCAGTATCGGTACTCTAATCCAGATCAATGTAACTTTGAGTGAGTCAGCAATCGGTCTGAATGAAGTAGTGGTGGTTGGATATGGAACTCAGAAGAAGAGCGATTTAACAGGTACTATTACTTCAATTAAATCAGAAACTTTAAAAGATCTACCTGTTAAAAGCCTCGCAGAAGCAATACAGGGACAAGCTGCGGGTGTATATGTAACCAAAGGCTCGGGGGAACCCGGAGTAGGTTCCGATATTATCATTCGTGGCGCTGGTTCTATCAACGGTTTGGCGCCACTTTATATCGTTGATGGTGTGGCATCGGGAACCGGCAATAATTTTAATATGTCTGATGTGGAGTCTATTGAAATTTTGAAGGATGCTTCCTCTGCTGCTATATATGGTGTTGAAGCTGCCGGGGGTGTAATTCTGGTAACAACAAAGCATGGGAAATCAGGCGAGAAAATGCACGTCGATTTCAATGCCTATTATGGCTCGCGTAGCGCTGTAAATCTTCCATCATTGTTGAATAGTGCTGATTATATTAAGGCAAGGAAGGTTTTGGGGGTTGATAACGCATCGTGGGACAACAGTACACTAAATACTAATTGGATCAGTGAAGTGTATCAACCGGCTACAGAACAAAAATACGATCTTTCTTTATCAGGAGGAAATGAAAAGTCAACTTATTATATTTCGGCAGGTTATTTAAAAGAAGATGGAATTCGTAGAAATAACTGGTTTGAAAGATATAATCTTCGCATGAATTCTGATCATAAATTATCAGATAACTTCACAATTGGTCAGTATTTATACCTCAGTAAAACTAAAAATAATCCTGTAGGTGACACATATGGAATACCCTATCGTTCAATTCCGCTTATGGCTGTTTATGATCCTACAAGAGTTGGTGGATGGGCTGCTGTTCCCGATGGTTTTCAGGGTGGTAACCCGGTTGGTGATGCTGAAGTCCATGTTTATAATAATAATGACTGGAATATTGAAGGCAATTTCTTTGCTGACTGGAAAATTATCAAAGGGTTGGATTTGCGTGCCACTGGTTCAGGATCAATGAATGGAAGCGATAATTCTAACTTTAACTTGCTTTATGATTATGGAATTTTAAAAAATGATATCCCTAAACTGGAGAAGTACCTTTCCAGAAATGAATTGATTAAAGGGGATCTCGTTCTTACATTCGACAGAACTTTTGGCAAACATGATATCAAAGCGATGGTAGGATGGGAAGGAGCGAAGAGTAATGGAACTGATATAGATGCCAGTGCTTCAGGATTTCCTGTTTACCCCATGCCGAGCTTTAATACATCAACGCAAAATGTAAATAACCGATATGCAACAGCTGACTACGGAGTAGGAACATCGTTGTCTCAGTTTGGTCGCTTGAATTATAATTATGCTGAAAAATATCTTTTGCAAGCAACTGTGAGACGTGATGGTACTAATAAGTTTATTGGAAAAAACCAATATGGGATTTTTCCTTCAGTATCAGCAGCATGGAAAATTAGTGAAGAATCATTCCTGAAGGACAAAATAGACTGGTTAAGTAATCTTAAAATCAGAGCAGGCTGGGGCGTTTTAGGCAGTATCGGTTCTGTCGGAGATTTCATTTATCAATCAGCATACCAATCGTATAATGTCACTTCATACGATGGAGTTAATGCTGTCACAGGTTGGGCAATATCAAATTTTGCAAACTCAGATATTCGTTGGGAAAAAGTGACGACAAAGAACCTCGGATTTGATTTTGGTTTTTTGAAAAACAAACTTTCTCTTGCTGTTGAAATCTATGACAAGCAGACTTCAGATATGATTTATACTATTGCCTTACCTCCTTCTTCCGGGCAGGGTTATTATAATGGAGGTGGATATGGTGCAACTATCAATATTGGTAAAATTTCAAACCGTGGATTAGAATTTGAGGGCGTTTGGAAAGATAAAATCGGAGAGTTTTCCTATTCCGTTGGAGCGAATGCTTCATTCAACAAAAATAAAGTTATTCAGATTGGTGATAAGGGAGCGCTTATCTACCAGGGAGGAGCTACATGGCTTAGTAGTAGTATAAGTCGTACAGAAGACGGGTACCCGATGGGGCAATTTTATGGCTATAAAGTTGACGGTATTTTCAAAACCGATGCAGATGCCGCTGCGAGTGCACAGCCCAATGCAAAAGCAGGGGATTTAATCTACCGTGATATCAATGGTTTCGATGCAAATGGCAATTTAACAGGAAAACCTGACGGGAAAATTGATGATGCTGATAAAACTTACATTGGAAATCCATGGCCGAAATGTTATTATGGCATTAACATTAGTGTAGCATTTAAGGGCTTCGATTTGAAGGCTTTCTTCCAGGGACAGGCAGGGGTTGATTTGTTCAATGCTACCAAAGGCATTCGTGATAACTTTTATGCCGATTGGAACACAACTTCTGAAATTTTCAATACGTCTAACTTTGGGAATAATGTGATTACCAACTTGCCAAGTGTATATCAGACAAGTAGCACTGGTGAAATCCTACCCGATCCTAATGGCAATTACAAGAATGTATCGTCGTTTTTTGTCGAAAATGGCTCTTACCTCAAGTTAAAAGATCTTCAGCTTGGATATACCTTGCCTGCAAATGTTTCTAAACGCATTGGACTTAGTTTGGTACGAATTTATTTAGAAGCATCAAATCTTTTTACAATTACCAAGTATACCGGATTGGATCCAGAATTAGGTGGTGGAGTTACAGGAAGAGGCATCGAAACAGATGGCATGTATCCGACAACCCGCTTTATCTCTTTGGGCTTGAATCTTAGTTTTTAATACGTTTTAATTGTCTTACTTTTTAAAACTGATAAATATGAAGAAATATATAAGTCTAATCCTTATGATCATTGTAGCCGGAATGACTGGTTGCAAAAAGGATTTTCTTGATAAACCTAATTACGGTGCGTTATCGCCAGCAGATTTTCCGCGAACCATCGATCAGGTAGAATTGTTTGTTAATACAATGTATGCTAATCAACACTCTTTTGGTCTGTACGGACATGCCATTTTTGCACAGGGGTTCTATCCGTTAGAGCATAGTTCAGATCAGGATTGGATCAACGATGCCTGGTGGAATAATATTCATCAGAATAATGTTATGCCAGGTGATAATGGTGAAGGTGGAGCCGTTAACATTTGGAGAGATTGCGCTCATGGAGTGACTGCGGCCAACACGTTGCTTCAAATTATTCCTGATTATAAAACAAAATATGAAAAGCAGGGAGAAGATGATGAACTTAATCTTATTGAGGGACAAGCTTATTACATGAGGGCATGGAATCGAATGATGTTATTAGGATTCTTTGGTGAAACATTTATTACAAATGGACAGGGAGGAGATAAGCTGGGAATTCCATTGATTGATAACGTGGCAACAACTATTCAGGAAATGTATGTTAAAAGAGCCACTGTAAAAGAATCATGGGATGCAATTATCGCCGATTTGCAGCAGGCAGAAACACTATTGGCCAACAAACTAAGCTGGGATGACGCCAATAAATCAAAAGTTACAATTTGGGGTATAAAGGCATTGCTCGGGAAAGTTTTAATTTACTCTGAGAATTTCGCTGACGCTAAAACAATACTTAAAGAAGTAATTGATGGTAGCGGCAAAACCCTGGTTGATTTCAATATTTATAAGGACATGTTTTTGGGCAGGTACGAAAACAATGATGAATCGTTGATAGAAATTTCCTATAAGCAGGATGCAGGCTGGTCGACATGGGGAGCATCAACAGCTAACAATGCACCAATGATGTTTGAACCGGCAGTGTATAGTCCGGATGGGCAGCGTACTTATGCTTCATGGACCAATGTTTTTGTTCATGATGCAAACCTGAAACGATTTGGATTCAATGAACCAACAGCTGCACCAACTCCAAACCCTGCTTACGATCCTTCAAAACCATGTGACCTATCCAATATGATTGAAAAACGAAGCGATGCTTTTCTTGCAATGAGTATTGCAGCCAAAACCGACGGGTCTGTAGATCCTCGTATGTGGGTTTGCAGCTTTCAGCCATGGGTTGATAGTTACAATGCATTTGGTCAGATGTGTGCAGTTGCTCCGGTTGAACAAGCTGATGCTACAATTGGGTTATTTCATAGTTTTAGTTTCAGAAAATACACCAATCTGGACGGTCGTGGGCCCGATAATGGCATGAACTATACTTCACAAATGTATCTGATGCGAATGGCTGATGTCTATTTGCTTTATGCCGAGGCTTGTGCCAAAACGGGAGACCCGGTCACCGCTCTGGAATATATAAATAAGGTACATCGACGGGCTTATAACAAACCATTTAATACACCTTCATCAGTTGATTACGTCAACCTGACAGATGCAACCAAGGCTGGTGACGATCCTTCATTGAAAAACGACCCTCTGAAATATGAACGCTGGGCTGAATTATTTGGTGAAGGAGGCTGGTGGTTCGATGTTTGTCGTTGGAAATTGGGTGCCGCCCAGGCTGCCTACTTTGTAAAAGTTCGTAGTGGTTCTATCAAATGGGATGATGCAAGATCCTATGCACAACCAATTCCGACTTCAGAGTTCGAATCAAATCCAAATATGGTGCAGAATCCGGGATATTAATTTTATCTCTTCGTATTACTTAATGTTGTAATTTTAGGTTGGGCCTCGTGCCCAACCTATTTTTAAAAACTTGGACAAAAAGAAAGCGAAAGTGAAATTACGCTCTACTATTGATAGTGGTAAAACAGTAATATATAAACTAATAGCTGTATTACTACCATTCATTTTTTTAATCTTTGCTGAAATTGTACTTCGTATTACAGGCTATGGAACTGACCTTAGTTTATTTTTAACCGACCAGACAGGGAAATACTATTACCTGAATCCGCAGATCGGGAAACGATATTTTACTCAGGAAATAAATGCAACCAATGGGAATTTGGATTTTTTCAGAAAGAAGAAAGCACCAGGCACATTAAGAATTTTTGTTTTGGGATCATCCACAGCTCTGGGTTTCCCTTATATGTTTAACGGTGCATTCCCCCAGATGCTAAAGTACCGCTTACAAAGGCATTTTCCTGAATTGAATATTGAAATGATCAATCTGTCAATATCAGCAATCAATAGTTATGCTGTTCTCGATATTGCCAAAGAAATTTCAAAATATAGGCCCGATGCTGTTTTAGTTTATGCAGGTCAGAACGAATACCACGGAACACTGGGAGTGGCATCGTCGAGTAAATTCGGGAACAACCCTTTTCTGATCAACTTATTTATCAAGTCAAAGCATTCACGGCTTATGCAGCTGATCTATCATATTATCTATGCTCCAAAAAAGTCAGAAGTTTCCACCAACCTCAACCTTACATTGATGGAAAGGCTGGCTGCCGGTCAGCAAATTCCTTTTGGATCGTATAAATTTAATTTGGGCATCAAACACTTCGAACATAATATGAGCAAAATGCTCGATCTGTTTTCATCGAAAAACATTCCGGTATTTATCGGAACATTAGTCACTAATAAAAGAGGAATTCACCCTTTTATAAGCAACCTTTCAAATTCGGAAACTGCAGCAAAATGGGATCAGCTCTTTGAAGATGGTAAACTGGAACTTGAGAAATGCGATACTCTGAAGGCGTTCAAGTCATTCAGTGAGGCCAACAAACTGGATAGTACTTATGCCGAATGTCAGTTTCAGTTGGGAGAAATCTCATATGGCAGAGGCGATTTTAAATCTGCCAAAAAATATTATACTAATGCCAAAGAACTTGATCAACTACGATTCAGGGCACCTGAGGCTTTTAATGAAATACTAAGAAGAGTTGCATCGGAACACAAGGGAATCTATGTTGCGGATATTGCTGCTGCTTTTGAAGCATCGTCTCCAAATAATATAGTTGGCGACGAACTCATGCTTGAACATGTTCATCCGAACCTGCCAGGGTATTCTCTGATGGCAGACACTTATTACAAATCAATAATGGCGTCTAAGCTTATTAAGCAGTATGGGTACGATAGCATTCCTGAAGAGATACTGAAAGAACAAATGCCGCTGACGCGATTCGATACGGTATACGGTTATATATCAAATATTTTACTTAAAGAAAACTGGCCCTTCAACGAATCGCTGCCAAAAACCACTACCGCTGAACAGACCTATGAAGGGAAAGTTGCCGGAGGACTTGCTGTTAAACAATATTCATGGGAAGATGCTATGGAGAAATTACTTAATCACTACCTCAAAAATAATGATTACGCGAATGCATTACGAATTGCTGAAGGCCAGTGTCTGGAATTTACATTTAAAGTGACCTATTTCGAAAGCGCAGCCAAACTGGCTCAACATGAGAATGATGACAGCAGAGCTCTTTTCTATCTGATCAAGATATGGAATAATTTTGTACAAAGTAAGGGAATAGCCCAACAACTTGTTATTACAACGCTCAATTCTGATCAGCCTCAATTGGCTATGCCCTATTTGAACTACCTTATTGCTAACGCTAGTCCGAATAACCATCTTGCAGATCAGAAAAATGAAATCAATAGAATTATTCAATTAGAGGATAAGTTGAAATCGATGCCCGGCGATCTTTCGATCATAAACGAAATTGCTGCTTCATATCTTCATTCCATCAATTACAAAGCTGCACAGAAATATATAGATCTGTCATTAAGGTTAGATCCAAAGAATTTGAAAGCAAAAAGTTTAAAAATTCAGTCAGAGCAGATCAAATAGCAAAAAGGGATGAAATCTGAAAGAAATAAAACCATTCTTTTCAAATTTATTGCAACCGGTGCAGTAATCCTTTTCTTTCTGTTAATAGAAGTTGCACTTCGCCTCTTTGTGCCGTTCAATAATAAAACTGACCGACTGGTCGATCTTGGTGAACTCACCTTCTTTTCGAAAGTTACTATCAAAGGGGAGCAATGGATAAGAATAACAAGTAAATATGGTTACAGTGAACAACTGACAACTTTTAAAGAAAGGAAGTCGCCTGATACCTATCGGATTTTTTGTATTGGAGGTTCTGCCTGTGCCGGTTGGCCACACCCGGCTGATGAACGGTTCAGTACCTATCTCGATACCTGTTTGAGGAAGATCTATCCCGGCCATAGAATTGAAATCATTAATTGCAGTGCCCACGGTTTTGCCAGCTACCGGGTTCGGGAAGTTTTTCACCAACTGATTCCATTCAGTCCTGATGCAGTGATTGTCTGGTCTGGAAATAATGAATTTCTTGAAGATCAGAGGTTTAAAACATCAAAAGTGCAGGATGTTATCGACGCTTTGGCGAAAAGGGTAAGAATCGTACAATTGGCAAAAAACGCTTTGCCAAAAAAGAAACTGAATGGAAATGAAATAGATGTAGCCGGATCGTTCTGGAAAAAAACCCAACAACAATCACTTGAATTATGCAGCGATCCCCGACTGGCTCTGAAGGTCAGAGAAGTGTATGAACAAAGCATAGACGCGATCGCTGCTGAAGCTGCTCAAAATAAAATAAAAGTGCTGCTCTTTACTGTTCCTGTAAATCTGCGCGACTGGCAACCCAATGTATCCTATTGTTCACTTAAAAATCAGGACTCCATCAATTGGATCAGATCTTATAATCTGGGTCGTAATGCATTTAATAATAAAGACTATCAAACTGCTAATGACTATTTTAAAAATGCAGTTTCAAAAGAGCCCCTTCATGCAATGACCTATTTTCTGCTTGCCAGAACTTATGAGTTTCTTAATGATACAATATCGGCACTCCGGAATTATATACTCGCCAAGGATTTGGATTATAATCCTTTCAGAGCTGTGACGGATTTTAATGAAAGTGTAAGGAGAATATCAGTTAAACATCTTAATGTCTCGCTATTCGATGCTGAGAAAATTTTGCAGAAATATGGTCTTCATGGTATCCCTGGATTCGATCTGTTTCTCGATTACGTGCATCCGACACGACGGGGAAATCTGATATTAGCCAGTGAATTAAGTGAATATATCAGACAAAAAAACCTCCTGGGCATTGGTAATTCTGACACGCAGGTTGACACGTCAACTCTCCGAAGTCTCCTGTCTGATTACAATGACAAAAATGATATCACAGTTCAGGTTACACGATTTTCAATGTGCTGTCTGACTCATCAATATCAATCGGCTATCAGCTTTGGCAGAAGTATAATGGGGAATTTGCCTGATAACTATCTTAGTAATCCGTCTAATACTAACGATATCAATAAAATAAAGGATGGAGTGAAAATATTTTCTAGATTTCTTGAAGTTGAAAATCAAGAACTTAATAGCAGAGTCGCGGATCGGGACTTAGAGTCAGTCAAATCATCAATGGATCAATTTTATAAAACTTATTATCCTTACGGAACATTTTAGCTGTTTAAAAGTAAATGGGCAGCATAAGCTGAAATATTGATATAATTTTTTGGGAAAAATGAGAAGTATAAAGATCAGTGATATTCAGATAAGGGAGACAGGAATTGTGTTTGGACTCGTTACAATACTTATTGGATTATACTCTGCTGATAAATTCTGGTTCTTCGCAGCCATTGGAATATTACTGGTTACACTACTAATTCCATCCTTGCTAAAGCCATTAGCTTGGGTGTGGTTTGGATTCTCTAAAATGCTTGGATGGGTGACTTCCCGCATAGTTCTTCTTGTGTTATTTTGGGGGTTGGTAACCCCTATCGGTTTGATCAGAAAGGTATTCGGAAAAGATCCTCTCCGTCTTCGTCAATTCAAAAAGGGAGATAATTCTGCTTTTGTCGAGAGAAATCATGAGTTTTCGGCAGCCGACTTAAAATACCCGTTTTAATAAGAAATGTAAAGCAAAACAAGATATGGAATTTCTCAAGGAATTATGGGTGTTTCTGAAAACCCGCAAAAAATACTGGCTGTGGCCGCTGATTATCATCTTATTGCTTTTAGGTGTGCTAATTGTCCTTTCCGGGGGATCAGCATTGGCTCCATTTATTTATACCTTATTCTAAATAATTATGTCTGAGGCAATTCTGGGAATATCGGCTTACTATCACGACAGTGCAGCAGCCATTGTGGTTGATGGAAAAATTGTTGTGGCAGCCCAGGAAGAGCGATTTACCCGGATTAAGCATGATGCGTCATTCCCTCATCATGCTGTAATATATGTTCTCGATGAAGTAGGGATGAAACTGGAAGAACTTTCAGCCATCGTGTTTTATGAAAAGCCATTTATCAAGTTCGAGCGCTTACTCGAAACTTATCACGCTTTTGCACCTAAAGGCTTACCAAGTTTCCTCTCCGCGATCCCTGTGTGGATTAAAGATAAACTGTTTATGAAAAAAATGTTAAAGGATGAATTGGCTAAAGTAGGGAAACTGCAATGCCTTATATTGTTCCCTGAGCATCATCTTTCACATGCTGCCAGCGCTTTTTATCCTTCGCCTTTTGCAGAAGCTGCTATTCTGACCATTGATGGAGTAGGCGAATGGGCAACTTCAACAATCGGGTTTGGAAAGGAACACAAAATAACCATTCTTAAAGAGCAGCATTTCCCCCATTCTGTTGGATTACTATACTCTGCTTTTACTTATTATACAGGTTTTACAGTTAACAGCGGCGAGTATAAATTAATGGGATTGGCTCCTTATGGAAATGACAAGTCGCAACAAACCATTGATTTCAGGAATAAAATTCTGACACATCTGGTTGACATTAAAAAGGACGGTTCGATTTTGCTTAATATGAGTTTTTTCGAGTTTGCGACCGGACTAAAAATGACGAACAACAGAAAGTGGAAACAACTTTTTGGAATACCTCCTCGGCAACCAGAAAGCGAAATAACACAGGATTATATGAATCTTGCTTTGGCCATACAGCAAGTAACAGAAGATATTGTGCTTCGAATGGCAAAACATGCACAGGAAATTACAGGATGCAAAAATCTGGTTCTTGCAGGAGGAGTGGCATTGAATTGTGTAGTTAATGGTAAAATATTAAAAACAGGATGGTTTGACAATATCTGGATTCAGCCCGCTGCCGGTGATGCCGGTGGAGCATTAGGTGCAGCTCTTGCAGGATGGCACATCGGACTGGAGCATTCAAGAACTCCTTTGATGCCTGACGGGATGAGTGGTTCGTTGCTCGGACCAGGTTACAATGACAAAGATATTCAGAAAACAATTCAAAAATTCAATTCAAAAGCAGCACATTATCAGTACTTTGAAGATTTAATTAAAGAAACAGCGTCTTTACTTGCAAATGGTAAAATTGTCGGTTGGTTTCAGGGACGAATGGAATATGGTCCACGTGCATTGGGGAACCGTAGTATCCTTGGTGACGCAAGGAATCCTGATATGCAAAGGAAATTAAATCTGAGCATTAAGTATCGTGAAGGTTTTCGACCGTTTGCCCCATCAGTATCAGAGGATAAAACAGACGAATATTTTGATCTCGACAGATCTTCTCCCTATATGCTGTTTGTTGCAAATGTCAAAAACTCACGATGTAAAAAGAATCCTGACTCTGACCTCAATAGTTCTCTATTACAACGGCTTTATAATCAGCGATCCGATATCCCGGCTGTTACCCATATTGATTATTCTGCTCGTGTTCAAACTGTTCATGCAAAAACAAATCAACGGTTTTACCAGTTGCTGAAGGCATTTTCCTACCAAACCGGTTGCGATGTTCTTGTAAACACAAGTTTTAATGTTCGCGGCGAGCCAATAGTCTGCACTCCCGATGATGCTTACCGATGCTTTATGTCAACCGAAATGGACTATCTGGTAATGGAAAACTACCTTTTCAGAAAGGAAGACCAGCCTGAAATGAAGGGAGTCATAAAAGGAGCAAAAGCAAAAGATTAACCAGGTTAAATCATTCGAAGAATAGCAGTCTGATATTAGAAGGCAAAAACATTTTCATTAGCACTATATTATTGTAAAATAACTTCATAAATACGATTAATATGTCGACTATCCATCATCGCAGAGATTTTTTAAAAACAATTGGCCTTGGGGCGGCAGCTTTAACAATGCCATTTGCCGGCAAAGGTGCTTCATACAGGCAAGCTGAGATTCATAATCATTCAAGTCTGGAACAATTGAAGAATGGATTTGATTTTGAACTCAAATTTGCCGGAGATTGCTTTTTGGGCATTGGGGATGTAAAAACCAACGGGATATTACTACGAAGCAACAAACTTCCAATGTCTGCCCAGGTTACAACACCAGAGGCTATAGAACTGGTAAACTTCAAACTGGTAAACAAAACAGATTCAGCCGATGGAATAATCCTCGATTTTTCAGTCAAAAAACAGTTGGGCAATACCATGGAATGGATGCTCCATACCGTTCGTAACCGTCGGAATATGACAGATTGGACAATAGACCCTGAGGAGGCTCCTGACACCAAATTTAAAATGATCATAAAACCAGTGGAACGAAAAATAGGCAACAAATCTGTAAGGGGATTTAGCTACCAATATATTTTTGAAAGTCGAAGTCTGTCAATATATAAAATCACTGATCGTTCTTCATGGGAAATCGGAGGACAAGCAAACGGGAATGAATTGTGGATGCGAAATGGTGTGGTAAATTGTATCCAGGCCTTTAGCGACCCCGGGGAGTTTTATTCTACGGAATGGTATCTCCCCGGGATTGACAATCCCAATATTTTTCAGTTTCATCCATTCCAAACTCAATTTCAGGGATTCACATTTACTTCTGCAAAAGAAGGTACTCTGCTCACATGGGCTACTGAAGTTTCGCACATACGTTCACTCTTTGAGAAGTGGCGTGGATATAATGAAATTATTCATTTTCACGAGCATTGTAACGATTTGTCAAATGAATTCAAAACTTCTCCAATAGAAGTTTTATGGATTCCAGGCGAATCAGACAGGATTGGACGAGCCAATCTTTATAACGACATGCGTGAAGTGGTTCATGAGGAACTTCACAGACAAGCAGGAATTAAACGTGAACGGATTACAACCTATGGTATAATTGAAGAATGGACTGAGCCTGATTTTGAACGATACCGCGAGAAAGGTCTGTCTAAATTGATAGAAGCCGGTGTAAAAACCGTGTTCATCCCCAATCAGTGCCAGAACGACATGAACACCTGGGGGCTTTCTAATATGTGTTGTAATGTTGATTATAAAATATCCGAAACAGTAGGAGAAGATAAACTGAAGAAGTTTTGTCAGTCAGCCAAAGACGTAGGTGTGAGGATAGAAATGTGGGGAAATACCGCCTTGTCAACGACCACAGAACGATTTATGCATCATGATGGCCGCAAAAAAGGAATTGAATTTCTTCCTTACAAGGATTCCATCATGGAAGTGATAGATAAAGCAAAATCGCCTTTTATCAGGAATGCCTCGAATGCGATCGAGGCCGATCATTACACACCGCGGTTCTGCGCATTAAATCTTCGCGATAAGGATATTCGTACATACTGGCTGAAACAATGGAAATATTTTCATGATGAAATCGGAATTGAAGGAATTTTTCTGGATTCTTCCTTTAATATGTCGAGCGACAAGTTTCATCATGCCCAGTTCGACAGGAGTAAGGGTTGGAGCGGAGCTAAACCCAACCAAAAAGATGTTAACGGCAAATATCGTCCTGAAATAGAGCCTCCAAAGCTTATTCATACTATGTATCATGCACATCTGAGCCTGATTGCCCAGATGCAAAAGGATGGTTACCATTATTGCGGTGAAGATATGGGTGTATTCGGAGTGAACCGTACTGGTCCTGATCTGATCGACCGTATATCTACTTTACCATTGTGGGCAGACTGTTTCTGCGACTTTGATGAAAATGTTGTAAAATCAGCTGGACTTGATCCGATTGATATTTTTTTCAAGGGGTTGGCCTACCGGATGATGTGGAAAATATATTGGAATATTAAGCAAGATAAATTATACCTGGGAACTGAAAATTCATTAGCATACCGATTAATTAAGGTATTTAATGAGGTAACTGATTTTATGTACAACCGTGAAGTTCTTCAGGGAGAAAATGGAGTGATCTATACCAAAAACAATACCAGCGTACTATGGGCTTTTGACAATTTCGATTATCCACTTGCGAAACAGAGTCAGGTGAAAAATCTCATCACAAATAAGGATTTCTCCACTAAACTGGTTAAGACAGAAAAAAATAACATTTATATGATCAGTTAAAGTTAATTTCTATAGTCATGACTAAAATGATAGTATCAATATTGTTGAGCCTTTCAATATGCTTTAAAGTATTTCAATGCGTAACATTTTAACTCTACCTAACAAATTAAGAATAATCTATTTATTTGCTTACGCATGTGCTGTGTGCTGGGTTCCTATCCTGTCGCTATATTATAAAAAAGCCGGGATCGATTCGTTTCATATAGGAATCCTGGCGAGCATTCCTCCTGCAATATTATTTGTTGTGCAGCCATTCTGGGGTTTGTGGGCCGATTTAGTAGGCCGGAAAAAATTATTAATCATTGTAATGTGCCTCTCGGCAACTGTATTTTTGTTTTTTCCACAACATGGTTCGTTTGCTCATTTATTAATGTTAACCCTGGCTCTGGGGATATTCTGGAGTACTGTACATCCTTTGGTGGATTGCATTACACTGGATATGGTATCTGACCGTGGTGAACATGAATTCAGCTTATTCCGTATGTGGGGGTCCATAGGATGGTGCGCTGGTTCATTGATTATGACATATGTCAACTTATCTGATAATCTGGTATTTAACTTTCGGCTAGCTTCAGGTTTTCTGCTAATAAGCTTATTATTTGTTTTATCGTTGAATCCTCCTAAATCTTCCATCTCATCCAACGAATTTCAATTAAAAATAAGTGATGTGAGGGAATTATTTAAAAACACCCAAATCACATCATTTTTGGTTATAATCCTTGTCATGGCCATATTATCAACCCCAATATGGTACTTTACCTCTATTCTTTACAGCGATATTGGGGCTAGTTCTTCCATGATAAGTCTCGTTTTCGGATTAGATGGCTTATGTGAAATCCCCTTTTTTTTCCTGGCTAATCGCATCATTAAAAGGTTTGGGCTACAACAGGTATTGATTTTTACATTTTATATCATTGTAGTCAGGTCAATTTTATATGCGGTTGCTCCTTCTCCACGCTGGGCCATTTGGATCGAACTTTTGCAAGGAATTTCCTGGTCACTAATGTGGGTGTGCTGCATAGAGTATGTAAATGAAATTGTACCGGCGCACTGGAGAGCTACAGGCCAATCATTGCTTTGGGCTTTTTTTTTCGGTGCGGGCACCATTATCGGAAACATCCTGACAGGATATCTTTACAGCATTATACCAATTCAAAAAGTATTTCTTTATAACGGATTTGGTATGTTGCTCTTCTCTGTTCTGATGACGTTTTTATTGAAAAGAAAACTGGCTCAGAATAAATCAAATGTTGTATAATATTATCTATATGAGAGTTGTCATAAAAAAATCAAGATGAGAACAACAAAATATTTGACCGGATTTCTCGAAATTATAAAACCATTTATTATTATTTGTTTTTAAAATGAATTCCATCTTTCAAGATTTCAGACCAGACCTGGTGAGTTCAACAATATTTGAACAGATAGTTGAATATGCCATTAGAACTATTTGCGAAATTGGTATCGGCACTTCCAATATAGCACTTCTTGAAAAAGCTAAAAAGTGCGGATTAATCATCCGGAAGGAAAGAATATTTCCCGACAGAAAGATGATCATGAATACACTTGATCATATAAAATCACTCAGGTTACCTGAAGATCATGCCTTTGGAAAATATCACAGCTGGTTTGACAACCTTGTTCACAAACCTGATAAAAATGAATTAGTTATACGGGTCAACGACCGGGCTGGTTATTTTACTGACTTTCAGGATCAATCTTTCAGACCACTTTCGCGGCAAGATGTTATAACTGGGACGAAGTTGATTCATATGATGAATAAAAACTTCGGCGTAGTTGGCTATTCATGCGGAACTCCACAGGAATCGCATGAATGGTTGAAGGGTCTTGAGCAATATATAATAGGATTTCGGTACAACAAGATGGGCGGGAGCACAGAAGTTCCTTCATGTTCTGAAGTAATGAATGACTATTTTGATATTCGTGAAATCGCCGAAGATGGATTTAACAGACATTTACTCGATATCTCAATCTGGTCGGCCAGTCCGATGATTTTAGATTCTGATGAAATGAACCTCTTTTTTAAGGAAGGAACTTCAATCAGGAGGGTATTGATCGGAACGATGCCGATAATGGGGTTGACAGGTCCCATTGATCCGGTCGGAAATTTTACACTTGCCCTTGCTGAAACACTTGGCGGAGCAACAATTTTAAATGTGCTTTTCCCTCAGACGGAATGTTATATCATGCCTCATCCCCAACCAATGGATCTGAATACTGGTCTTATTTCATTTGGCACAATAGAACACTTTCGTCTGGAACTTATAAAAAGTGAACTTTTCAGATATCTGGAACTACCTTATGCGATGGTAAAAGATACCTTAACATCGGCACAATTACCTGATTTAATGTGTCAAGCAGATAAAATGCTCCAAATTGTATCATCAATTACACATGGCACTAACGCTTTTAGTATTTGTCCATTAAGTTGCGATGAGGGTTGGTCGCCTTTTCAGTGCATGCTGGATGTGGAATACATTCGAAATGCCTGGGCCCTGCACTCGCCTGTTAATGGGGAAGACAGGGCTGCTGAAGCTTTTAGAAACATCAGGGTTTCTGTGGAAGATAACCAACTTTTTGCGAGTATGGACGATACACTTATGAATATGTTTTCGAATTACCAGACTAACGGATTGTTTACACGAGCATTTGGCTATCAAAAATGGAATGAGATGGGTAAACCGTCAACATTGGATAGAATATCTGATCAAATTGACCAATTGATTTCTGTCTGGGATTATGCACCTGATGCAAACAAATTGCACGACATCATAGACATTTATCAGAAACTTTGCATACGGTATGGAGTAAAACCAGCTGATTTTGAAAATTGAAAGGACAAATCAATTCGGCATTTTGGATTGAAGAAGAAACCAAGAAGAATATCTACGATGATAATAAAATAGACGTGAAAAAATCATGATGAGAGCAGGTTTAAAATACAAAGACAGGGATGAATTTGATCGAAGAGGAAGACATCAAAGCGTAAAAAAACTAATACGAGTAACCTCCTGTATTGAAAAATTGGATTATTCTCAAGTGAAATATTCGACTCTTCTTGTTATTTTATCTCTCTTTCTATCTTGTGAAAATAAAAAAAATATAGAGTGGGTTAACCCTTTTATCGGAACAGGTGGATTTGTCCAGGCATTTCCGGGCGATAGCGTGAGCTACGATTCTATCAGGAATAATAAGGCCACATTCCCATTTGGCGGATTGACTTTCCCTGGTGCAGTCGTTCCATTTGGGATGATACAATTAAGTCCCGACTGCAATACTGTAGGTTTTGGCTGGAGTGCAGGATATCATTATTCCGATTCGACAATTCTTGGTTTCAGTCATATGCATACAAGTGGTAACGGTATGGGTTTCGGCCACTTCCTGTTTATGCCGGGAACCGGTGAAGCGCAGTTTGAACACGGAAGTAAGGATCATTCTGATACAGGTTATCGTTCACACTTTTCACATTCACATGAGAAGGCTTCACCCGGTTATTATTCTGTTATGCTGGATGATAGTAAGGTGTTGGTGGAACTGACTGCAACAAAACATGCCGGGTTTCACCGCTATACTTATCCTGAAGGACAATCGGATCATCTTCTGATCGATTTGGTGCATGGACTGGGCGAATGGGCAAATCCATTAAATGCCAGACTGAAAATTGAAAACGATACAACTGTTCAACTATCACGGCTGACGCAAAACGGCATCACCACATTTATGACAGTGATCTTTTCAGAACCCATTGAAAAGGTTGAATTGCAAGTGAATGGGAAACGGATTATGGGTAAAAAGTCGGCTTCAGGCCAAAAAGTAAAGGCGTGTTTTTTCTTTCCTGAAATCAGCAAGCCGTTACTTGCAAAAGCCGGAATTTCTTTCACCTCGGAAGAAGATGCGAAAAAAAATCTTCTGGCTGAAATTCCTGACTGGAATTTTGATCACGTTGTTTCCAATGCTCAGGTTGCCTGGGAAAAAGAACTGGGTAAAATAAGGGTTAAAGGTGGAACAGCCGATCAACAGGCAATGTTTTATACTGCCTTGTACCACAGTTCACTTACTCCTTTTCTGTTCAACAATACCGATGGTTCGTTTCTGGCAGCCGACGGAAAGAAACATTCAAACGAAGGTTTTATCAACTATACCTTTTTTACCTTGTGGGATACATACAGGACACTTCACCCATTACTTACAATCACTCAGCCCGATAAGATAAATGATTTGATGAATTCGATGCTTGCTCAGGCTAAATACAGTGATGATAAACTGCTTCCGCTGTGGTGCCTTGCGACAAAAAACGGGTTTAACATGGCCGGGTATTCAGCTGCTCCGGTAATTGCTGAAGCTGTGGCTAAAGGATTCAATGGATTTGATAGACAAAAAGCGTATCAGTATTTAGTTGAAAATGCAATGAATGGAGGTTTTTCAGGTCATCAGGAATTCCTTTTAAAAGGTTATGTCCCGGCTGATCATTTCAATATGAGTGTACCGAAAACACTGGAATATGCTTTTTGCGACTGGAATATTGCTCAAATCGGGAGAGCGCTCAAAGCTGAAAATTCTGTTCAATTCGAAAAGTCATCGTCAAATTATAGAAATCTTTATGATACCTCCACCGGATTCTTCCGGCCAAGACTGGCTGACGGATCGTGGCGGACTCCTTTTGACCCGCGTGCAGTGAGCCACCAGTTTCCAGGACAAGATTACATGGAATCAAATGCCTGGCAATACAACTGGCATGTAATGCATGATGTAACGGGAATGATAAAACTCGTGGGTGGAGCAGATGCTTTCTGCTTAAAACTAGATTCTATGTTTGACCAGCCTTCTTATCTTACCGGATGTTATGCTGCTGATGTTTCTGGATTGATAGGGCAATATGCTCAGGGCAATCAGCCCGATCATCACGCTGCTTACCTGTACGCCTATGCAGGTAAACCCGGAAAAACACAGGAAAGGGTCAGGGAAATCATGCAGAAAGTCTACTTCAACAATCCTGCAGGATTGCCCGGTAACGACGATGGCGGTGAAATGTCGGCATGGTATGTTTTTAGTGCCCTTGGTTTTTATCCGGTAAACCCTGCTGAAGCCAGGTATGTACTTGGGATTCCCATGTTTAATGAAGCGATAATTCAGATTCCGGATAATAAAAAATTTATAATAAAAGCAACAGGATTGAGTCCCAAAAACTGCTATGTGAAATCTGTTAAATTGAACGGAAAAGTTTGGAAATCAATTTTCATTGACCATAAAACCATTATGTCAGGAGGTTTGCTAGAATTTGATATGTGTGATAAGCCTTCAGATTACTCTAAAGAGTGACCATCAACTATTTACACAATGATTAGATTATATAAACTTCTCGCATGTGGGTTTTTGTTAATTGCTTCTGCTTTTAACGTGGAGAAAGATCTTCCCGGTAATAGTAAATCAGGCCAGATTTTTGAAGTAAAATGTGGGAATGTGGTTATGAAAATCTCCTCAATAGGCGGCAGGATCATCTCATACCGAATCGGAGAAAAAGAATTTCTGACAACTCAAAACGAGCATGAAAACTATGGTTCAACGCTATGGACATCTCCTCAAAGTGATTGGGGATGGCCCCCCTATGCCGTTCTCGATAGTGCGGAGTACCACATTGAAAAAATTGCTGGTGTTTTGAAAATGACCAGTAAAGAGGATCCGAAGAGTGGATTTCAGATTGAAAAAAGTTGGCAGGCAGAAGATGCCCGATCAATCAGGATTAAATATCTTATCCGGAATATTTCAGGAAAAGATAAAGCAGTTGGACCGTGGGAGGTTACACGTGTTCCCTGCGGAGGGCTTGCCTTTTTCCCAGATGGTGGTAAAGCAAATATCCCCAAATCCGATCTGAAACTTGATCTTCAGAAGGATGGGATTAACTGGATCTTGATTGATAAAAAACCAATCTTAGAAAATCTGAAATTATTTTCAACGGCTCAGGAGGGCTGGCTTGCGTATGAATTGAATGGTATATTGTTTATCAAACAGTTCCCGGATATACTACCCGAAAATTTTTCACCTCAGCAGGGTGAAGTCGAAATTTATGTCAATAAGGAGAAAAGCTATATTGAACTTGAAAATCATGGAGCCTATCGTCTGTTGAAACCTGGCGAGTCCCTTAACTATGCGGTCAGCTGGTATTTGGTACCAATCCCGAAAACGGTGAAGATTGAAGCGGGAAGTCCTCAACTTGCCTCATTTGTCAGACAGCAGATTAATCACATAAACAGATAAGTATTATAAATATTGGATATATGATAATGAACTTCAAAACAACGTTTCTATTGCTTTTATCTGTTATTCTGCTTCAAAATCTGAGTGCACAGATGAAGGCTCCCGAAGAATGGCTCAATTATGAATCAATGTTAAATCTCAAAAATAGCCAGCGATTTTATGATTTTGATGTAACTCCCATCAGGTGTAATATTCCATCCAATGTACTTTGGCCGGGAGATAAACCAAAGTACACTTTTCAGATCGTAAATAATCTTGACAAACCGTTGGTAAGTGAGGGCAAGATAGATGTAGTTTGCTACGGAAGCAGGGGAATTCCTAATGATATCTGGCTTCCTGAGATGTTTAAAATAGAAAATGTGCAACAAATACCCATTTCGGTGAATATTTCTGGGAACGGATATCAAAATATCGATATTGAGCCTGACATTCCTGAAACTTTTGGCGGCTATGCCCTTGTGGTCGATCTTGGGTCCTATGGAAGAAGGCTGGCTACAAGCACAGTCAGAACGTTTAAGGCGAATCCTAAACCCATGCAATATCCCAAGCAGTCGCTTGATGATTTAGGAAGTGAATTTCTGTATCGGATTGGTGTTCAATCTATTCGAATGGGAATATCTTATACTCCAACGGAATACCGAGATTATCAGGATGAGATGGCAAAACTGGATGTGATCATGCAGGAATACAAACGAAAAAACATTACTATTATGTTTATGTTCGGAGAAGGACAGGACCTTACGCCTCTAGGTATACCGCGATCATTCCTAGATGATAAAAACCGTTTTCTGAAAACCAAGCAGGATTATGCCTGGTTACCAAAGTTAGATCCTGATTTTCATGAATTTGTGAAAATGCTTTGTCTCAAATACGGATGGCCCAAAGGCCCTGTTACCGCTGTCTCCCTTTGGAACGAGCCATGGGAAGGTATTTCCATTTCAGGTTGGCAGGCTGATATGCTCAGGTACCGGGAAATTTATAAAGCAATGGCAGCAGGTGTTTTAGATGCGCGGAAACAGGGTGCCGACGTTCTGGTTGGCGGCTGCGACAGCAATTCGAATGCATGGGATAAATTGTTTTGTGATGGCACGTATGACTTTTTACCCATATTCGATTTTGTTTCAATACACTATCAGGGCATGGATTCTCCATGTCTTTATCCGGAATGGAACAATCGTACGAATTATAAAGGACGTGTGAAAATCTGGGACACCGAAAGTTGGGTAGGTAACACTGATGACCGGATCGGACTTGTGGTTGCCACGAATCGTTCTGCCGGCTACGACCGTTCTATGGGTATTTACGGTGGATACATGATTACTAATTCTGAAGGAACACTTCGGAGCAGAACCAACGAAGGACTGCGGGAAATTCCCCGGATACCGGATGTATGGTCACCGGCTGCAGCCATGGGCGCTGAACAATATCTGGTTGGCGACCGTGATTTTAAAGAATTGCTTTTTAAAAACGGATTACCCTGGGTGATGGTGTTTGATGGATACGATAACAATCCCGACGATGGTACTGTGGTAGTTTGTGGTGATATAGGAGAGGCGTTTGGATACGATAATGTGTTGTTTCGCAGTGTCAGAAGTCTTGATGAAATTAAGGAGAAAAATAGAATCCACAAAAAATTGGAGCAATTACCGGCAGGTTCTCCCGAACGAAACCAGTTGGATGATGAACTGAAAACATACAACCCTATTACCAACGGTAAAATGATCATTGATGCTCTTCCTGGAATCAGTCTTTTTGATTTTTATGGAAATCAGGTTCCATCATCGCAAGGGAAAATTGAGGTGCCCTTAACGTACCATGGATATTTTCTCCGCACCGATAGATCGAAAGGAAGCTTTGACAAATTACTGGAAGCCTTAAAGAAATCGCGCATCGAAGGTTATGAGCCGGTTGAAATTATTGCTTCGGACATGACAAAGCGTATCGAACAGCATCCCGAAATGAACTTGAAAATCACCAATATCCTTAATAGGCCTGTTAAGACGACACTGACTGTAAAACTAGGCAATCTGAAGATATCTTATCAACCTGAGATCACATTAAAAGGAAACGAAACAAAGATAATTCCTGTTCATATTTTAGATGGTAAAACTGTTGCAAATAATACCTATCCGCTCGTGGTTAGTGTTGATGCTGGTATGGATGGTACGGCTTATCACTGGGAAGACATGCATGTGAACGTTATTTCAAAGTTGACCATACAGGTAGATGGCAAACTTGACGACTGGAAAGATGTAATACCGCAAACTGTTAAGAGTTCCGGCAAAGGGAATATCAGTCTGACAGCCGCAGCCTGGTACCCTTTCAAACAATTTGACACAAATGCCGATGGGTTTGCTAATGGATACCTGGCATACGATGATCAATATTTTTATTTTGCTGCGAAAGTGGCCGATAAGACTCCTCATGACGGTACTTATCGCTTTGAAACCCGAAATGATGATGAATTCTTTTATCCCGATACTGCATATAAGCTCAACGATAACAATTCCCTGGTTAAGAAAGACGGAGCAAGGCAAGTTAATTCTAGCGATACATGGGCGCTTCAGGATCCTGAAGGCAATGGGCGTATTATGAATTACTGGGAAAGCAGCGACAATACCAATTCATTTGGTGTCGATCTGAACCTTCCTTCCGATTCATTGACACAGGTTGCATTTTATTTGCCAAACATAGATACATGGAGAGCCAAAATTACAGTAAGCGATTTGCATACCGGAGAAGTGTTAGCCACTCAAACCTGCGAAAATCTTTGGAATGGAGTGTACGAGGTATTTAATCTATCAGGCGATGTCAGGGTGTCGATACAGAGTTTCGGATGGTGGTATACTGTGAAGCTGGCCGGTGTATTTTTCGATACTTCTGATGGTAAAGCCGATGGTAAAACTTCAGCCTGTTTTTTAAAAGAGGATTTAGACCACAAAGGAAACTGGAAAGGAAAATACGGGAACGCAGGGTTTGATGTTTTTGGCAAAAAAGTGAAACTTCCTGCCAGAGTCAAAATGAAGCCTGCTTTCTCTGAAGATGCGATAACTTTAATATGGCCGGAAGGTGTGCGTCATTTTTCATACCGCAAGGATCCTGTTATACCTGATAACAGCGTTGGGATGGGGTTTGCAACAGATAATGTCCAGATTGCATTCAATGTGATTCCGGAGGGCAAAGATGGTATGCTTGCATTCCCCAGGGGTACAATGCCGAGGTATACCGGATACAAATGCACCGATTATGAATATGCTTTAAACAAGGTTGCTCCTAAATATGGCGGGGGTACTGAAATCTGGAGGCTGTTTGTTCCCGGAATGCCCCGTAAGCATTTCTATCCGCGTCAGCCAAAATCACCCTTCGATGGGCCTGTAAAGGACGGTAAACTAGCTGTTGTGCAGGATGGAAACACCCGGATTACAGAATGTGCTATACCTTGGACAGAAATTCCCGATGTGAAAAAGGCGCTTGATGAAGGCAAAACCATTAAATTTTCATTCCGGGTAAATGACGATGGAGCGCCCTCCGCCTGCATGGAACTGGCAAAGGACCGAAGTGTATCCAAGAAAAACAGTCGCGCTTTTCACGCCGATTGGGCCGAACACTGGGCGAATGAAGTAGAATTTGGTTTTGAGAAATGAAAAACACTATAAAATGCTGTAACATGCTGATTAAAAGATATTTATTATCAAAGCCTTTGTTTATAATATTTTTTTTGGTTCCATGGTACTTGTCAGGACAACAAAAGCCTTTAGGAATTAAGTTGAAGCCAAATAGTGGCAGTCTGATGACAGATTCCATCCAATTTGCCATTGACAAGTGCGCTAAACTGGGAGGTGGTTTGATCAATTTTACTGAAGGAATATATTTTTCCGGGACGCTGCAGCTGAAAAGCAATGTTACTTTACAATTTGATAAAGGTTCCATTCTCCGTGGCAGTGATAAATATTCAGATTATAAAAATGATGCATTTGTTTTCGGTAACAATCTTTCGGATATCGTAATTCAGGGCGAAGGAATAATCGACGGTGTTGACTGCTATAACCCTAATGGAGAAGAAGGTTTTAGAGGGCCGCATTGTATCAGGCTGATTGGTTGTAAAAATATCACCATAAAAGGCATTACCATTAAAAACTCGGCCAATTGGGCCATCAACTGTCGGTATTGCTCTAAAGCAACAGTTCAAAATGTTATCATCCGCGGTGGTCACGACGGGCTTCATACGAGGTTTTGCGATAATTTTACAGTTACTGGTTGCGATTTTCGTACAGGTGATGACTCATTTGCCGGAAACGATAACCGCGATTTTATTATTACCGATTGTAAAATCAATACTTCCTGCAACGCGTTTAGATTTGGATGTTACAATTTTACAGTATTGCATTGTGAAATCTGGGGACCTGGTGAATATATGCACAGGATTGAAAAGCAGAGAAGAATGCCAACTGCCTTTGCCCATTTTTCACCCAATGATGAAGATACAAAACTCCCCAGTGGAAACTGGTTAATCCGTGATGTCAGCATTGATAGTGCAGACCATGTTTACATGTATAATTTTAAAAACGGGTTATGGCAAACCGGACAACCGGTTACAAACATCAGGTTCGAACAGATAAAAGCCACGGCAATACTCAGTGCTTTCAACATCATTGGCGATACTGCACGAAAATTTAATCTTCAAATCAAAAATTCATCGTTTTCGTACCGCAAAGGAGCCCAATATTCCCCTTCTACATTTGATGGAGTTAAAATTCAATCGCTTATATTTTTTAATGCGAATAACTTTAATTCCATTAAGTTACAAAATGTTACTTTCCAAAAAACGGGAAACGACCCGCTGGTCTTATGCAATTCCGGAAATTCAATCTCTCTGGAAAATGTATCCTTCATTACTGGGGAAAGCGCAATGCCTTACTCATTTGAAAAAGTTTTGCAGGTGGAAAAAGTAGATTTGAAATTGAATTCTTCTGAAATAAAATGAGATCACTAAATTATTTTTTATAACCAAATACCTTCAAAAAATATGAAATATACAGCTATAATTTTTATTTTAACCCTACTGATTATAATCGGTTGTAAGAAAGGCCAGCCAGCCAGTTTGACAGATTTAGTCAATCCCATGATAGGCACTTCCGGTCATGGCCATACTTTCCCCGGAGCCTCATTACCTTTTGGTATGGTAAAATTGAGCCCTGATACTTATAACGAAGGTTGGGACTGGTGTTCAGGTTATCATTATTCCGATAGCAGCATAATGGGCTTCAGTCATACTCATTTGAGCGGTACCGGTCGAGGAGAACTTCTTGATGTTCTAATGATGCCAACAACCGGTCCTGTCAGGTTCGAACCCGGAACACGTGAAAATCCCGATAGTGGATACCGTTCCCGGTTTTCGCATAAAAACGAAGTATCCAGGGCAAGCTATTACTCGGTTGTATTGTATGATTACCACATTAAAGTTGAGCTAACTGCAACTCTCAGGGCTGGCTTTCACCGTTATACTTTTGGCAAGGACGAAAAGGCAAACCTGATTATTGATATGGCTCATAGTTTTAAAACCGATTCAATCTTAAATGGTTCCATTAAAATTGTGAACGATACACTGATCGTTGGTTCACACCAATCGAAAGGCTGGGGTGAAGGAACAGAGAAATACTGGGTTAAGCATGAGGTCTTTTTTGCCGCACGGCTTTCGAAACCTGTTAAAAGTTCATCCTTTTCAGTGGATGGAAATATAATCGAAAATGTAAAAGAAGTTAAGGGGAAATTCGTGAAAACCAACCTGGTTTTCGATCTGGCCAGGAGCAGGCAGCTTTTAATAAAAGTGGGTATTTCCGGAGTTGATATTGATGATGCGATAAAAAATGTTGACTCGGAAATTCCGGATTGGGATTTCGATAAAGTGGTTATACAGGCTGACCAGAAATGGAACAAAATGCTTAATACATTTCAGGTTACCGATACAAATGTGGCCCGGAAGCAAACTTTCTATACTTCTGTTTACCATGCCTGTATGGCGCCTTTTACCTATAGTGATGCCGATGGCCGTTATATGGGTTTCGACCATAAAATCCACAAAGCAGAAGGTTTTACGGATATGACGGGGTTGTCGTTATGGGATACTTTTCGCGCGGCAAACCCATTGTATACCCTTATGGCACCTTCTGTAGTATCAGATATCATTAATTCGATGCTGGCACAGTACGATCAATATGGGTTGCTTCCAATCTGGCCTTTGTGCAACAGCGAAACAAACTGTATGATCGGATACCACTCTGTTCCGGTAATCGTAGATGCTTACCTGAAAGGAATCGGTGGGTTTGATGCTGAAAAGGCCTTCAAAGCCATGAAAAAGAGCGCGATGCAGGATGACTTTGATATTCAATATTTGAAAGAATACAATTACATCCCACGCGATCTGGCCCCAACTATTTCCGTAGCAAGGACTTTGGAATATGCTTTTGACGATTGGTGTATTGCTCAGATGGCTAAGAAAATGGGCAAAACCGAAGATTATACCTACTTCTCTAAACGAGGTGAAGCATTTAAAAATGTGTTTGATCCTTCGATTGGGTTTATGCGTGGGAAAGATTCTAAAGGGATATTCAGACATGATTTTGATCCATATAATGCAGTAAATGCAAACAGTGATTTCATTGAAGGAAACTCCTGGCAGTATACCTGGTTTGTTCCTCAGGATATACAATATTTGATAAACGGAATGGGTGGAAAAACAGGTTTTGTAAATAAACTGGATTCTCTTTTCTCGGTCAGTTCCGAACTCGATAAAAATACACCTTCGGATGTTAGCGGCTTGATTGGACAGTACGCTCAGGGAAACGAACCGAGCCACCATGTTGCATACCTCTTTGATTATGGTGAAGCACCATGGAAAACCCAGGAAAGGGTTCATCAAATCATGACAACGCTCTATTCAAACAAGCCCGATGGTCTATGTGGAAATGAAGATATGGGGCAAATGTCGGCATGGTATGTTTTCAGCGCCCTTGGATTTTATCCTGTTAATCCTGCCGATGGAAGGTATGCTTTCGGTACTCCATTGTTTAAACAGGTTGAAATCAATCTCCCTGATAAAAAGACCTTTATGATTAAAGCCGACAATCTCTCTGACCGGAATATTTATATCGGTAAGGTTTTATTGAATGGAAAAGATTACAGCAAAGGATATATCACTCATCAGCAAATTATTGAAGGGGGAACGCTCGAATTTCAGATGGGGAATAAACCCGGAATGGTGTTCTCAATGAACTAAATAAAGTAATTACAAAAACTACACCTATGAAAAGAATAAAATTTAAACATATCCTTTCAATCATCACTTTTTTGTGTTTTGGACTGAGATCTATTCAAACTTTTGGATTCTCTCCGGATGATAAGAATTCAAAAACCATAGAAATTGTTGCCAGCGCTAAATCAAAAGGGACAAAATTAGACCATTTCTGGAGCTTCTGTGTCGGTGCAGGTCGCGCAAACGAAGGTTTACGGGCTAATTGGCTCGAACAACTCAAACTTGTTCATGATTCATGCGGATTTCAATATCTCAGGTTTCATGGACTTTTTCACGACGATATGTTCGTTTATCGTGAGGAAAATGGCAAGCCTGTATATAACTGGCAATATATCGATGAATTGTTCGACAGGATGCTCCAAACAGGCGTCCGTCCTTTTGTTGAACTTGGCTTTTTCCCCGCTGCCATGTCGCCAAAACCAACTTGTTTCTGGTGGGGTGGGCACGGCACACCACCTGCCCATTTTGATAAATGGAAAATGCTTGTCGAAAATTTCATCAGGCATTGCCAGGCCAGGTATGGCAAAGAAGAAACCCATAAATGGTACTTTGAAGTATGGAATGAACCAAATCTGGGTGGCTTTTGGAATGGAACACAAAAGCAGTATTTTGAACTTTATAAAACTACGGTCACGGCCATCAAAGCCATTGACACTGTATTACAGGTAGGGGGCCCGGCAACAAGCAGCTATCACCCTGATGAAGCTGTCTATAACCGGTTGAAAAGTAAAAAGGAAATTACGGCCGAAGATTTTATAGGGGTTGAATGCAAAGGGCCGTGGATAGAAGATTTTCTGAATTTCTGCGGTAAAGAAAAGCTGCCGGTTGATTTTGTTTCTTCACATCCATACCCCACCAGTTATCCCATTGACAATGAAGGTAATGGCCTTGAGATAAGCCGTCCGGTTAATTGCACCTATACGGATATTCAATGGCTTCGAAAGACAATTGCCAATTCGAAATTTCCTCATGCTCAAATTCATCTTACCGAATGGAGTTCAAGCCCATCGCCGCGCGATCATACCCACGATTATCTGCAGGCCGCCACATATATTGCCAAAGTGAACCTTGATTGTATCGGGCTTGCCAATTCCCTTTCGTACTGGACTTTTACCGATGTCTTTGAAGAAGGAGGTGCAGGCGATTCCATATTTCATGGAGGTTTTGGCTTAATTAATTTTCAGGGTATTGTAAAACCAGCCTTTCATGCCTACCGGATGTTAAATCAGTTGGGTGATGTGAGCATTCTTCGAACCAAAATGGGAATTCTGACCCGGAATTCATCCACAGGAAAACTGAGTGGGTTATTTTATAATTATCCAGCTGAAGTGATAGCTGCTGCCCCTATTTCCAAAGGTTCGTGCGATGTGGCTGAAAAAACACTTGCTACAGGGAAGGATCAAGGTCTTTCCGTATTGATTCGGGACCTGAAACCGAATGCACATTTTACAGTTGAAATACTTGATAAGCAGCATGGCTTTGCTTTGGGCGAGTGGAGGAAAATGGGCAGTCCGGATCCTCCAACAAGGGAACAAACGCAATTGCTGAAAAAGCTCGCCATGAATACCCAAAAGGAGCAAATCAGGTCAGACGAGAAAGGGATGCTTAATTTGGAGCTTACACTAAGTCCATGGGCAGTTGTATTACTAAAGGAGGATTGATTGTGTCGAATATATTGTTAATAATTTTGAATTGACTATTTGAAACCTCCAAATGGCACTAAATATTATTTAAATCACATTGGATGAAAACTAAAAAGTTAGCCCTGGCATTGATTTTTATCACTATTATTATTTCATCTACAAATGCCCAGTTAAAACCCGACACACTAAATTATGTTCCATTTATCTGGAAATCAGAAACACCTAATGACTGCCCATTTACCCAATCAAAAGAACTAAATGGGATCAAATTCCTCGGGATCAAAAGTGGATTTCATTTTGGCGATACCTGGTATCCGTCCTGGGCATCCGACGGCAAAATGTACTCACCCTGGACCGATGGTGGCTGTGTCCGTTTAGACGGAAGCTGGGAAGGTTCAAATTCTGGTGATGGAGATTATTCAACTACAGGCCAGGGTGTTATTGAAGGAAATAATCCATTGGATCTGAAAGTTTATAGCCTGGGTCTGAACAGGGCTGCGCCAAAACCTTACCACGGACGATATCCTTGCGGAAGTTTAATTTATAATGGGGTTTGGTACTATGGAACGTATTGTCTCGATCCGGCAGGTTCATCAAAATATGGTGACAAAACATACAATTGGCCATGGATGGGACCCTTTGTCGGATTTCGCTATTCGACTGACCTTGGAAGAAAATGGAAAGATTGCCTATTAAGCCCCGAAAAGCCACTGTTTAACGAAACGGGTATAAACGGTTACCCGGTGAAGATAGGTTCACCACATTTTGTTGATTTTGGCAAAAATATGCAGTATTCACCCGATGGAAAAGCCTATCTGGTAGCTCATGGTGCAGATATTTCAGACACCATACCCAGATTCTGGAATGATAGTTGGATCACTGGCGATCAGATTTATTTATTGAGGGTGACTCCTTCAATTGAAAACATCAACGACAGGTCGAAGTATGAATTCTTTGCCGGATATGATGGAAAAGGAGAAGCAATCTGGACTAAAGAATTCGAAAAAATTAAGCCAATGCTTGAATGGAATAACAACATGGGCTGCGTCACGGTAACCTATAGTGCTCCACTGAAGAAATATTTAATGTGTGTGACCGACGGAGGGAATACCTGTGCCAGGATGAATACCTATATCCTGGAATCTAACCAGATCACCGGCCCCTGGAAGATGGTGACTTACATGAAAGATTTTGGGGAACAAGCTTATTTTGTAAATATCCCTTCCAAATTTATCAGCAGTGATGGTAAAACAGCCTGGCTGCTTTATTCCGGCAACTTTGCCCCTGACTGGAATGGTATGAAAATCATTCCAAATCCGCCTGGTTCACACTATGGAATGGTATTTCAAAAAATAGAGTTCTTAAAACAATAGAAATATATGATGAAGAAAATCTTTATTTCCTTGCTTTTCTGCAACGTATTGAACGTATTTAGCCAAACTCCGGCAAATCACGTTATTGCCTTGCAGCAGTCCCTGTCTAAAGGCTGGAATACCTGGGATACTTACAGCCAGGTAAGCTTTACCCATATGCCGGATGGAATAACCATTAATCTTGCATTAAAGGAATATCAGGATGCGATGATTATGCAAAATCCTCTTCTGTATAAGGATGAGCTGCACATGACACTTGGTGCACACAGCGATAATGGTTCATATACCGATCTGGAACTGGAATGGCACAAAATGAAATTCCGAATTCAGTCGGCTACCGATAGCGACAATTTAGTGATATTGGTTACCCCTCTTGAAATAACAGAATTAAAGCCTCCCGTTCTTGTTGCAGAAGCCGGGATTGTTTGGCAAAAAACAGGCAGCGTATCAGAAAGTAATCATATAATTAGTTGGACAACACTAAATCATTCTGTTTCACTATTTGAAACCCATTCCCCCGTTAAAGATCCATACATGAAATTATATGGTCCTTATCGTGTTTATGAACTTGCTTCTGAAACAGGGATTTCCACCGGTAAAAAATATTCAGTGGCTGAAATAAAAAATATTCTTCAGCGCCAGTCTGCATTGCTTGAACAAAAGAAAAAATCGTTTGGTGGGAATTCGGAAATATTCAATGCCTTGCAAAGTTCCATCGCCTGGAATGTGGTGTACGACCCTCTGAAGCAACGGGTTATTGTGCCGGTTAGTCGTTCCTGGAACGACTGGCATGGTGGGTATGTTCTGTTTTGCTGGGATACGTATTTCGTTTCATACATGCTTTCGCTTTATAACAAAGATTTGGCTTATGCCAATGCCATTGCAATAACAAATGAATCAGCAGAAACTGGTTTTGTTCCCAATTTTTCAGATGCAATTGTGAAAAGCAGAGATCGTTCGCAACCTCCTGTTGGCTCATTTTGTGTGTGCGAAATTTACCGGAAATACCGCGAAAAGTGGTTTCTGAAAGCCGTTTATGACAAATTACTCACCTGGAACCGGTGGTGGGCTGCCAAAAGAGATGTTAACGGATTATTGGCCTGGGGGTCAAATTTTTATAAGCCTTTGAATGGCAATTACTGGGAAACCAAAGAAAGTGGCGTTGGCGGCAGGCTGGGTGCTTCCTTGGAATCGGGAATGGACAATGCTCCGATGTATTTCGATATCCCTTTTGATACGACTAAAGAAACGCTGAAATTGTGGGACGTAGGATTAAATAGTCTTTACATATTAGATTGCAACGCATTAGCGGATATTGCCAGAGAACTTGGCAAAACTGCCGATTACAATGAACTGACAGCACGCGGTGCTAAATACAGCAACAATTTAAACAAATTGTGGAACGAAAAACTCGGAATTTATTGTAACCGTCGAACAGATACAGGTGAGTTTTCTTCCCGGCTATCGCCTACTTGCTTTTATCCATTGCTAACCGATGTTCCCGACAAACAGAAAATTGACCGAATGATGAAGGAGCATTTTTATAACCCGGATGAATTTTACGGGGAATGGATTCTTCCATCCGTGCCCAGAAATGATAGTGCTTTTAAAGCACAAAATTATTGGCAGGGGAGGGTTTGGGCTCCGCTCAATTTTTTGGTTTATCTGGGATTGAGAAAACATAACCTGATAGCTCCAAAAGAAGCATTAGTGGCGAAATCGAAAGCCTTATTGCTGAAAAACTGGACGGCCAATCACTATGTGTGTGAAAATTACAACGCCATAACGGGCATTGGCGCTGAAAAAGGTACTGCCAGTGATCCGTTTTATCATTGGGGTGCCTTGCTGGGCTTTATGGCGTTTATTGAGTCAGGACAAGTGGAAGCTCCGGAGAAACCGCTTAATTAGCATTCTTTCCTTTGGGTCAGCCATTTATGTGATTGAATATAAAACACTTAATATAAAGAAATTTACTAATGAGACGTAGTTTTATTTTATTTGGAATACTTACCTTTTTTATTGTTTCAGCTACTTTTGGGAGGGATAAAAACCTTTTGCCATACCAAAACGCCAAACTTCCGTTACAAGAAAGGGTGAATGATTTGGTAGCGAGAATGACCCTTGATGAAAAAATATCACAAATGATGAATACATCTGTTGCCATAGAAAGGTTGGGGATTCCTGCATACAATTGGTGGAATGAAGGTCTCCATGGTGTGGGACGTGCAGGCATTGCTACGGTATTTCCCCAGGCTATTGGGATGGCTGCTTCCTTTAATGATAGTCTATTATATGATGAAGCATCGGCAATTTCAGATGAATTCAGGGCTAAGTATAATGAATATCAGCGCCAGAATGATAACATGCAATATAAGGGACTTACTATATGGTCGCCAAATATAAATATCTTTCGTGATCCTCGATGGGGTCGGGGTCAGGAAACCTATGGTGAAGATCCATGGCTCACATCCCGGATGGGAGTAGCATTTATAAAAGGATTGCAAGGAAACGATCCGGTTTATCTTAAAACTGTTGCTACCCCTAAACATTTTGTGGTGCATAGTGGGCCGGAATCAACACGCGAAGTTTTCAATGCTAATGTTAGTGATCGCGATTTTTACGAGACCTACATACCTGCTTTTAAAGCTTGTATCAAAGAAGGCAAGGCTTACTCTATTATGGCAGCCTACAATC